>WNEY01001655.1_pt1 | contig 24310 bp, 20 predicted proteins | sample 5400531 | NCBI WGS metagenome assembly WNEY01 (sample SAMN13153338, study PRJNA577476) | soil metagenome | isolation source: 200 cm saprolite under Douglas fir tree site 1 | place: USA:California | collected 2015-04-18
GAAACGAGTTCTGCGTAGTGCGCCCGAAGGAAACGCTCACCCGTTAAGGCTCGCTGCGCGCGGGCGAGGCCGAGGTAACACCAGCGCTGCCGGTCCGGACGCAGGTCAGGCACGCCTGGCTAGCGAGTCCCTGCGCCAGGAACTGGCCCGGCGCTACGTACGCGTCTCACTGGTCGAGCCGGGCGCGACCGCGACTGAGCTGGCCGGCCACAACCGGCCCGAGGTGCTCGACAGCATACGGAACCAGTCCGGGCAACGGATGGAAGCCGAGGACATCGCCGACGCGATCACCTACATCGTCACCCGGCCGCGGCACGTCGCAGTCAACGAGATGCTGATCCGCCCCACCGAGCAGGAACGGTAGCCCGGCACCGGCCAGGTGTCCCAGGACGCCGGGCCCCATTGGGTTGCCTGCTACCGGTGGCCAGCCACAGATCGCGTAATCCGCCCAGGTCCACCCCGGCCGCGCTGGACAGCCCGAGCAGTGCCGCGTTGATCCCGCCGGCGCTGGTGCCCGACACCACGTCCACCGTGACCTTGACGTCAAGTAGCCGCAGCAGTCTCAGGTACAGGTCGCGGGACTTCGTGTCCCAGTCAGGGGTGCGGGAGCTGCCCGGCGCTGCCGGGCTGGCCGTGTCTGCCGCTGGCCCGGCGCGTCGCCGCCATTCTCGTTCAGCCGGAGATTGCTGGCCTGCTGCAGCAGGTTCACCGCACGGGCTACCCCGCCCATCCAGACGGCGAGGCTCACCCCTCCCGACATCGCGACGGCGAACCGGACGTCCTGAGTCGCGTCGCTGACCACGGGCCACCCGCCCGTATCCGTCGCTGCGGGTTGAGCATCGGCGCCAGCCTGCGCGGCCGGCGTGGCCCCTGCAGCGCCCGGTGCGCCTGCTGACGGCGTGGCCCCTGCAGCGCCCGGTGCGCCTGCTGACGGCGTGGCCCCTGCAGCGCCCGGTGCGCCTGCTGACGGCCTGGCCCCTGCAGCGCCCGGTGCGCCTGCTGACGGCGTGACCCGCCCTGGCTCATCGCTGATGGGAGATGTTTCTGGATACATGCCGGCCCCCTTGGTCCCATCGCCGTAATACGGCGTGAGTCTTCCTTGGCTGGCTGACAATTGCCTGCCAAGGTTCCCCCTCATCCCGCTGCGGGCAGGCCCCGGCTATGCCGGGAACTGCTCCTCGCCCGTCGGCTCTATGTGCTCTACCTGATTCATCGCCTGGCGTAGTTTCGCGAGCTCCCAGTACATCTGCCTGCGCGCGCGGTTGGAGTTCCCCAGCGGCTTGTGCTCCGGACGGCTGTGCCACGGGTTGTAACGCAGGGCATCGGCGAAAGCGAGCTGCTCGTCGGAGTCGAACCGCTGGGCCGGAAGCCGAAGACGCGCCACGGGAACGTACGGGGAAAGGTGCTCAGGCCACTTGACCGTGGCGTCCTCGATCGGCATAAGGTGCGAGTCGGTCTGCACCTGCACCATGAAGTCGAAGCTCCAGGGCCCCGCCTCGAGGGTCCTGACCATTGCATCCCGCAGGTAATTCTCCGCGGGACGCGCCGGGATCGGTGTCATCGCGCGTGAGCGCGGTTTCAGCGAGTACTGGACTGCCTGATCCTCGCCGAGGAGGAATGGCACGTTGCTGTAGTACTGCACCTCAAGCGGGTTCGCATGCACGGGCGAGTAGAGCAACTGCATGAACAGGTGCAGCAGGTGCGAGTCGAGGGGGTTGATGGCGTACGCCAGCGGTGCCTTGGCGCGCACCCACCGCTGTAGCTTCGCGTTCTCGGCGATGTTCGGGGTCACGAAACTCGCCGGGCTGACCAGGATGAGGTCCTGGGTGAGGCGCTCGTCCTCCATCAGCTTCGGCCCCGGCACGTCCATCACCTTGATGCCGACCGAGCACTGCCCGAGATCTTCGATGTCCGGCGGAGCATACGGGCCGGGCCCGGAGAAGCGCACCCAGGCGGGATAGGTCCGCGGCGCCGCGAACAGTCCCCGTGCGAGGTTGCCAGGAAGGCCGGGCAGGACCGAGAACTCGCCGCGCAGGACTCCGAACGTCTTGGTGTTGCCGAACCGCTGCGCGGCGCCAGGAAGCCAGTTCTCCCTGGTGAACTGGGCGAGCTCGTCGATGATCTCGCGCGTGCAGCGCTGTTCGTCCGGAAGCAACCGCTCCTCCGCCAGCTGGAGATGCTCATCACGCCGCCTGGAGTTCTGCACTGCCTGCGCAAACGAGAACAGCGGCGGCCTGAGCCACTTGTCGAATTGGGGGCGGTACAGGAACTCCGTCCGCCGTTCCAGCCGCCACACCCAGAGGAACAGGTCGCTCAATGGCCGCAGGACCAGGAAGGTGAACAGTCCCGCAGGGTCCAGGGCAGTGAACATGCGCCGCCTGGACCGGCCGGCTGGCACAACCCGCGCCGCGGTCCACCACGGCTGCGCCGCAGGCCCGCGGCGGCCCATCGTCTTCACTGCGTGAAGTCCAGCGCGAAGTCGAGGACATGCCGGCGACCCCAGAAGACCAGGCCGAGGAAAACGCCCGGGGCAATTTCCCGGATCTCGTCTCGGATCATGCGGGCGACGAACGACGTCTTCGAGTAGTCGAGCACGATGCACGGCTGCCCGTCGTACCAGCTGTCCTGCTGGCAGATCGTGGCCTCTATCGCCTGGATCCCGAACGGCGTCAAGATGTTCTTCAGCCGCGCCTGGCGAGCGTTCACCATCTTCCCGCGCCACGCGAGGGCGTAGCACAGGCCAGCGGCTAGCCGGGCGGCAAGCCCGCCGGTGCCGAGCAGCGCGGTCCCCCTTCCGCGGCCGTCCGGAATCGCCCCGGCCCTTCCTGAGCCGAACAGCCTCCCGAGTTCACGCCTGCTGGCGGGGACAAGGGTCAATGGATCGGTGGTGCTGATGTCCTGCATGCTCCCCTCCCGAGCTGGTGGCTCAATAACACGGAGGCCGTGCCATCGCTGCTGATACATTCCGCCCTCCTCGTTACCTCCCCGCGGACGGGGGAGGACCGGTGTCCTGCAGCTGCGCCAGGTAGCGCATGGCCGATACGCCGGGGAGGAAGAAGTAGGCGCCCGCCCGGGTCCGGACGAACCGCGGCAGGTCCAGGTAACGGTGGCGCACCGGGCGGGCCGGAGCGGTGAAGGTTCCGCCCGACGGGCGGCGGCTTCCCGCTAGCGGGTCCGCGTCGTCGTACAGTCCGCTGAACGTCGGGTTGTCCAGCCACGTGTGCTGCACGAATTCGAACTGCCTGGCCAGGTCGGCAACCAGGCAGATGAAGTACAGCCCGGTTCCGTACCGCCCGTGGCCGGCCATTCCGTACCTGCGCCCGCGGCGCAGCAGGCGGTGCCGGCCGGTGGCATCGAGGGAAGCGGCGGGCTCCGGGTCCAGCGAGTCGCGCGGATTCACCCGGCGTATGTGCGCACCGAGCGGGCAGGCCAGCCCGAGCGGGTCGCCGCGGTAGCCGAAATCGTTATCACCGCCAAGCGCCGGGGCGTCCCGGTCCGGCGCTTTGACCAGCGGAGCGCCACTGGGCCATCTGCCTACCATCTTCGCGGCGAGCGCGATCTTCCTGCCGTGATCGTCCGCTCCGTCCGGCGCGCGGGTGGCCTGGCCAAGAAACCGCCAGAAGCCTTCGACGTCCTGCTCGAGCTGGCGCAGCACCAGGTAACTGCCGTTGCGTCCCAGGTCGGCCTGCCCGCTCCCGGTGGGATCGGGCAGCAGCAGGCGCTGGGGATCGGCGGACGCGGGCAGCAGCGGCCGGTCGGTCAGCTGGCCGCGGTTGTTCTTGTACCCGAGTACGAATTCCCCGGCTGGCACGGTTCGCTGGCCCCTGGCGGCCTTGGGCAGGCCCTCGATGAGGGGCTGGGAGATCCCGTCCCGGAAGCCGAACGGCTCCTGGTCGGTCAACTCGAGGTCGTCAAGCTCCGTGACGTCCCGGATGCCCGCATCGGCGAATCGCTGCATCAGCTCTGCCTGCCGGCCCCTGAGTACGTCAGGCTCGCTGGCATAGAGCATGGTCAGGCCGTCGACCGGCGGCCCTTCCGGCCCGCCCCAAGCCCACGATCGCGGATCCGACTCCTCGAGGTCGCCGAGGAACCGGCTCCGGTTGGCCATGCCCTCGGCGAACTCGGCCGAGAATCCGGCCATGACCCGGTCAGGCAGGCCGAGCCTGCGCAGGCCGGCGGGCGTGAACGCGAGCTGCAGCGCGGTGCCGGCGCGGAACGGCCCGGCCGTCGTTACCTGCGGCAGCAGCCAGGCGAGCAGCGCCCGGCCCTGGGCTGGCTCGCGGGCGGCGAAAACCGTGAACCGGGCGTGCCTGAGCGAGCTGTACCCCCGGGCCAGCAGGCCCTGGATGTCGTCGAGGTCGAGCTGCATGGCCACGGTTGCCTCACAGCAGCGAGAGCCAGTGCCTGACCTTCCCGGGGCTCATGTCGCCCCGCAGGCCGGCCCGGATCTGGGCGTTGTTCTCGATGTTTTCCGCGCTGAGGGCGGGATAGGCCGTATACCACACCGGCACGGGCACCTGGCGAGCGCGCAAGATGTATTTGAACGGCTGCTCGTGCGTGGCTCCGCCCCAGAGCAGCCAGCGGGTCGGCGGATAGCCGACGGCGTTGCCGAACGCGGCGTTCAGCCCCCACCAGACCTTGTCGATGAAGTCGTCGTTATAGGCCTCGACGGCGCCGTCGTAGTTGCTGGCGAAGGTCATCCGCCGCCAGCCGTCGAGCGGTACCCAGCGGGCGAAATGGATGGTCTTGATCCCGGCAAGGTCGGCGTGGTTGTACCGGTGCCGCACCGCGTAGTCGATGGCGAACATCACGGCGCGGATGGTCACCCTCCGCAGCCGCCCTGGCTTGATGAAGCCGACAACCGCGAACGGGTTCTGCGTTACGAAATCCTCATACTTGGCCAGCTCCTCGATGTGCTGCAGGGTCGGCCGCTGGGTGAGCGGCTTTTCCCTGCGCTCAGCCATCCGCAGCAGCACCGCCCATGCCGGGAGGATGGCGATCAGCGCCGGCAGCAATGCCAGCAGAACCAGCGGCACGGCTGCCTTGTGTACCGCCTCGCGTGCCCGGAACAGCAGGGACGGCGGCGCCGGCGGCTTCATCGCCCACGCCAGGTCGGCGCGCCCGGCCACATGGGCCCGCAGGTCGCGCCGTACCTCGGCCGGGGCGAGACCGGACCAGTCCCGCTGGTCGAGGTAGTCCTGCAGCGCGTCCCGCAGCTTCGCCTCCTGGCGGATCTGCTGCAGCCCGCGCCCGACGGTGTTGACATAGACGGCGCTGGCCGACACCAGGTGGCGGCGCAGCCAGCCGATCCTGGCGCGGCGGCAGGCGCCCGCGCCCGGATAGCCCGCGCAGTAGCCGAACGCCTGATCGATTCCGTCGCCCGCCACGTCGATGAGCTCGGCCAGGTGACGCCGCAATGGGGCGTCCACCTCGGTCATCAGGACCAGGCTGGCCGGGATGGGCTCGCCGTCGACATCCACGGTCTCCTCAAGCAGGCAGAGCTTGGCGAAGTGCAGCCCGCGCATCCGGATGAAGTCGAACGGGCCGTCCGCCACGCCGTTGCGTGCGGTCTCGGCAAGCCACTTGCCGAGACCGGGCACCTGCTCCGCCGTGACCGTCGCCCGGATTGTCAGGCCAAGCTGGTGCGGCATGCCAGCTCTCCTCGCTGCGGGCCATTCATGGCGGACTCACCGGGAGCTCACTAGCTTCCAGGGCTGGAACCCGTTGCCGACGCCGCGCAGCGCCGGGCGAAGCTGTGGGTAGTGGCGTAGCACAATGTCGATCATCGACGTCTCCTCCAGCCAGGTCATGCCGAGCGGGGTGTAGATCTCTGGCGTGAAGTCGCTGGTGAAGAAGCGGTCGCTGTTCAGCCGGCGGGACGCCATGAGGATGAAGATCCGGAAGGCGGTGTCGCTGAAGCCGAAGCCGGCCGGCCGCTTCTCGGCGAACATGCCGACGATCGTGTCGACGGAGTCGATGTCCCTGTAGAGCCGGCGGAGCGCGTCGAGCTGGGCCGGGTCGTCAGTCAGGTCCTCGAAGCTGCGCGCGGGCGCGAGATGCAGCAGCCGGCGGAACTGGTTGTAGCGCGGAACGCCGAGTTCGCGGCTCCGCAGGATGTCGGTAGCCGCCAGGTCCATCAGCCGCTCATTGTCCGGGCGCTGGAACTCCTGCAGGAAGCGCGGATAGTTGTTCAGCACGAGCGCGCCGGGATGGGCGGTGCCGAAGCTGTAGATGACGTCACCGAGGTCGATCTGCTCCGTCACCTCCTGGGCATGAGGCCCGGCAATCTCCGGGAAGGTGTGCTCGGCAATGAACCGGTCGTCGGCGGCCGAGCGGAACGTGTAACTATCCGGGATGAGCGGATGCATCCGGTAGACGATCGTGAACTCCTCGGTGAGGGAGTAAGGAACGCCGTAATGGTCCTGCTCAGACCCGGGAATCCCGCTGATCACTTCGCTGCCGCTGATCCGGCCGAACAGCCGGTGGATCCGGTCCCCGGCGATACCCCACCAGTTCGCTCGCAGGCCCGTGACGGTCGTGGGGTGGGCGAGGATCGCCGGTGTCCACTCCGCGGTATGGATCTTCGCGATCAGCGCCGCGGTGACGAGGCGGGCCCGCTGGTAGAGCTCCTCATCGCCCCACCGCGGGTAGGCCGCCTTGAGCGCGTCGGCTATGGCGTTGTGCTCCCGGATGAACAGCGTGCTCAGCATGTTCAGCCCTAGCCACCAGCCCGGGGTGTGCGCCGGGCTTGACGCCGGGTCGTCCGGGAACACCAGCCGGTTGTCCGCGCCGATCAGCAGCTTGCCATCCGTCCCGCTGCGCCGCTGCAACTGGTCACCGGAGGCGGCGCCGCCACCGTAGAGCTGCGACGCGTCCCACCAGGGTGTCTCGGCGTTGAGGAAGGTCTGCGGCCCGTCGTCGCCGGCCGAGCGGGTGGGATCGGGCAGCGTCTTCAGGACTCTCAGCGGCCGTTGCGGCCATGGATCATCCTTGGCGAGCGGCAGCTCGAAGAAGTGCTGCGGGTCGCCGGGGCCGTGGCTGAACCAGTCTTTGACCATGAACTGGATCCACGCTGCCGCGAGCAGGTTCAGGCTGGTCGCCGGGATGAACTCATGCCGGGTCAGCAGCTCCCGGCTGACCTCACGCGGGTTCGGATCCAGGATCCGGTCTGGGGTTTCCTGATGCCCCCAGCTCAGCGGTACGTTACGGCCGAAGCGCGTGCCTGCCATGCCCATCGCCGGGCTGCCGAGATCGTTGTAGGCACCGTCCGGCGTCCTCGTCGTGAGGGTCTCTGGCGTCGGATCCGGCACCTTGGGAGTGACCTTCGACGGCAGGTCGGTTGTGTCATAGAGGTTGCGCTGCCGCAAGATGTTCCGCAGGCCGATGAGCACAAGCAAGCCCAATGGCTTCGGCAGCTTGTCCCAGCCGAATTTCCGGTCGGCTGTCTCTGCTGACCAGTCATACAGCCGCCACCACAAAGTATTCCGATAGTCACGCCTTGACCCGGCCGGTTGCGTCACGGTGGTACCTTTCGCCTTGTCCTCAGCGCCGCACGCGCTGTCCGGCGCCGCTCACACCCTGTCCCTTCTGGCCGCAAGGTACGCCGTGACGGCGAGGCAGGTGTTTGTCGCGGAGATCAGCGTGAGCGGAACCGCCGTACGCGGTCTCACCCGCCCGGCCACACCGAGGGAAGCCGCGGTCGCCGTATCGCTTGCGTGGATGATGACGGCCTGGCCAAGAGCCCGCCGAAGCGGCGCCCCAGACAGGGTAAAGAGATCGAAACCGATGAGAACGGTTCGTACGCCGAACATCCGCAGGCCGTAGACCGCGGCGTTATCATCCGACGGCGACTCGCCGAACCGTCCGATGATGACGCCAGGCGCTATCAGCGCGACCGCGCCATTGACCACCCGGATGCCCGCGAGGGCGTAGCGCGCGGCCTTGCCGACACGAGCGAACCGGTCCGCGCAACCCTGGGCATCCGCCGCGTGCTGCTCACAAGCGCCTTTTCCGGCAAGCATGATCCCGTCGACACTCCCCCAGAGCGGATTCCCGCCCAACCGCCTCGATGAACCATTAAGCGGTTCCCCAGTATCAGAAGTCCCCTAGTATGCGCCGGCCGTTGCGGCATGGCCACCCTATTCGAGGGACTCAGTCTTGTCTCTGTCTGGTTAGCAATGCGGGCCGCCCGGTGAACGAGCCGAATGCCGTCGACGGTCCACCGCGACCTCTACCTCGGCGGACACCGACCGGGCTTCGCTCATGGCGCTGGCCTCTCCTCGACGTGCCGCTTGAAGGACTGAAGCTGCGCAGCCCAGTGCGCCTGGAGCTGATCGAGCCAGGCCTGCAGCGCCACCATCCGGAACACCCGGGCCCGGGCGTCCCGCGAGGTCCGCTCGTCCGTCACGATGCCGGCCCGCAGCAGCACGCGCAGATGCCTGCTCATCGCCGGGGCCGAGGTGCCCGTCGCGGCGGCGAGCTGCCCGGCGCGCTGCGGGCCAGCGCCGAGCAGTTGCACGACCTGCCGCCGGGTGGCGTCCGACAAGGCGCCGAACAGCGGCGCCACGTCTGCATCAGGCAGCAGTCCTGCAGTCACGTGATAATAATTGCGTTCAGTGTTAGGCCGCTTCGTCGTCGGCCTAGCGCGGGTGGGACACATGCGCCCGGTTCCTGACTCGCTGGCACGATCACGAGGGTCGACGCGATAGCGTCTGCGTCGTGCCCCCCGGCCGCGCTCCTCAGCCCTCCGCAGGCGATGCCCGCGTCCCGTCAGGCAAGGCAGCCCGCGCGGACGCGGCGGCCGCCGGTACGCCTGACGTGGTCGGCCTGCTCGCCGTCGCGATCGCCGATATCGGCGGCGCGGAGCGGCCGGGGCAGGTCGCGATGGCGACGGCCGTCCAGCGCGCTATCGACACCGGCGAGCACCTGGCGGTCCAGGCCGGGACCGGAACAGGAAAGTCGCTGGCCTACCTGGTTCCCGCGGCCCGGCACGCGGTGACGGAGCATGCCACGGTCGTCGTGTCGACCGCCACGATCGCGCTGCAGCGCCAGCTGATCGACCGTGACCTGCCGCGCCTGGCCGCCGCGCTCAAGCCGGCCCTCGGCCGGGCGCCGGTCTTCGCGATCCTCAAGGGCCGCAGGAACTATCTGTGCCTGCACCGAGCGGCGTCGGGCGCACCGGAGGACCCAGCGGAGATGCTCTTCGACGCATCCACCATCTCGGCCACCGGGCGGCAGGTCGAGCGGCTGCACGAGTGGGCGGCCAGGACCACCACCGGCGATCGCGACGAGCTGGTGCCCGGCGTCAGCGAGCAGGCCTGGCGCCAGGTCTCGGTGACCGCCAGGGAGTGCATCGGCGCCCAGCGCTGCCCATTCGGCACGCGCTGCTTCGCGGAGCTTGCCCGCGACGAAGCCGGCCGGGCGGACATCGTCGTCACCAACCACGCCCTGCTGGCCATCGACGCGGTTGAGGACTTCGACGTCCTGCCCGAGCACGACGTGGTGATCATCGATGAGGCCCATGACCTGGTCGACCGGGTTACCGCCATCGGCTCGGCTGAGCTCTCCGGGCCCGCGGTGGAGGCCGCCGCCCGCCGCTGCGGCAAGATGATCGAGGACGCGGTCACCGGCAGGCTGCGGGATGCCGGGACGGCGGCCGCACGGCTGCTCGACGAGATCCCGTACGGCCGCATCGACGTCCTGGCCGAGCCGCTCGCCGTGTCGCTAGCCGCCGTCCGGGACGCTGCCCGGGGCTGCGCGACCGACTTGCGGGCCAGCGCTAAGAACAACGAAGAAGATCCGGAACGGATCGCCGCCGGCCGGTCGGCCCTGGCATCGCTGGATGAGATCCATGACGCGGCCGACAGGATCCTCGGCGCGTTCGGCGCGGACATCGCGAGCCGGCCCGATGTGGTGTGGATGGACCGGCCCCCGCCGGACCGGGAGTCATCCCGCCCGCCCACGCTGCGGGTGGCCCCGCTGGAGGTCGGCGGGCTGCTGGCGGAGCGGCTGTTCAGCCGTCACACGGTCACGCTGACCTCGGCGACGCTGTCGCTCGGCGGCTCGTTCGAGCCGATGGCCCGGCAGTGGGGCCTGCCGCGCACCGGGGCGCCCGCTGCGGCCAGCACGGAAAGGGCGGCCGGACGGGACGCGGCGGCCGGGCGGGACGCGGCGGCCGGGCGGGACGCGGCGGTAGGGCGGGACGCGGCGGCCGATGTGCCCGGCGGGCGGGCCGCGGCGGCCGATGCGGTCGGCGGGCGGGCCGTGCCCGTTGCCATCCAGGACGCGGCGGAGCCGTATTCGCTGGCCTGGTGCGGCCTGGATGTGGGCTCGCCGTTCGACCATCCGCGCAGCGGCATCCTCTATGTCGCGCGGCACCTGCCGCCGCCCGGCCGGGATGGGCTGGCCGAGGCCTACCTGACGGAGCTGCAAGAGCTCATCGTGGCTGCTGGCGGGCGCACGCTCGGGCTGTTCTCCTCGATGCGCGCCGCCCGGCAGGCGGCGGACGAACTGCGCGGGCGGATCGAGTTCCCGCTGTTCTGCCAGGGTGACGACCCGACCTCGCAGCTCATCACGAAGTTCGCGGCGGATGAGGCCAGCTGCCTGTTCGGCACCCTGTCGCTGTGGCAGGGCGTCGACGTGCCCGGACCGTCCCTGCAGCTGGTCGTCATCGACCGGATCCCGTTCCCGCGGCCCGATGACCCGCTGGCGTCGGCCAGGCAGCGAGCGGTGGCAGCCCGCGGCGGCAACGGGTTCATGAGCGTGGCCGCCGCGCAGGCGGCCTTGCTGCTGGCACAGGGAACGGGGCGGCTGCTGCGCACGATGAGTGACCGGGGTGTGGTGGCGATCCTCGACCCGCGGCTGGTCACGGCACGGTACGGCGGATTCCTGCGGGGGTCACTGCCGCCGTTCTGGACCACTACCGATCCGGCGGTCGTCCGCGGCGCGCTGCGCCGCCTGGCGGCTGAGACCGTCACTCCCGGGCAAGCTTGACGTCGTTTTTCCGCCAGCTTTTGCGGCGTGGCCGACGACAGGCTGGAAGCATGTCAACGAGACCAGAAACGACACTTTCCTACCAGGTCCTGGCGATCGAGCCGGACGTACTCGGCGAACTACGGCAACGCGACGATGCAGGTCACGCACCCCGCATCAGCAGCGATGCGGAAGGCAGCCCGCTGCGGTGCTGCCTGCGTCCGATCCGTCAGGGCGAGCGGGCCGCGCTGGTGTCCTACGCGCCGCTGCGCCGGTGGGCCCGGCAGAATGCCGGGGCCGATCCCGGCCCGTACGACGAGATCGGTCCCGTCTTCATCCACCCGGAACCGTGCACGGGGCCGGATGGAGCCGGATACCCGGCGTCGCTGGCCGGCTCGCACCGGGTGCTGCGCGCCTACTCAGCCGACGGCCGGATCCTCGGCGGCCAGCTGGTCGAGCCGGACCCGGCGGACCCGGTGGCCAGCGCCGAGTCGGCCCTGGCCGTGCTGTTCGCCCGGCCCGAGGTGGCGTTCGTGCATGCGCGGGCCGTCGAGTACGGCTGCTTCACCTTCGCGATACGACGCGGCTGAGCCGCATCATTGAAGCAGGTCGGGCCTGGCCGAATTGCCAGATATGCCGGTATAGCGGCCTAGCCGATCCCGCGGTCGTCGCCGTGCCCCCGGGTCGGCATGTGGTGCCAGCTTTCGGCCGCCGCCCAGGCGATCCAGACAACGCGGATGGGACTGCACTGTCGTAACAACGACAGTGCAGTCCCATCCGCGCTATTGAACTCGCCGCAGGCGGGAGGCTGACGGGGCCGGAGGGGTGATCGGGACGGCTGGGGCGAACGGGACGGGGCGGCGACTCGGCCGGCCATGTGCTGGCGGCGCTGAGGCGCTTTACAGCACGTCGTGGCCGGGGCGGTTGTCCTCAGGGAGCGGGGTGCGCTCGGCCGGGATGGTGCCGAGACGCCCCGCTTGGTAATCCTCGAATGCCTTGACGAGCTCGTCCCTGGTGTTCATCACGAACGGGCCGTACGCGGCGACGGGTTCCCTGATGGGCTGGCCGCCGAGGATGAGGATGTCCATGCCCGCGCTCGGGCCGTCGGGCCTGCGGTCCGCCGCGACGGTAATGACATCGCCGTGGCCGAAGACGGCGAGCTGGCCCATCCTGGCGGGGCGCTGGCCGGCCCCGACGGTGCCGGATCGGCCGGTGCCGGATCCGACGGTGCCGGATCCGACGGTGCCGGATCCGGCGAGTACGTAGCCCAGCGCGTTGAAGTCCGGCCGCCACGGCAGCCGCAGCTGGGCGCCTGGCTCAAGGGTGGCGTGCAGCAGGGCGATCGGCGTATGCGTAACGCCGGGTCCCTGGTGGCCAGCGACGTCGCCGGCAATGACCCGGATCAGCGCGCCGCCGTCCGGCGAGCTCAGCAGCGCCACCTGGCCGGCCCTGATGTCCTGGTAGCGCGGGCTGGTCATCTTCATCCTGGCTGGCAGGTTCACCCAGAGCTGGAAGCCATGGAACAGGCCGCCGCTCATGACCATGTCCTCGGGCGGCTCTTCGATGTGCAGAATCCCGCCGCCCGCAGTCATCCACTGCGTGTCGCCGTTGGTGATCATCCCACCGCCGCCATTGGAGTCCTGGTGGCGGAATGTCCCGTCGATCATGTAGGTGACCGTCTCGAAGCCGCGGTGCGGATGCCAGGAGGTGCCCTTCGGCTCACCCGGCGCGTAGTCGACCTCGCCCATCTGGTCCATGTGGATGAACGGGTCAAGCGCCCGCATGTCGATCCCGGCGAAAGCACGCCGCACGGGGAAGCCCTCGCCCTCGTAGGCAGACGGCGCCGTGGTCACGGCCAGCACGGGCCGGTCGGCCGCGATGGCCGGGTCTGGCTCCTGGATACGGGGCAGGATCAGGGTGTCATTGACGGTGACCGCTGGCATTTCGTCCTCCTTCAGCAAAGCATCGCGCACGCCTGCCCAGCCGGAACAGGCGGGGCAAGACCTGCATCCGCGCCAACGGTAATTGAACTCGCAACATTCCGCCCCGGGCGCAACCCGCTCGGGGTGCGACCCCCTGATTGCGAACCCGCTCTGGCGGCGAACGTGCTCGGGGCGCGGCCCTGCTCGGGGCGCGGCCCTGCTCGGGGCGCGGCCCTGCTCGGGGTGCGGCCCTGCTCGGCGCAGTCCCGCTCACGGGTGTGACCCGCGCTGGACACTCAGACCGCGCTGAGTTCAGCCGGGGGCAACTGTCAGCCGTTGAAGGTGAAGTTCAACGGGAGTTAACCGGGAGCTAGCCCGCCCACTGCCACATCGAGCGCGTGGTGATCACCCGCACGGTCAGTTCGGGTTGTAGGGCGCGTACCTCAGATCCGGGGCGGGCGTGGAGATGAGCGAGCGCAGCATAGTGGTCTCCCGGGAGAGCAGCGCGTGCTCGGCCGCCAGCCGGCCCGCCGCGTCGCGCTCGGCGAGCAGCGCCTGCTTGTCGCTCAGGTCGATGATCATTGATGCCGCCACTAGGTAGGACAGCAGGACGGGATCGTCCGGCAGGTCCGGGACGGCGAGCTGTGTCGCTCCGCGCGCCGCGAGTGCGTCGAGATAGGCACGGAACGCCGCCTGCACGGCCTGCGCCGCGTACCCCGTGGCTGCCTCGTCGCCGGCCTCCTCGGGAAGCAGGTCAACTTTGCCCTGCAGGTAGGGCTTCGAGTCGTCCAGATCCGCCAGCCGGAACCGCTCGGTGCCGGCCGTGACCAGGTCGAACCGGCCATCGTCGCGCTCGGTGACCTGGCGCAAAGTCGCCGTGCAGCCGATCTGGTACAGCGCGGAGATGCCGTCTATGCCGGTCTCGCGGCCCTTACGGATGGCGATGACGCCGAAGCGCCGTGGCGCGGGTTCCGCCAGCAGATCGCGGACTAGCTGCCGGTACCGTTCCTCGAAGATGTGCAGCGGAAGCAGCAGGCCGGGGAAGAGCACGGTGCCTAACGGGAAAAGCGGCAGCGACTCGGTCATGTTGCGACCCTATGCCGGCCGGCGATGGGCGGGCGAATCGTGGCGATCGCGCGCGTCGTCCGGGCGGGCTGGTGGTCAGGGGTGTGCGCGGCGGTAGTGCGCGGCGGTCGCCTGCGTCGTCTGGGCGAGCCGGTGGTCAGGGGTGTGCGCGGCGGTAGTGTGCGGCGAGCACGTCGCCGCCGAAGTCACTGTGCGGACGGCGCAGCACGGTGTGCGCGTGGTTGCCGTCGCTGCTGGTGTTGTCGTACTCGATCAGCAGGTCGTCGCCCTGCACGCGGTAGTAATGCCGCTGGCCCGGTGTGGTCGGGCCCTCCCAGGCGAAATACAGCTGGCTGGCGGCCACCCGGGCGGCTTCGCGGACAGCCAGGCCGTCGGTCAGCCGGCCGAGGTAGAGCGCGACCAACTGGCCAAGGACCGCCCGCGGGGCTGGCCCGAGCCGGGCGGCGGCAATTCCGTGCGGCTCGATGTTCTCCTGGGCGCGGGGCCTGGTGCCGGTCCGGATGTCGGCGGGGGCCCGGTCGGACACCACTGCGATCGCCCGGCCCGCCGGGCCCAGTGCATCAAGCAGCGCGCGCGCCACGTCTTCCTCCGGGGCGAGCGGCCTGGACACCGCGCGGCCTGCGTAGCTGACGCAGGCGGGATTCGCCCCGAGGAAGACCGGAGCGGGCGAGACCTCAGCACCGGACACGGTCATCGTGACCGAGAGGTGGTGCCCTTCGAAGCGCCACGACCACGGCTCGTCGCCGGCCGGGTCACCGAAGACCGTGACCCAGTAGTCGCCGCTGTGCCGGCCCTGCCGCCAGCCCTCACGCCGGTCGAGCACTTCTTCCAAGGCGACAATCGCCATCGCCTGCGCGTAGGCATGCTCGCTCAGTGCGGTGGCCAGCAAGCGGTGGGCGACCTTCCGGGCGGGACCGCCCATGTCCGCGATGCAGGCACCTGGCCTGAGCCGCGGACGGTATTCGAGCCACCGGCGCGCGTTGTCGTCGGTGAAGGACCGTGCCGCAAGCTCGCGCTGCGGGCCGTCGAGTGCCGCCAGCAGCGTGGTCGCGGCCGACCGCATCTGGCCGGGCAGGGAATCGGCAGCCATGCTCCCGGTATATCAGGGCAAGGCGGCCCCGGCAGGCGCCTCCGGCCGCGTCTGGGCCCAGCCTCTTCATGATCAAGGAAACCGCCCGGGGTGCTTCATGATCACGGAAGCTTTGCGGGGCGCTGGCCGGGGAGCGGGATGCTGGAGGTGCTTCATGATCCCGGAGACTTTCGGGGGGGCGCGCCCCCGAAAGTCTCCGCGATCATGAGCGTGCCAGCGGGCGGGCGGGCGCATGGCTGCGCTGCGCGGGCTCAGAGCGGCAGGCCGGCCTCAAGGTGTGCCAGCGCCGCGTCGATCCGGCCGAACATGCCGGCCGGGCTCAGGTCGGACTGCCCGAGCGTGACCGCCATGATCACGCCGATGATGGCGCCGGCCACGTTGCGCGCGGCGAAATCATCGGGATCCCGGCCGGCCCGATTGGCCAGCGCAGCCGCCATCACGTCGATAGTGCGGGTGAACTCATCCACCGCCCTGGCCCGAACCTCCGGGACCGACATGCTTAGCTCGGTGGTCTCGGCTAGCCGGGCCAGTTCCTCGGGGGTCATCCCGGCGAGCATCGCCCTGGTCGCCGCGCGCATGGCAGCGATCGGGCCAAGCTCGGCTGGCTGCGCCTGAAGTGCCGCCAGTGTGCCGACGTCCAGGTCGTCCTGCAGGACAACGTCCTCCTTGGTGGGGAAGTAGCGGAAGAACGTCGCCGGGGAAACCTCGGCCGCCGCCGCGATCTGCTCGACGGTGGTCGCCGTGTAGCCCCGCTCACGGAAGAGGCGCAGCGCGTGCTCCCTGATGGCGGCGCGGGTCTTGGCCTTCTTCCGCTCGCGGAGCCCCATCGGCTTGACCGCGCCGGCCACCTCGCTCATGTTCATCATTCTGCCCTGGCATCGGCCGCATCCGCGGTGACCGTGTCGGCCGCGGCCGCGGTGACCGCGGCGGCCGAGGACGGCTGCCCAGTGCGGGGCAGGAACGCCAGCCCGAGCAGGGCGGACACCAGCGCGATGGCGGCGCAGACCCACAGCATGACGTCCATGCCGTGCACGTAGGAAACACCTACGGCGTGCAGCAGAGGCGCGGAGTTGACCGCATGCGCTACCGCGACACCGCCGGCCACGCTGCTGCGGGCCGCCGCCGCCGCCGAGGCAGGAAGCTCGGTTACCGACAGCCCGCTCCGGTAGACGGAGTTCAGCACGGTACCCAGGACCGCCACCCCGATCGTGGCACCGACCTGGCGCAGCGCGGTGATCAGCGCGGAACCCGAACCGCTGCGCTCCGCCGAGAGCGCGCCGAGAGCGGCGTTCAGCGCGGTGGGCATCGCGATTCCGAGCCCGAGGCCGGTGCAGGCGAACCAGGCGGCGCCGAAGCCGGTACCGCTGGTGATGGTCGTGCCTGCGCCGACCGCCAGGGCGGCCGCCATCACCGCGAACCCGGCGGCGACCAGCATCTTGGCGCTGACCAGCGGGGCGCCGGCCCGGCCAGCCGGACCGTCGGCCGGACCGCCTGCCGGAGCCTTGGCCGGGCGCGCCAGACGCTGCCCCAGCACGAGCCCGGCCGCCAGGCCGCCGATCAGCGGCAGCAGCCGCAGCCCGCTGGCCAGCGAGTCGAGCCCGCGGACGTCGCGGAAGTACTGCGGTACCCCGAACAGGATCCCGAACAGCGCGAACGAGACCATCGTGGACAGCGCGGTGCCCCAGGTGAAGCTGGCTGAGCGGAACAACGTCAGGTCGACAAGCGGCTGGCCATTCGCGCGGCTGGTGACATGACGCTCCCAGGCGACGAACCCGGCAAGTGCGACGGCGCCGGCCAGCATGGTAGCGATGGCACTGACATCGCTCCATCCGTCTTGCCCTGCCTTGATCACGCCATACGTCAGGGCAGTCAGGCCTGCGCTGGAGATCAGCACCCCGGGCAGGTCCAGCCGGAGGCGCCGCTCGCTCCGCGATTCCGGCATCAGCACCGCGACGGCGATCAGCGCGATCACCACTACCGGGAGGTTGATCAGGAAGACCGATCCCCACCAGAAGTGGTCAAGGAGCCAGCCGCCGAGGATCGGCCCGACCGGGTAGCCAAGGAACGTCGCGCCGCCCACGGCGGCGATGGCGCGGGGCCGCTCCTCGGCAGTGAACAGCACTGGCAGCACGGCCAGCGATAGCGGCAGGATGACCGCCGCAGCCAGGCCGAGCACCGCCCTCGCCGCGATGAGCTCACCGGCGGAGCCCGAGTATGCGCAGGCCAGTGACGCCACGCCGAACAGGATCAGGGCTCCGGTCAGCAGCTTCTTGCGGCCGAACCGGTCGCCGAGCAGCCCGGCAGGCAGCAGGGCAGCCGCCAGCACCAGGCTGTAAGCGTCGATGAACCACTGCAGGTCGCCCGTCGACGCATGCAGGGCGCCGGCCAGCGTGGGCAGCGCCAGGTTGAGGACTGTCAGGTCGAGCCCGACAACGAGCACGCTCAGCGCCAGCGCGCCGAGTGCCCACCAGCGGCGGTTCTCCGGACTCCCGATCATGGCAGTCACCTTCTTTCTATACTCGCTTCTAGTTGAATGCTACACAGATTTGAAAGTGACTGTCAAGATATCGCGGATCACTGTACTGGGCCAGCGGTCGCGCCCGTCTGGCCGCCGCCCTGCCGCCACCCGCCCGGGGCACGCCGTCCGGGGCACGCGGGCCGGGGCACGCCGGCGGGGGCGCGTCGGCGGGGGCACGCCGGCCAGATTTCCGCTCGGATCCCTGATCGCCGCGCATGGACTCCATCAGAACGGAAACCTGCCCCGGCAGGGACGGATTCACAGGTAGCGAGTTGTTTACTAGATGAGTAGGATCTCGTCCGGAAGGAGCCTTACCGTGTCCCGCGTACGTCGGGTGTTCGCAGGCGTCAGCGGGTCGCCGGGCAGCCTGCAGGCGCTCAGATATGCGGCGGGCCTGGCTCGCTCGCATGACTCGGTGCTGATTCCTGTCCATGCCTGGATGCCTCCGGGTGGTGACCTCGCCGACCGTGGCGGCCCGTCCATCTACCTGCGCCAGGTCTGGAAGGACGCGGCCTGGCAGCGGCTCTGCAATGCCCTTGAGCTGGCCTTCGGGGGATTTCCTGCTGACGTGCCCGTCGAGCCGCTCGTGGTTCGCGGCGAGGCAGGCCACGTCCTGGTCAGCGTCGCGGACGCCGACGATGACCTGATCGTGGTCGGAACCGGCCGCCGGGGAGCGCTCGGCCGGATCACCGCATGCCGGGTCAGCCGCTACTGCCTGGCGCATTCGACTTGCCCGGTTGTCGCGGTACCGCCGTCGGCGCTGGCCCGGCTGGGCCGTGGACTGCGCGGCTGGGCGTTCCGGCACCGCAATCTGAGCCTGGACGAGGTGAGCCTGCCCGCGGCAGGCAGCTAGCCTGCCCGCCGCAGGCAGCTATCCTGGCCGGCGCGGGCGCTAGCCTGGCCGGCGCGCGCAGCAGTCGCGGAGCGGGCCGTCCTGGCCGGATGGCGCTTGCGTGCTTCCTGGCACCGCGGTGGCCGGATCACCGCGGGCCAGGAGAGAATCATCTTGCCGGACCACGTCAGGGAGGTCGCAGTGCCACAGCCAGCAGGCAAGGAACTCGAGGACATCAGGGCCCGCCGCGAGGACCTGCGCAAGCGATATCTGCGCCCGGAGGGCGACCGGCCGCGCAGCACCGTGCGCGGCGTGCATCACCTCGCGCTGATCTGCCGTGATACCGAGGAGACGATCCGCTTTTACCAGGAGTTCCTCGGATTCCCGCTGGTTGAGCTGGTGGAGAACCGGGACTACGCGGGTTCCAACCATTTCTTCTTCGACATCGGGAATCACAACCTGCTCGGGTTCTTCGACTTCCCCGGGCACGACCACCCGGCGTTCACCGAGACCATCGGCGGGGTGCAGCACCTCGCGATCTCCATCTCGGCCGAGCAGTTCGATGCGGCGAAGAAGAAGCTGGAGCAGGCCGGGATCGACTACCTCGGCCCGGACCGCGGCGTAATGGACAGCATGTACTTCCGCGACCCGAACGGCATCGGGCTCGAGCTCTACCAGGAGGAACTCGGCATCTTCGACGGCCACCGGATCCTCGACTGACCTTTGCCGGGCATCCGGCCGGCCGCTGGCGAGCGGGCCGTTAGCAAGCCCGCCAGCCCTGGCAAGCCGGCCGCTGGCAGCCCGGCCGGCCGCCGCGCCGCTAGCGGAGTTCGCGGCGGATGACCAGGCGCAGGCCGGACCACACCTGGTCGATTGCGCAGACCTTGTTGTCAACCAGGCCGGTCGGCAGCGCGATCTCGCGCACGACGTTCTCGGTCATGTCGGTGGGGATCTTTGCCGCGCGCTTCGGCCAGGCGACCCACAGGCCGCAGGCCGGGGCCATCCGGGCCCGCAGCGCGTCAAGCTGGGCAGCCAGCTCGGCGCGCCAGACGACGAAGCAGACGATCACGTCCAGCGGCATGTCGCCGGCCAGCCCATCCAGCACGGTCACCGGATCCGGCAGCGGCGCCAGGGTGCTTGCGAAACCGGGTGGCGCGTCGATCAGGGCGATTGCGTGGCCCGCCTTGATGCCGAGCTTCCTCGGCAGCGGCGTCCCCGAGTAGCCGGCCGGCCGCGCCGACGGTACCGGGTCGGGGGCCAAGGCCGGCCGCTAGCTTCGCGAGCGGAGCGTGGCCAGCCCGTCGCCGGACAGGTCCGCCAGCGCCGCAGACCGGCCAGTGATCGCCAGCACGAGGGACAGGGCAGGACCGGACACGACCGGCCCGCTGCCCGCTGACCAGTCGGCGTCCGTCGCATGCAGCGTCAGCCCCGAGCTTCGCGTCTTGCCGCCGAGCAACAGGTTGGAGCGCATGCAGAAGTCTGCCACCCTGGTCACGGCTGCCGCCGGGTAGGTCCGCTGGATGCCAAGCGGCCTGCGGATGTCCGCGCTGTGAATGATCACCTCGCCGAGCATCGCATCGACCGGGCCCGGCGGGTGCGTGCTCGCCGGGATCACGGCACGGAACCGGGCCTGCCCGTCGGCGGGCGTCCCGGTCGTCTCCCCGATGACGTTCTTCGCGTTCATCGGGTGGAAGCGGAAGCCCGAGGCCGCGAAGGCGGCGATGAACCTGGCAGGCGTCATCCTGGCGGTCGCGGTCAGGTGACCGAGCACGTCGCGGACGGTCCAGTCCGCGCACAGCGAGGGCGTCACCCACTGCTCATCGCTCAGGCCCGCGAGATCCTCGGCGAGCGCCGCGCGCTCCGCATGGATCTCCGGCCACGGACTCTCTGCCGCCATGGTTCCCACCTCCGCGAACGTCATCTTGTCATCATCTTGTAACGGGAGTCGGGCACAACATCAGAATGAGTCCGCCCGCCTGAGTCTCTACCCGGTGCCGGCCCGTCCGGCCTGCTAAGCCTGCCCGGCCTGCTCGAGCTGGCCGGGGATGAGGCAGTGCTGCCGCGGAGCGCCGGCCAGAGCTCGCTGGCCGGGTCCCGCCGGCTAGGCCGGGTAGCTGAACCCGCCGGGCCGGCCGTTGTAGTCAGCGATCAGGCCGGCCAGGGTCGAGATGGCGATCTCTGCCGGGGTGTGCGAGCCGATGTTGAGGCCGATCGGCCGGTGCACCCGGGCGATCTCGGCGGACGGCACGCCGAGCACGGCGAGCGCCGGGACGTGCGGCGCGGGGTGCTGGGGCTTGCCCATCACGCCGACCCAGCGCGCGGGGCTGGCCAGCGCATCGCGCAGCATGGCGCCGAGCTCCGGCCGGTGGTGATCGGTGACGACGACGTCGGCGGCGTCGCCGAGGGTTGCTGGCAGGCCGGGTTCCGCGATCAGGCCAGCATCCCGCGCGGCCTCGGCTTGCCCGGGGTCCGGCTCTACCAGGACTGCGGCGAATCCCGCGTCACGGCCGAAATGCAGCAGATACGCGGCGACCGGCGAGTAAAACACCGCGACGAGCGTCCGCCCGTTCGCCGGGGATGGGGCGTTCCCGTGCGCGACAGCACAGGCAGGGTCCTCGTGCAGGCTGGTCATGTTGCCGAGCTTGCCACGGTCCAGGCCGCCGTGCGAAGGCGGCCGGCCAGCCTGGCCGGATCGCCACGCGGTCGGCGGCAGGCCAAGCACCGCGGCACGGCACGCCGTCCAGCTGCGCGGGATGCGGCACAATGTGAAGGCCGTCAGCCAGTCGGCGCGGGCACAATCCCTACTATTTTGAAACGGGGTAGCACGCCGCAATGAAGCTCAGCGCACGTAATCAGATCAGCGCGCGGGTCACCGGCATCACCCGTGGTGAGGCCACGGCGAACGTCGAGCTGGACGCGCGCGGCGTCCGTCTGGTGGCCTCGATCACCGTCGAGGCCCTCGCGGAACTCGGGCTGGCCGAGGGCAGCGACGTGGTCGCGGTGGTCAAGGCATCGGACGTGATCCTGGCCGTCAGGGACTAACTGGGGTAGGACCTGCAACGGAACCGTTTCGTACGTTAAGGCGGTTCGGCGAGGTCAGGCCGGGGTGCTGAGGGGCGCTGCGGGGGGTGGCTAGCGTACGTTCCGGTTCGGTTGCAGCCGGGGTGTGATCTTGATGTTGGGGGCTGGATCACCTGGTGGAGTGGCGCTGGGTGATGGTGATCTTCGTGTCCGGAAGTCCTCAGTAACGGACAAGATCAACTTGGGTCATCGGCCTGGGAGAGTGAACGCTATGTAACGGTCCGGTCATTTGCTGGTCGGGTTGCGGTGGTTCGGTTCTACGGTGCAGTCCGTGCTGGTGGAGTTTCTCAGTGACCAGGAAGCGGCGGCCTTCGGCCGCTATGGCGGCTCGGTGCCGCTGGCGGACCTGGAGCGGTTCTTCTACCTGGACGATGCCGATCGCAAGCTAGTGGCCGGACAGCGGGAAGATCACAACCGGCTGGGGTTCAGCGTCCAGCTCGCCACGGTGCGCTATATCGGCAGGTCTCTGGCGGATCCGCTGGACGGGGTGCCGGCCGAGGTCATCGACTTCCTGGCCGGGCAGCTGCAGATCGCTGATCCGTCGTGCCTGAAGCGGTACTCCGTGCGGGATCCCACGCATCGTGAGCATGCGGGAAAGATTCAGAAGGCGCTCGCGCTGAAGGACTTCGCCGAGGTGGAGAGCGAGCTGGCGGTGTTCGCGGGCAGGCGGGCGTGGGTGACCGGGGATGGCCCGAAGGCGATCTTCGCTGATGCGGTGAGGTGGCTGCGGGACCGGGGTGTGCTGCTGCCGGGGGTGTCCCGGCTGGCCAGGCTGGTGGCGCGGGAACGGGACGCCGCGACGCAGCGGTTGTGGGACTCGCTGTATGCGGCGCTGACCGCAGGGCAGCGGGCCGCGCTGGATGCGTTGCTGGAGGTGCCGCCTGGGGCGCGGGTGTCGGAGCTGGAGCGGTGGCGGACCGGGCCGGTGCGGGCGTCAGGTCTGCAGATGGTCAAGGCGCTGAACCGGGTCGCGGAGATCATCGGGTCAGGACTGTCGCGGGTGCAGCTGGACGCGAGCGTGACGCCGCGGCGGCTGGCCGAGCTGGCCCGCTACGGGATGGGCACGGACGTGGCCCAGCTGAAGCGGCACGGTGATCACCGGCGGATGGCGACGCTGGTGGCGACCGTGACGCAGCTGGAGGCCACCGCGACCGACGACGCGCTGGAGCTGCTGGAGCTGCTCATGGCGACCGAACTGGCCGGCCGGGCCCGCCAGGAGGCCGGCAAGGAGACGGTCAAACGGCATCCCAGGCTGGCCAGGGCCTCGGCGATGCTGGCGGTGGTGGCGCAGGTGCTGCTGGAAGCCCGCGGGTGGGGCAGCGAGGGGGAGGTGCGGGTCTGCCAGGTGTGGGAGGCGATCGAGGCGCGGATCCCCCGCGCTGAGGTGCGGGCCGCGGTGGACACCGTGATCGGGATGCTGCCGCCACCCGAGGCCCTGCCCGAGCCAGACTGGCGGGCGGAGCTGGCCAGGAAGACTCATGCGGTGGTGGGGCTGTGCAAGATGCTCACCGCCGCCATCACCTTCGGCGCCAATGCCCAGGGCGCCCCGGTACTGGCGGCGATGACCGCGCTGGGCGAGCAGCTGGCCACCGACACCAGGTGGACCGCCACGAACCCGCGTATCCACCCGCAGGTGGTGACCGGGGTGTGGAAGCACCTGGTGTTCGGGCATCCCGCCCGGGACGACGGAACGGTGGACCGCGGCGCCTACATCTTCTGCGTGCTGGAGCAGTTCTGCCGCCACCTGAAACACCGGGAGATCTACGCCGAGACCTCCACGTGGTACCGCAACCCGCAGGCGCGGCTGCTGGACGGTGCGGAGTGGGAGGCGGTCAAGGACGATGTGCTGACCACGCTGGGCCTGCCTGAGGACCCCGGTGCGCTGCTGGCCTCCCACGTCACCGCGCTGGATGAGGCGCTGAGGTATGTCGGCGGGCGGCTGGCCGCCAACGCCGACGTGCGGGTGGATCCGGCCGGCCGGATCCACGTGACCAGCGACAAGGCGATCGCCGAGCCGCCGTCGCTGGTCGATCTGCGCAAGCGGGTCGCGGCCATGCTGCCCCGCGTCGACATCGGCGAGCAGATCCTGGAGGTGATGGGGTGGGTGCCGCAGTTCCTGGAGTCGCTGACCGCCCTGTCGGGCGGGGCGGCCCGGATGGCGGACCTGAATGTCACCGTGGCGGCCTGCCTGACCGGTCAGGCCCTCAACATCGGGTACGGGCCGGTCTCCTCGCCGGGGGTGCCCGCACTGGAACGCCGCCGGATCGGCCACGCGGGCCGCACCTACCTGCGTGCCGCCGGCTACACCGCCGCCAACCCGCACCTGATCGCCCAGCAGGCCGGCATCGGCTTCGCCCGGGCGCTGGGCGGCGGGATGGTCGCCGCGATCGACGGGATGCGGTTCGTCGTCCCGGTGCCGTCCTTGATGGCCAGGCCCAACCGGAAATTCTTCGGACCCAAACGCGGAATGACATGGCTCAACGAGATCAGCGACCAGGCGTTCGGGATCGGGTATAAAACCGTCGCGGGAACCGACCGTGATTGCCTCCACGCGATCGACTTGTTCTTCAACACCGGGGCGGGCCCGGTGAACCTGCCCGAGGTGCTCGTCACCGATACTGGTTCTTACTCGGACCTGGTGTTTGGAATTGCGAGTCTACTGAGGGTGGACTATCGGCCTGCCCTCGCCGACCTGCCCGACCAGAAAGGGTGGCGGACCAAAGCCGATGCCGGCTACGGACCGCTGAACACCTTCGCCCGGGGGAAACTCGACCTGGGCAAGGTCCGGCGCCACTGGGGCGAGATCCTCC
>WNEY01000516.1_pt1 | contig 24273 bp, 19 predicted proteins | sample 5400531 | NCBI WGS metagenome assembly WNEY01 (sample SAMN13153338, study PRJNA577476) | soil metagenome | isolation source: 200 cm saprolite under Douglas fir tree site 1 | place: USA:California | collected 2015-04-18
CGCGGGGGAGACGAGCACCTGGTCAGCGGTGATGTCCTCGATCCGCCAGGAACTGGCGCCGAGCACGAACACGTCACCGACCCGGGACTCGTAGACCATCTCCTCGTCGAGTTCGCCGACGCGGTGCGAGTTCTTGCCCTGGCGCTGCGGGCCGGCCAGGAACACCCCGAACAGGCCCCGGTCGGGAATGGTGCCGCCGCTGGTCACCGCGAGCCGCTGCGCGCCGGGCCGGCCGCGCAGGGTGCCCGAGGTGCGGTCCCAGATCAGCCGGGGGCGCAGCTCCGCGAACTCCTCACTCGGGTAGCGGCCCGCCAGCATGTCGAGCACCGCGTCCAGCACGCCCCTGGTCAGCCCGCTGAACGGGGCCGCCCGCCGGACCAGCCGTTCCACGTCGCCGACCTGCCAGTCGTCCATCGCCACCATGGCGACGATCTGCTGGGCGAGCACGTCGAGCGGGTTGCGGGGCACCCGCAGCTCCTCGATCTCGCCGTCCCGCATCCGCTGCGTGACCACGGTCGCCTCGACCAGGTCTCCGGGGTACTTCGGGAAGATCACGCTGCGGGACACGTCGCCCACCCGGTGCCCGGCCCGCCCGGTGCGCTGCAGCCCGCTGGCCACCGACGGCGCGGACTCGACCTGGATGACCAGGTCCACGGCGCCCATGTCGATGCCGAGTTCCAGGCTGGAGGTGGCCACCACGGCCGGCAGCCGCCCCGCCTTCAGCGCCTCCTCGATCTGGGCCCGCTCCTGCCGGGACACCGAGCCGTGGTGCGCGCGGGCTACCTCGGCCGGTGCGCCAGCGACCATTCCGGCCTGGGCCATCAGCTCGGCCGGGGGCCGGGAAGGGGCATCCCGGCCGTCGGCTGGCTGCTGCGCGAGCGCGTCGGCCCGGTCGGCGGCGAGTTCGTTCAGCCGGCCGCAGAGCCGTTCGGCCAGGCGGCGGGAGTTGGCGAAGATGATGGTCGACTTATGCGCCTGGATCAGGTCGAGCACCCGCTCCTCGACGTGCGGCCAGATCGACCGCCGCCGGTCGGCGTAGTCGGCCGGCCCGCTGGCGGGCTCGCCGGGCTCGCCGGGCTCGCCAATGGGGGCAGGCGCTGTCTCCCGGGTGCGGGTCGGCTCCAGGTCGGTCATGTCCTCGACCGGCACCACGATCTTGAGTTCGATGCGTTTATCGCTCGGCGGCGCGGCGATCGTCACCGGGCTGGCGCCGCCAAGAAACGCGGCAACCTCCTCGGGCGGGCGCACGGTGGCGGACAGGCCGATCCGCTGCGCCGGGCGGCGGGCCGGGCTGCCCTGGCGTGCGTGCGGCGGAAAGCCGTCCTGGGCAGCGCCGTCCTGGGTGGCGGCGGCTGGGCGGGAGCCGTTCGCGGCAGCGCCCGCCGGGCTGCTGTCCTGGCCCCTGCCTGGCCGGCTAGTCCCGCCAGTGCCTGCTCCTGATCCGTCCTGGCCGCCGCGCAGCGCGTCCAGCCGCTCCAGGGACAGCGCCAGATGGGCACCTCGCTTGTTGCCTGCCAGGGCGTGCACCTCGTCCACGATCACGGTCTCGACACCCCGCAGCCCGTCGCGCGCCTTCGACGTAAGCAGCAGGAACAGCGACTCGGGCGTGGTGATCAGGATGTCGGGCGGCTTTCCGGCCAGCTTGCGCCGCTCGTCGGCCGCGGTGTCCCCGGTGCGAACGCCAACCCTGATGTCGCTGATATCCAGGCCGAGCCGGCTGGCCGCGTGCCCGACGCCGGTCAGCGGTGACCGCAGGTTTCGCTCGATGTCCACGGCCAGCGCCTTGAGCGGCGAGATATAGAGGACCCGGCAGCGCAGCCTCGGATCCGGAGGTGGGGGCTCATTGGCTAGCTTGTCGATCGCCCAGAGAAAGGCGGCGAGCGTCTTGCCGGAACCGGTTGGCGCCACGACCAGCGTGTTGTCGCCGTTGCCGATCGCCGCCCAGGCCTGCGCCTGCGCCTGCGTCGGCTCGGCGAAGGCAGCCGTGAACCAGGCTCTGGTCGGTTCGGAGAAGCCGTCCAGGGACTGCGTGCTGGCTGGCGACATGGCGGGCATGCCTCCATCCTGCCTCCTGGGTACGACAAATCGTGCCGGTCATCCGGGTAGCCTGACGCGGTGCGCCTCACTGCCTTCTGGGAACGAATGCGCGCGCAGTTCGGCGACGTGTATGCCGAGAGCGTGGCGAAGGATCAGGCGCTGGCCGCTCTCGGCAGCAGGACGGTCAGCCAGGCGCTGGCTGACGGCATCGACGCGAAGATCGTCTGGCGCGCGGTCTGCGAAGCCTTCAACGTCCCCGAGTCCCGCCGCTGAGGAGATCCGGCAGGCTCCTGCCGCGCTCGCGCGCCGCCCTCGCCCCGCGCCGCCCTCGCCCCGCGGCGTCGCGCGCTGCCCTCGCCCTGCAGCGGACCCCTGGGTTTCATGATCGCGGAAGATTTGGGCCGCGGGTTCAGCACCCATAACCTTCCGCGATCATGGAACGGCGCCCGCCCGGGCGCGTTGACGAGGCCGCCGAAGGGCTAGATCGATGACCGGGAATCCATGCCGTGTCCGAGGTGCCCAGTGGTCGCAGCCGATCATCAGTTTTGGTCAGCGTGACACTGGTCGGCGCTGCGTGCGGCGGTCTGAGGTCGCCTTGCTGTTTGAGAGGCGGGCGGGCTCAGCCCTGCCTGAAGTCGTCCGAGTCGGTCTCGTCCTTGCCATGAGCAGGGCACTGGCTGTGGGGTCGGTTGGCCGCCGTCCGGTTGTGCAGGCCGGCGTTGCTGCTTTGGCTGCTGCCCGCGCCGGGCGACCGTCCGCTTTCCAGGACCGGAAACCGCCGGGATTTGCCCTGTCGCCGCTGCGTAACGGAGCGCTGCTTGCCGCTCAAGGCTGACCGAGGTTGCCGCCGTTGCTGTCCCCCATTGCTTTCAGCCGGGTTCGGTGTCCGAAGAGGTCATCCCCACGGACTGCCCTTGAGGTCGACCCGCAGCACATCGCCCCAGAACGGGCTGAACAGGATGTGCCCGTCCTGGGCCACGGTTGCCGGAACGAGCGGCAGGTCCCAGTCCGGTCCGCTTCCAGCGCGCGCGCCGATGGGCTGCCCAACGCGATTCCAGCGCAGGTTCGTGCCGGGGCAGTAGAACTGGAAGGCCCTGGGGTCAAATGCCAGCGTGCACTTGGTGAACGGCTTCGCAGGCTTCTGGAACAGCCGATGGATGACGTAGAAGGCGCGGGGGGCGTGGATCAGGTAGAAGCCCTCCCGAACGTGGGCCGAAACCGCACGGCTGCCCGGCAGGGACGCGACCGGGAACGTCGTGACAGATCCCATCGGGTATCGCGAAGCCCGGCCGAGCACGTAGTAGGTGCCGTGCCAGAACGTGCCTTCTCGCAGTGCCGGGAAGCGCAGCGACCGCACCACGGTCCAGGCGGCGTGCCGCTCGGCGCGGCTCGCATCCGGGCCGATCCAGACGACAGCATTGAAGCTGAATCCGTCCCCGTAGCAGTCGCAATACCAGGGACGGGGCTCCGTGCCGCCCACGTACGGCCTGGCCCGGCTGAACGACGACGGCACCAGCGGGAACGCGCTGTCGCGCAGCGGCGGGGGCCATGGCGGCCCTCCTTGGTTGGTCCAGATCTGCACGGCCACTCCATCGGCCGGGAAACTGCGCAGCCAGCCCATTGACGGCGTGCCCGTGCTCGGGGCCCGGAGGTCGGGCGGGAAATTCGTGACGCGGACGCCGTCGCTGGTGACCCTCTGATCCCCGCTCCGGAAATGGCGCGCCCCCAGCCCCGCCGGTACCCGGATGGACCACCCGTAGTTCTGATCGGTGAAACGGCCCGCGCGGTGGTTGGCTACCCAGCCGGGGCTGCCGGGAGCCGGGCTGAGCGCCTTGACCAGGCCGAGCGTGCCGAGCACCACCATCACGGCCAGCGCGGCCGCGATCGGGGCGATGACCTGCCAGGTTCTGCGCATCCGCGGCGGCTCGCGCCGGGGCCTGAGCACTGCCCGGTCCCATAGGCCGGCGGGCGGTTCCAGGTTCTTGAGCTTGCGCAGTTCTTGCTGCCAGCGTTCAGGCATCGTCTGCCTCCTCAGCCCCGAGGAGCTCGCGCAGCCGGCGCCTGCCCCGGAACAGGTGCACCTTCACGGCCCCCACCGACGTCCCCATCCGCCGGGCCACGTCCCGGACCGGCAGATCGGCCTCGTAATGAAGGACGACCGCGGCGCGCTGCGCACGACTCAGCTGCCGCAGGGCTGGCACCAGGGCTCCGAGCCCGGCCGCCGGGCAGGGAGGTTGTTCAGGCTCAGGTTCCGGTTTCCGGCGCTCTCGCCGAAGATCCTCCGTGGCCAGCCTGAAAGCGGTGCGATACAGCCAGGGCACCGGGTCGCGGATCTGGCCGGCGTGCTCCAGCGCACGCGCAAAGGCCTCAGCCACAGCATCGTCTGCCACGGCACGACGACCTGCCGCGAATGCGTAGATCGTCCTCCACAGGCCCGGGGCGACATCCCGGAACACCTGCTCGTAGTTGATCGCCGTACCGGCCCGCACCCGATCTGGCCCCTTGCCGCGCAAGTCCCACACTCCAATAGAGGCCCAGGGAACCTGAAAGGTTAACAACACCTCGCCAGCCGGAAGGAACACGTCTCGGCGCAGGCTGGAACCAGCGCGCCGATCCAGTTCGCTGCCAAGGCGCATGAGCCGGCAGCCCACCGCATCCAATCGCTCCGCGGGGGCTTGATCTTCGTTGCGCCAGATCACGGCCAGCAGCGACCTCCCCGCCTGGGCAATGTGTCAAGTCCCGCTGGGTTACCACGAGGCTGCCGCGGCCGGACACCTCCTCGTAAAGGCCTTCCAACTCGGTCGTGCCGACGATCAGCCGCGGTGCGACACGCCATCGCTGATGCGTGGCTGGCAGGCGAAGAGTGTCCAAGATCGGCGTGTTCACACACGTCTGACCTTGGGAAGTCATCGTGATCGCCGACCTGGACACTCTCCTGACCGCACTCTATGTCGAGCTGACCGACCGCATCATTCCTTCGCTGGGCTTGGCGCGGTCCGGGCCGGGCAAGCCGCCGGAGGTGACCGACGCCGAACTGGTGTGCCTGGCGGTGGCGCAGGTGCTGCTGCGTTTCGACGACGAGCGGCACTGGCTACGCGCTGCTGCCTCCCGGGTGGGGCACCTGTTCCCGCGGCTCCTTCGCCAAAGCGAGTACAACCAGCGGCTGAAGAACGCGGCGCCGCTGATGGAGGCCGCGTTGCGGTGGCTGGCTGGCCAGACGCCGGGCAGCGCGGAGACGGTGCGGCTGATGGACGCCACGCCCATCCCGTGCGGGCAGCCGGTCATCACCGCCCGCCGCTCGGGCCTGGCCGGCTGGGCGGGCTACGGGCACTGTCCCAGCCATTCCCGCTTCTACTGGGGCGCCAAGCTGATGCTCATCTGCACCTGCGACCGGACCGTCACCGGGTTCTGCCTGGCCAACCCAAGCTTTCCGGGGAACGCCAGCAGGCCCGGCAGATGCTGGAACACCAGCCTTCCCGGTCATCGATCTAGAAATCATGCGCGGGAGAACGCGATCAGCGGCCTGAGGTCTCCGTCGGTATCCGCCGTCCGGAGCGCCGAGATGTAGTCGCGGCGCGCTCTACCCGGCTCGCTAAGCGCATTACCGCCCCAGGTAAACCGGGTGCCGCCGAGCGCCACGATGAGCGCGTCGGAGACGAGCCGCGACCACCGGCCGTTCCCGTTGGGAAATGGGTGCACGGCAACGAGCCGGTAGCCGAACCGGATCGCGCATTCGTCGTCGCCATAACGCGCCGGAGAGGCGTCAGCGAGCCATGCGCGCACGTCGCCGAGGACGTCGCGGATGTCCATGCGTATCCGCCAGTAGGGCACGCCAAGGTTCCTGTCTGCCGTCCTGTAACGCCCCGCCCAGGCCCAGACCTGGCCGTACATCCTGCGGTGCAAGCGCCTCAGCCACTCCTCGTCGGTCACTGCCTCCGGATGCACCCGGCGGAGTGACAAGAACAGCCATGACATGGCATCGCTGATGTTCGCCGCCTCCGCGAGATTTAGTTCAGCCCGGGTCAGCACCGGCAGCAGCAGGCCCTGCTGCTCGGCATCAGTGAGCGGGGTGGCGTCGGCAGGCCCGCGGGCCAGGTCGGTCATACCCCGGCGCCGCTCCACAGCTGGCCTCGGTTAAGCAGCCGCTCGGTGAGCTGATCCTCCAGCGCGCCCGGCTGCCCGGTTGCCTGGTCCTCCAGGCGCATCGTCTGCTCCACGGCGGCGACCTGCAAGCGGGCAAGCTCCCGCGCCCGGTCACGGACGACCGCGGTGAGCGGGCGGCGCGGTACGAGCAGATAGACAAGATCACAGCCGAGTGCGTCGGCGGCCCGGCGCAGCGTCTCCAGGCGCACCCGGTCTGCAGCCTCAGACTGCTCCAGCCTGGTGACCGCTCCCGCTGTGATGCCCAGACGGCCGGCCAGTGCTGCCGCGCTCATACCCAGCGCCTCGCGGACTGCGTGGATCCAGCCGCGCTGCGGCCGCGCGAGCTCCCGTAGCGGCTGCCACTCGTCGAAGTGGCCGTCAAGCAGCTCCCGGCCGCGCACGGATACGTTGTTAGAGACCCTGGGCATGACGACCACCGGATGTGTGAGGCATCGGAACCTGTCATCAATAGTGTACTGCACTGCATTTTGAATCTGAACTATGATGCACTGCAACACAGTAAAAGTAACACCCACAATGTATTCCAGATCACATCAGCCGAGGATCATGAGCGGAGAACACGGTGGCATTCGGCATCAGCCTGACGTGGACTGCGCGAACCCGGCAGGCTGGCGGGAGTCCTGAAAGCTGGCGCTCAGGCCGGCCTCGCTGCGGCCGACCTCGCTGCGGCCGGCTCGCCGTGGCTGACCTTGCTGCGGCCGACTCGCCGTGGTCGGCTCGCTGCAGCCGCGACAGCGCGCTGGGAGGACTCCTGGCACCACATCGTGCTGGCCGGCCCGGGGGTAGCGAGTTCCGCATACTCTGACTCGGCGCGTCGCGTTGATGATCGAACAATTGTTCGTCTAGAGTAGCGCTGCTGGCGGTGCGCCGCGGCCTTGCCGGGCCCGGCGAAGCGTCGGCACCAGAAACTGTCAGAGGCTGCGCGTAGCGTCGGAGCCGACAGTAGACGACGTTAGCCCGACAGTGCGCAAGCGCTGATACGAACGGCTCGGAAGCACGGTCGGCGTTGGCCGGCACGGCGGATAGCCCCTGATTCCCCACGGGAGTTCTCATGGCACCGAACGACAGGGCGGGCAGCAGCAAAAGCGGCGGCGACAGGGAGAAGTCCCTGGATGCCGCGCTCGCCCAGATCGAACGGCAGTTCGGCAGGGGCGCGATCATGCGGCTCGGCGATGACACCCGGGCCCCCGTGGAGGTGATCCCCACTGGCTCCATCTCGCTCGACGCCGCGCTCGGCGTCGGCGGTCTCCCGCGTGGCCGGATCGTCGAGATATACGGCCCGGAGAGCAGCGGCAAGACGTCGCTGGCCCTGCACGCGGTCGCGAACGCGCAGAAGGCCGGCGGGATAGCAGCCTTCATCGACGCCGAGCATGCTCTCGATCCTGACTACGCCAAGAAACTCGGCGTGGACACCGATGCGCTGCTCGTCTCCCAGCCGGACACCGGCGAGCAGGCGCTGGAGATCGCCGACATGCTCATCCGCTCCGGTGCCGTCGACGTCATCGTCATCGACTCGGTGGCCGCGCTCGTGCCGCGGGCGGAGATCGAGGGCGAGATGGGGGATAGCCATGTCGGGCTGCAGGCCCGCCTCATGTCCCAGGCTCTCCGCAAGATCGCAGGCGCGCTGAATCAGACGAAGACCACCGCAATCTTTATCAACCAATTGCGGGAAAAAATAGGTGTCATGTTCGGATGCATGACATACGGGACAAAAGTGAGTCTCGCTGACGGAACGCAGGAAAAAATCGGCAAAATCGTAAATCAGCGGCTGGATGTCGAAGTCCTTTCCTATGACCCTGAGACCAGCCGTGTCGTTCCCCGCAAGATCGTCAACTGGTTCAACAATGGCCGGGCTGAACGATTTCTTCAGTTCACCGTGGCGAAGTCGGGCGGAAATGGCAGCGCGCAGTTCTCCGCGACCGAGAATCACCTGATCCGGACGCCTGGCGGCTGGCGCCCTGCCGCCGAGCTGACTGCCGGTGACCGGGTTGTCGTCATGGAGCCAAAGCGGCTGAGCGACCAGCAGATGCAGCTGATCCTCGGTTCGCTCATGGGCGATGGGAACCTATCGCCAAACACTCGCGGCAGGTCAGGAACCCGGTTCCGCCTGGGTCACGGCGCCAAGCAGGCTGCGTACCTGGACTGGAAGGTCTCGCTTCTCGGCAACATCGAATGCACGCGAACCTCGAACGCCAAGGGCGCGGTCTTCGCCGACTTCACGCCCCTGCCTGAGCTGGCGGAGGTGCATGATGCTGTCTACTTCGGCGACGGCAAGAAGCATCTGAGCTGGGACTACCTGAAGGAACTCACTCCGCTCGCCCTTGCCGTCTGGTACATGGACGATGGCTGCTTCACCCTTCGATCGAAGGGCGTCCAGGAGAGAACGCAAGGTGGAACTGGCCGGATCGAGATCTGCGTCGAGGCGATGAGCCCGGGCTCACGCACGCGGCTCGAACAGTACCTGCAGGACGCCCACGGGCTGGACGTCAAGCTCCACGCCAGCGGGGCCGCACAGAAGTCGGTCCTGCGGTTCACCATGTCGGCATCGACCAAGTTCCAACGGCTGGTGGCCCCGTTTGTCCATCCGTCCATGGAGTACAAGCTGCTGCCACGCTTCCGTGGGCAGTTCGACGTTCAGGCTCAGTTCGTGGCCGCCGAGCGGCGGCTGGCACCCGCGAGGATCCTGGACGTCCGCATCAAGCCGCCCACGCGTTCGATGAACAGATTCGACATCGAAGTAGAAGGCCACCACAACTATTTCGTGGATGGCGTCATGGTCCATAACAGCCCGGAGACGACCACCGGCGGAAAGGCATTGAAATTCTATGCCACTATCCGCCTTGACATCCGGCGCATCGAGACCCTGAAAGATGGTACCGACCCAGTCGGAAACCGGACCCGGGTAAAGGTGGTTAAGAATAAGGTAAGTCCTCCTTTCAAAACCGCAGAATTCGATATTTTGTATGGTCAGGGAATTAGCCGGGAAGGCAGCCTGATCGATCTCGGTGTGGAGCAGGCGATCGTCCGCAAGTCCGGTGCCTGGTACACCTACGAGGGCGACCAGCTTGGCCAGGGCAAGGAAAACGCCAGGAATTTCCTGCGCAGCAACCCCGATCTCGCGAACGAGATCGAGAAGAAGATCAAGGAGAAGCTCGGTGTAGGCCCGCGGCTGGATGCGGATGCCAGCGCCAAGCCTGACCTTGCCAGGCCTGACCTTGCGGTAGTGCCCAGGATCTCCGGGGGCAAGACCGCCGCCGGAGCCGGAGGAGCCGCAGGCGGTGGGTCGTAGCGGCGAGCCGCCGCAGGCGGTGGGTCGTAGCGGCGAGCGCGTCGGCTCGGCGGCCGCACGGAAACCTGCGCCCGCAACAGCCGGCGAGCCGGTGACACCTGGTGCGCCGCCCGCCCAGGATGTCAAGGGCGCCCAAGACGTCAAGGACGCCCAGGGCGCCCAGGATGTCAAGGGCGCCCAGGATGTCAAGGGCGCCCAAGGTGCCTGGGCCGTGCCCGGCGTCCATGCCGGGTCGGCCACGGCGGCCTCGCCCGGCGAAACCGGGCACGAGAGTAAGGCGGCGGTCGCCAGGCAGATCTGCCTGCGGATGCTGACGGCTGAGCCGCGGACCCGCGCCGAGCTTGCCGCTGCGCTGCGGCGGCGCGGGGTACCCGAGGACACTGCCGAGGCAGTGCTCGGCCGGTTCAGCGACGTCAAGCTCATCGACGACGCCGCATTCGCGGCCGCCTGGGTCGAAACCCGGCATCACGGCAGGGGCCTGGCCGGGCGCGCCCTGGCGGCAGAGCTAAGGCGGCGCGGCGTGCCCCAGGAGGACATCAAGACGGCCGTCAGCGGGCTCGACCCGCGGCAGGAGATCGCCACCGCACGGAGCCTGGTGGAGCGGCGGCTAGCCAGCACGAGGGGACAGCCGCTGACCGCGCGCATCCGGCGGCTCACTGGCTTGCTGGCCAGGAAGGGCTACTCCCCGGCGACCGCCTACCGTGTCGTGCGGGAAGCCCTTGAGCAGGAGGGCCTCGACCCGGCCGCGGCCGGGATCGACCTCGATGACCCGCCGGACGCAGAATCCGACGGGCAATCGGCGGCCTGGTGAACAACTGGTAGCCATCCCGCGGCGGCCGGCCGTCCGGTAGAGATCACGAAAGCCCTGCTTGCCCAAAACGTTATATCCGCTTAGCCTCACGGCAGCGAGGTATTGGTCCGCGCTAGGCAGGTAAGCATAGGTCAACAAGATCAAACATGAGCACCGGAGAGCCTGGAGCCGGCCAGGACGGACAGGGTGAATCCGGAGGCTGTGAGGCATTAAAGGGCTGGTGAGCAGCCCGCTGGGCGCAGGCAGCACGTTGTCGGCGGAGGCGTCGGCCGGACAATTCCAGCCGACCGGGCGCAGGCCTGACCACGTCGGCCGGCCCGGCCGGTGGCTGGATGCCATGTCCGGCATGTCTGGTCAGGCGGGCTTGCCCAGCCTGGCCGAAGGCTCGACGAGAGGCCGGCGAGAAGGAGCGCCGGCAAATGGAGACGGCATCGGCCGGGATGTGTCAGCTGTCCCGGCGGACCGGGCACGGAGCCGGGCCAGACGCGGACCCGGGTGGGCACGGACCGCTACGGCCGAGCCGGATCGCCTCAGGCGCGTGGCACCTCGCTGCAGGGCTTGGCGCTGGTACCGACGAGCGGTACCGCGGCGCCCACGAGCGGGAAGGGGCGAACCTTGAGTAACGGAATCGCGCTGGTTCTTGCGATCGGGCTCGTCGCCGCGCTCTTCGCGCTCGTTCTCGTGATGCTCCGCAGATCACCCGGCCAGCCGGCTGCTCGTGCGGTGACCGCCGAGGCTGCCAGCTCGCAGGAGGACGTGCAGCGTGCGCAAAAGCTGGCCGAGGCCAGCCGAGCAGCCGATCAGATCAGGGCGCGCGCGGAATCGGACGCCGCGGCCATCGTCAGCAGGGCGGAGGCGTCCGCTGAGCAGTCCGCTCAGGCGCGGCACGAGGTGGAGAATGAGATCCGGGCCGTCAAGGAGGAGATCAAGCACCTCCGCAGTGACCTGGAACGCAGGGAGGCCCGGCTGGCGGAACGGGAGCAGCGGATCGACGAGGAAGCTCGCAAGATCGAGCAGCGCTCCGCCGACCTGGACCAGGTGCAGCAGGGCATCAACCACCAGCGCACGGAGCTCGAGCAGCTTGACGAAAGGCGCCGGGAGGTACTCGAGCGCGCGGCGAGCCTCACCGCCGACCAGGCCAGGGCCGAGCTCGTGGCAGGCATCGCGAACCAGGCCAAGCGCGAGGCGGCCCTGATCGTGCGGGATATCGAGGCCGCTGCACAGCGGGACGGCCAGCATCGGGCCCGGCGAATCGTGACGCTGGCCATCCAGCGCGTCGCCAGCGAGCAGACCAGCGAGTCCGTGGTATCGGTACTGCACCTGCCCGGCGATGAGATGAAGGGCCGGATCATCGGCAGGGAAGGGCGCAACATCCGCGCCTTCGAGTCGGTCACCGGCGTCAACCTGATCATCGACGACACGCCGGAGGCGGTGCTGCTGTCCTGCTTCGACCCGGTGCGCCGCGAGGTCGGCAGGCTCACCCTGGAGCGGCTGGTCCTGGATGGCCGGATTCACCCGCAGCGGATCGAGGAAGCCTACGACCGGAGCAAGGCGGATATCGAGCAGCTATGCGTCCGGGCAGGCGAGGACGCGATGGTCGACCTGGGCATCACGGACCTGCACCCGGAACTCACCAACTTGCTCGGCAGGCTGCGTTACCGCACGTCCTATGGCCAGAACGTACTGAAGCACCTGCTCGAATCGGCGCACATCGCCGGCATGATGGCCAGCGAACTCGGGCTGGATCCGGCGCTGCTGAAGCGCTGCACGGTGCTGCACGACATCGGCAAGGCGCTGACCCATGAGGTCGAGGGGAGCCACGCCCTGATCGGCGCCGAGATCGCGCGCCGGTACGGCGAGCCCGAGGACGTGGTGCACGCGATCGAAGCGCACCACAACGAGGTCGAGGTGCGGACCGTCGAGGCGGTGCTGACGCAGGCCGCGGACGCCATCAGCGGCGGCCGCCCGGGGGCGCGGCGCGAGTCGCTCGAGGCCTACGTGAAGCGCCTGGAACGGCTGGAGCAGATTGCTCTTGCGCAGGACGGCGTCGAGAAGGTCTTCGCGATGCAGGCCGGCCGGGAAATCCGGGTAATGGTCAAGCCAGAGAACGTCGATGACATCCAGGCCCAGGTCATCGCCCGGGACGTGGCCAAGCAGGTGGAGGAGGAACTCACCTACCCTGGCCAGATCAGGGTCACCGTGGTCAGGGAGTCGCGCGCCATCGAATTCGCGCGCTAGTACCGGCAGCCCCGCGCTAGCCCCGGCAGCCCCGCGCCAGCCCGGCCTGCCGCGCCAGCCCGGTAGCCCCGCGTCAGCCCAGCAGCCCGCACGAGCGCCGATGCTTCCTGAGCCGCAGCCAGCCCGTGCTAACGCTTTCTCGCCGCCCTTCCGCTCGCCGCCCTTCCGCTCGCTGCCTTTCCGCTCGTCAGCTTGACCGGCGGGACGCCGGGCGGCGTGAAGCCCAGGATCTGCCCGTAGAAGGACAGCTCGGCCTCGAGCGCGGCGATGATGCTCTCCGCCTTCCTGAACCCGTGCGACTCGCCCTCGAACGGGAGGTACGCGTGCCGGATGCCGTGCGCGGCGAGATCCGCGGCGATGCTCTCCGCCTGCCGCGGCGGCACCACCGGGTCGTCGAGTCCGTGCAGCAGCAGCACGGGGCAGGTGGCATCGGTCACGTGACCGACCGGGGCACGCTCGGCGTAGACAGTCTCGAAACCGGGCAGCGGCCCGATCAGGCCGTCGAGATAACGCGACTCGAAGTCGTGCGTCGTGGCGGCGAAGTCACTCAGGTCGGCGACGCCGTAATAGGAGGTGGCGGCGGCAAAGACCGGATCCCGCAGCGCGCCGGTGGTCACCGCGGCCAGCGCCGTCCAGCCGCCCGCCGAGCCGCCGCGGATGGCCAGCCGCTTGCGGTCGGCCTGGCCGGACTTGGCGAGCGACATCGCGGCTGCCTTGGCGTCCTCGACGTCGACGACGCCCCACTGCCGCCGCAGCCGCTCCCGGTACAGCCGGCCGTATCCGGTCGACCCGCCGTAGTTCACGTCGATGATCCCGATGCCCCTGCTGGTGAAGTAGGCCTTCTCGACGTCCAGCAGGCCGACCGAGTTTCCGGTGGGCCCGCCGTGCACCCAGACGACGTACGGCGGCAGTTCGCCGGCCGGCGCCCGCACGGCCGGGTTGGTCGGCGCGTACACCAGGACATGCACGATGCGGCCGAACGGGCCCTCTAGGTCCACCTGGCGCGGCACTGGCAGGTATCGCGCGTCAGGAACCTCATCGACCTCCCGGCGCAGCACCGCCACCTTGCCCGCCGTCGTATCCACGCCGACGACCGACAGCGGCTCGCTCGGCCCGCCGGCCACCCCCGCGATCACCGTGCCGTCGGCGCACAGCCCGGCCGAGAACTCGCCGAACGGGATGTCCAGGTCGGTCAGCTCAGACGTCTCCGGATCGAGGATGCCGAGCCGCAGGCCGCCGCGGCCGTGCAGGACCGCGAGGCGGCCGTCGCCGAGCATCGCGAACGGCCGTGCCCCGAGCTGCCAGAGCGGGCCAGCGAATTCCTCCTCGACGGGGAAAAGCGCCTGCGCCGGCTCGCCGGCCAGCCCGACCTGGTAGATGTTCCACCAGCCGGTCCAGTCCGTGGCCACGTACAGGCTGGTGTTGTCCCGCCATACCGGGGCCAGCACGGACTCCCGCAGGCCGCCCTTGACCAGTCTGCCCTTGCCGGGGACGCCCTTATCGATGGCGGCCACGCGCAGCTCGGTGCCGTCCCACGGCATGTGCGGATGATTCCAGCAGATCCAGGCCAGTCGGCTGCCGTCGGGCGACGGGGTGGGGAAGGCGAAGAAATCCGATCCCGTGGCCAGCGGCCGGATCGCCTCGGCGTTGTCGGCTGCAGAGCCGTCCAGCGGCACGGCGACGATCGAGCGGGTGACCTTGCCGTCGGCGTGCCGTTCCTGCACGCACCAGATTTCCTTGCGGTCGGGGGAGAGCGCGAAGTCGGCGAAGCGCAGCGCGGCCGCCGCCAGCCCGCCCCCGCCGGCCGCGGCAGGATCTGGCGTCAGCGGACGCGGCGGCGCGACGTCCCTTGCGTCGGCCGCCTCCGTCCCGGCCAGATAGAGTCGCTGGTCGGAGTAGTTCGCGAAGACGATCGCGTGCCCGCGCGGAGCACGCCCGGCTGCGGACCGCGGTCGCGCTGAGGCACGGGGAACCGGCAGGTAGGACAATCCGCCGTATTCATGCACGCGCGTCCGCGCGTTCCACGGCGCAGGCAGCAGCGCGCGCGGCTTCCCTTCCGCGCCGCAATGCACGATGGTCATCCGGCCGCCCTCTTCCGGCCGTCCTTCCTGCCACCACATGTCCTGGCCGATGACGGTGGGGTAGGAAAGCCGGATCCGGCCTCTCGCCACGTCGGCGGCAGTGATGGGGGAAGGCCACGCTCCGAACTGGACAGCGGGAATCGCCGTGCCCCCGGCGGTCAGTGGCTGGCTCGCTCCTGTGTTTGCCGTTCCGTTAGGGGTGTTCGTCGAATCCACTGCTGTCTTCGTCGCGCCTTCTGCGGGAACCGTCGCGCTCTCTGTCATAGGGCTATCGTGCACCACCGGGACCCCCTGCCTAGCGGAGATTCCGGACACGAGCCCCGCTCTGTGACCGAAGCGATGAACATCGGCCCGATCGGGGCGATGAAGATCGGCTCAGCGCGCCTCCCACGGCCCCGGTTCGCGGCTAGCCCGCGGGCCGGCCCGCAGGCGTCCGGCCGGGTCGCCCGGGAGGCGTCCGGCCTGCCGCCAGGTGCGTCTACGCTGATGTGCATGGCGCGCTCCGAGGGTCTTCGCAGCTTCGAGATCCGTACCTACGGGTGCCAGATGAACATGCACGACTCCGAGCGGCTGGCCGGGCTGCTTGAGGAAGCCGGATACCAGCGGGCGGCCGACGGCGCGGCGCCCGACGTCGTGGTGTTCAACACCTGCGCGGTCAGGGAGAACGCCGACAACCGGCTGTACGGCAACCTAGGCCACCTGCTGCCGGTGAAGAACGCTCACCCGGGCATGCAGATCGCCGTTGGCGGCTGCCTCGCGCAGAAGGACCGGGCCGGCATCACGGCGCGGGCCCCGTGGGTGGACGTGGTGTTCGGCACCAACAACATCGGCTCGCTGCCTGCGCTGCTCGACCGCGCCCGGGCGCAGCAGCAGGCGCAGGTCGAGATACTCGAATCCCTGGAGCGCTTCCCCTCAGTCCTGCCGGCCCGCCGGGAGTCCCCGTATTCGGCCTGGGTGGCCATCTCGGTCGGCTGTAACAACACCTGCACCTTCTGCATCGTGCCGAGCCTGCGGGGCCGCGAGGAAGACCGTCGGCCCGGTGACGTGCTAGCTGAGATCAGGGCGCTGGCCGCCGATGGCATCCTTGAAGTCACCCTGCTCGGGCAGAACGTGAATTCCTACGGCGTCGGCTTCGGCGACCGGCTGGCGTTCGGCAAGCTGCTCCGCGCCTGCGGCGGGATCGATGGCCTGGAGCGGGTGCGGTTCACCTCACCGCATCCGCGAGACTTCACCGATGACGTGATCGGCGCGATGGCGCAGACCGCGAATGTGATGCCGCAGCTGCACATGCCGCTGCAGTCAGGCTCGGACGCCGTGCTCCGGGCCATGCGGCGCGCGTACCGGCGGGACAAGTACCTGGCGATACTCGACCGGGTCCGGGCTGCCATTCCGGACGCGGCCATAACGACCGACATCATCGTGGGTTTCCCCGGCGAAACCGAGCGGGATTTCTCCGACACGCTCGACCTCGTCCGCCAGGCCAGGTTCTCCGGTGCCTTCACCTTCAGGTACTCGCTGCGGCCGGGTACGCCCGCAGCGGCGATGGCCGGGCAAGTGCCAGCCGAGGTGGTACAGGAACGGTACGAGCGGCTCGCCGCGCTGGTGGCGGAGACCGCGCTGGCGGCGAACCTGGAATTCACCGGCCGAGAGGTGGAGATCCTCGTCGCCGACGGCGAGGGCCGCAAGGACGAGGCCACTCACCGGATGTCCGGCCGGGCGCGCGACAACCGGCTGGTGCACTTCGCGCCCGCGGGCACGGCGCCGCGGCCAGGGGACGTGGTGACCACGGTCGTCACCCGCGGCGCCCCGCACTACCTGATCGCGGATGACCCGCCGCTGGCGGTCCGCCGGACCCGCGGCGGGGATGCCTGGGCGGCCCGCCGGGACGGCGTGGCGGGCAGCAGTGACCCGGCTGCCTCGCGGGTGCCGCTCGGCATGCCCACTGTCGGCCGCCCGGCCTAGCGCCCCGTGCTCGTCGCGGCGGCGATCTGCCCGCATCCGCCGCTGCTCATTCCCGCCGCCATGGGCGCCGCAGGCCTGGATGGCGCCGGGCCCGCCGACGCAGGCCCTGATGGCGCCGGGCCCGCCGACGCCGAATTGCGCGGAGTGCGGGCGTCCTGTGCGGCGGCAGTGGCCGGCCTGCTCGCGGCCGGGCCCGATCTGCTTGTCGTGGTGGGCGGCGCGGCACGCGGCGCGGTCTATGCCGGCCACGCCGCCGGGAGCCTGCGGGACTTCGGCATCACCGTCGCCGTCGGGTCCGGTGAGCCGGTGCTGCCGCTGTCGCTGACGGTGGGCGCCTGGCTGCTCGACCAGGCGGGCGGGGGACGCGCGGCCGGGCAGCCGGGCGAGGGACGCGCGGCCGGGCAGCCGGGCGGGGGACGCGCGGGCGGGGGACGCGCGGCCGGGCGGGCCGGAACGGAGCATCCCGCCGGGCAGGCCTTGCGGGCGCATCCCGCCGGGCAGCCGGGGACGGGGCCAGCCCGCTGCGCGCTGCCGTGCCGCCTGCTGCGCGCGGTGCCGACCGATATGCCCCCGGCGAACTGCCTACGGCTAGGCGCTGAACTCGCCCGGCTGGCCCCCCGCGTGGCGCTGCTGGCGATGGGCGATGCCTCGGCCAGGAAAGCAGTCGGCGTGCATGGCGTCGCCGATCCCGCCGCCGACAGCTACGACGCCGGGGCCGCCGCCGCCCTCGCCGCCGCCGACACCGGCACGCTGGCCAGGCTCGATCCCGCGCTTGACGACGAGCTGATGATCGCGGGCAGAGCCGCCTGGCAGGTGCTGGCTGGCGCGGCTGACGGTGCCGCGCTGCGCGGGCGGCTGCGCTGCGCCGTCGCCCCTTACGACGTCAGCTACCTGGTCGCATCGTGGCAGAATTCCGCGGCGGCCCCGGCCTGACCGAAGTCCATCCTGCGCTCCCTCGCCGGGTGACAGCTCCTCATCCGGAGTCGGCCCGCTGGCAGACTAAGGCTCATGCCGCAGCCTGTGATCACGGTGGTGGGGCCGACAGCGACCGGGAAATCCGGCCTGTCGCTGCGGCTGGCCAGCGCGCTCGGCGGCGAGATCGTGAACGCCGACTCCATGCAGCTATACCGCGGGATGGATATCGGCACCGCGAAGCTCGCTCCCGCGGAGCGGGACGGGGTGCCGCATCATCTCCTGGACGTCTGGGACGTGACAATGACGGCCAGCGTCTCGGAGTACCAGCAGCTCGCGCGGACCGCTATCGGCGAGATCCGCGAGCGTGGCAGGATCCCGATCCTCACCGGCGGGTCCGGCCTGTACATCCGTGCCGCGATCGACAATCTCGAGTTCCCCGGCACCGACCAGGTGCTCCGCGACAGCCTGGAAGCCGAGCTAGCCGAGTGCGGCGCTGCGGTGCTGCACGCCAGGCTCGCGCTGGCCGACCCGGCCGCGGCCGCGGCGATCCTGCCGGGGAATGGCCGCAGGATTATCCGGGCCCTTGAGGTAATCCAGCTGTCCGGCCGGCCATTCAGCGCGACGCTGCCCGGCTACGAGTCCGTCTACCCGACCGTGCAGCTTGGCCTGCGGCTGCCGCGCGCCGAGCTGGACCGGCGGATCGCCGCCCGGGTCAGTCAGATGTGGCAGGCGGGCTTCGTGGCCGAAGTGCGCGACCTGGCCGGACGCGGCCTGCGCGAGGGCAGGACCGCCAGCCGCGCGCTTGGCTATGCCCAGGTGCTGCGGTTCCTCGCCGGGGACCTGCCGGAGGAGCAGGCAGCTGCCGAGACGGTGCGGGCGACCTGCCGGTTCGCCAGGCGGCAGGAAGCATGGTTCCGCCGCGACCCGCGGATCCGCTGGCTGGCCGCCAGCGATCCCGGCGTGGCTGGCCTGGCCCTGGCCCTGCTGCGGGAGTCCGGGCTGCGGGCGGCCGGGCTGGCCGGCTAGCCCCCGGTGACAGCAGGTGCCTGCCACCTGCCCAGGCTGTGGCTTGATCCGCGCCGGCTGTTGGCGGAGTGTCGGCCGACTGGGGCAGGATGGTGCGGACGAGCGGTCGACTGCGCTCCGGGCACCGGATGTCACGAGCGGAACAAGGTGGTGCGACCGAGGTGACGTGAGGGACGCGGCTGGTGGCCGGCCGCGGCTACATATCGCCCGATTCCCGGGCGGCCGCGATCCACGGCAACCCGGCGACGTCAGCGAGACCGAGGCTTTCGCGGCGGGCCAGCGGGTGGCCGGCGGCGAGGACGAAAACCCGATCCTCCGTTGCCACCGGCTCCAGCTGAAGGCCGGCCGCGCTGACCGGCGGCCGGACGAAGGCGACGTCCGGGCCGCCGGTGTCGGCCTGCGACAGCTAGCCAGCACGGTGGCCACGGCCGGTCGCGATGACGATGTGGCGCGCGAGCTCGCCGGGCGACAGCTACCCGGGCCAGCAAGTGACGATCATGGACAACCGGGGTATCTGCCAGCACTCCGGCTTCTGCACCGACCGGCTGCCCTCCGTATTCCGTGCTAGTCAGGAGCCGTTCGTCGCGCCAAGCGGCGGCCGGATGGACGAGATCATCCGGGCGGTGCGGGATTGCCCGTCGGGAGCGCTGAGTTACGCGATCGGCGGCCATGAGCAACGTGAGCATGTCGACTACGGCAACGGCCGGGAATCGGCCATCGAGATCACCAGGGACGGCCCGTACCGTGTCACCGGCGGGATCGCGCTCACCGATGCGGACGGCAATGCGGTACAGCGCGCTGCCGGGGCGTCCGCCGAGCACTATGCCATCTGCCGCTGCGGGCACTCGCAGAACAAGCCATTCTGCAGTGGCATGCACTGGTACGTCGGTTTCCGTGACCCGGAGCCAGAGCCCGGTGCGGAGCCGACATTGTTCGAGCACGCGGGCGGGCTGCCGGCGCTCACCCGGATGACCCGGCTGCTCTACGAGAAGCACGTGCCCGCCGATCCGCTGCTCGCGCCAGTGTTCGCGAACATGGCCCCGGAGCATCCCGACCGGGAGGCGATGTGGCTGGCTGAGGTCTTCGGCGGCCCGGCCAGCTACAGCCAGGGACACGGCGGAGCCAGCCGGCCCGCCAGCAGGCACGCGGGCCGGGCGCTGACCGAAGAGCAGCGCGCCAGGTGGGTCCTGCTGGCCGGCCGGGCAGCGGCAGATGCCGGGCTGCCCGGCGACCCCGAATTCAGCGCAGCGCTGACCTCCTATCTGGAATGGGGCTCGGGGGTGGCAATGGCGCAATCGGCGGCAGGCGCCGCCGCGCCGCACGACGCTGCCGTGCCGCGCTGGGGATGGGGGCCGGCCGGGCCGCCCAGCACCGCAGCCGCCGCGCAAGACGCTGCGGACAGTCAGCCTGCCCCGCGGTCGGCGCCAGGGCAGCCGGTGAGCTTCGCCACGCACATCCGGCCGCTGTTCCGGGAGCGAGACCGGCAGTCCATGAGCTTCGCCTTCGACCTGTGGTCGCACGAGGACGTGGCCGCACGGGCGGCCGACATCCTGCAACGGCTCCGCGACGGAACGATGCCGTGCGAGGGTGCCTGGCCGGAGGAACGGATCACCGTCTTCCAGCGGTGGGCCGAGTCCGGCACCGGGCCCTGACCGCGCCGGAAGGGCACGGCTACGTCGCGGGGACGATGAGTATGCCGCGGGATCCGGCCGGCCGCGCCGAGGGCACCGGAAGGGTTAATACCATCGGGGGATGCGGTTCGCCAAAGGGCATGCCACGGAGAACGACTTCGTCGTGCTGCCCGATTTCGAGGACGATCTCGCCCTGACGCCAGCGCTTGTCACCCGGCTCTGCGACCGCAGGGCCGGGCTGGGCGCGGATGGCGTGCTGCGGGTCGTGCTCGCCGCGGCGGCCCGGACGGGCGGCGGGACCGGGACGGCGGACGGCTCCGGCTGGCCTGAGCATGGCCTGGATGGCGGCGGCGAGCCGCCGGCCGAGTGGTTCATGGACTACCGCAACGCGGACGGCAGCGCGGCCGAGATGTGCGGCAACGGCATCCGGGTGTTCGCTCGCTACCTGCTGGATCATGGCCTAGTACGAGACCTGGCCTTTACCGTGCGGACCAGGTCGGGCGCCCGGCAGGTGCGGCTGGAGCCGGACGGCTCGATCACCGCGGAAATGGGCGTTCCTGCGATACTCGGGCCCGGCCGGGCGGTGATCGGCGGGCTGCCATACACGGGCCTGCGGATCTCGCTGGGGAATCCGCATCTCGCGGTGCTCGTGCCGTCCCCGGTGGCCGGATTTGACCTGTCCACGGCGCCGCTGCTCGATCCGGCGGAGTTTCCCGACGGCGCGAACGTCGAGGTTACACGCGTCACCGGCGAACGGCACGCGGAGATGCGGGTATATGAGCGAGGCTCGGGGCCGACGAGGTCTTGCGGTACGGGGGCGGTCGCCGCCGCGGTCGCCGCGGCCATCGCGTCCGCCACCCCCGGTACAGCCGCCGGCGCCGGGCCTGCCGTCATTCCAGATGCCGCCAACGGCACCTGGACCGTGGACGTGCCCGGTGGCAGGCTCACGGTCACCCTGCTGGGCACCGCGAGCCTGCTGACCGGGCCGGCCGTCATCGTCGCCGAGGGCGAGCTTGACGACGCCTGGCTGGCCAGCGCCGGGGCCGATGGCAGCTGAATCACGGCGCGTCACGCGCGGCCGTTGGCGAGCCACAGGCCGACGGAAACCAGCGCCCAGCCGGTGCGGCGCCGGAACGGATGGCGGCGGTCCTGGATCTTCCTGGCCCTGACCGCGGCGGCCGAGGCGGCGCGCAGCTCGGCCGTGTGCTGTGCGGCGGCCTGTTCTAGCAGGTGGGGATGCATGGCTCTGGCCTTTCTCGGGATCTGCGTGGTCGCAGGGTTCTGCTGACGGGCTGGCGGCCGGGTCAGCCAGCCGCCGTGTGGGCATGGATGACGTGCACGTCCCCGCTGATGCTGCGGCAGTGCAGGCTCAGCTCGGCGTCACCGTCGCTGTCGGCCGGCGCCAGGTCGCTCCGGACGTCCCCGGTCATCGCGGAGAGGTCGAGGTAGACGCCGACGCCGGCAGGCACGGCGACGCTGACATCGCCGGACACCGTCGTGACCTCGCCACGGCCGGCCGTCATGCATTCGATCCGGACATCTCCGCTGGCGCTGCGGACCTTGGCCGAGCCTTCGGCGCGGCCGATGAGCAGGTCGCCGCTGGCGGAGTTCACCGTCACGTCGCCGCGGGCCCGGCGGACGCTGGCATCGCCGGATGCGGTGTTCAGCCGGACTTCGCCGGCCGCCTCGTCCAGCCGGACGTCGCCGGACGCCGTGCTGATGCTGACCGGCCCGGCCGCTTGCTGCGCCGTTACGTCACCGCTCGCAGTGCGGATATCAAGGGAGCCGAACTCGCCGCTGCAGCGGACGTCGGCAGAGGCCGCGTGCAGCACGCACGACGAGCCGGGCGGTAGCTGCACGACCAGGTCGAGCGGTGTGCTGCTCAGCAGCCGGACCCGATCGGGCACCGTGATGGTCAGCGTGCCTCCGTCGAACTCGACGGTGCTGGCCGCGATGAGCTGCTCACCGCGCTGGCCGGACCGTGCCGAGGTAAGCGTCACCGTGGCCACGGTGACCGGCTCGGCGTTTACCGTGATGCTGCCGGAAGGCAGCCTGGCCTCCAGGCTGATCGGCCCGGTGACCGGGAATTCCCAGGTAGTCATTGCGTCGTTCCTTCGCTGGTCGTGGCGGGGTGGGGGAGTGGTAGCGGGCGGGACGGAGAATGCGCGGCGGCTGGCGAGCGGGGCAGGCCAGCCGGTCAGCCACGGGCATAGCCGGTTATCCGCTGACCGACGCTGCGGCGGGACCGCGGCGGATCTGCCTGGCCAGGCCCGTCCAGGGCTCGGGCCGCGGCGCGAACCAGCCAGGCGTTGACCGACATGCCTTCGTCGTTCGCGGCAGCCTCGACCCGCACCTTCAGCGCGTCGGACAGCCGCAGGGTGACCCGGGCCGTGCCGGTCTCGTCCGGGCTCTCCGCCGGGCCGGCCGGGCCGGCCAGGCCGGCCGGCCCGGCAGGTGGCGCGGACGAGACCACGAACGATGGCTCGCCACCGGACAGCCGGACCTCGACCACGGTGTCGTCCAGGCGTGCGGTGATCTCCGCGGCGGCGGCGGACAGCACGTCAAGCAGCGTGAGGCGGACCGATGAGTCGAGCGCCTCGGCCAGCATCTGGCCCGCCCGCGCGACATCTTCGCTCGCGAAGCGGGTGATGGCGGCAAGCTCGCCGCGCAACACGCCGGTGTACTCTGACAGCTCCATGACGTCATTATGACGTCATAAGTGGCGTCTGTCAACATCAAGACGCAGTCATGATGCTGTCACTTCTGCGTCACGACGATGTCTCAGCGGCGTCTCAGGGCGTCAATCGTGGCATGAAGTGGCGTCATCGTGCCGCTGTCCGAGTTGATCACGACGATGGATGCCCTCCGGCCCCCGGCGCGGCCGGCCTCGGCAACGCGGTCGCCGCCGGCACCCGCACGCACCCGCGTAGTGCTCACGCACTGCCACCTCGACCGGCACGGCGACGGCTGGGAAGCCATGCGCGACGCTGTCGGCTCAGGCTGGAGCCTGGCCCGCTTCGCCGAAGTCGCCGCGCAACGCTGACAGGTGCCCACGGCAGCCGGCCGGACCCGCCGGACCGGCAAGTAAGGTGGCGCTGTGGACGGCAAGGTAATCACGGATCTGCTGGAGCCGGTGATCGGCAAGCCAGGGCAGGTCAGGCTCGTGTTGCAGGGGCTGAGTACGCGGTGGGCCCTGAATGACGAGAAACATCCGCTGCTCAGTGTGCGGCTCCGTCCTGACGGGCTCGTTGAGACCTCGCGCGATGACGGGTGGGGCGTGTTCGACCCGGACGGCGTGCTGGCCGTCGAGTGGATGGCCAGGGAGGGCGAGGACGGCGGGCAATACCTCTGAATCGGCGCAGAGACTGGCTTAGCCGGACAGCAGCCTGCTGACCGGGACGCTGCGGATCGAGGCGTCAAGCACCTCGGCTATGTGCGCCATCGGCAGCCGGGCACCGCGGGCGGCAAGCGCGGCGGAAATCTGCAGCGCGCAGCCCGGGTTCGCGGACACTAGCAGCTGCGCCCCGGCGGCCTCGACCGCGGCTGCCTTCCGCTCGCCAAGCTCGCGGGCAGGCGCCGGCTGGACCAGGTTGTAGATGCCGGCCGAGCCGCAGCAGGTTGCCCCGTCGGGGATCTCGGCCAGCCGCAGGCCAGGGATCGCGCGCAGCAGCGCGCGCGGCTGCGCGGTGATCCGCTGCGCATGGCCGAGATGGCAGGCGTCGTGATATGCGGCGCTGACCGGCAGCGGGTGCCGTACCGCGGCCGGGCCCAGCTCGGCAAGGAACTCGGTGAGGTCACGGACCTTCGCGCTCAGCGCGGCTGCCCGCGCCGCCCAGCCGCCCTGGCCGGCCAGCAACTCGCCGTACTCCTTCATGGCAGAGCCGCAGCCCGCCGCGTTGACCACGATCGCGTCCACTCCGGCCCGCTCGAACGACGCGATGATCCGCCGGGCGAACCTGGCCGCCTCCGTCTTCCTGCCGCCGTGCAGCGACAGCGCGCCGCAGCAGCCCTGGCCCGCCGGGATGACGACATCGCAGCCCTCGGCGGCAAGCACCCGCGCGGTGGCCGCATTGACCGCGGGGAAGAACACCTGCTGCACGCAGCCGGTGAGCATCCCGA
>WNEY01001719.1_pt1 | contig 24270 bp, 25 predicted proteins | sample 5400531 | NCBI WGS metagenome assembly WNEY01 (sample SAMN13153338, study PRJNA577476) | soil metagenome | isolation source: 200 cm saprolite under Douglas fir tree site 1 | place: USA:California | collected 2015-04-18
GCAACTCCGGGCCGCTGCCCGAGGCCGTTTCCACGGCGATCGCCGAATGCGACCTCGTCGTATGCTCGGTGCTGTCGGGGAATCGCAACTTCGAGGGCCGGATTCAGCAGGAAGTGCGTGCGAACTATCTCGCGTCGCCGCCGCTGGTCGTGGCATATGCCCTCGCTGGCCGCATCGACATCGATTTCCACAACGAGCCGCTCGGGATCGGTATCGACGGGCCGGTGTTCCTGCGCGACATCTGGCCGTCCGCCAAAGAAGTCGCCGAGGTCATCGCCCGCTCCATTCAATCGGGGATGTTTCGCAAGAGCTACGCGCAAGTGTTCGACGGTGACGAGCGCTGGCGCGGCTTGCCAGTTCCCGAGGGCGATCGCTTCACGTGGGAGCCCACGTCGACCTACATCCGTCGCGCGCCGTACTTCGATGGGATGCCGGCCCAGCCGGGACCAGTCCGTGATATTCGCGGCGCGCATGTGCTCTGCCTGCTCGGCGACAGCATCACGACTGACCACATCTCGCCGGCGGGGTCGATTCGCAAGACAAGTCCCGCCGGTCAGTATCTGGTCAGTCTCGGCGTGCAGCCGCTCGACTTCAACTCCTATGGCGCGCGCCGCGGCAACCACGAAGTGATGGTCCGCGGTACGTTCGCCAATGTGCGGCTCAAGAATGTGCTCGCGCCGGGAACCGAAGGGCCGTTCACGGTGCACCTGCCCGACGGCGAAGGCATGACGATCTACGACGCCTCGCTCAAGTACGCGGCGGAGGGAACACCGCTCGTCGTGCTCGCGGGGAAGGAATACGGCTCGGGATCGTCACGCGATTGGGCCGCCAAGGGCCCACGGCTGCTCGGCGTGCGCGCGGTGATCGCCGAGAGCTTCGAGCGCATCCATCGCTCGAACCTGGTGGGGATGGGGATCCTGCCGCTGCAGTTCGCGCCCGGACAAAACCCCGCGACGCTCAGCCTGAGCGGCAAGGAGCGCTACGATATTCTCGGCTTGAGCGAGATGCCGAAGGAGCTGACCGTCACCGCGACGGCTGACGACGGCAAAGTGACGAAGTTCAAAGTGGTAGTCCGTATCGATACGCCGCAGGAGCTGCAATACTACAAGCACGGCGGCATCCTCGAGTACGTGCTGCGCCAACTCGCGGGGAAGCTAGATCGCGCTTAGAAAAGCCTCCAGCTCGGCCGGCGGCACGGCGCCCACGCGGCGCCCGACTTCCTTTCCACTACGAAACGCGATCAGCGTCGGTATCCCGCGAATCCCGAACTGCTGCCCGGTGACCGGGTTTCGGTCGGTGTCGAGCTTCACCACCAGCATCTCTCCCGCGCGGCGTCGCGCGACGTCATCCAGCAGCGGCGCCATGATCTTGCACGGTCCGCACCAATCCGCGTAGAAGTCCACGACCACCGGAACTGTCGTATCGGTCGTCACCTGGGCGAAGTTCGCGTCGGACACCGCGATCGGACGGTCGAGCAGGATCGGCCTGCCGCATTTGCCGCATTTGGGACGTTGCTCGAGGCGGCTGAGGTCGACGCGGTTGAGGGTCTCGCAAAACGGGCAGGCGACCGTGGCAGTGCGAGTCTCAACCATGTGACGAACCTATCCTCGCCCCACGCCCAGCGCATCGGCCACTCGATTGATGTAATTGAACCACGACGTGATCAACGTGATCTGGAGGATGCCCTGATCGTCGAATCCGACGCGGCGCAGTTCCCGGTGATGCGCGGGAGTGATGCGCGTCGCGTCACGCGTCACCTGGACGACATAGTCCAGCATGATACGATCCTGCTCCGAGATGGGCGCCTTGGTGTAATCGTCTTCGAGCGCCGCGACGAGCGACTGGTCCAGCGTGATCCGACGCAGAAACTCTGCGTGGGATTCAATTCAGTAGCGACAGCGATTGGTGACCGAGACGACCGTGGTGATCATCTCATGCTGGCGGCGCGTGAGCGGCAGGTCGGGCGCCATGAGCGCGCCGAACGTCGCGAACGCGTGGTACAGCGCATCGGGAATGAGACTATGCGAGGCGACAATCCCGGAGGTCCCGTCGGGCGTGGGGTGGACGGGCGTTGCGTATTCCTGTGGATAGAGCGCCTTTTGTGCCTCGACGGCACGGCGCAGCTTCTCATCCGCCTCGGTAAGCGGAACGGTCCGAATCCAGGTCATCAGATCCTACAGGCTCGAGGGTCGAGGGTATCGATGGTCGACGAAACACGAGAAGATACACGGGCACGCCGAGGGCGACGATCCCGACGCCGAGCGCCGCCCGCACGGGATTGTGGCCGGCGAGCAAGAGGAGCAGCACAGCGACCAGGACCAGAAACAGCACTGGGGTGACTGGATAACCCCAGGTGCTGTATGACGCAGCAGGTGCGCGGCGCCGGATCCGGAACAGTCCGGCCACGGTCAAACCGACAAACAGCACCGTCACGAAGACGAAGTAGCCGATGATCTCGTTGAACGTGCCCAACGCCACGTAGAGAGACGCGATCGCCGTCTGGATGGCGATCGCTCGCGCGGGAGTGCCGAAGCGCGGATGCACGGCGGCGACGCCTTTGAAAAACACGCCGTCGTTCGCCATCGCGTAGTAGACGCGCGGCAGTGCCATCAGGAGCCCGAGCAGGCTGCCGAGCACGGCGACGATCACGATCCACGCGAAGACGCGGCCGCCCGCGGGCCCGAACAACAGCTCGCCGGCTTGCGCGGCGAACGTCTCGCCGGACGTCACGCGCTCCAGCGGGACGAGATAGAGAAATACCGCGCTCGTGACGATGTAGATGCCGGTCACGATCGTCACGCCAAGGGCGAGTGCCCGGGGCAGCGTACGCGCCGGATCGCGCGCTTCGCCCGCGAGTTTGCTGATCTCCCACCAACCGCCGAAAGCAAAGAACGCGCCCACGAGCGCCGGGGCCAACGCGCCGGGCAGCGGATCCGAGCCGGGGTGCTGTGCGACGAACGGGACGAAGTTCGACCAGCTTCCGGCGTGCAGCGAGAACGCCAGAACGGCAATGAGTGCCAGGGCGCCGAGCTTCAAGGCGGTGAGTCCCTGCATGAGCCCGGAACCGAGCCGCAGGCCCGCGATGTTCACCGCCGCGATCGCCAGGATTGACCCGATGGCGATGACCTTGAGCCACACTCCGGAAACGCCCACCGCGTAGCCGACGTAGCTGGCGAGTCCTGCCGCGAGTGCCGCGGTGATGCCGGGATCCATGACGAGCATGCATTTCCAGCCGTAATGACACCCATGAGCAGCCAGACGATCAGCAGCCAGAAGGGCGAGCCGAGCGAGCGGGCCATGCCGGCGGGCGTAAGAAAAATCCCGATGGCGACGACTTCGCCGACGACGAGTGCGGTGACGGCGAGGAGGCCGAGATGGCGGCGCAACATGGGGGCCTAAGCTCCCTCACGACTCGCACACGTGCAAGTATCCTAAGCGCCGCAGCGCGCCGCCGTCGTGCGTACGGACGCACGTGAGACCCTAGTGCTCGGGTGCGGTCCCGAGCGCCGGCTTGTCTGCGGTCGGGGAGACGGTGAGGCGAATCCACATCCCGGCAGCCCCGTGACCAGTCACCGCACAGAAGATGAGGAAGGCACCGGCCTTCCCGGCAACGAACCGGACATCGGCGCTCTGCCCAGCAGAGAAGCCCTGCTCGAGCCGGCCGGTGGTGGCGTGTTCGAACGCCGGTGGCACAGGACCGCTCGGCACGGCATCAGCATCCGGGATTATCTCCACCGAATGGGGGAGGTTCGGGTCCTGGTTCTTGAAGTGGAGCACCACGTTCCACCCCTGGGGGACCGTGAAGACGAGCGCACCGCGGCTGAATCCGTTGAAGTTCATGCCGCCGTTCAGCTCGGTGAGGCCTGCCACAAGCTTGAACTCGGCTGTCTTGCGAGCCGTGTCGGCACGGAGCCATGCCGGATCTATCCTTGCGCTCGCCGTTTGAGCTTCAGTCCTCGCCGCTCCGAGGAGCAGCACGCCCATCACGAACAGCGGCCCCGCGCCTGGCAACGTCACGTTGATCAGCGATCGCATGTAGAGTCTCCAGCGTTGTGAGACCGCGTCCGCGGCTAGTAGAGCAGCCACGTGAGGATGTAGAGAGTGTTGTTGTCCGCTGCCCGGCGCCCGAAGCCATCGTAGTTGCTCGAGCTCCCGTTGAACTTGCTGTATGCGACGTACTGGAACTGCAGCCGCAGGTTCTGCCACGGCATGACGTCTACCTCACCTATCAGACCATTATTGTCCGGACTGCCGGTGCGACTCCCGACCATAGGCGCCGGGGCGTACAGCACACTGTCCTTCGAGCCGGTCGTAACGAACGGCGCGATGGTGAACGCGTATCGTTGACCGATGTGGTACATCGCGTCCATCCGGAATGTGCGAAGCGTATTCGTGGCGTTGGCCGCGCCGCCAGCGGTCCAGGTCTGCTTCTCGTGAATCCAGGTGCCATCGAGCGTGAAGCTGTTCGACCCGAAGGAGCGCATGTACGCGACGTCGACCGCGACGTCGGTGAAGCGGTTGGTCGCCCCCGCCACACCGGTGGGGTAGACGCTCGCCGCCATGCCGTACGTTCCGATCGAGAGGTAGTTCTGACCCCACACGTTGGGCAGCGCGACCCGCCAGTAGGGCGCGGCGCCGCTGATCACACCGGTGGCGGTGGAGTCGAGCGGGCGCGGCACACCGAGCGGTGCCGAGCGGTACACGCCGACTTCGCCGTAGACGCGATCATTCCACATCGTGTAGGCCGTCAGTCCGGCGGCCTGCTGCGCGAGCGTGCCATCCACGAGAGTGGCGGGCGCCGGTGTCGGCGCCACGGCCGAGCTGCCGTATGGGAAACCCCAGGCGGGCGTGCTGTTCCAGACGTCCTGCACGGTGGGATTGTTGTTGAGACTCACGCCCAGCGTGGTGCGCTTCGCGAGGATGTTGGTGTGCGTGGCGAAGCGGAAGTCCGCATTGTCGACCCCCAGCTGACCGCTCTGTGGATCGAAGGTGATTTGCAGGAAGCCACCAACGTGCGGCGTGATTTCGCCCCCGGTGAAGATGCTCAACTGGTCGGGGAACACGACCGTACCGTTCTGCGTGCCGGGCTGGGCCTTTTTCGTACTCGTGTACGATGTCTGAACCATCAGCGACACCGGTGCCACGAGGTTCAACAGCAGACTTTGCTGGCCCTCGGGATTCTTTCCCTCGAGTGATTCGCTCCTCCGGAAAACGTATCCGTTGAGCTTGAACGCTCGGCCCGTGGCTGTCAGCTCCGGGAAGTGCGTGTGGCACGCGCTGCAGGCCAGGCCTGTCTGTCGCGCGTAGGTTGGCGTGCGGCGCGTGGCGGCGTTGACATATGCGCTTACGTACACGCGCAGCGCTTCGGCAGCATTCCATCCATCGCGTCCGCCGTGGTCCGCGAAAGCCGACCGCGCACCGCCCGTGAGCAGAGCGCAGATGACGAAGACCATCCCGACTTGGCGTGGCATAGCTGCTCCTGGCCCGAAGTGTGGAATTCCGTCTGCGGGGAACAGTTTGCTACGCGGACGGATGGCCAGACATGAAGGCAGCCTGAAGAGATCTTCAGGCGAGGCGGGTTTGCCCTCAATTAGTTGTAGCCGCTGATTCCAAATCGAAGGAGCGTTCACCGAGCTTTGCGGCGCGGTTCACGCCAGACGGGACACATTGTTGCGGCAATCCACCGGAGCGGACTGTGGTGACTAATAACGTCGGGAAGCGTGATGCCGGGATTCGGGCCTTCATCGGCGGGTTGTTGCTGCTGGAATCGGCGTCTCTCCAAGACCGCCCTCTCGTGGGGCTCGGCGTCGGCTTCATCGGGTTGATCTTCATCGGCACGGCGCTATTTCGCATGTGCCCGCTGTATACTCTGCTACGGATCAACAGCTGTTGAGCCGTTCCTAGGGTACTCGCGCGGGTTGCCGCATCACGATCTCGACATCACCTTGGTGGCCATGGTTGACAAGGCGACGACCGCGGTGGCCAAGGCGAGCTATGATCGCTGCTGCCGGGCCACCGACTTCCTATCAGCGTTCTACCGAAACATTCGACCGTGCGTGCACGCCGGCCGTCGAAGCGGCGTGGCGGGCAACGGCCGCGCCCGGCGTCGAGTACATGAAGTCAAGGCACTAGCGTTCCTTCACGCAGGCGCCCCCGACGGAGATCCGCCGGGGGCGTTTGTGTCGCGCGGAGTCATTCGCCATCAGGCTTTCAGTTTCTTTTCCGGCGTGATCTCCACGGCGATCTGACGCGGTTTGGCCTTCTCGACCTTGGGCAGCGTCAACGTCAGCACGCCCATCTCGTAGTTGGCCTTAATGTGCTCCGCGTCCACAGTCGCGGGAAGGGTGAAGCTGCGCTCGAACGCGCCATAGGCCCGCTCATAGCGATGCACCTTCTCCGTCTTCGTCTCAGCGACCTGCTCCTTCGTGCCCTGGATGATGAGCAGGTTGCCTTCGACCAGGATCCTCACATTCTCCGGCTTCACGCCCGGCACCTCGGCAACGATGCGGAGATATTCGGGCTCCTCGAAAATGTCCACGACCGGCGTCCAGGCCGCGGTCGTTACCTCGCCCACCGGCCAATCAAAGCTGGCGAAGGGCTCATTGAACACTCGTCCCATGCGCCGCTCCAGGTTATACAGGAGCTCGAACCATGGATCACGCGGGGTCGGATCACTCCAAACATGGGTTCACCTCCTAAAGAGGATGGCATCTTTTCGATGCCGCGCGGAACCTAGCATGGCGCGCGTGAATCCACGTTGAATAGCGGGTGAAGGCTCGAAAAAAATCAGCCCTCGCTCGTTCCAGATCGAGCGAGGGCTGGAGGCCGTCGGATTTCGCGTTCCGATACCGGACTGCTCCATCCGGTGAACATGCGGCCGGCGGCTTGCGTGGGTCCCGCATCGGCCAGGAGCGAGCAGACGAACCGAATCCTGTTTGGGGAAGGAGTCCAGCGTCGCGATCCCGACGCTCGGCGGCGCATTGTGCACGCACCCCGAGAGGAGCGCGGATGCGATAAGCGCCACCCAGACGGCCCCGATCAGGAGCGCGCCGCGGTGGCGCTCTGTGAACTCTTCGAACTCCACGAAGTACCGCACGTGTCCGTCCGCGCCTGGTGGCCGCGTAAAACCTACCAACCACGTGATGAAGCGACTCTGAATCGATCGTGAGACGTCACATCGTGTGCTCGTGCCCCTCACGCTGCTCCATGGCGTTCACCCACGCATCGACCCTTTGGCGCTGTGTATCCGTGAGCGCGGCTCTCGCTTGTGCCGCCGCGGACAGCATCGCCCAATGGGCTTTGCCCATCGCGGCGTGGACTGCATCAAAATGCATGCGAAGCGCATTGGTATCGGGGGACGCGGCCTGAAATGCCTGCGAGAGCCCGGCCATGTGCGCTTTCATGTCGGCAGCGGCCGCGTCGTGCGCCGATTTCGCCGACATCTGAATCGCGGTGAGCCTGGTGATCTGATCCGGGGTGAGCTTGAGGGAGTCTTTGCGCGACAGGAGATGCTCCGGGTTGTAAGCCATGGCGCGCATCATGGGAGCCATCATCTCGCGCATCATCGGCATCATGTCGTCCATCTCGCTATGCGCGGCGCGCTGCCCCATTCCCGCGTGTGGCCGCTGTGCGGGATGTCGCGCGTGTGTCGTGTCCTGCGCCGCGAGTGGCGCGGCGATACAGCAGAGACTGATTGTGATGAGTCCTAACGCTTTCATACAATTTCCTCTTTTTGAAACAGCGTACACGCTCAAGGCACCGCGGCCCCGTGGCAGACGGTGCACATCGCGAAATTCTTGCGGCGCATCCGGGCACCATCGAAGCCCGGACCGTGCGGATTGAATCGACGGCCACCCACCGCTGAATGGCACGTCAGACAGTCGCGTTCCGCGTGGCAGCTCACGCACGACTCGAGGCCCTGACGGGCAGCCTGTCCATGCCCGACCAGGAAGAACGGTCGCGCGTCGTGATACCCCGACCGCAGGACTCCTGATGCCACTAATCCCGCGCGGGCGTGACAACTGCTACAGAATACGCCGACGTTGTGGCAATCGCTGCAGGACGCTTCGCGGGCGTAGGCGGATGCGGGGTGCCGCGCCAGGAATCCATCCGGGTGATACCCGGCGCCCCGCGCGGCACTTGGACGATGGCACTCCAGGCAATCAGCACGAACGTGACAGCCGGTGCAGCCCGTGGTCGATGCCGCCGCCAGGGTCGCGTGCCGGTCGGCGAGGGTGAAATCGACTGTGTCGCCCTCGGTGACCCGGAGCACGGGGCCCGGAACGCGGCCATCAAACGTCCACGCGTCGTAGGTCACGCCTGTGGCAATCGTGATCTTCGTGTGTTTGATCACGATGCGCAGACGATGCCGATGGCTGTTCGTGCGTGGCGGAGCCACGGGATCTATGGGAGCCGGTTGATCCCCTGAACCGACGGGCGCCTCGCCATGCGAGAGATCTGCCGGAGCCTGCGCCGCCGGTGCTTCCCCTCGCTGGGTCGGTTGAGGAGCCTGCTCGCGACAGCCAAGGATGATCGCCCCACTGATGAGGGACGCGATAAGGCGATAACGCATCTTAAAACCCCGTGTCAGGTGTGCACGGAGCTTATCGAGAGTCCTCTTGGACCTTCATGAAGGCTTTGTGAGCGTGTCTTTAGACTCGCGGGCCACCGTGGGAGTCGCAAACTCGGGACGTTGCACTGGTGCGAGCCCGAGATACTGCCGGGCGCGATTCAGCGCTTCGTCGATATTGCCGTGGCTGCGCCGCACCAGATGGCGCCTCAAGCGTCACAGCACGAGGATCACGACGAGGCCCCACGCCAGAGTCAACAGCGTGACGGGAACGCCGACCCGCGCGTACTCAAGAAACCCCAACCGCACGCCGCCCGCCTCGGCGCGCTCGGCCACGATGAGATTTGCCATGGAGCCAATGAGCAGCAGGTTTCCCGCGAATGTCGAGCTCATCGCGAGCACCCTCCAGAGCAGATCCGGGTCCGGCAGCGTTGCCACGGTGTGGCGCCAGAGCAGCACCGCCGGCACGTTGGAAATCAGGTTCGACAGAACGAGCATAGCTCCCGACACCGCCACGGCCGTGCGTGTCGGTGAGTGGGGATCAACCAGCGCGAGCGCTCCCTGGTCCAGCGACTCAACGGCGCCGGTGCGGCTCAGGCCGTGCGTGACGACGAACAGCGCGGCGAAGAACAGCAGCAGGTCCCAATCCACGCGCTCGATCGCGAACGCGGGATCGCGCTGCGCGATCGCGACCATCACCGCGCCGCAGGTGATCGCGACGAGCGGGAGCGAACCGCCCGCCAGCCAGGCGACCACGGCCGCGCCGAACATGATCAGTCCCTTTATCACCAAGGGCCGGTCGAGATTGACACCGACCGGAGCGAGTCGTGCGGGAAACGACTCGGCGAGGTCGCGGCGAAACGCCCACTGGAGATAGCCGTACGTCAGCGCGAGACCGCCCAGCGCGACCGGAAGCATGCGCAGCGCAAACCCGCCGAAACTCGCCCCGCTCCAGATACCGATGAGCATGTTTTGTGGGTTGCCGGTGACGGTGAGCACCGACCCGACGTTGGCGCCCATCGCGAGACCCAGGAGATACGGCGTCGGCCGCACGTTGAGCGGGGCCAGCGCCGCGAGCAGCACGGGGGTCAACATCAGACAAACGGTGTCGTTCACGAAGAGGGCCGACAACAGCCCGCCGCCAACCACGACGCCGAACAGGAGGCGCCGGGGCGTCCCGGCCCGCTCGAGGATCCACCGCGCCGCCCATTCGAAGAAATGCCCCACCTCGAGGTAGCCGACGATGAGCATCAAGCCGAGGAGAAAGACCAGCACATTAAAGTCGATCGCCGCATAGGCCTCCTCGAGCGACACTACGCCAAAGACGACCATCGCGACGGCGCCGAGCAGGCTGGCGGCCGGCCGGTTCAGGTGCACGAATGGCAGCCGTTGGACCGCGATGAGGAGGTAGGTTGCGGCAAAGATGACCAGACCCGTGATCACCACAGGACCTTACTCTCGGGCGCCAACTCGGTCGATCGCCCCCAGTAACCGGAGCAGCCCGTCGAGCGTCGTGAGCGGGTGCGGCGGGCACCCCGGGACCCACAGGTCCACCGGGAGGATGTCACCGATGCCGGCGCTGACCTCCGGACTACCCCTGAATGGGCCGCCACTGATCGCGCAGGCCCCCACCGCGATTACGAGCTTCGGAGGCGGGACCGCTTCATACGTCAGCTCCAGAGCGCGCCGCATGTTCCGGTTCACCGCCCCAGTGACGACGATGCCATCGGCGTGACGCGGCGAGGCAACGAACTGGACACCGAAGCGGGTCAGGTCGAACACCACGTTCCCGAGCGCGACGAGCTCGGCTTCGCATCCGTTGCAGCTTCCCGCGACAACCGAGCGGAGTCGGAGGGAGCGCCGGAACAGCTTCCGCGCGCGCTCGTCCAGCGCGCGCGCGAGCTCGACCTCGCCGGTCGGGGTGACGAGCGCGTCCCGCGTGGACGTGGCCATGCGATAATCGCGGCTGTACGAGCCCTCTTCCGGACTGAACAGACACGCACCGACATCGAGCGAGCCGATGGGCCGGCCGCGGAACCGTTCCGGGAAATCGGCCCCCGCATCCTCCGGGGGGAACCGCATTGTGCGGATCCCCTGCCTCAGTCTCGTTCTGAGCCACGTCAACACGCGCTGCGCCCTCGCATCAGAGGTCGTGCCCCGCGTACGACAAGTTGAAGCTCTTGTTGCAGAGCGGGAAATCGGAGATCTCGTTGCCGGGCATCGCCAACCCCAGGGCTGTCCAGTTGTGGAAGGAGGGGTCGGTGACTTTGTGCCGGCGGACGCGCCCGGTGTCGTCCGTGATCACGACGTGCACGATCTCGCCCCGCCAACCTTCGACCATCGCCACGACCAGCTCGTTCGGCCGCAGGGGCCCGCACTCCACTCGCACCGGTCCCTTGGGAAGCGCACCCAGCTGCTCGATGGTGAATTCGAGTGACCGCTGGATCTCGAGCCGCCGGACCAGGGCGCGCGCGAGCACATCGCCGGCCCACATCGTCGCGACGGGGATGTGGGCGAACCGAAAAACTCCCCATGGGTGATCGTGTCGCACATCGCGCGGCAGCTCGCACGCCCGGGCGACGGGGCCGACGAAGCCGTGTTCGACACACGCGCTCCGGGGCACGACACCGACGCCTTCGAGCCTAGCCTGAACCGATGCTGTCTCGAACAACAGCGTGAGAACCGGATCGAGCTCCGCACCGAGACGCTCCAGGCGGTCGCGCATCTCGGCGGCCATGGCAGGCGTGAGGTCGAAGGCCGCGCCCCCTGGCCGCACGAGGCCTCTGCCGTAGCGGTTCCCGGAGAGCGTCATCAGCAGATTGAGACACTCACCGCGCATACGGCCCAGGTATGACGCCGCCGGCTGGAACGCGATGTCCGCCGCGATCGCACCGAGATCACCGATGTGATTCGCCAACCGCTCCAGCTCGAGCGCGATGGCACGGATCGTTTGCCCCCGCGGGGTCGTGCGAGTCCCGGCGAGCGCCTCGAGCGCACCGCAATAGGCACCGCCGTGCCCGATCACCGTATCTCCGGCGATCGACTCCGCGACGAGCATCCCCCGGTCTCGGCCCAGGCGCTCCAGCAGTCTTTCCACGCCACGATGCTGGTAACCAAGCACGATCTCGAGAAACAACACCTGCTCGCCGTGTGCCTGAAACCGGAAATGGCCGGGCTCGATGATCCCCGCATGCACGGGGCCGACGGCGACTTCGTGCACTTCGTCTCCGGCAACTTGAAAGAAGGGGTACGCCTCGCGATCCGGTTCCTCGACGTGGCGCCCCCCCCGCCCCCCCCCGGGCGAGAGGTGATCGGGAGGATGGCGCCGCAGTGGCTTGAGCGAGGGATGACCCTCGGGAACCACGCCGCATTGTTCGGCCACCTCGCGCTCGAACGCGTGAACCTGGGGGCAGGACGGGGTGAGCGAGGGATAGCGATCCTCGACGGAGGCGCTCGTCACACCCAGCTGCCCCTCCCCGTCGTCCGCCAGGATCGCCAACAGGCGCGTTCGCCCGCTCTCGTCCGCGGTGCCGAAGAGCGAGGCGACACGCCAGCCGCCAGCCACCGCGTCCGTCACCGATCGCCCGAAGCGCTCCACGGGTTCCACCGGGACCGCGGCCCATGGAATGGCGCGGCGGTTGCGCAAGCCTGATTCGCGCAGCGGGCTCACGGTGCCGCACCGCCGAGGGCCACGGCCGCACGCGCCATGATGTCGCGCAGCGGGCCGGGAATGTAGAAGCCTAGCATCAGGACGATGGCGGCAAGCGCGACGGGACCCGCGACGAGCCACCGGCTCTCCCGGACCGCAACGTCGCCGGGGTCCCCGCCGGTGGGAGCGGGGGGCTCACCGAGGACGATCCCGAGCACAAGCGCCGCCATGCCGACGAAGATGACGGCCAGCGCCACGAGGATCGTCGCGGCGATCCAGGGATGCCCGCCGTCAAACGCGGCACGCAGGATCGTGAATTCGCTGAGAAACATCCCGAACGGCGGAGAACCGGTGACCGCGAACAGACCCAACACCAGGAGGGTCGCCGACGCGGGCAGGGTGCGGATCAGCCCCCGGTTGCCAGAGTTTGCGGCTCCCGTGGCGAGCGCGATGTTGCCTGTGACGAGAAACATCCAGCCCTTGGCCAGACCGTTGTTGACGAGGTGGAGCATGCTGCCATACGCGCCGACGCCGCCCAGCCCGAGTCCGAGCACGAGCAAACCCATATGCTCTACGCTGGAGTACGCGAGCAGCCGCTTCAAGTCACGCTGGCCAACGACAAACGTCGCCGCGACGGCGAGCGAGAGCAGGCCGAACGCGATCAGCACCGGTTGCGCGAACGAGCCCAGCCCGGCCGCTGCGACGACCTCGGTCACGCGTGCGACTCCCAGGAAGGCGCAGCTGGTGAGCGCACCCGCCATCAGCCCGCTGACGAGACTAGGTGCCTCCCCGTAGGTGTCTGGCTTCCAGGTGTGCATCGGCGCGAGCCCCATCTTCGTGCCGAAGCCGACGAGCAGGAACAGGAACGCGGCGCGCAGCCATGCCGGGTGCAGCTCGCGGGCGTGCGCGATGAGGTCGGGGAGCAACAGCGGGCGCCCGATGTCGCCCTGCGCGCTGGCGAGGAAGAACGTGCCCAGGAGCGCGAGCGCGATCCCGACCGACGAAACGACGAGGTACTTCCACGTCGCTTCGAGCGAGCGGCGGTCGCGGCGCAGAAAGACCAGCGGCGCGACCGACAGGGTTGTCGCCTCCATCCCCACCCAGAGCATCGCCAGGTGGTGGGCCAGAGCCACGACCGACGCGGCCGCCAGGAACGCGAGCAGTCCTCCCGCGAACACCCGGCCGTTGCGCGGCGCCTCGTGCCGGAGGTACCCGACGATGTAGATCGCCGTGACCAGGAACAGCACGCTGGTCAGCGTCAAGACGGTGAGGCCGAGCGGATCGGCGGCCAGCCAACCGCCGAGCGCCGGGAGAGCGGGGGCGACCCACAGGGACGCGACCAGTGCCAGGTGCGCACCCGCCACGACGAGCAGGAGCGCAACGGGGACCCGGCGTCCTCGGAAGACCGGCACGCCCAACACCAGCAGAGCCGTGACCAGCGGGATCGCGCACAGCTCGAGCAGGCGCATCAGTCCGAGAGCTCCTTCAAGCGCGTCGAATCGAGCGAGTCGAACTCGCGATTGATGTGGAACACCACGATGCCCATGATGAACACACCCACGAAGACGTCGAGCAGCACTCCCAGCTCGATGAGAAACGGCATGCTCTCGGTCTGCGTCAGGCCGAAGAGGTAGATCCCGTTCTCGAGGATGAGATAGCCCACCACCTGCACCAGCGCTTTGCGCCGCGTGGTCAGCACGATGAATCCGATGATGAGTGTCGCGAGCGACACCGGCACGAGCAGCGGTTGTTGGATCCCGGGCAGCGGCAGGCGTGACGCAATCGCAAAGGCGAGGGCGACGGCGATCGCACCGAGCAGCTGGGACGCGATGAACCCGACGATCGGTTCGATCTCCCGGCGCACCGCGGCCTCGCGAATCGCCCACGCGAGAAACCACGGGAGCACGACGGCCTTCACGATCACCGTTCCCACGGCGAGACTGACAGCGTGGACCGACAGCTGAGGCGCGATCAGCACCGGCAGGACGCCGAGCAGGAAGCCCTGCGCCGCCAGCCCGCGGATGCAGCTCGAGAGCCGCGACGTGCCGAGGATCGCGAGATCCGACAGCACGACGAGCAGGAGGACAATCTGGGCGGCGGCGCGCATGGTCACCGCAGCTGCAGGATGGTCGCGACCAGCGCCAGCGCCGCCGCGCCGACGAGCAGCTGCGGCACGCGGACCAACCGGACCCGCGCCATCACCGATTCCACCACTCCCACGGCAACGGCGACGACGCCGAGCCCCGCGAACAGGAGGGCCAGTGCCGCCGGCCCCGAGAATCCCCCGCGCGGCACCAGAACGCTCACCACGAGCACCCCGAAGAGCGTGAGCTTCAAGGCGCTGCCATAGAGGATCAGCGCGAGGTCCGGTCCGCCGTGGTCCAGCACGATCACCTCGTGGATCATGGTCAACTCGAGGTGCGTCGCGGGATCATCCACCGGCACACGCGAGTTTTCCGCCAGGAGGAGAACGAACAGGCTGACGCCCACGAGGCTCAGGGACGCCCCGGCGTGGGGCCACGCCGCTGCCAGCGGTGCTCCGAGTATGCCGCTGAGCGAGAGATCCCCCGCTGCGAGCACCAACGCGATGAAGCAGAGAAACATCGTGGGCTCCGCGAAGCTCGCGATCGTTACCTCGCGGCTCGCCCCGAGCCCCTCGAAGCTCGAGCCCGTGTCCATCGCCGCCAGGACGAGGGCAAAGCGCCCGAGCGCAAGCAACCCGGCGAACGCCACCATGTCACCGGCAAACCGGGCCGGCGCTGCCCGCCCGTCGAGCGGCAGGAACAGCGCGGCCACGATGAGCGACGCGAGCGCGACGACGGGGCCCGCGCGGAAGATTAGCGTCGTCGTGCGGCTGTAGACCCTGCCTTTGCGAACCAGCTTCCCGAGGTCGACGTACAGCTGGAGGACCGGCGGGCCGCGCCGGCCGGTCAGCAGTGACTTGGTCTTCACGGCGATTCCGGGTACCGCCGGCGCCGCGATCGCGAGGAGCGCCAACGCGATCAACCCATCGGGAGTCACGGGGTCCTCCCGCCCGCGAGCAGATAGAGCAGCGACGCCACGACGGCGGCGCCCACCCACAGCAGGTACCGCGACAGGCCCCCTCCGCCGCGCTGAGCGTGGCGCAACCACGCGGTGGCGGTGCGGACGCCACGCCAGGCCGGAACGAGGGCGTCGTCCAACACAGGGTCGACCGCGTGCGTCGCGAATTCCCGCGGGGTGCGGTGAGTGCGTACGCCCGCGAAGGATCTGAAGACGTCGAGGAGCGGCGCGGCAAACGAGCTGGCCGTGTAGGCCATGCGAGGGGTGGGCGTCGGGTAGCCGCACGCCCACGTCGCCGATTCCATCCGCCGCCCTCCGCGACCGAGGGCGACGTACAGCCCCCACGCCACCGCCAGGCTCAATGCGAGCGCGACCGTGAACACGGTCGCGGGGCCGGCGGCGGTCGTCCCGATGAAGTCCGCTGTGCCGGCCGGGAGCCCGGCGACGAGCGACCCCACGCGGAGCGCGGGCGGCACGACGCCGATCGGGAGGAGGCCGATCACGACGCACGCTGTGGCGAGACCGACGAGCGGCCGGATCATGCCTCCTGCCGACTCGCGAGCATCCGTGCCGAGCGCGTGGCGGGGCGCGCCCAGGTAGACCACCCCGATCACCTTCACGAAACAGGCAAGCGCCAGCGCTCCAATGAGCGCCAGGACGACGACCGCCAGCCCCGCGAACTGCATCGCGTCGCCCGCGCTCGCCCCGCGGAGTAGCGCCTGGTAGACCACCCACTCGCTGACGAACCCGTTGAGCGGCGGGAGCCCGACGATCGCGGCCGAGCCGATCAGGAATGTGGCCGTCGTCGCGGGCATGGGGCGCGCGAGCCCCCCGAGGCGGTCGATCTCTCTGGTGCCGGTCGCATGGATCACCGACCCCGCGGCGAGAAAGAGGAGGCTCTTGAAGAGCGCGTGATTGAGCGTGTGCAGAGCGGCCCCGGCGAACCCGAGCACCGCGATGAGCGGGTGCCCGTACGCGACGCCCAAGGCGCCCGCCCCGACGCCCAGCAGGATAATCCCGACGTTCTCCACGCTGTGGAACGCGAGCAGTCGCTTGATATCATGCTGCGCGAGGGCCCACACGACTCCGAGCACGCCAGAGACCCCGCCGAGCGCGAGTACGACCCAACCCCACCACGGCGGCGGCGCACCGAACAGGACAATGGTACGCAGCAGCCCGTAGATCCCCATCTTGATGACGACACCCGACATCAAGGCCGAGACGTGCGCCGGTGCCGCGGCATGGGCCTCGGGCAACCAGAAGTGGAAGGGGACCGCGCCCGCCTTGAGACCGAACGCGATCAAGGCGACCGCCAGGATCATCCCGCCGCCGCCCGCTGAAAACGGCGGATGGGCGGCGAGGGCGTGAAAACTCAGATCACTCGTGCCGCCCGCCCAGATCGCAAAGAGGGCGAACAGGAGCAGCGTCCCCACGTGGGTCGCGACGACGTAGATCATCCCGGCCCGGCGGACCTCGCGGCGCTCGTGCTCGAACACAACCAGCAGATACGCCGCCACGGCCATCACTTCCCAGGCGATGAGGAACGGCAGCGCAGCGCGCGCGACCACGGCGAGAGCGAGGCTGGCCACGAGCACGGCCAGCAGCAGGTGAGCCGCACCGACTGCGCGCCGCGCCCGCCGCCCGCGCTCCTGTGCGAGGTAGGCCAACCCGTAAAACGTGCACGCGGCGCCCACGCTCAGAATCGCCAACAGGAAGACCGCCGAGAGTGGGTCGAGGCCGAACACCCAGGGGCCGAACGGCGTCGTCGGCGCCAGGCGCACGTCGGGCACCGTGTCGCCGGACAACACAGCCAGCGCGGGTATCGCGCCGGCGATGCACCCCGCGCCGAACAAGACGCGGAACAACATCTCCCCCACGGCCGGACGCCGCGCGAGCGCCGCCGCGCCCAAGCCGGCGAGTAGGATCAGCGCCAGGCCGACGGCGACCACAGTCATAGGGCCTTGTGCACGCCACTGGCCCGCCCCTCGACCGCCTGCACGCGCGCCAGGATCTCCGGATCGGACGCCCGGCGAATCAGCAAGCGCCGCAGCTCTTCGTCATGCAACGCAAAGCCGAGTTGACCGAGAATGCGGAGGTGGCCGGGGACGTTGGCACTGATCACGGTAAACAGCGCGTGGACTGGCTGGCCGTCCAAGGCGCCGAAGTCCACCGGATGGCGCAGCAGGCACAGCGTGACGAACGGGGCAGCGACGTGAAGCAGAATCGGGTTCCGCACGTGCGGAATGGCGATGCCGTCGCCGATTCCCGTGGAGCCCATCGCTTCCCGCGCTTCGAGCGTCGTGACCAGGAACTCCCGGTCCACCTCGGCGGGCAGCGGGAGGCGCTGCACGATCTCGTGCAGCACGCTCGCCTTATCCTCGCCGCCCACGTCGTGATGAATACCGCCGCTGGACAGCAAAGCCGATAACGGCGGCACCTGCTCCGGCCGGCGCTGCGCCTGCTCGAGGAGCGCGCGCGCGACCGGGACGCCGTTTTCCGTCGCCCACTCCCACACCTCGATCGCGTTCAGGTAGAGGCGCTCGTTCGCCCGATGGACGGGGAGGGCGCGACGGGCAATCCAGCGTCGCACCGTGGCCTCATCGACTCGCAGGTACGACGCCGCCTCGCGCACAGTGAGTTGCATTATGGGATCACCGGCATCCCCGGGGACGTCTCCCGCGCGACTGTCGGCGTCGCAAATGCGGGCGGTTGCATCGGGGGCAGCCCGAGGTGAGCCCGGGCGCGATTCAGCGCATCGTCGATGTTGCCGTGGACGTTCTCCTCGCCCAACTCGTCGTACATCCCCGAGCGCTCGAGCGCCACGACCGGTTGGGCGTGCACGTCCGACAGAATGACGAGCGTCCCTTCCTTGCGGCTGCGTCCCACCACGTCGCGCAGCGCGTGCAGCCCTGTCGAGTCGATCACGGGCACGTGTCGGAGCCGCAGGATCAACACTTTCGGCTTCCCGGCGATTCGGCTCACCCGGTCTTTGAACATCTCGGCGGCGCCGAAGAAGAACGGTCCCGTGATCTCGTACACCTGGACCCCCTCCGGCACGACACGCCGCCGCACGGCGTTGGGATCGGTCTCGAAGTCGTCGGTCGGGTCTTCGAACTCGTGGGTGAGGACTTTGATGTTCGTGACCTCGGCCATGCGACGCATAAAGAGGAAAGCGGCGAGCACCATCCCCACCTCGATCGCCACCGTGAGGTCCACAAGGACGGTGAGCAGGAACGTCGCCAGCAGCACCGCCACGTCGCTCTTGGGCGCGCGGAACTCCGACACGAACGTGCGCCACTCGCTCATGTGGAACGCGACCACGACGAGGATCGCCGCCAGCGTCGCCAGCGGGATGAGCCCGGCCCAGCGGCCGAAAAAGAGCGTGATGAGGAGCAGGGTCACGGCGTGCACCATCCCGGCGAAACAGCGGCGACGCGATGTTCGCCACGCCCTGGGCCACGAGCTCCATGTTCGAGCGGTGCCGCCCCCCGATCATCCCGTCCGCCACGACCGCCGACAGCAACGACTCGATCGCCGCGAGCATCGCGATGGTGAACGCGGGACCCGCGAGCGACCCGACGAGGGGGAGCGTGACGTGCGGCACCGAGGGGAGCGGAAGGCCCGCGTGAATCACCCCGAACCGGCCGCCGATCGTTTCCACCGGGAGGTGGAAGAGCCGCACGAGCGCGGTCGTGACGATCAGCGCAACGAACGGCCCTGGGATGCGCCGCTCGATCCTAGGCCATACCAGGATAATCGTGAAGGCGGCGAGCGCCACGAGGACCGCCCACAGATTGATCGAGTCGAAGGCGCCGAGGTACGCACGCCATTTGCCGAGGAATTCGGCCGGCACCGCGCCCATGGTCAGCCCGAGCAGGTCCTTCACCTGACTCGAAAAGATGATGAGCGCAATCCCGCTTGTGAAGCCGATCGTCACGGGGAACGGGATGAACTTGATCGCGCCGCCGAGCCTAAGCAGTCCCATGGCGACCAGGATGAAGCCCGCAAGCAACGTCGCGATCACCAGTCCATCGACGCCGTACTTGAGGACGATGCCCGAGACGATCACCACGAACGCGCCTGTCGGCCCACCGATCTGCACCCGCGAGCCGCCGAGCAGCGAGATGAGGAAGCCCGCGACGATAGCGGTGTAGAGTCCGCGCTCCGGGCTGAGCCCGCTCGCGATGGCGAAAGCGATGGCTAGTGGAAGAGCGACGATGCCGACGATGACGCCGGCAATTACGTCCCGGGTGAGTTGCTCCCGGTCGTAGTCCTGGAGAGTCGTGAAAAACTTGGGGACGAGCACGGCGGCGAGAAGATACTAAATTCCCGCATGCATTTCATCGCCTGCCTCGCGCTGGTTTTCAGTCTGCAGCAGGGACTGCCATCTGACTCCGCCGTCCGGGCGTTACTGGCGACGCGGGTGCGAACATTCCCCGACACCGCCAAACACGGCGAGGGCATCGTCGTCGGGCTGCTGGACGCGAATGGCGCCCGCCGCATGGTCGCACTCGGCGTCGATTCGAACGGCGTGTTCGAGATCGGCTCGATCACGAAGACGTTTACGGCAACCATCCTCGCCGACATGGTCGTGCGCGGCGAGGCGCGCCTCGACGACGGCGTCGCGAAGTACCTGCCGAGCTCGGCGCATATCCCCTCGCGCAATGGACGCCAGATTACGCTGCTCGATCTCGCCACACAGTCCTCCGGCCTGCCTCGGATGCCGTCGAACTTTGCGCCGCGCGACCCGACGAACCCCTACGCAGACTATTCCGTCGACCAGATGTACGCATTTCTGGCCGGCTATCAGCTGCCGCGCGACATCGGTGAGACCTACGAGTACTCCAACCTCGGCATGGGTCTGCTGGGCCACACGCTCGCGCTGAAGGCGGGGCTGAGCTACGAGGACCTCGTGCGGCGGCGCGTGCTGATGCCGCTCCGCATGAGCGAAACGGCCATCACCCTGACGCCGGCCATGCGCCGCTGGCTCCAGCCGGGACACGACGCCGAAGGCAAGGTCGTGCCCAACTGGGACCTGCCGACGCTCGCGGGCGCGGGCGCGCTCCGCTCCACGGCGAACGACATGCTCACGTTCCTGGCGGCGAATCTGGATACGACGGCGCGGCCCCTGGCCCGCGCGATGCGCGACGCCCGCACGCCGCGCCGCGAAGCCGGCAACCCCACCATGCGGATCGGCCTCGCGTGGCACATTCTCGCGCGACCCAGCGGGAGCATCGTGTGGCACAACGGCGGGACGGGGGGATATCGCTCGTTTGCCGGGTTCGATCCGGTGCGTCGAGTCGGCGTCGTGGTCCTGTGCAACAACGGCAACGAAGGCATGGACGACATCGGCTTCCATCTGCTGGACGAGACGTTCCGGCTGCAGCCGCCCCCGGCACAGCACACCGAGGTCGCGGTGGACTCGCTGATCTTGCAGCGCTATGTGGGGGAATACGAGCTGGCCCCGACGTTCCACATCGTCATCACGCGCGAGGCCGCACACCTGTTCGCTCAAGCGACCGCGCAGCCGCGGTTCGGGATCTTCGCGGAATCGGATTCGACGTTCTTTTTGAAGACAGTCGACGCCCAGCTGACGTTCAGGCCGGACGGGCTCGTGCTACATCAGGACGGCCAGCACGTTCCGGGACGGAGAGTGCGGTGATATGAGCCTGTCTCTATAGCGGGATCCTCACCAGGTGGGCGCCAGCGCCGAGGACGCCGGAAAGACCTGCATGGATCGAGTCAGGCGCGCCCACGAAGTCGAGCAAGACGCGACGTTCTTCGCCCGTGAAGAAGAGCCGGCCGCCGATGGGGGTAATGCTGGGACCCTCGCTCTCCGGTACGACGCTCCCCCCCACCTTCGCGAACGGCACATCGTTGAGCGAAACGACCTCGTCCCACGACCGAAATGTGTTGAACCACCCGATGGAGCCCTTGAGCTCGGCGCTCCCGGCAGCGTGCTGGACCGAGAGATCCAAGTCGTCACTGTAGGTGTCGACTCCCATCTCCGCTTGATGGTGCAGTACTACATGCAGGTCCGCTGCGGAATCGTCGAGCTGCAATGTGGACGTCTTGATGTAGAACTCGGACCCTGGGGCTCCGGTCACTTGAAAATCCAGGCGTTGTTGTCCGTCGCTCACGAAGCCTGTGGCGCTCGCCACTCCCGGCGCGTCCACCACCGCATGACTGATGGTGTAGGAAACCAGCGGCGCGCCGCCGCTCGTGGTGGTCGCCACGCCGCGCACCGCCGTCGTATCGGGCCCGCTCGCGTCGAACAGGTCGAGCTGCCCCACGGTCGTGGCCGGGCACGCGATCGATCCGTCCGGAGCACGCTGGTACAGCACGACCCGGACCCCCGTCGCCGGGGCACCGGAGTCGCCAGTCACCGCGTAGCGCTGCGACGCGCAGCTCCAGGCGAGCGTCTTGCCGAGAAACGAATCCGGTACGAGCGGCCCGCCCGCCGCCGGCATCGGTAATGGCGGGACCAGCTGAAAGAACCCGAGTGATCGAAGGAGCGGCGACGCGAAGACGGTGTTGATCAGGGCGACGCTGGAGCGGAGCCCGCTCAGGTCGGTGAGGGGGCCGGTCGACTCACCACACCCTGCGGTGAGCAGCAGCAGTATCCAGGTGGTCCGTCTCATGAGGCTCGATCTTTACTACCCCCGCCAGCCTGGACCGCGTCACAGCAGGCTTCGCGCGAAGTCCTAAACTCCGATTTGGAATTGGGGAGTTACGGGAGAGGCGCCGGTCGGAATCGAACCGACGAATCGAGGTTTTGCAGACCTCTGCCTTACCACTTGGCTACGGCGCCAGGGCGTCAAAAGTCACCAAAACAGCTGGGTTTCTCAACCCCGCAGACTCTCCATGAGTTCGGCGGCGCGCGCCAGCACCCGCTGATCCTCACCCGAAAGATGCGCGATGTCGCGCATCAGTCGCGCGACGCGACGCGCGCGCCCCGTGTTGAGCAGGCGCCGGCCCGCCGCCGTCGCCTCCACCAGCTGGATCCGCCCGTCCTCGGCATGACTCACTCGGCGCACGAGTCCCCGCCGCTCGAGTCCATCGACCAGACGCGTCATCGTGGGCGGCCGCACCTGCTCCGCCTCTGCCAGCGCGCTCATGGTGACAGGTCCCCGAAACACGATCACCGATAGCGCGGACGTGCGCGGCCCCGACAAGCCCATCGCCTTGTCCTCGACCCGTAACCGCCGCAACAGATGGATCGCGGCGGAGTGCAGCCGGTCGGCAACGACCCTGGCGGGAGGCGCGGGGGCGGGGGCGGGGGCGGGGGCTTGACGGGAAGTGGGTTCCATAATTACTTAGCTAAAGCTAACTACTTGCCCGTGGAGGAGCAATGGAGCTCGCCCAGATCACAAACGTCGTGCACGACATCGACCGGGCCGTGAAATTCCACCGCGACACACTCGGACTGCCGCTGTTGTTTCAGGCGCCTCCGTCCCTCGCGTTCTTCCAGGTCGGCTCGGTGCGCCTCATGTTGTCGCCGCCCGAGAATGCCGCTCAGGATCATCCGGGATCGGTGCTGTATCTGCGGGTGAAAGACATCGAGGGCGTGCACCGCACGCTTACGGGGAAGGGCGTGAAGTTCGTGGACAAACCGCATCGCGTGCACGCGGCCGCCGACTACGACCTATGGATGACGTTCTTTCACGACCCCGACAACAACCCGCTCGCGCTCATGGAGGAGAAGCCAAAGCCGAAGGCTTCCTGAACGACGACACGACCGCGACCCCGGCGACGAGAATGTTCGCGACGATGACGGGGAGCGAGTGGATCAGGACGCCGTACAGCGCCCACAGCCCCGCCGCGACGCCCTGGACGCGTCTGAGCCCCACCGGCGTCTTGGTGAAATACGACACCAGGAAGACGGCGGTCGCAAGCCAGCCGATCCAGTCGAACTGGGCCATCATGCTTGCTCCTTGAGGAGCTTGAGGACAGCGACGTTCCCCTTCGTGGCGGCGAGGCCGATGGCCTCTTTGGGATCGGCGCCGCGCGACAGCAACATTTTGACCGTTTCCACATGTCCGAAAAACGCCGCGAGGCCGAGCGGCGAAAACCCATCGCTGGAGCGCGCCTCGAGCAGCGCCGGATCCTTGTCCAGCCACTCGGCGACGCGCCCCGACCGTCCCACTGACGCGGCATCGAAGATGTCGAGCTCCGGTTGGACCCCAAGCAGCACGGCAACCGCGTCCTGCTTGTGATGGTATTGCGCGATCAAGACAGGCGTATGGCCGCGCTCATTCCGCGCACTGGCGAGTCCAGGGTCGGCCTTGAGTAGCTCCTGAACTCGCACCGTATTCCCGGCCCGGACGGCGTCAAAGATCTCCCGCGACGGCTCCATGGGTGCTCCTGTCAGAATGAGAAACCTTTCCGCACCGTGAACGCCCAGCGCTTCCCTTGCATTTGCATTCCCTGCACGAACCGGTAACCAAACGCCAGCTCCGCCACGTCGCCACGCACGGCCCGCGTCGGTCCCAGCCGCAGCGACAGGCCGGCGTCTCCGCCCTGGCGCGGTTTGTCGGGATACCACGCGCCCCCGTAATCGAGAAACGGCGCGACACCTATCGCCATCAGTCCCAGGATACCGTCGGCGACGAGAACGCGGTCTTCGAACGCGAACCAGGTCGTGCGTGTGCCGGTGAATTCGTGCGCGCCGAACAATCTGGGCCCGCGCTGCGAATTCCACGGATCGAACTCTCTGCCGGGCTTCGGATTTGTCACCACCCCACCTTCGGCGTGCACAATCAGCGTGTGGCGGGGGATGTTCTGGCTCACGACCGTCAGCTGCCCGAGCGTCCGAGTCGTGTCCAAACCGTTGGCGGCGAGGCTGAGAAGCGCGAAGCCCCGCTTCCAGATGGCGGATGTCTGCCCACTGACCTCGTACCCGACCCCGGACTGTAACACGACGCCCGCCCGGAACGTGGGTGAAAGGTCCACGTCCTCGCGCCGCGCGTATGAGTTGAAGTGTTCGAGTACCTGGAACCGCACCGACCCG
>WNEY01001186.1_pt1 | contig 24269 bp, 19 predicted proteins | sample 5400531 | NCBI WGS metagenome assembly WNEY01 (sample SAMN13153338, study PRJNA577476) | soil metagenome | isolation source: 200 cm saprolite under Douglas fir tree site 1 | place: USA:California | collected 2015-04-18
CAGCAGCTCGCCCAGGCCAAGCCCTTCGTCGAGCTGCGCCGCGGCATGGAGCAGGAGAAGGTCAAGAAGCAGCTGGAGGCCATGGGGGTGAACTGGGCCCCGCCGGCCGCCGGCGCGCAGAAGGGTCCGGTCAAGGTGCAGGCGGAGATCCGCGTGCCGCGCACGCAGGCCGGCGGCATCCTGGAGATGGCGGTCACCGCCCACAACAACGGCGCGGCCCCGCTCTACCGGCTGCGGGCCTGGACCAAGAGCGAGAACAACGTGCTCGACCGGCGCGAGTTCGTCTTCGGCGCGCTGCAACCCGGCGAGAAGCGCACCTGGACGGTGCCGATCAAGATCCCCCGCTACATGCCCTCGCGGCGCGACGACATCACCGTCAAGTGGGAGGACGACCTGGGCGACCAGATCGACGAGGCGCGCGCCGAGAGCGACATCGCGGAATTGCCGCGGCCGGCGTTCGCCTGGAGCTGGCAGGTGGTGGGGAAGGACGGGGCCGACGGCCTCCTGCACAAGGGCGAGAAGGGCGAGACGGCGGAGATCGTGGTCGACGTGAAGAACGTCGGCGGTGGGCAGGCGTACGACGCGTACGCGGCGCTGCGCAATCTCTCCGAGGACAAGATCAACGTGAAGAAGGGCCGCACCAAGCTCGGGCCCCTCAAGCCGGGCGAGACCAAGAGCGCCACCTTCGTGCTCGAGGTGAAGAAGCTCCTCGAGGACTCGTTGCCGGTGCGCCTGGAGATCGGCGACAAGGAGCTGTACGAGGCGCAGCGCGAGAAGATCCAGCTCCCGGCGGGGCCGGTGACGCCGTCTTCCGGCAGCGCCTCCGCGGTGCGCGTCCTGGTGGACACCAGCGTGCTCGCCAGCGCGGTGGAGCAGGGCGACAAGCTCGCCTCGGTGCGCAAGGGGACGGTGCTCGCGGCCAAGGGCAAGGTGGGCGCGTTCTACCGCGTCGAGTGGCAGAAGGGCCGGACCGGGTTCTTGCCCATCGCCGCGGCGAAGGAAGCGCCGGGCGCGCGCGCCAACAATTCCAGAGTGGTGGAGGTGATGCAGAGCGAGCCGCCCACCATCAAGCTCGCCAACGTCGACACCAGCCGCGGCGGGCTGGAGACGGAGCAGGACCACTTCCCCATCGCCGGCAGCGCGGCGGACCAGAACGGGATGCGGGATTTACAAATTTTCGTGCAGCACGAGAACGACTATCGCAAGGTGTTCTTCCGCACCGCCAAGAAGGCGGGGCAGGCGCAGAACGTGCGCGGGCCCACCCAGCTGGAGTTCTCCGCCGACCTGCCGCTCAAGCCGGGCAACAGTACGGTGGTGATCATCGCGCGCGAGGACGACGATCTGCAGACCCAGCGCACGCTGGTCATCCACCGCAAGCAGCCGTTCGTGGCGCAGAAGACGAAGGAACGCGCGGAGCGCTGAGAGCCCCGTTTCTACGATCTACAGATCGCAGCCGGATGTGAACACCGTTCACATCACCGACGCGCGTGTGAACGCTGTGCACGTTGCCATCGATGCGCTCGCGGTGGGACTCTGCGCCGGAGGATCGTACCTCGCCGTCCGCGGACCGCCTGCATGGCGCTGATCATCCTCCCGCTCTTCGCGCTCGTCCTCGCGATGATCACCGCGCCGACCTACCTCGCCGTCGCCGCTCTGACTGAACGCCGCAGCGTCGCGCCGCTGGTGCGCGGAACGGTGGAGGTGAAGTGCGTCGTGGCCGCGGCCGCCATCGCCGCCGCGGCGATGTCCGCGCAACTCTCGGTGGGCGGAACGCTCTGGTTCGCCATGTTGGGCCCCGCCGCGGTGGCCGCCGCGCCGTGGGCCGCGGGAGAGATCCTCTCCGGTCCTTCGCAGGATCCGCTGGCGTCGCTGTCGGCCTGCATCGCGCTGGCGAACTTCGCCGGCTGGATTGGTTACTTCTTCGCGCCCACGGTGGGCTGCGTTCTCGCGGCCGCCGCGGGCTCCGCGATGTATCTGAAGACAAGAGGCGCTACTCGAGCTCGATGAGCGAGAAGCGGTCGTTCTTGGGCTCTTCCGGCTTCTTCTCTCCAGGCTTCGCCGGGGCAGCGGGGGGCTGCTGCGGGGAGGCCGGCCGCTGCTGCGCGGGCGCCGGCTGCTGCGCCGGGCCGGGAGGCCGGCTCACTCGCGCCGGAGTCGCCTCTTCCTGGTACAGGCTGCGGTTGTAGATGCTGGTGGACGCGCCCGGCACGCTCTCGCGGCGCGGCATCGGCACGGAGTGGATGCTCATGCCCGCCGGGGGCGGCGGCCCAGCCGGCCTGCGGTACTCGGTGATGGGCAGGACTCCCTGCCCGTCGATGCGCACCGAGATGTTCTCGCCGTCGATGATGAACCGCTCCAGCACCGGATCCTTCTTCGAGGCTTTGAGGCGCTTGAGCATCTGCGCGAAGCTCTCCTCGCCCACCGCATCCGCCGCGATGTCCGTGCTCTCGCCCGCGCGCGCGAGCGGCAGCACGCCCTCGATGACGTACGTGCGCAGGAGCTGCGCGCAGAGCTCGATCAGCTCATCGCCCGCCAGCGAGCGCAGCCGCGCCCGCAGCTCGCTCGCCACCAGGGCGGCGGGATCCTGATCGTTGCGCGGCTGGTCCGAGCTCATGTCCCAAACCCCGCCGGGAACTGGCAGCCGATGGCCGAGACGCCAGTGAAGTCCGCGCCCTCCAGCGCGGCGTCGCGCAGGTCGACCCCGATCAGGGTCGCGCGCGCGAACGAGGCGCCCATCAGATTGGCGCCGCGCAAGGAGACGTCGACGAGCCGCGCGCCGGTGAAGTCGGCCTTTTCCATCGACGCGGCGCCGAGCCGCGAGTCGACGAACACCGCGCGCATCAGGAGCGCGCCGTCGAAGCGAGCCCGGTACAGCTTGGTGTCCTCGAAGCGCGCCACCGAGATCTGCGCGCCGGAGAAGATGGCGTTCATCGCCTCGCAGCCATGGATCTTCAGCCGCCGCGCCGAGACCTGCCCGGCGTCGATCTCGTTCAGGTCGCAGAAGTACAGCTCCACCCGCTCCATCCGCGCCGCCCGCAGCCGGGCCTTGCGCAGTCCGGTATGGGCAAAGGTCGTCTCGCGGATGCGGGTGCCGGCGAGGTTGCCCTCGGCCAGGTCGCTCTTCTCCACCACCGTCTTGAGCCAGTCCGACCCGCTGGCGAAGACCGTGGGCATGGCGCACGACTCGATCCGGTCGCCGTTGAAGCCGCCCTGATCCTTGAGCCGTTGCAGCGCCATCGGCCCTTGGTGCGCGGAGAAATCCACGTATGGACCGTAAACCCAAAAGGCTTCTACCGGCAACCCAAAGGGATTTGGGTCCGTTCGGACCTGTGTTAGCCTCCGATCCCCCATGTGCCCACCTGAGGCCGACCCTTTCGGCGCACCTAAAAAGCCCGTGGTGCTGGCCTCCCCCGGCCCGGCCATGGCCCTCTCCAGCCAGCCCAAGGAAGTGGCAGAGGACGTCCAGCGGCAGGCCGAATTGCGCCGCGTCGACAAGGATATCGAGCATTTGATGCGCGCCCGGTATCCGCTCATCTACATCCTCAGCTCGGAGGAGAAGCGGGTCGAGAAGGGCATCGCCAACGTCCTCTTGCACCGCGAGCAGGAAGCGATCGCCAAGGGCCGGCCGGCGCAGAGAGCGAAGGTCTACACCTGGAGCGTCACCGAAGGCGTGCGCATCGGCACCGAGGTGCAGGCCGAGTCCAAGGATCCGCTCAAGGCGCTCCGTTTCATCCTCGAGGCCAAGAAGGACGAGCGCGCGGTCTTCATCCTCCGCGACCTGCACGCCTTCCAGAAGAATCCCGAGGTGGTGCGGCTGCTGAGGGATCTGGCCCGCAATCTCAAGGAGACCCTGAAGACGGTCTTCATGATCTCGCCCATCCTCTCCATCCCGCCCGAGCTGGACAAGGAAGTGGCGGTGGTCGAGTACCCGCTGCCCGAGCTGGCGGAGATCGGCGGCATCCTCGATCACGTGATGAGCATGGTCCCGGGAAAGAAGGCGCCCGAGGGCCAGGAGCGCGAGCACATCATCGAGGCGGCGCTGGGCCTCACCGCCGACGAGGCGGAGAACGTCTTCGCCAAATCGCTGGTGCAGACCGGGACCTTCGACATCGACGTCATCCTCTCCGAGAAAGAGCGCATCGTCCGCAAGAGCGGCGTGCTGGAGTTCTTCCGCACGCAGGAGAAGATGGACAACATCGGCGGCCTCGAGCTCCTCAAGAGCTGGCTACGCAAGCGCCAGGCGGCCTTCAGCGAGGAGGCGCGCAAGTTCGGCCTGCCGCGGCCCAAGGGAATTCTCATGGTGGGAATTCCCGGCGGCGGAAAGTCGCTCACCGCCAAAGCGGTGGGCGCTTCCTGGCGGCTGCCGCTCCTCCGCCTCGACGTCGGGAAGGTCTTCGCCGGCATCGTCGGCTCTTCGGAAGAGAACATGCGCCGCGCCATCCAGATGGCCGAAGCCGTGGCGCCCTCCATCCTCTGGGTGGACGAGCTGGAGAAGGGCTTCTCCGGCACCGGATCCTCGAACCAGAGCGACGCCGGCACCGCGGCGCGCGTCTTCGGCAGCTTCATCACCTGGCTGCAGGAGAAGACCAGCCCGGTCTTCGTCATCGCCACCGCCAACAACGTCGACGAGCTGCCGCCGGAGATGATGCGCAAGGGCCGCTTCGACGAGATCTTCTTCGTCGATCTGCCCTCGCTGCCCGAGCGCCGGGAGATCTTCAACATCCATGTGAAGCGCCGCGGCCGCGATCCGGCGGGGTTCAATCTCGATCTCCTCGCCGAGAAGGGCGAGGGCATGACCGGCGCCGAGATCGAGCAGGCGGTGGTCAGCGCGCTCTTCGACGAGTACGACACCCACGGCTCGGCGGGCATCCTCACCACCGAGGGCGTCATCCACTCCCTCCAGGAAACCGTGCCGCTCTCCCGCACCATGAAGGAGAAGATCGCCACGCTGCGCGCCTGGTGCCGCACGCGGGCGCGGCCCGCCTCCTCCGCCTACGAGACCGACCAGAAGGACGGCGGGCGCAAGCTGGAGCTCGACCAGACGCAGGGGAAGCCCGCGTGAGCCACTTCACCCAGGTGGAGACGAAGATCAACGACCTCGTCGCCCTGAAAGCAGCGCTGGTGGAGATGGGACTGGCGTTCGAAGAGGCCACCGAGAACCAGCTGGTGAAGGTGCGCGGCTGGAAGGGCTCGACGCTCACCGCCGAGGCGAAGATCAAGGCTTCGAAGAGCTACGACATCGGCTTGCAGCTCACCGAGGAAGGCAACTACAAGCTCATCGCCGACTGGTGGGGCATCGAGGAAGAGACCAACGAAGAGGCTACAATCGTCCAGCAGAAGATCATCCAGTGCTACGCCAAGCACAAGGTGAAGGCCGAGGTGGCCAAGCAAGGCTTCACCCTGGATGAAGAGCAGGTCGAAGCGGACGGCACCATCAAGCTCGCCGTCTCGAAATGGTAGGAACGATGGCTGACAAGCAGAAGATGGAGATCACGATCCTTCCCAACGGGGAGGTCTCGATCAAGGTGCTCTGCGTTCCCGGCCCCTCCTGCGAGAGCGTCTCGGCCGCGCTGGAAGCTTCCCTGGGCAAGGTGAAGTCGAAGGAGAAGACCGCCGAGTACTACCAGGAGGCGCTCGAGACCACCGAGATCACGCAGAAGAGCGGCACCTAGCGAATCATGATCCGCCTCACGCACCTCTCCGGCAGCCTGATGGGCACGGCCTCCACCTCGCCCAAGGCGGTGATCCGCATCGGCCGCGGGGCGGACTGCGACGTGCGCTTCGATCCGCGCAGGGACGGCCGGGTCAGCACCCACCACGCCGAGATCCGCTTCGACAACGGCAACTACCTGGTCGTCGACACCGGCTCGAGCAACGGCACGCTGGTCAACGGCAAGATGGTCAAGCAGCAGAAGCTCAGGTCGGGCGACAAGATCGTCTTCGGCGCGCAGGGCGGGCCGGAGGTGCGCTTCGAGATCGACGACACGCACCCGGGCATGGGCAACGGCGGCCAGCGCGGCTACGGGCAGCCGCTGCAGGCGCCGATTCCCCACTCGCCTTACGGTCCGTCGCCGATGGCCAAGGCCGCGGCGGCGCCGACCAAGGACGCGGCGGCGCTGGCGCAGGAAGCGCAGATGAAGATCTCCCAGGCGCGCGCCATGGCGGGCGGGCAGCCTTCGGGGCAGACCATGTTCATCATGGCCGACACCTTGAAGAAGGTGGAGGCGGTCACCGAGCAGAAGGACAAGAAGAAAACGGCGAAGATCGTCCTCACCATCCTGCTCCTCGCCGGCGCCGGCTTCGCCGTGATGGGCCTGATCATCTGGCAGCAGAAGCAGCAGCTGGAGAAGATCGTCCACAAGAAGGACAACCTCGACAAGCAGATCCACAAGATCCAGCTCGCCATGCAGATCGAGGGCGAACCCGACAAGCTGCAATCGCTCGAAGAGCAGCTCACGCTCCTGACCGGCAAGGCGCAGGCGGCCATCGGCGAGCTGGAGCAGAAGGACAAGTCGGCGGCGGAGAAAGCGGTCGATCAGGGCGACGACCTGGACCGCGCCATCCGCAAGATTCTCAAGAAGTTCGACGCCGACACCTACGCCGTGCCGCCCATCTTCAAGAAGCGGCTGCAGTACTACATCGATCAGAAAACAGCCAACAAGACGTATCTGCGCCAGGTCTACGGGCGCAAGAAGCAGTACTGGCCGATCATCGCCAGGGAGTTCTCCGCCCTGGGGCTGCCCGAGGAGCTTGCCTTCGTGGCCTGGCAGGAGTCGAACTTCGACCCCCTGATCACCAGCGCCGCCGGCGCGCGCGGGATGTGGCAGTTCATGGATTTCCAGGCGCGCAAGTACGGCCTCAAGGTTTCGGAGAACTGGCGCCGCGGCGGCTATGACGAGCGAATCGACGTGGGCAAGGAGACGCACATCGCCGCGAGGTACCTCTACGATCTGCTCACCCGGTTCGGCTCCGACGCCTTCATGCTCGCCATCGCCAGCTACAACAAGGGCGAGTACGGCATGCTCAAGGTGCTGCGCGAAGTGGGCTTCCGCAAGGAGCAGCGCGACTTCTGGCATCTTTATCGCTTGAAGAAGCTGCCGGAAGAGACCATGGAGTACGTTCCGCAGATTCTCGCCGCGGCAATCATTTGCAACGACCCGGCCAGGTATGGCCTCGAATAGCAACGATGAAGGGACTCCCATGCACAAGCTCGCTGCTGCTTCTGCCCTCTCGATGATGGCGTTGTTTGGCTGCTGCCATGCACGCTTTCTTCCCATCTGCAGCGCGCCCGGGTTCAGCATCTCGCACGAGTCCGTCGACGGAGTCCTGAACAAGAAGCAGGACGCGACCCTGAGCGACGACGACAACCACTACGTGGCCGGCTTCCGCTACGAATTGCCGGCGTCGGGGTCGCTGATCGCCAGCGCCAAGCCGGTCAATCCGCAGGCGCAGATCTCGGTCGCGATCCACGCCGAGGGCTCGGGCACGGAGCCCATCGCCAAGGGCGAGCCGGGCAAGAAGGTGGAGGCCACCGAGCTGCAGCCCGGCGTCTACTACGTGCTGGTGCAGGAGCCGTGGAAGGAAGCGATCAAGACGCGCGTCGAGCTGAGGACCATCTTCAAGCCGCAGGACCCGGACGGCGCGCAAACCGCCTGCAAGACGCAGGCGACCGCGCGCGATCTGCCCGGCGCGCCGGACAAGGGCCAGGTCGAGGACGGCGTCGATTACTCCGCCATGCGCCGCACCTGCTGGTGGCACGTGCCGCTCCTCTCGGGGGGCGGCCTGCTCATGAAGTTCGACAACCTGGGCGCGAACCTCTCGGCGGAGTTCGTTCCCGCCCAGGGCGCGCCGGAGAAGATCGATCCGGTGGCGGGCCTCAACAAGGCCGACCTGCCTTCAGGCGACTACTACGTCAAGGTCTACGCCAACGACGCGGGCGACGCGGGCCGGTATCGCCTCGTCACCAGCTTCAAGATGGGCGACACCTGCAAGAACGGCGGCCCGGCCTGCTCGCTGGAAGGCGCCGAAGAGCTGAAGCTGCCCACCGACAGCAAGACCTCCGAGGTGGATTTCGCCAAGAGCAAGCAATTCCACTTCTACAAGGTGCCCGCCAAGGAGAAGGGCAAGCTGACCATGAACTTCAAGGGCATCCAGCTCCCGCGCGGGTCGAAGGTGGCCGCTTACTTCATGAAGAACCCGGACGACGAAGGCGAGAAGATCGGCGGCTCGACCACCAAGGAGATCGAAAACCCCGGCGACTACTTCATCCGCGTGCAGGCGCCAGAGCCGGGCGATGCCGGCAAGTTCGGCCTCTCGATCATCTTCCAGCCCAACAACTTCATCCCCGGCGACGTGGTGGAGGTGGGAAAGCCGAGCTGCACCCTGACGGTGAGCGCCGGCACCAACCAGGGCGTGCGTGCGGGCCTCGGCTGCACGGTGGTCAATCCAGCCGGACAGCCCATCGACTCCTGCCGCGTCACCGAGGCGTATCCCAATCTCTCCCGGGTCATGCCCTCCAATCCGGCGCGCTGCCCGGCAGCGAACTCAAAGGTCCAGATCAACACGCAGTAACTGAGCTCCCTCTTAAAATCTCACCGCGAAGACGCGAAGACGCGAAGTTTTTTTTGGTCGGAGTCACCCCGGACGCCCGAGGTGGCACCCACCAAAATGATCTTCGCGTCTTCGCGGTGAGATTTTAAGACCTGGAGACTTACTTACTGTCCGAAGCGGGGCGGACGGCTGTCTTCGACGCCTCGAGGTCCTCCTCGATGACGGATTCCAGATCGTGCCCTTCCTCGCGGTAGATGGCGCGGACCTTTCCCATCGAGTCGACGAGGAAGGTGCGAGGCAGCATCTTCTTTTCGCCTTCGACCACCCCGTAGGTCTTCGCCACCTGGTCGAACTTGTCGAGGATGGCCGGCCCGTCGATGCCGAGCCTCGCGGCCCACTCCTGCGCCGCCTGGCCGTCCGCCTCGACGTCGATGAGCACCAGCCGCAGATCGCCGTGCTTCTTCGCCAGCGCGCGCAGCCGCGGCAGCCCCTCGTTGCAGGGCTTGCACCACGACGCGCCGAAGGTGATGAGCAGCGGCGCGATGGCCGGCGTGTGGCGGATCTTGTCCAGCGTCAGCACGTTCTTGCCCGCAAGATCCCAGCCGCCGAAAGACGGGGCCGCCATGCCCACTCTGGCCTGTCCGCTCTCCGTCAGCTTGACGGTGGCGGTCGGCGCGGTGGCCAGGAGCGCGAGCGCAAGAAGCATCTTCATGATCATTCCCCGATCTGGATGGCGCTCTTGAGCGCGTCTTTGACCGCGGCCTCGATGGCCTGCGGCGTCACCTTGTCCCACGCCGACTTGCGCGCCTTCTCGCGATCGCTGGGGTGGATTCCGCGCACCAGCGAGACCGTGCCGGCGCCCGAGGTGCCGCCGGAGCAGGCCAGCGCGACGAGATGGACGGTGACCTCGCACTTCTCCCCCAGGCTGCCCTCGGAGCAGTTTTCCTCGGGGTCCACATCCAGCTGGGTGGCGTCGGTGAGGTCGCGCCTGTCGCGCTTCTCGCAGGCGGCGCTGTCGGGCCGCAGCCCCAGGCGCTTGACGGTGTTGACCACGTAATCGGCGAGGTGGCCGGTGCTCGCGTTTTTCACCAGCACGCCCACCACCCGCCGCGCCCTGGCCTCCGCCAGGAGCGTGAGCAATTCGTTGCGCAGCTGCACGTACTGCGCCTCCTCGGAAGCGGGCCTGCCCGCCACCGCCCGGCGCACGATGAAGCTCGCGTCGAGCTTCGGCCGCACCCGCGTCGCCTCGGAAGCCGCGGTGGCGAACACGCCGGTATTCCCCTCCGCGCGGGCGCGCCTCGCGTCCTCGGCGGCGGCGCGGAAGCTGGCGAGATCGGCATTCACCTCGGCGCCCAGCTCGCGGTCGGTGGCGGCGCGATCGAGCGCCGCGAAGGAGTAGAAGGTATCTCCCTGCCGCTCGCGCTCGATGGTGCGGATCAGATCGGCGCGCTCGAAGCTGCTCTTCACCGAAACGCGGCTCGACACGTCCTCGCGGGTGTCGCCGGTCTTCGAGCTGTACTGCTGGAACGAGCTGGTCTCGCTCTGCAGCTCGGCGGAGATCTGCGCGCTGATGTTGGCCTTGGCGCGCTCGTCGGCGTCGGCAGCGCTCGCGCTGGAGAGCCCCGGCGCGGTGATGAACCGCGAGCGGGGGAACTTCGGGTGATCGACGTTGGCGGCGTTGTAATACGCGGGCAGCGGCTTCACCTGCGCGCCGCCGCAGGCCGCAAGACAGAGAACGAGCGCGAGCGAGATGTTTCTCATGGATGGTTTCCCCCGGGGCCGCGCCTAGATCTTTGCCTTGAGCGTCACGAAGAGCGCCGTCTTGCCGTCCTCTTCCTTCACTTCCACCTTGCCGCCGCAGCGATCCTGGGCAAAGCCGCGCACCAGCCGCGACTGCGCGTCGGGCGGGTCGCGGTAGCGATCCTTCGCCTTGCCGTCGACGGGCGAGACGGTGAAGGTGATCGAGAGCCCGTCGGTGTTGACGTTGACGGTGGCCGGTCCTCCCTCTTCCGGCGAGAGCGCCTTGGCCTCGCGCAAGAGCGCGAAAGCGAAGAGCACCGCCTCCTCCTTGGTGGCGTCCACCGCCGGCATCACCGCCTCGATCTTCACCGGCACGTCCGCGTTGGGATCGGTGGCATGGAAGAGGCCCTGCGCCCTGGCCAGCGCCGCTTCGATCTCCACCCCTCCCGCCTCCTCCTTCTTGAACGCGTCGGAGTAGTCGAGGATGAGCTTCTTCGCCTTGACGATGCTCTCGGAATTCTCGTCGCCGATACCATGCATGTTCTTGACGATCACGTCGGGCTGGGTCTGGTCGATCAGCTCCACCAGCATCTGCTGCTGCTCCGGCTCGAGCCTGGTGTAGTCGATCTTGCGCACGGCGTTGGCGAGCAGCCCGCAGTCCTCGACGTAGCCCTTGAGCAGCTCGGAGTTGCGCCGCAGAAGCGAGACGGCGTTGTTCACGCCCTCGAGCATCTGCGAGACCAGGCTCCCGTGCAGCTCGGCGCGCGAGGAGACCAGCTTCAAGAGTCCCTCGTCCACGGTGGCGCCCTCGCCGCCCCCGCCGCCCTTGGCCGCGGCGTCCCTGGCCTGGGAAAGCTCGATCTTCAGCTTCGAGAGCTGCTTCTTCAGATCGCTCAGCTCGTCGACGGAGCTCTTGTAGCGCGCCTCCCAGTCGCCCGAGAGCTGCGATCCGGTGGCCACCATGCGCGCATCCGACTCCAGCCCCTCCACCTTGGCCTTCAGCTCGTCGCGCTCGTTGGTGATGTCCTCGAAGGTGCCGCGGATCCTGGCCAGCTGCGCCTCGGCCTGCGCCAGCGCCTCGTTCGCCGCCTTGGCGTCGGCGGCGCGCGCGTCGCGGTCGGCCCTGAGCATGGCCGTCTGCTTCTCGAACTGGTCGCGGTCGCCGGACTTGCGCAGGATCTCGCTCAGCTGCGAGTCGACCTTCATCTTCGAGTCCTGCAGGTCGGTCATCTGCGATTCCAGCTCTTCGACCTGCTTCTGGAAGTCCTTCTTCTCCGCCTCGTAGGAGGTGATCTTGCCGGAGAGCGCGGAGAGGTCGTCCTTGGCCTTGGCCAGCTCGCCTTCCAGCTTCTGGATCTGGTCGTTCTGGGCCTGGGTGGCGCGATGCTGTTCCTCGACCGCCGCGGCCGCCTCCTCGGCGCCGCCCACCTTGGCGATGATCTGCCGCGCCTTGGCCAGCTCCTGGACCAGCTCGCCGCGCTCCTTGCCCAGCTGCGCCAGCTGGGTGTTCTTCTGCTTGACCTTGTCGTTCAGCTCCTTCTCCTTGCCGGCGGCCGCGTTGGCGGCTTCCTTCAAGGCCTTCATCTCCTCCTGCGCCGCGGCGACCTTCTCGTCGCGGGCCTTCATCTCCCCCTGGTATTCGTCCTCGCGCTCGGAGAGCATCTTGATGAGATCGTCCTTTTCTTTGAGTTGCCGGACCACCGTCTCGCTCTCCGCGCCGCGGATGGCGACGCGGTGCTCCAGCTCCTTCAGCTGCCGCTGCAGGGTCTCCGTCTCGCGCCGGCGGTCGGCCTCGATGGCCGCCTCCATGCGCTTGCGCTCCCGCTCCAGCTCCGCCGGCGAGTAGTAGGTCTCCTTCTCGTCCAGCTCCTTCTGCAGCTTCTTCGTCTCCTCTTCGCGCTGCTTGAGGAGCGTGCGCAGTTTCTCCGCGTCGGCGCGGGCGGCGGCGGCAGCGTCGTGGGCAACCTGCTCCCCCTGCTGCTTCATCTGCGCCTTGAGCTTCCGGTTCTCCTCCTCGAAGAAGGCGACCTTCCCGCGCAGGGTGGCGATCTCCACCTCGTCCTGCGTCTTCACCTCTGCGCGCAGCGACTGTGCCGGACGCCGGGGCGCATCGGTGACGATGCCCGCCGCGGGAACTTCCGCGGCTGCGGGCGCCACGGCGGCGCGGCTGCCGCTGATCCCCGGCTGCCCGCGCAGGGGCGGGCGCGTGATGGGCCGGGCCCCCGGCTCGCTGCGCGCCGGATTGACCCGCGCCTTGGGCTTGTCGCCCACGAAGGTCGCCTTGGTCATGCCGAACATGATCACGTCCCCGTCGCTGAGCTGCTGGCGGTCGACGTCCTTCTCGTTGACGAAGGTGCCGTTGGTGGACCCCATGTCCATGACGAAGTAATGGCCGTCCTCGCACCAGAGCTTGGCGTGCTTGGAAGAAACGCCGGCGTCGCCGATGCGGATGTTGCAGGAAGAGCTGCGGCCCACGGTCATCGGGTCCGGCGTCAGCTCGATCTCCTGGCTCTCCAGCGACCCGTTCAGGATGCGCAACGACGCCATGTAGGTCTTTTCCTTCCCCGGCTGCTCTTCTATGGAGGCGGGCGAGTCGGCCACGTTAGCGAAGCGATCCGGCTCTCGTCAACGAGAGCGGACGCTGGCCGCCGGGCTTCCACGAATCCGGGTTTCCACAAGAGTAAAGCGGGTCTGCGTACACCTTCGCGCCGGGGATCTTCTTGACCCATCTCTCCCGCGCAAGCTACCCTTTCTTGCCAGCGAACGCGCCGTCCGCGCCCCGGAAGAGAGATCAATGCCGCAACCCGCAGCCCACGACGACGTCGGATCCACGTTCGGCAAGTACTTCCTCATGAAGAAGCTTGCCGCCGGCGGGATGGGTGAGATCTTCCTCGCCAAGCAACAGGGGCCGGCCGGGTTCCAGAAGATCCTGGTGGTGAAGAAGATCCTCTCCCACCTGACGGAGAACAAGGAATTCGTCGAGGCGTTTCTCGGTGAGGCGCGGCTCGCGGCGCAGATGAACCACCGCAACGTCGTCCAGGTCTTCGAGCTGGGCGAGGAGTCGGGCAGCTACTTCATCGCCATGGAATATGTCGCCGGCAAGTCGCTCCGCGACGTCATCGATGCGGCCATCAAGCGCAAGGAAAAGCTCCACGCCGAGCTGTGCCGCACCGTCGCCGAGCAGATCTGCGACGGCGCCAGCTACGCGCACAACCTCACCGACATGACGGGTCGGTCGCTCAACCTCGTCCACCGCGATCTCAACCCGCAGAACGTCCTCATCAGCTACACGGGCGACATCAAGGTCATCGACTTCGGCATCGCCAAGAGCGAGATGAGCACCGTCAAGACCGAAGCCGGCATGATCAAGGGCAAGTTCGTCTACATGAGCCCTGAGCAGTCGATGGCGAAGAAGCTCGACAAGCGGTCCGACATCTTCGCCATCGGGATCTCGCTCTACGAGATGCTCACCGGCATCAACCCCTTCCACAAGAACAACATCGTGCTCACGCTGGAAGCGGTGCAGCGGTACGAGCCGCCGCCGCCCAGCGAGTACGATCCGTCCTACGCGCCTTTCGATCCCATCGTCGCCAGGGCGCTGGCCAAGGACCGCGACCGCCGCTACTCCGACGCCTCCGAGATGCAGGACGACCTGCGCCGGGTGGTGCTGCCGCGGCCGCCGGAGCGCCTGGGGCAGTTCATGGCGCGCATCTTCCGCCAGCAGCTCGAGGAAGAGCAGAAGATGCTGATGGACTCCGACTCGCTGCGGCTCGCGGGCCTGAAGCGCAGCTCCAGCAAGCCGGTGACGCCCAGCAAGGCCACGCCGGCGCACGCCTCCCAGTCCGACTCGCCCGTGGGCGGGACGGTGCCCCTCGCGCCGCGCAAGGCGCCGCCGGCGATGGTCAAGCCGATCACGCCGCCCGCTCGCCGTCCGCCCCCGCCTGCATCGCAGCGGCCGCAAGGCGCGGGCGACACGCTCATCGACATGGGGAGCGTATCCTCCGGGCAGGACGTGGACGACGAGGTCCCGGGCGGCACGGCGATGCTCAACCCGGGGCAGGCGCTCCCGCCCCCTCCGCCGCGCAAGCCGAAAAGGCCGACCGACACTTTCCCCGAGGGCTGGAGCGACACCGACGAGGTGCCCGCGACGCGCGAGGAAGAGAGCGGAGAGAACCGGACCGCATTCCTCGGCACCGCTCCGGCGCGCCAGCCCGCGCGCAAGCCCCAACCGCCGCCCGGCAGGATCGCCAGCACCAACATCATGACGGCCGAGGAGTCGGAGGCCGCGCAGGCAGAGGCGGCCGCCAAGCAGGCGGCGGCGCAGCAAGGCCTGGTGCGCACGCGCACGAGGCCGCAACAGGTCCAGCCGCAGCAGAGCAAGAAGGGTCTGTGGATCGCGCTCGGCGTCGGCGGCCTGGTCGCCGTGGGGGGAATCATCGCGCTCCTGGTGGTGATGCTGGGCGACGACACGCCAAGCTCGCCGCGCAAGCGCAAGGGGCTGCCCGCGCCCGCGCCGCAGGAGCAGGCGCAGCAGAAGGACGTGCCGGAAGAGAAGCCGGTGCCGCCTCCGGAGGAGAAGAGGGCCTCGCCGGTTCCCGAGGACAGGCCGCGTCCCCCCAGGAAACCTGCGCCCGAGGAGAACCCCGCTCCCGCGCCGGAAGAGAAGAAGGTCGCCGCGCCGGAGCAAAAGAAGCCGGCGCCTCAGAAGCAGATCGCGCAGGGCAAGGTGCTGGGCACGCTGATGCTCAACCCCGGCGCCAGCGTTCCGGTGGTGTTCGTCGGCAACCCGTTGCCCAGGCAGGTGGGGGCGTACCAGCTGCCGATGACGGCCCCGTCGGGCACCATCGAAGTGGGCGACGCCACCACGCCCTTCAAGATGCAGATCGACTACGCGATCGCGGGCGGGGTGATGACCGTGAAGGTCAATTCGGTGCCCTGGGCCATCGCCAGCGCGGGCGGCACCACCCGCGGCCGCACGCCGGTGGCGGACATCAAGGTGGACAAGGGGCCGCCCACCGCACTGGAGTTGAAGAAGCCCGGGTCCGACAACGCCATGTCGGTGCGACTGCTGTACCGGCCCAACTGAAGCCCCCCTTGATCGCAGGCCGGCTTCCGCGCTATTCATCGGCCCTCCCGAGAGCGTGTTTGGTATCCAGGCAGCGTCAAGCTGAACATGTCTCGGCACGTCAAGAAGGGGGGCCGGCGCCGTGGATGATCATGCCGAAGATCGCTTGGCCTCACTCGAGTCCGTCTGGTACGAGATCATCGAGGCAGTGAACGCCGGCCGCACCGCCGGACTGATCTGCCCCGAGTGCAACGCTCCGGAAGGCTTGCAGGTCGAGGAAGGGCAGGGCCGCGCCATCATCACCTGTCCGGGCTGCAAGCGAGTCGTCGAAGTCGGTATCGCCACCGCATAAGCGCCGAAAGACATCGGTAACACCATGAGCAACTTTCTCGGCGTCGGCTTCAAGTTCCCATTCTCCGTCGGCTCGAACGGCGGCATCCAGCTCAGCAAGTACGAGAGCAACATCGAGGAGTCGGTGCGCGTCATCATCGGCACCGCGCTGGGCGAGCGGCAGATGCGCCCCGAGTGGGGCTGCCGCATCCACGACTTCGTCTTCGCCCCCAACAACACCTCGACGCAGACGCTGGTCGCCCACCACGTCGAGGAAGCGCTCGCCAAGTTCGAGTTCCGCATCCGCAACATCGAGGTCGAGGCCATGCCCGACCCCGACTCGCAGGAGCGGATCCTCGTCGACGTGCGCTACGAAATCCGCGCCACCAACTCCATCCACAATCTCGTATTCCCGTTCTATCTGACAGGCAGCTAAGAGCTTCATCGAGGTAGCCATCATGTCTTTGCCGGTTCCCAATCTCGACGACCGCTCCTGGAAGCAGATCGTGGACGAGGCCGTGCGTCTCATCCCGCGCTATTGCCCCGAGTGGACCAACCACAACTCCTCGGACCCCGGCATCACCCTGCTCGAGCTCTATGCGTGGATGACCGAGATGGTCATCTACCGGCTCAACAAGGTGCCGGAGAAGAACTTCCTCACCTTCCTCGATCTCATCGGCGTGCGCCTCAAGCCGCCCGAGCCGGCCCGGGTGGTGCTCGATTTCACCCCCAGCGAGGGAGTGGACGGGGAGCTGCTGGTCAAGAAGAGCACGCAGGTCGCCACGCTGCAGGCGGGCGGGGGCGATCCGGTCACCTTCGAAACGCTGCGGGACATTTCGCTTCTGCCCGTGCACGTGGTGCGCGCCGCTTCCAGCCACCGCGCCACCGTGGCCGATCACACCGAGGCGCTCGCGGGCGGCGATGCCAAGGAGGCTCTCTTCGCCGGCGTGCAGGAGGTGGAGCGGTTCCTCTACCTGGGCGATGATCGCCTGAATGCTTTCAACGAAGAGGCGGCGGTCGATCTCTTCTTCGAGGCCATGCCCGGCTCCAGCGGCCCGCGCGTGCCCACCATCACCGAGTGGCAGTACTTCGACGGCAAGCGCTGGCGCGACATGACCGTGAACCGCGCCGAGAGCGACGCCCGCCGCCTGAGCTTCGGCAGCCACCCCGGCATCGAGAAGCAGGTGATCAACAACCGGGAGACCTACTGGATCCGCGGCAAGCTGGCCGAGCCCTTGAAGGACCCCGCCAGCGTCCAGCTCGACAGCGTCTCCCTGCGCATCGAGATCCTCGGCGAGGGAATGGCGCCGGAGAACGCCTTCGTCAACATCGGCAACTACATCTTCCTGCCGGTGGACCAGGGCAAGAGCTTCCACCCCTTCGGCGAGGAGCCGAAGTTCGACTGCGCCATGTACCTCGGCCACAAGGAGCTGTTCTCGGCTCCCGAGGCGCGCATCCGCATCGAGGCGCAGCTGGTCGAGCCCTCGGTCGTGCCCAGCCCCGAGGGCAGCCCGGATCTGATGGTCATCTACGAGTACTGGAACGGCCGCAAGTGGGCCGAGCTGGGCAGGACCTCGCCCATGGGCGTCTCCGGCGTGCAGGGCCAGTTCAACTTCCTCGACTCCACCGGCGCCTTCACCAGGAACGGCGCCCTCAGCTTCGATCGCCCCACCGACATGATCGAGACGGAGGTGGGCGGGCTGAAGAACTTCTGGATCCGCGCGCGCATCAACTCCGGCAACTACGGCGCGCCCGGCTCGTACGAGCTGCAGGGCGCGAACTGGGTCTTCAAGGAGGACCGCCCGCTGCGGCCGCCCTGTCTGAAGAGCCTGGTCTTCAAGTACGTGCGCGAGCCGAAGCCGATCGCCTACAGCATGAGCTACAACGACTTCCAGTTCCGCGATCACACCGACGACCTGAACACGCCCTACGTCTACTTCCAGCCCTTCCTGCCCGATCAGGACGAGTCGCCCGCGTTCTACCTGGGCTTCGACAACAAGTTCCCCGAGCGCACCTGCCAGGTCTACTTCGAGCTCGACGACAGCGCGGTGGGCGGCGGCGAGCAGCTCGGCGGGCCGCCTCCGGGCGCGGCCGAAGAGGACACCGCGCAGAAGGGCCCGCGGGTGGTCTGGGAGTACTGGGACGGGAATCGCTGGGCCGATCTGCTGCCGCAGGACAGGACCCATGGCTTCACCCGCTCCGGCTACCTGACCCTCACCGGCCCGCGCAACTTCGAGCAGCGCAACGTCTTCGACACCAATGCCTATTGGCTGCGCGCGCGCCTCGAGAGCGGCAGCTACGATCTGCCGCCGGTCCTGCGCGCGGTGATGGTCAACGCGGTCGACGCCCTCAACGGCATCACCGTCGAGGATCGCCAACAAGCCCATCCTCGCCGGGACGCAAGTGTGGGTCCTCGAGCCCGACGCGCCTTCGGCGGCGGACCGCAAGATCATCCAGCAGGACGAAGGCCCCGAGTCGATCAAGGCGGACGAGGACGGCAGCGGCACCTGGGTGCGCTGGCACGAGGTGGAGAACTTCTTCGACAGCCTGCCCGGCTCGCGCCACTACACCTGCGATCCCATCAAGGGCGAGATCCTCTTCGGCGACGGGAGCAAGGGCTGGGTTCCGCCCACCGGCCGCGATTCCGTCAAGTGCGAGTATCGCCTCGGCGGCGGGGTGGCCGGCAACGTCGGCTCGAACACGCTCACGGTGCTCAAGCAGAGCATCGCCTTCGTGCAGAACGTGACCAACCCCTTCCCGGCGCAGGGCGGGGCGGACGCGGAGACCATCGAGGAAGCCAAGCGCCGCGGCACCTACGCCATCAAGAACCGCGACCGCGCCATCACCGCCGAGGACTACGAGCAGCTCGCGCTCGCGGCCAGCCGCCGCGTGGCCCGCGCCAAGTGCGTGCAGGCGAGCGACGGGTCGATCTCGCTCTTGCTCGTGCCCAAGGCCGAGCGCGAGGACGGCGATGCCCGCGCCGTGCCTTCGCGCGACCTCATCGATCGCGTGGCGGCTTTCATCGACAAGCGCCGTTTGATCACCGCGCGCGTCAACGTCGGCAAGCCGAAGCTGGTGCCGGTCTCGCTCGAGCTGACCATCTCCCTCAAGCCCGGCGCCACCGCAGACCGCGTCAAGGCCGACGTCAAGGAGAAGGTGAAGCGCCTCGTCAACCCGCTCCACGGTGGACCCAAGGGAGACGGCTGGCCCTTCGGCCGCGCGGTGGGCAAGGCAGACCTCTACCCGGTGGTCGAGGGCGTGGAGGGGGTCGACCGCATCACCGATCTCATAATCATCGACGAGGGCAGAAGGCTGCGCGTCGAGATGCTGAAGATGACCGAGGACGAGCTGCCCAACCTCATCGGCGTCGAGATCTACGACCGCGGGTAACCATCATGGCCGAAGCTTTCACCACACCCGCAATCGCGCCGCCGCTCCTCGGGCTCCCGCTCGGGCAGGCGAGGCGCATGGCGAAGAAGCGCGCCCAGGCCACGGTGCAGTTCAAGCTCGTCGACAGCGAGGAGAAGGCGCTCACGGTGGTGCGCCAGTTCCCCGAGGCGGGCGACGAGCTGGGCGACGACCGCCTCATCAAGGTGGAGATCGCCACCCGGCCCTGGATCGCCTACCTGCCGGGCATCTACCAGGACGCCGACGAGGAGCACGCCGACTTCCTCCAGCGCTTCCTGCTCATCTCGGCGCACCTCACTTCCGGCACCGAGGAGAACCTCGAGTTCGTCCACGAGCTCTTCGACCCGCGCCTCACCAACCAGCGCTGGCTGCCGTGGCTGGCCTCCTGGCTGGCCATGCCGCTCCTCGAGGGCTGGGACGAGGACAAGCGCCGGGAGATCATCCAGCGCGTGCCCGAGCTCTACCGCCTGCGCGGAACGGCGGCGGGCCTCAAGCTGGCGCTGCGGCTTTTCGCCGACGTCAAGGCGGAGATCCACGAAGGACGATGGCCTTACCCGGGCATGGTCATCGGCAAGTCCAGCACCATCGGCAAGGACACCACGCTCTCGCCGCCGGTCTTCATCAGCCAGTGCTTCACGGTGGAGCTGCCCGACAGGAAGACCGAGATCCAGCGCGAGAAGCTGCGCACCGTGCAGGCCCTCGTCGAGACCGAGAAGCCGGCCCATGCGCACTACGCGCTCGTGTTCCAGGAGACTGAGCCCACCTACGGGGGCGTCCCGTTCATGCACGTAGGCAAGACGGGCCGCATCGGCGTGGACGCGCGCATCGGCGGGCAGGAAGACGTTCCCGCCGTGCAGGACGAAGAGCTGCAGAAGATGGGATTGGGAAAGAAACTTTCATGAATTGACAAGACCTCCCCAACGGTTGTTTCTGGAGGGGAGGCTGGTTTTTGGAGGATGCAATGGCGGAGCAGGCCAACTTCAAGCGGATCAACTTCTTCGAAGGCTTCTTCACCACCGACGAGGACTGGAACGCCTCGGAAGCGTACCACCTCGAGAAGCGGCGCCTGCACAACCGCGTGCTGCACACGCCGGGGGTGGTGCCGGTTTCCGGTGGCGGCCTGAAAGTGCAGGCCCGCGGCCGCGGCGATCTCTCCTTCGAGGTGGCCCCGGGCTACGCCATCGACGGGCGCGGCAACGAGCTGGTCCTGCGCGACCCGGCGGTCAAGGTGATCGAGGCGGACAAGCTCAAGCTGCCGCAGACGGTCTACGTGACCATCAAGTACTTCGAGGAGCCCACCGACTTCATCGCCTACAAGGAGAACCCGCGCTTCAAGGGCCACCGGCGCATCGAAGAGAAGGTGAAGATCGAGGTCATGGCCCGCGAGCCCGACGGCGTCGAGGCGCTGGAGCTGGGCCGCGTTCGTCTCGAGGAGGGCGTGCGCGAGATCCGCGACGCTCTCGACCAGCGCGTGCCGGGCTCGGGCGAGATCGACCTCCGCTTCGTTCCGGTGGCGGGTTACGCCGGCAGCCATGCCACGCCGCAGCTCCGGGTCGAGGTCTCGAACGGCCTCTCCGAGAAGGCGTCGCTCACCGCGCTCCTCTGCAAGATGGGCGTGGGCGCCGCCAACTACCTGCGCAACGCCGTGCTCGCCGCGGAGATGCTCAACAACTCCAACAGCGTCGGGCCGTTCAACCTGGCCGACGTGCTGCTGGGGATCGTCGAGCTCGAGCGCGAGATGATCGAGGCCATCGAGAAGGACTTCCCCCAGGTTGCCGCGCGCAAGGGCTTCCCCGAGTACAAGAAGTCCCTCGAGGCCTTGACCAAGGTGGTCCGCGACCGGCCGCGCGACGCCGACGGCTGCATGGGAATCGCCCGCTTCCTCAACGCATCGAACCAGGCCCTCACCCCGGTGGTGAAGGAGAAGCTCGCCCCCAGCGCCAAGAAGGACGTCAAGGGCGAGCAGACCAGCTGGAAGGACATCGTCATCCGCTCCAAGGACTTCCCCGAGGAGCTCAACATCGACGGCAGCAACTTCGTGCGCGTCGATCACCTGCAGCTGGTCAACGACGAGTCGGAGAAGTCGCACAAGTTCCGCATCGAGGGCCAGAAGGACATGTGGAAGAGCCGCCAGACCTTCACCTATCCCGACAAGGAGTCGGTCTCCGACTCGGGCGTCGCTTACATCGGCGGCGAGGCGAAGTGGAACGTCCACAACCTCAAGGCCGGCAAGGACCTGATCGTCATCAAGCGGTTCGACGCCATCCTCGGCGAGCAGATCTGCGACATCAACGTCGACGGCAAGAAGGTGGGCCAGTGGAAGGTCACCGAGGCCGATCGCAAGCACCGCTGGCGCAACCACTACTTCCTCGTGCCCGGCACCTTCATCACCAACGACAGCATCGAGATGTCGGCCAAGGCGGTCTCCGCCGAGCGCGACATCAACATGTTCCAGCTCTGGTTCTACCAACCGGCCTGAGGGAGACGTCGTGTTCATCCAGATCTTCGATCGCCTCATGCCCTTCCTCAAGCGCGACAAGCAGCCGAAGGGCAAGGTGTGCCCGAACGGGCACGTCATGCACCCCAGCTGGGACGTCTGCCCCTACTGCCAGGAGATGCAGGCGATGATGGCAGCAGGCAAGGGCGAGCAGCAGGTCATGCCCATGGGCCAGGGCACCGCCATGCTCAACGTCAGCGAGATGGGCGGCAGCGGGCAGGAGAGGGGACATGGCTCCACCGACAAGCGGCGCGAGGTATGCGGCTGGCTGGTGGCCTTGAACGGCCAGCACAAGGGCGAGGACTTCCGCCTGCGGGTGGGCAAGAACGTCATCGGCACGGCCGCCGACTGCGACATCGTGCTCACCGACAAGAAGATCTCGCGCAAGCACTCCACCATCCGCTTCGAGGGCGGCGAGTTCCAGATCGCCGATCTGGACAGCTCGAACGGCTGCTTCGTCAACGACGAGAAGATCCAGAAGCACGACCTCATCGACAACGACATCATCAAGCTGGGCGACATCGAGTTCGAGTTCAAGTGTCGTGCGATGCGCGAGAAGCGCGAGTAAGGACGACGGTGAAGACGCACCTGGTGAAGACACTCGCGGCGGCAGCGCTGCTTGCGCCCTCGCTGGCGCTGGCCGCGGGCGCGCAGCTCTCCATCCAGCAGATCGAGATGCTCCGGGGCCGCTGGCCCGCGCTCAAGGCCCGCGGCTACGTCAACGTGGTGAGCGCCTCCGGGTCGCCCATCCAGGGGCTCTCGCCGGATCTGTTCAAGGTCTACGAAAACGGCAACAGCGACAGCTCCAGGGTGGAGAAGGTCGAGTCGCTGGAAGCGGCCCAGACCGGCGCGTCCATCGTGGTGGTGGTGCAGGCCTCGGGCGCCATGTCGGTCATCCAGGAAGATCTCAAGAAGGCGGTGGCGGCCTTCGTCACCGGCCTGGGCGAGAAGGACCAGGTGGCGGTGGTCGACTACGCCGAGGTCGCCGAGACGGTGGCGCCCTTCTCCGAGGACAAGGGCGAGGTGGCCGGCAAGGCTGCCAAGATCACCTTCCAGGGCAAATCGTTCCTGCTCTACGACGGCCTGGCGCAGGCGCTCTCGCTCTACGCCGCGGCCGCCTCGCCGGGAAAGAGCGGCGCCAAGACGATGCTTCCCGCGGCGAAAGCCATCATCGTCATCTCCGATGGCCGCGACAACGGCTCGGCCACCGACGTGGAGAAGGTGATCTCGGACGCCGGCAAGCGGCACGTCCCCATCCACGCCATCGGGAATTCCCAGCTGGACCAGGACTCGCTCGCGTATCTGGAGACGCTCGCCCGGCGCACGGGCGGCACCTACAAGGCCGCGGTGCAGGTGGACGACATCAACAAAGCCTTCACCGTCCTCAAGGACCAGATCAACAAGATGTACGTCGTCCACTGGAAGACCCAGCTGGATCACGACGGCAAGGAGCACAAGGTCGAGATCGCCTACGAGAGCGAGACCGGCACCACGCTCAAGTCCTCCCTGATGGTGAAGACGCCCAATTTCATCGACTGGATCAAGATCGGCGTCATCGTCGCTTCCATCCTGCTGGTGGTCATTCTCGGGGCGGCCATCTACGTGGTGACGCGGCCCAAGCCGCCGCCGGTGCGCTTCTGCCCGGTGTGCAAGCGGGCGCAGATGCCGGAATGGGACATCTGCCTCTTCTGTCTCAAGTCGGCCAAGGCGCGGCTGACGGTGCAGAAAGGCCCGGCCAAGGGAAAGGTGTACCCGCTGGTCGGCAAGGTGGTCTCGCTGGGCAGCGGCCCGGAGAACAGCATCCGGGTGCTGGACGGCGCGGTCTCCGGCAAGCACGCGGGCGTGGCCATCGATGACAACAAGTTCGAGATCGTCGACCTGGGCTCGAAGAACGGCGTGCTGGTGAACGGCAAGAAGACGCCGCGCCGGTTCCTGCGCAACGGGGACATCATCACGCTGGGGATGACCGAGTTCAAATTCGAGAGCACGGTCGCGACGTCGGACGACGAAGCCGAAGACTGAGCGGCTCCACGTCTTAAATCTCACCGCGAAGGCGCGAAGACGCGAAGATCATTTTGGTGGGTGCCACCTCGGGCGTCCGAGGTGACTCCGACCAAAAAAAACTTCGCGACTTCGCGTCTTCGCGGTGAGATTTCAGGACTTGGAGCTCTTGCGCCGTGCTTTGGCCCTCGGCTTCCCGCGGAGGATGGCGGCGGCTTGGCGGGCGGCGGTGGCTGAGGCCTTGCGGACCTTGGCGAGCAAAGAGTCGTCGTGGAGGACGGCGAGGATGGCGCCGCCGGGGATGTCGAGGCCGTACATCTGCCCGGCGGGACCGCGGACCAGGCGCTCGCGGCGGCCGAGGACGCGGACTTCGTCGGCCCCGCCCTGGGCGGAGGTGTCTCCGACGCTGACCAGCGGCGCGCCGGTGTCCGCATCGCAGACCAGCGCCGCGCGCGCGCCGGAGCGGGCGAGGAGGCCGTCGCAGATGCGCCACAGCTTCTCGTGCTCGTCGTCGTTCAGCACGCGGATCATCGCTCCTCCAGCGCATCCACCAGCGTCCGCCACTGCAGATAGACTTCCCGCAGATCGCTCTCCAGCGAAGGCGGCGGCGGCAATTGCACGGGCTCGATCCACTCCTTGTCGGGAATGAGGTCTGCGATTTCTTCGGGCGGCTTGTGC
>WNEY01000519.1_pt1 | contig 24253 bp, 19 predicted proteins | sample 5400531 | NCBI WGS metagenome assembly WNEY01 (sample SAMN13153338, study PRJNA577476) | soil metagenome | isolation source: 200 cm saprolite under Douglas fir tree site 1 | place: USA:California | collected 2015-04-18
TGTCTACGGAGAAGGTCGCATTGGTGCCAAACGGCGGCGCTTCTTCCTGCGCGCGCACAAGCTCCGATTTGTACGTGAAAGGAAGTTTCTGGAAGTCAGCGAAAGACTGTATACCTGGCCCGACGATTCCTGCGTCGTTCCATTTTTTGGTGTAGAACCTGTTACGGCCGGAAATCTCGCCAAGAAGCTTTTGCAATTTCTGGAACTGAAGCGTTCGCAACCGCTCCCGTGGCACCGTTTCATTTGCCTGGTCGTAGAAGGACATCGGTTTTTCAGTTACTGAATAACTTTAGGATTTCACTGCATGAAATCAAGTTTCACAATTTGAAACACATGCTGAAAGGACCATTCAACGCGGAAACAGCCGCGCCGCATTGTCGTACAAGATCTTGCGCTTCGCCGCAGCCCCAATCGGCAGAGCGTTGAACTTCTCGACGTTTCCCTTAATCGCCGGCACGCCCGGCCCGGGCCAATCCGTGCCCCACAAAACTTTATCTGCCACGTCCTCGATTCGAGGAAAGTACTCCATCAGTTTCTGCGGTGGGATGCCGGAGATATCCATGTACATGTTTTTGTGCCGGCGAATCAGGAAAAACGCTTCATTCATCCACAGCGGCCTGCCTCCATGCGCAAGAATAACCACAAGATTCGGATAGTCGATGCACACATCATCGCAGAGCATCGGTTGCGCATGCAGATTTCTCGCGCCCGGAAAAATCGAAGTTCCCGTATGAACCATGATCGGCATGCCGTTGGCTTGCGCTCGTTCGTAAACAGCGGCCAAGCCGCGATTGCCGTCCATGTAATCGTTGGGCGAAAGCACTTGATGCGAAGGATGCATTTTGATGGCGCGAATTCCAAGTTTTGCAAGGCGGTCCACTTCCGCGCCGGGGTCGGGAACCGTCCCAGGAAGCACTCCGCCGAAGGCGATGAGACGATCCGGCGCAATGCTGCAATACTTTACGCTCCAATCATTCACTTCGGGGGTGAACCCGATAACCTTTGGGGCGACATAGTTGATCAGCCCCGCGCGCTCCACTCCAAGAATGTCCAGAAAGGCGAGAAATGCTCTTGGGTCGGCTGAATATCTTTCCACATCCGCGTAATCTTTGCGCCCATGTTTGATCAAATCCAGCGCTGATGGTTTCACCATGTGGTACGGCATGATGTGAACGTGAATATCAATAATCGGTTCCAAAATTTCCCGTCCTTCACCGGATTCGAAACACGCTACCGATTCAAATGCAATTCATCCGATCGGTCTTGCTAGCTGTGTGCCGCCCCGCTCGAACTCGCCATTTTTTTCAAGTCAACGCTCTCATCCGCAGCCTGCTCGGGCGTCAATTGTACTCGGTTGGCGATTAATTTACGCCCCATCATATGGTCAAGCGGGCGATTTATCGAGTCGATTGCGACGAGACGGCCTTCTTTGAAATAAAAAACGGAAAGTTTTCTGCTTTCTGAATTGCCGCGCGAAACGAAGCGATCGTGTCCATTCGAAAGGCCGGCCATCTGCAGCTTGATGTCGAACTGATCCGTCCAAAACCACGGCAACGCTCGATAAACGTTTCGCCGCCCTGCAATCGTGGCGGCGACGCATTGCGCGTGATCGGCCGCATTCTGCACGGATTCCAGCCTAACCCTTGCGCCGGCAAACTCACACGGATGCTCGGCGCAGTCTCCAATGGCAAAAATGTTTTCGTCGTCGGTTTGCAAATACTCATTCACAGCGATTCCGTTCGCGAAGCAAAGCCCCGCATTCCGCGCGAGCTCGATATTCGGCAGAACGCCGACGCCCATCAGCACCAAGTCGGCCGGGCATCGAGTGCCGTCACTCAGCAAAACGTCCTGAACTTTTCCGCCAGTGCCTTCGATCTCCGAAATCGACGCGCCGCACACTACCTTGACGCCTTTGCTTGTATGCAGCTCTCGATAAAAGTCCGAGATGGGCGGAGCTACTGCCCTCGACATCAGACGCGGAAGCGCTTCGAGGACAGTTACGGATTTTCCGAGTGAGCAAGCCACCGCGGCGAGTTCAAGGCCAATGAATCCACCGCCAATGATAACTATATCTTGCGCATTCTTCAGCCGGTCTTTCACGACCACTGCTTCATCGAGCGACCGGAGATAAAGGACACCGTCGAATTTCGCACCTTTGAGAGAAAGCGTGCGATTGCGGGCTCCAACGGCGAGCACAAGTCTCTCGTAAGGAAAATATCCGCCGGATTTGAGACTCACTTGTTTTGCGGCTCGATCAATCGCGGTCACTTTCTCGCTGGCTATCAGATCGATTTGGTGGTCTTGATAAAATTGCTTTGGGCGCAGGTCGATGCTTTCGAGATCCTGCTTGCCCAGAGGGAAACCTTTCGAAAGCGGTGGGCGCTGGTACGGAATGTGGGGCTCATCGCCGATCAGGGTTATCTTTTCCTGGTAGCCTTCCGTCCGCAGCGACGCCGCCGTTTGGAAACCAGCTTGGCCGGTGCCGACGATGACGGTGCCGTTTTTCATTACCTCTGTTTCTCCGGCAATCGAACAATAAGGCCATCGAGATCATCGGTGACTTTGATCTGACAACTCAAGCGGCTCGTCGCTTGCCGCTCGACCGCGGAGATCTCAAGCACCGCTTCCTCGGTGTCTTGTGCGGGCGGAAGCCGATTGAAAAACTGTTCGTCCACGAAAACGTGGCACGTCGAACACATGCACACGCCGCCGCATTCGGCGACGATTCCGTCGATTCCATTCTTTAGCGCCGCGGCCATTACAGTCGTGCCGGCGGGCACGTCGATCTCCCGGGCAACACCCGCGGGCGAAACGTAAACAACCTTTGGCATTTTCTAGGGCACCTTTATATGTGCGCGCCGCGAGAATGCAGGCAGGCCACGCCCCGTGATTTGTCGACGGTTCTGCAATCAGTTGAAGCGAACGTATTCAAAGTTGAGCGGTTGATTGTCGATGCCGCGCGCCGGCGGCGCGATCCAATTCGCAAATTTTCCCAACTCCACAACGCGCCCGCTCATGAGCGATTGCACGAAAGCATGATCCTGAGGACTTGGCAGCCACTTATATTCCTGTTTCCTCCAGGCCTCCTCGGTCAGAACTTCCCCACCGAGGCTGATAAAGTGGCTCGCGAAATTGCCGATGGCGCGGTGAAAGCCTTTGTGCGGCAGGGTCAGGCGGAAGGGAATGCCTGCTTTATCGATGACGCGTTGCCAGCGGCTAACTCCAGACTCGATTTCACGAATGTAGTCGTCGCGTAAGCGTTCGTTCAGCGCGGTCAACGCGGGCACTTCCTTCTGGACGATCTTGCCGCCAATCACTTCGTAAACGGGATAGAGAGCTTCACTCAGCACGTGGTCATCACCGATCTTGGTTTCCTCGAAGCGCCCCTTCAAGCCGTTGGTGTAATAATTCGCGGCGTTGGAAGAAACATCCGACCCGTAGAGGTCCAGTGTGACGCTGTAGTGAAAGTTCAAGTATCGCTGGATCGTCGGCAGATCGATCACGCCGAGTGCGCGCACGTCGGATGGATCCTCGACTTTGTTTTCCTTCATCACTTCGCAAGTCCGCTGAATTATGCGGCTGACGCCGGTCTCCCCGATGAACATGTGATGGGCTTCCTCGGTGAGCATGAACCGGCAGGTTCGCGCCAGCGGATCGAAGCCGGATTCGGCCAGGGCGCAGAGTTGGAATTTGCCGTCCCGGTCGGTGAAGAACGTAAACATGTAAAACGCGAGCCAATCCGGCGTCGCCTCGTTGAATGCGCCGAGAATGCGCGGATTATCGGCGTCTCCGGATCGCCGCGCCAGCAGAGATTCGGCTTCCTCGCGGCCATCGCGTCCGAAATAGCGGTGCAGTAAGTACACCATGGCCCACAGGTGACGCCCCTCTTCGACGTTCACTTGAAAAATGTTTCGCAGATCGTACATCGATGGACAAGAGACCCCCAGCATGCGCTGCTGTTCCACTGAAGCAGGTTCGGTGTCTCCTTGCGTAACGATCACGCGGCGCAAAGTCGAGCGATACTCGCCGGGCACCTCTTGCCAGGCCGCTTGCCCTTTGTGAATTCCGAAATTCACTTCGCGTTTCTGGTCGCGCGGTTGCAGGAAAATTCCCCAGCGGTAATCGGGCATCTTCACGTAGCCGAACTGCGCCCATCCGTCGGGCTCGACGCTGATTGCCGTTCGAAGGTAAACCTCGTAGTTGTGACTCTCATTCGGGCCCATGTCATACCACCAGCCCATGTACGCAGGCTGCCAATGCTCAAGGGCGCGCTGCAGGACCCGGTCTCTGCCCAAATCAACGTTGTTTGGGATTTTTTCCGTGTAGTTAATCATGGCGATCTCCTCAGATGTCCGGACTCGGGCCCGTGCATTAAACTCTTTCCCAGTTGAATTTCACGGGCGCGCCCGTTCCATATACTTTCAGCGCGCCGCTCGCCCCGACGGCGTTTGGGCGGATGAAGATCCAGTTCTGCCACGCGGAGAGACGGCCAAAGATGCGCGTCTCAAGCGTCTCCCCCGGTCCAAAGCGCAGATTTGCTTCGAGTCCCGTGAGTGCATCGGGCGATTGCGCGGCACGCGATTCTATGGCTTGGCGGATTTCGTCTTCCCAGTCGAGATCATCCGGTGCGGCGGTAACCAATCCCGCTTCGAGCGCCTCCCGCGCGGAAAGCTTTTTTCCAATCGCGCCGCGCAAATTTTCGATCTGCGTCTCATCGCCGTAGAAGCGCGCCGCCATCCGAGAAAGTTTGCTCACCATTGGCAACGGGCCGAAGTTCATACTCGAAAGCGTCACCGTTGAGATACTTCCGTCTTCCTGCGTATCGCGCATGTAAATCCGATCGGCAGCGAGTGCCAATTCCAGCAGCGTGCCGGCAAAGCAGGACCCAGGCTCAACAATCGCATAGAGGGAACGGGACGTCACATCGATTCGCGCCAGCGTCCGGCGTATCATTCCCAGCACTTCGCGAACGAACCAATTGTCCCGGTGATTCAAAATGAATTCGTCGATGGCGAGTACCGCTTCCGGATTTCCGGCGGTCTTGATAATCCAGAGCCCCAAATCCAGTTCGCTGGCGCGCAAGTTCAAAATCGCGTCATCCAGCTCGCGCGCCATTTGCAGTGGCCACCAATTCGCCCCCGCCTCGATAACCTTTTCCAAGCCATCTTCGGCAATGGACTCCGGCGCGCGCACCGTGATCGTCGCTGTGCGCGCTTCGCGATTGCAGTGCACATCGACGTAAGCGTAGTGCAGACCCGCTTCATCGATCATGCGCTTCAACGGAGTCAGCGCCACGCCTTTTGCAGCAGAAGGGCGATCGCTCCTGGCAGCAAGCGCCAACGCGCGCTGTTTGATGTGCTCCGCAAATTGCTGCGGCTTGACGGCGTCATCCACCAACCGCCAGTCCTTCGCTCTTTGGCCGCGAACACCATCCGGATTGGTGCAAAACATGTCGGCATGGTCACGGCGCACCTTCCGCTTGTCCGTCACTCGAGTTAGTCCACCCGTTCCGGGCAAAACGCCCAGCAAAGGGAGCTCCGGCAGACTTACCGCCGAGGAGCGATCGTCCACAAGAATGATTTCATCGCAAGCGAGCGCCAGCTCGTAACCGCCTCCAGCCGTCGTCCCATTGCAGGCAGCGAGAAACTTCAATCCTGAATGCGCGCTCGCGTCTTCGATCCCATTGCGGGTTTCATTCGTGAACTTGCAGAAATTCACTTTCCACGCGTGCGAGGACAGCCCGAGCATGTAAATATTGGCTCCAGAGCAAAAAATGCGGTTCTTCGCGCTGGTGATGATGACCGAACGAATCTCCGGATGTTCGAATCGAATGCGCTGCAACGCGTCGTGTAGTTCGATATCGACGCCGAGGTCGTAGGAATTCAATTTCAGTTTGTAGCCCGGGCGGATTCCGCAGTCCTCGGCAACATCCATCGTCAACGTCGCCACCGGGCCACCAAACCCGAGACGCCAATGCCTGTATCGTGTAGGATCGATTTGGAAATCGACCGCTTCCTTCTTCGCCTGGGATTCTTGAGTCGCGACAACGTCCACGAGATCCTCCTACTGCAAATTCGCTTGCAATGTTGTTCTCAATTTCGAAAAACTCACTTCCACTGAACTGCCCGAGGTGTCGAGCTCCATGTCTGCTTGGCGGTAGAGCGGTTCCCGCGCTTCGAGTATGCGTCGCAGGTCTTCCATGGCCTGGTCGTTTCCGGCCATGGCGCGAAAATCTCCCTGCTCCAGCACCCGCGACATGTGCTCCTCCGGCTGCGCCTTTATCCAAATGGTGTAGCAATGGGAGAGGAGGTAGTCAAAGGTCTCTTTTTCAGAGACCACGCCGCCCCCCACCGAGAGAACGGCGCATTCATGTTCCGAGAGCACTCTTGACAGGGTGCGCCGCTCGATCGCTCGATAGCCGGCTTGCCCGTACAGCGAAAATATTTCTCCGAGGGGCATTCCTGTTTCCTTCTCGATTTCGCCATCCAGTTCGATGAAGGGGACGCGCATCTCGAGAGCAAGTTTTGATCCGAGCGTGGACTTCCCGGCTCCGCGCAACCCGATTAGCGCGATGCGCTTCCGGCGCAGCTTTTCTCCCGGATTAAAGTCGCGCATCAGCCGGAATACGACATCTTCGAGGCGGTGATTGGGGAGGCGTTCGAGGAATCGCTGTATCATCTGCTTTTCGGCAGGCTCTTCCACCTCGGGGGCGAACAGCTCAACGAGAGAAACGTTGAGAGCGGCGGCAATTCTACGCAGCAAAACGATCGAGACGTTTCCTTCTCCAGCCTCTAGCTGCGCCAAGTGACGTTCCGACACGTCGGCTTGCCGCGCCACGATCCTGCGGGTCATGCCGCCGAGATTGCGTAGTTGACGAACGCGCTTGCCGAGGAAGAGCAAGAAATCGCCATCGGGAATCGGTGTGGCCCGGTGTAGACTCGCAACCTTGGAATTGGCGCTGGACGGTGTGCTCATGCGCTCACAAATCGAATATGCATTATAGTACATGTCACCACGGTAGAGTCAAGGAGGAAAGGGAAGCACATGGCGAGAATTCCACCCAGACGTATCGTCAGAGCTCTGCACTACTATAAGTCTTTTATTTACCATGTGTTAGGATGACCACTTCCGAGCTTGCAACAACGACTGACGTGGTTCCAATTGGCCTGAATATGCAGTATCATTCCGAGCTTAGATGGCGCCGCCCGCGCTACGACTCTCGTGTTTGAAAGTTCGTTTCAGGACTAAGATCGTGAGATCAACGGAGGCCCAGCGATGAAGCTGCCTAACTACGTAAAGGGACAGTGGAGTGAGGGCACTGGTCCCGGGGAGCCGCTCATCGATCCAGTCACAGGAGACGAGCTGGCGAAGATATCCTCGCAAGGTGTCGATCTCGAAGGAGCTTTGGCGTTTGCGCGCACCCACGGCGGACCTGCGCTTCGGCAACTCACCTATTCTCAGAGGGCTGAAATGCTGGCCAAGATGGCGGACGCCCTGGCTGCAAATCGCGATGAGTACTTTCGGCTATCGCTCTTAAACCTGGGAGCAAACCAGGCTGATGCCTCTTTCGACGTGGACGGGGCCATTTACACGATGAAGTATTACGCCAAAATCGGCCGGGTGCTGGCGGGAGGAAAAATGTTGAAGGAAGGCGCCGTGATTCCGTTGTCGAAGAGCAACGCGTTTGTCGGGCAGCATTTTCTGATGCCCGCGAAGGGCGTGGCCGTTTTCATCAATGCCTTTAACTTTCCTGCCTGGGGTCTCTGCGAAAAGGCCGCACCTGCGTTGCTCTCCGGTGTCCCCGTCGTGGTGAAGCCCGCTTCGCCAACGGCTTGGCTGACGCACCGAATGGTCGAAGATATTGTAAGAGTGGGTATCTTACCCGCCGGTGCAATTTCCATCATCTGCGGGACCGCTCGCGACCTGTTGGGCCACGTTCGAGAAGAGGACATTGTTTCGTTTACCGGCTCGGCTGATACCGCCGCTCACATTCGTTCGCACGCCAACGTCCTGCGACGATCCGTTCGTGTCAACATTGAAGCAGATAGCATAAACTCCGCAATTCTAGGGCCTGATTGCGCTCCCGGCACGGATCTGTTCGAGCTCCTGGTAGAAGAAGTTGTCCGCGAGATGACGCTCAAAGCCGGCCAGAAATGCACGACCATCCGGCGCGTCCTTGTTCCGCGCGAGCAGCTCACAGCCTTTGGCGATGCCGTCACTGCACGCTTGAGCTCCATGAAGGTCGGTAATCCACGGAATCCCGATGCGAAGGTGGGGCCGGTTGTAAACAAAGCGCAGCAGTCTTCTTGCCTGGAAGGACTGGCCAAGTTGAAGGAGGAATGCGAGGTCCTTTTTGGCGGTGACAAGAATTTCCGGCCGATTGACGCCGATCTGCAAAAGTCCGCCTTCGTGCAACCGGCCCTTTTGTCCTGCAAGAATGGACTCGATGCAAAATACGTTCATGACGTGGAGGTTTTCGGCCCGGTGGCTACACTGGTGGCGTATGACGGTCTGGAGGATCTCGTTGCCATCACTCGCCGAGGATTAGGTTCCCTCGTGGCCTCGGTTTTTTCCAACAATGCGAACTTCACCCGCGAAACAATTCTTGGAATCGGCGATCTGCACGGAAGAGTCTTGGCAGTCAATTCTGCCGTGGGGGGACAGCACACCGGCCACGGCAACGTCGTGCCGAGCTGTTTGCACGGCGGCCCGGGAAGAGCTGGAGGAGGCGAGGAACTCGCCGGATTGCGTGCCATGTTGCTCTACCATCGCCGGTTCGTCGTACAGGGTCCTGCCGATTGCATCGCGGGATTGGCTGGATTGTGCGTCGACGCCGCTCCCGTCTATTGTTAACTCTTAAGTTATAAATTATGCCCGAAAACCTGTTCTTCGGCGACGTGCTTTGTAACATTTTGTGACAATTGTACCCCGCTTTCACTCCTTCTCTGTCTGGCTAAAACGTTTAATCTAAACCACTTACTCACAAAAATGAGTTGGGTGTAAACGCGCTCCTTTTATACTGGGCAGAGTAAGCCGTGCGTGGGAACTTTCTCGGAACATTCTCAATGACACCGGATTCGAGGCAATATCAACGGTGCTTCTCCCCGTTGGAGATCCTCACTGCCGTGGCCATCATCTCCATCGTTCTGGCCATGGCGATACTCAACTACGGGAACATCCTGCCGAATGAATAAGCAGGATCACCACGCTGCTGCAGAGCGCTCTGATAATGCACAGCGCCGGACACCGGCTAATAGTGGGGTAGCTGATGGACTCGAACATGACAAGTCTCCTCAATACAATCCTCAATCCATTGATGCTTAGTGGGTCTGCTATAGTACAGCGAATCACTTCGCGCCGCGGTTTCGCCCTCGGATTGACGGATGCAACGGCTTTGTCGACGGCAATGTTCTGGTTATGAGACTGTGCTAGGAAGCAGTCTCCTGCATCCGATGCAGAGGGGTATTCTGACGACTGCGGGGCTTGCCGGAACGGACACTTCAGGCGATTCGAACGATGCTGCCGCTACGGAAAAGTGCGACTATAACCTGAAACTTTTGATAGAGGGTCATCCAACGATGCCACGAATCCAGACCACTGAAGACCGCCGGCTCGAGGAAGCGCGAATTCGAAAGAAGCACTGGAAGCGCTGGGGGCCGTATCTTTCCGAGCGGCAGTGGGGAACGGTCCGCGAGGATTACAGTCCGGGGGGCACGGCCTGGGAGTTTTTCCCGCACGATCACGCGCGTTCGCGCGCGTATCGTTGGGGGGAGGACGGCATCGGTGGGATCAGCGACCGTCATCAGATGATGTGTTTCGGGCTGGCGTTATGGAACGGACGCGATCCCATTCTAAAAGAGCGCCTCTTTGGCCTCACCGGAAATCAGGGCAATCACGGCGAGGACGTGAAGGAGTATTACTTCTACCTGGATTCCACGCCCACGCACAGTTACATGCGCATGCTCTACAAGTATCCGCAGGCTACATATCCTTATGAAATGCTGGTGGAAGAGAGCCAGCGTCGCGGCCGCGGCCAGCCGGAATTCGAATTGCTCGACACCGGTGTTTTTTCCGAGAACCGCTATTTCGACCTTTTCGTCGAGTACGCCAAGGCTGATGTCGAGGACATGCTCATTCGAATCACCGCGGTGAATCGCGGGCCGGAAGCCGCCGTACTGCACATTCTTCCGCAGCTTTGGTTTCGCAACACGTGGTCCTGGGGCAAGGATCTTCGCCGCCCGGTCGTACGAAAAGCGACCTGCATACCCGGAAGCACCTGCGCGGAATTGCAGCACTGGCAATACGGCAAGCGCTGGCTGCTGTGCGCCGGCCAGCCCGAGTTACTTTTCACGGAAAACGAGACGAACAACGCGCGCCTGTTCGGTGGAAAAAATCGCTCACCTTACGTGAAAGACGCCTTCCACGAATATGTGATTTACGGCAATACGGCGGCCGTCAATCCGGATCAGATGGGAACGAAAATGGCCGCGTATTACCCGTTGCAGCTTGACCCCGGTCAGTCCGTCACGCTCAAGCTGCGGCTCACCGACCTTGAGCCTCTTGGCGGGATGGATACGGGCGCCGGCACGGTGGGGGGATTCGTGTCTCCCGGCACGCAGGAACGTCCCGAGGGCGTTCCCGGCACGAACGACTTTGACGCTGGATTCGAAGGCCTTTTCGCGACGCGCCAAAAAGAAGCGGAGGAATTTTACGCTACAAGAATTCCGAAGGAACTCTCGAACGATGCGAAGGCGGTGATGCGGCAATCGTTTTCAGGCATGCTCTGGTCCAAACAGTTTTATCACTACGATGTGCGCACCTGGCTCGAAGGCGATCCCGCCGGCCCCAAGCCGCCGGACGACCGCTGGAACGGCCGCAATAAGGATTGGACGCACCTTTATAATGACGACATTATTTCCATGCCGGATAAATGGGAGTATCCGTGGTACGCCGCATGGGACCTGGCGTTTCACTGCATTCCGCTCGCGCTCGTCGATCCCGATTTTGCGAAGGAACAGCTCATCCTTCTTTTGCGCGAATGGTACATGCATCCCAACGGTCAATTGCCCGCCTACGAATGGGCTTTCGGGGATGTGAATCCGCCCGTGCATGCCTGGGCCGCGTGGCGCGTCTACAAAATCGAGCGGCGCGTGCGCGGCGTCGCCGATCGCGGATTCCTCGAAAAAGTTTTTCACAAACTTCTTTTGAATTTTACCTGGTGGGTGAACCGCAAGGATCCGGACGGCGCGAATATTTTTCAGGGCGGATTCCTCGGGCTCGACAACATCGGAGTCTTTGACCGCTCGGCTCCTCTCCCCACCGGAGGCCACCTCGAACAGTCCGACGGCACGAGCTGGATGGGCATGTATTGCCTGAACATGCTGGCGATCGCTCTCGAGCTGGCCAAAGAAGATCCTGCTTACGAAGACGTCGCCAGCAAATTTTTCGAGCATTTCGTTTACATCGCCCGCGCCATGAACGATTTCGGAGCCGGCGGGCAGTCGCTATGGGATGATGCAGACGGTTTTTTTTACGACGTATTGAAGCTCCCGAACGGCGAAGAGCACTTCTTGAAAATCCGTTCGATGGTCGGGCTAATTCCGTTATTTGCGGTGGAAACGCTGGAGCCGGAAATCGTCGATTGCCTCCCCGGTTTCAAGCGCCGCATGCAATGGTTCATCGACAATCATCCGGACGTGCCCGAACACATCGAAATGACGCAGCGTTCCGCGCGCGGGGTGCGCCGGCTGCTCTCGCTGGTGAATCGCAAACAGCTCAAGCGCGTGCTCTGCCGCATGCTGGATGAAACGGAATTCTTTTCGCCTTACGGCGTGCGCGCCCTTTCGCGCTTCCATAAGGACCATCCTTACGAAGTTCACGTGAACGGAAATACGAACCGCGTCGATTACGAGCCGGCCGAATCCTCGACCGGCTTGTTCGGGGGAAATTCGAACTGGCGCGGGCCTATTTGGTTTCCGGTCAACTATCTGCTTGTGGAATCGCTCCAGAAATTTCACCACTACTTCGGGGAAGATTTCAAAGTTGAGTGCCCCACGCATTCCCGCAGCGAATCCGATCTCTGGCAGGTCGCCGCGGAAATTTCCCGGCGGCTCATTCATATTTTTCTCCGCGATTCGAAAGGCCGCCGGCCCGTAGCGGGCGGCACCGAGCTTTTTCAGAGCGACCCGCACTGGCGCGACCTCGTCCTTTTCTACGAATACTTTCACGGCGACAACGGCGCCGGGATCGGCGCAAGCCATCAAACCGGCTGGACCGGCCTCGTCGCAAAACTGATCGAACAAAGCGGTGAGTAACGTGCCCGAAGCGATGATCCGGGAAGCGACTCCCGAGGATGAGCCGGAACTGCTTCGCATGATGCGCCATTTGGCGAAGCAGGAGCCTGGAAAAATCCAATTTGACGAAGCCGCGGCGCGCGCTTCCTTGCGGAAGTTCCGGTCCCTTCCGGTGTTCGGCGGCGGATGGATGCTCTGCGAAGGGAACAAAACGGTGGATTACGTCATACTGACGGTGGGATTCAGCTTTGAATTCCACGGACACGATGCGTTCATCGACGAACTGTATGTTGACGCGGAGTATCGGCGGCGGGGGTACGGCCGGAAAGCGGTTACCTTTATCGAAGAGAAGGTGCCGGAGAGGGGCGTGAATGCCATCCATCTCGAAGTTGACCAGGGAAACGATCCGGCATTCGAACTCTACCGGCGCACGGGATTCCGGGATCACGATCGATTATTGATGACCAAATGGGTGAACCGCTAGGCTCAACGATGTCAGAGGTGTGCTGATGAGTCCGAAATTCGAGGGGAAAGTGGTTCTAGTGGCAGGCGGCACGGGTGGATTGGGGCGCGCCGTGACTCTGGCATTCCTTGAAGAAGGCGCCAAACTTGTCGTCACGTATCGAAAACAGGAAGAATTCGATGCCTTGACGAGCGCGGCGGGGACGAACGGCTCGCGACTGGAAGGACACACGGTCGATGTCACGGATGAAGCTGCGGTGCGCCAGTTGATCGAGAAAATCGTGGGAAAGCATCGCCGATTGGATGTCATGGTCAACACCGTGGGCGGTTACGCGGGCGGCACGAAGTTGTGGGAGCTGGAGACGAAAGTATTCGATCAGATGCTGGCGCTGAATCTGCGCTCGGGGTATGCGCTAGCGCGTGCGGCGGTGAGAGCGATGCTGAAAGAGGGCCATGGAGCCATCGTGAACGTCGCCGCAAAAGCGGCGTTTGATCACGCTGCTGGCGCAGCCGCTTACGCAGCTTCAAAATCCGCGGCAGTGGCGCTGCTGGATTCGCTAGCCGCGGACTTGAAGGGCAGCGGTATTCGCGTGAATACGATTCTCCCGAGCATCATCGATACGGAGGTAAACCGCAAAGCCATGCCGAAAGCAGATTTTGCGAAGTGGCCTAAGCCTGAAGACATCGCGCGTGTCATCCTTTTTTTATGCAGTGACGATGCCAGAGTCATTCACGGCGCCGCCATCCCGGTCTACGGAGATAGCTGAAACTTTCGTTCAAGAGATGAACCTGAATTAGGCGGCCTTGCATTGCAGGGCCGAGTGCAATCCTCAGCGATCAAGGAGCGGCGGGTGCCGGAACAGGCGGAAGTTCAGTTTGGCCGCGAGATTTGCGGTGACCTCGCCGCTGCCGAATCGCGCGAGTGGCTCGTTACGAACGGAATCGGCGGATATGCTTCCGGTACCGTGGCCGGAAGCCAGACTCGCCGTTATCACGGAATGTTGGTGGCAGCCCTGCAGCCACCCGTAGGCCGCACGCAGCTTGTTTCGGCCATCGACGAAATCGTTCACTATGCCGGGGCGGATTTCCCCCTCGCCACCCATCGCTGGGCCAGCGGCGACATCGATCCGCAAGGCTTTCTATTCCTTGAGGATTTTCACCTGGAAGGCTCGACGCCGGTGTGGACTTACGCGCTGGCCGATGCGCTTCTGGAAAAGCGCGTGTGGATGCGGCAGGGCGAAAACACGACCTACATTCAGTACACGCTCGTGCGGGGAAGCAGTGCCCTGGAAATGGAATGGAAAGCGCTGGTGAATTATCGCGACTTCCATTCCTTGACGCATGCAGGCGAATGGCGCATGAACATAACGCCTGTAGAGAATGGCGTGAAGGTGCTGGCATTTGATGGCGCAGCGCCGCTCTACCTGAAAAGTAGTGCAGCGACCTGCGAGCCGCGCCACGAGTGGTACCTCGGCTGCTATTTTGCTGAAGAAACCGAGCGGGGCCTGAGTGACCGTGAAGATCGTCTCTTTGCCGCGCTATTTCGCGCAAAACTCGAAGTCGGTTCCAGCTTCACGCTTGTGGTGAGCACGGAGGCCGCAGCCGCGCTCGATGTTGAAACCGCCCGTGCGGAGCGCGCGAATTATGAAGTGAAGCTGTTCCACGACTGGCAGGCGAAAAACGAGACGCTTGCCGGAGAAGCGCCGTCGTGGCTCTGGCAGCTCATCCTCGCTGCCGATCAATTCATCGTAAAGCGTAGCCTTCCGGAAGAGCCGGACGGCCGCAGCATCATCGCCGGCTATCACTGGTTCGGTGACTGGGGACGCGACACCATGATCGCTCTGCCGGGACTAACGCTCGCAACCGGCCGTGCCGGCGTTGCGAGGCAAATCCTTCTCGCCTTTTCGCGGTGCGTGGACGGCGGCATGCTCCCCAATAATTTCCCCGACGCGGGAGGCAAACCGGAATACAACACCGTCGACGCCGCGCTCTGGTATTTCGAATCCCTACGCCAATATTTCGAAGCGACGCAGGATGACGTGACGCTGCAAAAACTTTTCCCGATTCTCGCTGGCGTGATCGAGGCGCACGTCGCGGGCACCCGCTACAACATTCATGTGGACCCCACCGACGGGCTTCTCTATGCCGGTGAGCCCGGCGTTCAACTCACGTGGATGGATGCAAAAATCGGCGACTGGGTGGTGACGCCCCGCACCGGAAAGCCCGTGGAGATCAATGCTCTGTGGATCAACGCGCTCGAAACGATGGCCGGATTTGCGCGGTCGCTCGCGAGAACAGGCGACGCTTACGAAAAACTCGCAGCCAAAACGAAGAAAAGCTTTCAGAAATTCTGGAACTTGGATCGCAATTGCTGCTTCGACGTCATCGATTCGCCGGGAATCGGAAATGATGCGTCACTTAGGCCGAACCAGATTTTTGCCGTCTCCTTGCCGGTAAGCCCGCTCACGCCCCAGCAGCAAAGGGCGGTTGTGGATATTTGCGCGCGGCGCCTCTTGACCTCGCACGGACTGCGGAGTCTCGCGCCGGGCGAAACTGGATATAGCGGCCATTACGGCGGCAGCCCCCGCGACCGCGACGCCGCTTATCATCAAGGCACTGTCTGGGGCTGGCTGCTCGGTCCGTTCGCGCGAGCGCATTTTCGCGTCTACCGTGACCGCGAAGCGGCGCTGCGTTTTCTCGAGCCGCTCGGCCGGCAAATCTACGCGAGCGGCCTCGGCACATTAAGCGAAATTTTCGATGGCGACGCTCCCTTCACGTCGCGCGGCTGTATCGCCCAGGCCTGGACGGTCGCCGAAGTTCTCCGTTCATGGCAGACCATTCAAAACTCGATCAAATTCAATTGACTCAACCTAGCGTTGGGGGACAATCTTGTTACATCGGGTGAGAACCGCATAGTGGGTCCTGCCCGCGTCCTATTTTGGCAGGACCTCTGATGATTTCCCTTCGTACAGTTCGATGAGCACCTTACCGCCATCCGGAGAGGCGACGAGGAAGAAACTGACTCGCGTGCCATCCGCGCCGGCCCGAGTTGCGGGATAAACGGGGGCGACTTGGAATTTTTCCTTGAGGATTTGCGCGGCGCGGTCGATGTTGGCACACCGATATTCCACCTGTTGGATGCCCTCCCCAATCTTGGCCAGATATTTTGCCATGGCCCCCGAACCGCCCGGCTCGCGCGTGGTTAGAATGTCCAGGGAAATCCCATCGGTGAAATGAAGCTCGAACTCCTCAGCATCCTGGTCCGGGGGAACCTCGGCAAGCCTCGGGGTGCCATTCGCAATTCGGATTCGCCCAAACGTATCGCGCTGCACCGCGAGTCCAACGGTTATGGCGGGATTGGGTCCAAGCAGCAGCGCGGAGAGTTCGCTATCGGCCCACCATTCAGCAATGGCGGATCCCGCAGTCGCCCGGCCCAGCCGGTAGACTTCCTTGGCGGCCGCAAGCCGTTTGGACACATCGGCGGACGAGAGGTCCGCTATGCATGGAGCGAGGGGACTAGACATAGATGCGTCAAGAATTGTAGCTTGAGGGCGGCACGAAAAGAAGCTGAGGCCATAGAGCAATCCTCGTAAGACGCATCGAAAACCACGTGCGCCGCATCTGAGGAATATGCCAAAACCAGTTTTATTAACAGTGGATGACGACCCGGAAGTCCTGCGGGCCATTGAACGCGACCTGCGCAGCCGCTATGCGGATCGCTATCGGGTGATGCGCGCGAATTCCGGAAGCGCGGGCCTGGCCACGCTGCGCGAGCTGAAAGCGCGGAACAATCCCGTGGCCCTGCTGCTGGCGGATCAGCGCATGCCGCAGATGGACGGCGTAAATTTTCTGGCCGAAGCGATGGAGATGCACCCCCTCGCCAAGCGGGCCCTGCTTACAGCCTACGCGGATACGAACGCCGCCATCGACGCCATCAACGAAGCCCGTGTGCACTACTATTTGATGAAGCCGTGGGATCCCCCTGAGGAAAAACTTTTTCCTGCTCTCGACGATTTGCTTCACGATTGGACCGCGACATTTCGGCCGCCCTACGAGGGTATTCGCGTCCTCGGCACGCGCTGGTCGAACCGTTCCTATGAGCTGCGCGAATTCCTGGCGCGGAATCAGGTGCCCTATCAGTGGATTGACGTGGAGTTGGCGCAGAGCGATGTCGAAGTGCGGGGGCTGATTGACTCGCTGGGACCGGAGGCGGATAAACTTCCCTTGATTCTGTTTCCGGATGGCACGCGCCTGCCGGAGCCGCCTTTGCCAGCGGTGGCGGACAAAATCGGATTGCGCACGCATGCGCAAACCAACTTCTACGATCTTGCCATTGTCGGTGGAGGCCCGGCAGGTCTTGCGGCCGCCGTGTATGGCGCGAGCGAAGGCTTGCGCACAGTGATCATCGAGCGCGAAGCGCCCGGCGGCCAAGCGGGAATGAGTTCGCGAATTGAGAACTATCTCGGCTTTCCTTCCGGGCTCAGCGGCAATGATCTCGCGCGGCGTGCCGTTGCGCAGGCGCGGCGCTTCGGCGTGGAGATTCTTGCGCCACAGGAGGCGATCAGTCTCCGCGCGGAGGGCCCCTACCGGTATCTAAAGCTTGCCGACGGTTCCGAGATTTCTTGCCACGCCTTGCTGCTGGCCATGGGCGTTCAGTGGAGGACCCTGGACGTTCCGGGCATCGAGCACTTGCAAGGCGCGGGCGTTTATTACGGCGGCGGGACTTCCGAAGCGCTGGCTTGTAAGGGCGAAACGGTGTACATCATTGGCGGCGCGAATTCCGCAGGGCAGGCCGCCATGCACTTTTCAAAGTTTGCTGAGAAAGTGGTGATGCTGGTGCGCGGAGTGTCGCTTGCCGCCACAATGTCGCACTACTTGATCGAGCAAATTGAAAAGACGGCGAACATCGAGGTGTGGGCGCGCACGAGCGTGGTCGAAGTGGAAGGAGAAGCGCGGCTCACGGGGATTACAGTCGAGTGCTCTCCTTCGGGAGAAAGGAAGAAGCTCCCCGCCACGAGCTTGTTCATTTTCATCGGTGCGCAGCCGCGGACGGAATGGCTTGGTAACGTAATTGAGCGTGACGAGCGCGGCTTCATCCTATCCGGCCCGGATCTATTGCACGCAGGAAAACGGCCGGCGTCCTGGACGCTGGATCGCGACCCGGGTTTGCTCGAAACGAATGTGCCCGGAATTTTTGTCGTGGGCGATGTGCGCCACGGCTCCGTCAAGCGCGTGGCTTCAGGTGTTGGAGAAGGCGCCGTCGTCGTGCAATTCATGCATCAATATTTGGCGAAGGTCCAATGAGCGAAGCGCTGGACCAAGCACGGTTGGAAGCGCTGGTCGCGGAATTAAAGAAAGTGGCGCCGTTCGCGGACCAGCCGCAAGCGGACCTCGAATGGTTTGTCGCGCAATCGGAAGAGCGCCGCGTAAACGTCGGTGAAATCACGGTAAAGGAAGACACCCCGGCGGACACGATGTTCGTGATGTTCGAGGGGGAAATGCGAGCCCGGCGGGAAAGCGGTCCCCAAGACGGCCCAGTATTTACAGCCCAGGCGGGCGATGTCACAGGTGTGCTGCCGTTTTCCAGGATGAAGACTTTCGCCGTGACTGGGCGCGCGGTGCTCCCCATCCATTCGCTTGCATTTCCAGCGGCCAAGTTTCCGGAATTGTTCCAGCGCATGCCTGAGCTTTCCCAGCGGCTCGTGGGATTGTTGACGGACCGCGTTCGAAACGTAACGCGGGAAGAACAGCAAAGGGAAAAACTGGCCGCGCTCGGAAAATTATCCGCCGGTCTCGCACACGAGCTAAACAACCCTTCCGCTGCGGCGCGGCGTTCGGCTGCGTCGCTACGGGATTGCCTGCAACGCCTGCGCATTGCCGGCCGCAGTTCGAGACTGGGTCCGGAAGATTGCGGCCTGCTGGCGCAGCGCGAAGAAGAGATTCGCTCCGCTCTCAAGCCCGCAGAGAGCAAAGATGAGTTCGCCCGCGTCGAGCGTGAAGAAGCGATTCAATCCTGGCTGGAAAGGCATGGCGTTGCCGATGCCTGGAAGCTTGCGCCGCTTTTGGCTGACGCAAACTTAACGGACGCGCAACTGGAAAGTTTTGCGGGCGCAGCCGGAACTTCTCTTGGCCCCGAACTCACGCGGTTCGGCACGCTCCTCGAAATGGAGCGCATCGCAGGGGAACTCGAACAAAGCACGGCGCGCATTTCGGATCTGATCAAGGCCATCAAGGAATATTCCTACATGGACCAGGCGCCACTCCAGGAAGTGGACATCAAGAGCAGCCTGGAAACCACGCTCACTATCATGCATCACAAACTGAAGCGCGGCATCGTCGTTGCGCGCGAATATGCTCCTGACTTGCCGAAAGTGATGGCCTACGGCAGCGAGCTTAATCAGGTCTGGACAAACCTCATCGACAATGCCGCCGACTCGATGAAAGAAAAAGGAAAGCTCTCCATACGCGTCGTGCGCGAAAACGACTACGTGCTTGTCGAGATAGCGGACAATGGGCCGGGAATTCCGCCGGAAGTGCAGTCGCGTATCTTCGAGCCGTTCTTCACGACCAAGGGCGTTGGCGACGGCACCGGACTCGGCCTGGACGTGGTGCACCGCATCGTCAAGAAAATGCGCGGGCTGGTCACCGTCACGTCGGTTCCAGGCGACACGCGCTTCCAGGTGCGGATTCCGATTCAAGCTGTCCTTTGATTCTTCAGGAGACCAACATGGCGGAAAACTGTACCCACCTCGATCAGATTAAGCGCGTGAAGCCGAAGACCAAGGGCTGCGAAGAATGCCTCAAGATGGGCGACGGCTGGGTTCATCTTCGTCTTTGTCTGAGCTGCGGACACGTGGGTTGCTGCGATTCCTCGAAAAACAAACACGCCACGAAACATTTTCACGCCACCAAACATCCGATTGTCCGCTCGCAGGAGCCGGGCGAAAACTGGATGTGGTGTTACGTCGATGAACTGATGTTTGAAGAAGAGTGAGTCTCAACTCGTTTTCTTTGCGGGAAGCGAGACCGAAGCCAGCAGCGCAATCAGCAGCACGCCTCCCACGACGCCAAGGGACACAGTGACCGGAATGTGCAGCCACTGTTCGGCGATCATTTTTCCGCCGATAAAAACCAGAACAACCGCCAGTCCCTCATCCAAAAAACGCAAACGGTCGATGACGCCGGCCAGCAGGAAGTAGAGCGCCCGAAGCCCGAGAATCGCGAGCACGTTCGACGTGTACACAATAAAAGGGTCGCGCGTAATTCCAAACACCGCGGGGATGGAGTCGACAGCCAGCGTCACGTCCGTAATTTCCACGACAAGCAGGACGAGAAACAGCGGCGTGGCGAACAACCGGCCCGCATTCCGAACGAAAAAGTGATCGCCGTGATAGTCATGGCTTACTCGAAGATGTCGGCTGGCGAAACGAAAGATCCTGCTCTGCTCCGGGTGAATCTCTCCCTTGTTAAAGAAGAGCATCCGCACGCCGGCATAGACGAGGAACGCTCCCAGCACGTACAGCACCCATGAAAAATGTACGATCAGCTCCGCTCCCAGCGCGATCATCACCCCGCGCATGACCAGCGCGCCGACCACGCCCCATTCCAGAAGCCGATGCTGCAGGCGCTCATCCACGGCGAATGCGCGAAAGATCACCAGGAAAAGAAACAGATTGTCCACGCTGAGAGCTTTTTCGATCAGGTAGCCGGTAAAGAATTCGAGGGCCGGCTGGGAGCCGCGAAAATAAAGCACTCCGAAGCCAAAGATGACAGAAACCGAGATCCAGCCGAAACTGGCGAGCGCCGCTTCGCGAGTTTCAATTTTGTGCGGGTGACGGTGGAAGACGCGCAGGTCCAGCGCGAGCGCAATAACGATGAAGAGATTGAACGCAATCCAGTTAAGGGGCGTGCCCATGACGGCGCTCGAAGGCGCTAAGGAGTGGAGCTGCGCGCGTCGATGGAGTTCAAATTCGACAGTTCGACGCGGATGGTTTTGCCGCGTTCAATTTTTACGGGGACATCCCAACGCACCCGCATATCTCCGGCATCGGCATCCAGATTGAGCGAGCTGATCCAATAGTCGCCCGGAGCAAGGCCCGAGAGCGAGGCGCGTCCCTCGAGATCGGTGTCTGCCTTGGCGGCCAGAAATTTAAGCTGGGCCATGTCCGGCGCGACACGCAGGACGCGCTTGCGGCGATCATTCTGCAACGCGGCCCATTTATGTTGCGGACTTACGCCGTCTAGTTCGAGTTCGACACCCGAGATGGTTTCGGGGCGCGCGCGGACGAACTTCTTCAGAGCGACCATATATTCCTTTTTTAATTTCTCGTATTTCTCCGGATGGTCTGTTTTGTCGGCGTCCGTATATTTTGGCTTCGGCAGGCCGTTGGTTACGCCGCCGCTGTTGGAACGTTGGTAGGCCAGCAGGAATTCCGGAATGCTGAGGACGTCATCCGGGGTAAGCAGCTTGTCGAGGTCCGGTTCCGTGAGGTCCAGCGTGTCATGGCCTTTGAGCCAGGCGCGCAGCTCCGGAGAAACCTTGAGTCCATCAATAAACTGATCGCGCGGCGGAATGGGATCTTGCTCCTCCACTTCCTTCACGATCTCGGCGTAGCTCCTTGTAAGAATGTAAAACGTGAATTGACGCACCGGCTCCGGTCGCGCCGCCGTTGGCGTGATGCGCGCCGTGAATTCAAGCGCGCCGGAATCGCCCTGCGCCCGCGCCCCGCTCACTAAGGAAAGGGCACACATCGCGACGCCCAAGGTGAAAACGGCTGCTTTTCTCATTTCAAAATCGTAACAGATTGCGACAAACTCCAGCAAAGGAACGCGAAGCGCGCGTTCCGCAATAGCATCCTGTGCGCGCAACTAGTTTACGATGCCTTCGCAATCGGTCAGTGTATCGCGAATAACAGGAAAAGAATGGCGGCGGCGAGTCCTGCGAGGAGCAATCCCGCGAAGACGCGGAAGAGCAAGGAAGAGGGAACTGTGGGAATGGGGCCGGGCGGTCTCTTGGGAGGAATGGGTGGATCCAGAACGCCGATTCCGGCTCGCTTGCGCGGCGGGCCGCCACCGCGGGCGGAGGAGGCCTGCGGGTCAAGTTGAAATTCGTCTTCGGCGAAGTCGTAGGGCACGGTGAAAATGCTACTCCGTTGCCAAAAAACTGTCTAGAAAAGCCGGAAGACAACCTCGATGGTGACCCAGGCCGGGACGGTGCGGCGCGCGGCATCATGCGCCGGCACAAATTTCCAGCCGCGAATGGCCCGCTCCGCGCGTTCATCAAGCCCCAACCCAATTCCCTGGACGATTCGAATTTGCGAAGCGCGCCCGTCTGCGCCAACCAAAACTTGCAGCATCACCCTTCCCTGCAGCTTGGCTTCGCGCCCCTCGTCGGTGTATTCCGGATCGGGGCAATAGGCGCACCTCGGCAGAGAGACGACGTTCGCGTAAGGACCATCGTAAGATTCGCCCCGTCCGGCGCCGGGTCCTTTGTCATCACCCATTCCGCCGTCGATACCTGAGCCGATTCCATGTTTCTTACCGGGACCTGCTGAGTCCGAATCGTTCTTCATCCACGGAAGCCCTAGATTGGTGACCGGTGCCGGGAACTGAGGTGCGTTGGAATCAAAGACCGATGCCGAAACCGGAAGCACGGGCTCTGCGTTTATGATCCGGCGCGGAGGAGCGAGTGGAATGGAGGAACCCGGCGCGAGGAATCCATGTCTCGCAAGTCTCGGATCATCTTCGCCGCCGCCGCTCTTTTTGCCCAGTGAAGGGCTCCCAAAGTGGTTCTCTTCGGCAACGGGGAAGAAAGTGAGACCACCGTGCGGCAGAAGCTCAGGCCCCCTTCTTGTGACCCCCGGTACATGCGAAGCAAAATTCAAGAGGAGAATTCCGGAGAGCAATACTGCGTGGGTGAGAAGAGAGGCCGTTCGCGCGCGGCCCGCGGTAGCCGTGCGCTTAAAGGTCAGGAGGTGCAACGGTGCGCCGTTTGCCGAGGATGGAAAGATGCGCGCGGGCGTAAGGAGTTGCCGAAAATTCTCGTATACGCGGTGAAGCCAGGAATCCTGTGATGCCTGAAGGGAAGAGAAATCACGCGAAAGCGGATCGCCCATGGGCAGGCCTCCGCGCCCGCCTCAAATTTGGCCAGGCTCCTCAACGAGACGGGCGGCGAACGCGTGATGAGAAGCAGAGCGCTCCAAATTGGTTGCCCGTGAAGGCCGCTTTTTGGGGAACACTCGGACGCTAAAGACTAAAGACGAAGGCCTCAAGACGATGGACATAGCGTCCAACGAGCCTGAGGCCCGCGCAACAGTTCAAACTATATGAGAAACCCGGTGCTAGTAGAGGTGGAACGTGACTTCGATCTGCACGCGGCAATTTACCGGTTTCCCGCCGGGGCCCACGGCCGGGCGCATCTTCCAATTCTTCACTTGCGCGAGGGCTTTTTCTTCCAAGCCGAGGCCGGGCCCTTTAAGAACCTGTGGGTTGATCACGCGCCCGTCGGCGGTAACCGTCACGTCGAGCAACACCGTTCCCTGATACTTGGCCTTACGAGCTTCATCGGAGTACTCCGGCTGCGGGCAGTAGATGCACTGCGGCGAACCGACCCCGTTCAGGCCGGCGCGGAAAGTTCCGCCGCCCGTGCCGCCGCCTTCGCCGGGACCAAGTCCTCCGCCGGAGCCGCTGCCGATACCCGTGCCATTGCCATTTCCGAGAGAATCAGTGACGCTCTTGGCCAGGGGATCACCGAAGTTCGCCATATTTAGATTGGCGACCTTCAAATCCGGGGGCCCGAGCAGCGAGGGGTCCATCGCCAGCTTGGGGTTCAGATTCAGAATCTTTGCCTGAGGCGGAGTGAATTGCGTCATCGTGAACTTGGGAAGCTTCCCCTTCGACGTTGGAGTCAGGGTGTGGTTGTTTCCCCCTCCGCCGCCTCCAGCTTTGTCCGGGCCAGCGGGCAGCTTCGCCATATAAGGCGAAATGTCCAGCGGCGTTACATTCACCTGCTTGTTCTTTGCTTCCGTGGAAGAGGGCAGTACATTCGTGAAAATTGGAATGACCAGCAGCGCGATCACCGCCACGTGCAAGCCGATAGCGAGCACCTGGCTCCAACCGAAGTTTTCATCCTTCGACCAGATCTCCTTCACCTTCACCGGCTTCACCGCGAAGGGCAGCGGCGCCTGCTTCGGGGGCGAGAAAAATTCCTTGATGCGCGTCCCAAAGCCGCCAAAATTTGATCCCCAGGCTACCGCCAGCTTGCTGTTTACCGGCCCCTTGGGTGTCGGGCTCGAGCTGAAAAAATCCTTCAGGTTATCGCCGACGCCGGTACCGAAGGATGTCTGCGTGAAGGGCGCACCCTTGCGCTCGCGCACTCTGACGGGGCGTTCCGTGAGGAACTGTTTCAGGTTCGACCAAAAATTATCGGGAATGAGAATATCGGGCTTCGCGAATTTCGGCACCGCCGAGTATGGTACTGGCACCGCGGGCGCACGGCC
>WNEY01000522.1_pt1 | contig 24221 bp, 19 predicted proteins | sample 5400531 | NCBI WGS metagenome assembly WNEY01 (sample SAMN13153338, study PRJNA577476) | soil metagenome | isolation source: 200 cm saprolite under Douglas fir tree site 1 | place: USA:California | collected 2015-04-18
GGTCGCCGATTGACGTCGCCGGTCGCCGATTGACATCGCCAATCGCCGATTGACGTCGCCGGTCGCGATTGACGTCGCCGGTCACCGATTGACGTCGCCGGTCGCCGATTGACATCGCCGATCGCCGATTGACATCGCCGATCGCCGATCACAAGATCACCCGATGTTAGGGCTCTACATCCACGTCCCTTTCTGTTCCGCCATCTGCAACTACTGCAATTTCAACCGCGGGCTGTTCGACGCCGATCTGAAGGCGCGCTACGTCGACGCCGTGATCGCCGAAATCCGCACTCACTCCGCACTCCGCACTCCGCACTCCGCACTCTCGGCCGCTGACACGATCTACTTCGGCGGCGGGACGCCTTCGCTCGTCGAGCCCGACGAGATCGCGCGCGTCATCGCGGCGTGCGAATCCTCGTTCGACCTCGCGCCCGATCGCGAAGTCACGTTGGAAGCCAACCCCGAGAGCGTGACCGAGGCGCGGCTCGCGGCGTTCCGCGACGCGGGCGTCAATCGACTCAGTGTCGGCGTCCAGTCGTTTCGCGAGGACGAGCTGCGCCGGCTGTCCCGCCTGCACAGCGTCGATCGCGCGCGCGCAGCGTTCGGCGAAGCGCGCGCGGCCGGGTTCGACAACGTCAGCCTGGACCTCATGATGTGGCTGCCGCAGCAAAGCGTCGCCGAGTGGCTGGAATCGGTCGACGCGGCGATCGGGCTGGCGCCGGAACACCTCTCGCTCTATCTCCTCGAGGTCTACCCCAACGCGCCGCTCAAGGACGATATGGCGCGCGCCCGCTGGTCGCAGGCCCCGGACGATGACGCGGCGACGATGTACGTGGAAGCGATGCAGCGGCTCGAGAGCGCGGGACTCGAGCAGTACGAGATCTCGAATGTCGCGCGGCCGGGCCGCCGGTCGCGGCACAACTTGAAGTACTGGACCGACGGCGAGTGGCTCGGCTTCGGCTGTGGCGCGCACTCCACCCGCCACGGATCCCGCTGGAAGAACATCTCGTCCGCCCAGGAGTACATCGATCAGGTCGCTCGCCGTGGCTCGCCCGCGATCGACGTGCGGCGCCTGACCCCGGACCAGCAGCTCGGCGATGCCCTGTTCACCGCGCTCCGCCTGGTTGACGGAATCGATACAAATGCCATACAAACGCGCTACGGGGTTGACGTCTGGCGCCGGTTTGGCGCGGATCTCGAGCCGTTCCTCGAGGCCGGGTGCCTGTTGCGAGAGGGCGCCCGGCTCCGGCTCACCCGCCAGGGAATGCTCCTTGCTCACGAGGTCATGACGGTGTTCGTTTAGCAGCGCGTCTGCGCGTCAGCCTCAGAAAAACGAGCACCCGTGCCAGCGGCGGGCGGCCGCGGCCCGCCGTCTTGGCGAACAAAAACACCGCGCTGGCAGACAAGTACGGGCGTTTGTTCGACGAGTACGCTAAAGTAGCGCCCTTTCGCAGAGGAGGCCGCGATGTTTCGCAGGATTGCCGTTGGACTGGTCGTCGGCGCGTTATCGGCGACCACCGTGTTTGCGCAGGCCGCGCCCGCGCAGCAGGCCACGCCCGTGTCGAACGCCCGACTGTTCGCCGCCGACGCGGGCATGGTGTTGAACTTCATCAAGCCGGACAAGACCGCCGATTTCGAGGCGGTCATGGCGCGGCTGAAGGAAGCGCTGCAGAAGAGCGAGAAGCCGGAGCGCAAGCAGCAGGCGGCCGGATGGAAGGTGTTCAAGTCCGCGGACCCCGCGGGCGCGAACGTGCTCTACGTATTCATCATCGATCCCGCGGTCAAAGGCGCCGACTACCAGGTCTCGAACATCATCGCGGAAGCGTTCCCGACGGAGGCCAACGAGCTGCTGAAGAAATACGCCGAGGCCTACGCACAGGGGATGAACATTCTGAACCTGAACGTGCTTCAGAACCTCGGCAAGTAATTCGGTCGTACGCGTGAGGCGGCGTGACGGACCGAAAACACCGGTCCGCCGCGCCCGTGCGCTATTACTTCAGCTTCTTCCCGGTTGCCCATGCACTGAGAAACTTGGCGAGATCCTCGCCGATATTCTTGGTGTCGCCCTCCAGCTTCTTCATCGAGTCGCCGCCGGCCACGCCCATCACGCCGATGCGCCGCTGAATGAATGTCGCGAGGAGCGTGCCGTCCGCGGCCTTGACCGATCCTTTCGCCGTCACGCCCGACTTGCCCGAGCCGAAGCCGACCAAGTAGCGCTTCACGCGGCTCCCGGGGTCCATCTCCGTGAACTTGCCCTCGACGACGAGCGAACCTGCTGGAGCCCCGGCGGCGTCGAGCACCGATACGTCGGCGAACGCTTTCATCTCCTTCAGCTTCGCCACGAACTCCTCGGCCAGCATCCGCGGCGCGACCTCTTGCATTTTCTTGGTTTCATCCTTTTTGTCACCGTCGACGATGTCCGCATCGGTCGCGGAGAACGGCCGGATGACGACGATCGTCGCTGACGGCGGAGTCCGGGTGTAGAGGTTGATCTCGTCGAGGATCCCGCCCTTCACGGTCTGCACCGGCGTCTGGCCCTGGGCGGCCACCGGCGCCGCAGGCGAAATACCCAGAGCGACGCCGGCGACGAGGAGAGCAGTCAGACAGCTGCGCATGCGTTGCTCCTGTCCAGAAATTCCGTGTTCGTCGAGGGGCGCCCGCGCGAGCCTAGAACTTCAGGTTGAGACCCGCGTACACCCGATGCGCCGGCGAGTACAGCGCGTCGCTTCCCAGCTTGAAGACGCGATAGTCGACGCGCAGGCGTAGCGGACCGGCCAGCGAAACCTTGACTCCGCCGCCGGTGTTCAAGCCGACTGCCGTGTCGGAGTGCGAGCCAAGCTCCTCGTGATACAGGCCGAGGCCGGTCGTGAAGTACGGCTGGAAGCCGAAGATGGCGACTGGCGTCTGAAGGAGGAGATTTCCCATCCCCGTCGTGAGCGACGGCGCCTTCGCCAGCGGATCATCGGGTGTGAACGCGTACTCGACCTCGAATCCGATGATGATCAGACCGAACCCGAGCGCGCCGCCTCGCACTTGCCGGTTGGCCGGCGTGGTGTTGGCGCCGATGAATCCGGTGATATCCGCGCGCGCCGGAGCCGCGATGGCCGCCGTCAGCAGGAGCGCACCGATACATGAGACGAGCCGTGGCATGAAGCCTCCTCTCTGGCATCATAACGGGATTCGGGATTCGGGATTCGGGGATTCGGGATTCGCGATTCGGCGGAGTCGAGATTTGCGATTCGGGGATTCGCGATTCGGGATTCACTCGAGCGCCATCAGGCACGACGTTTCGATCGAGATGATCCGCACGCTGACGTCGCACGCCGCGTTCATCTGTGATGTTCGCCGGACGGTCGTGCGCGAGATGTCCGAGCCGAATCCCTAATCCCTAATCCCAATCTCTCAACTAATCCCCAATCCCTGATCCCTAATCCCCAATCCCTAGTACAATCGTCCTCGAGTCCCGTGAAATCTCATCATTACAGCCAGCACGCCGCGGCGCTGCGGACCGAGCTCGGCCGGGCCTTGTCGCGCGACGCGCTGCGCGAGCTGCATAGCAAGCAGCCGGGGCGGCATCTGCTGATTGCCGCGCGCCAGTTTGCGATCCTGGGGCTGACGACCTGGGCGCTCATCGCGATCGGGAACCCGCTCGTCTGGATCCCGCTGGCCTTGGTCCAGGGATTCACCGTCTTCAACTTCACCGTCCTGCTGCACGAGGTCGTCCACCATACGATCTTCGCCCGCCGGCGGCCGGCCGCGGAGCGCGCGCTCGGCTGGTTGTATGCAGTGCCGAGCGGGATTTCGGCGAGCCAGTTCACGCGGTGGCATCTGGATCATCACGCGGAGCTCGGCTCCGATGAGGATGATCCGAAGCGTCACCACCTGTCGCCGAAGAAAAACGCGCGCTGGTTCAAGCTGCTGTACTGCTCGCCCGCGCTTTTCCCGATTTACTTTCGCGCGGCGCGGAAGGAGAGCGCGACTTATCCGATGGCGCTGCAGCGGCAGATCGCGTTCGAGCGGCGCATCTCGATCCTCGCGCATCTCTCGGCGCTCGGCCTGATCTGGGCGCTGGCGGGGGGCGCCGCGGCGCTGCGCGCCTACGTGCTTCCGGTATTCTTCGTCTTCCCGATCGCCTTCACGCTGAACCGGCTCGGGCAGCATTACGACATCGACCCGGCCGACCCCGCGAAGTGGGGCACGCTGATGCGCGGTCACTGGTTCTGGGACTTCGCGTTTCTCAACTCGAACTATCACCTCGAGCATCACCATTTCGCCGGCGTGCCGTTCTACCGGCTGCCCGCCCTTCAGCGCGCGCTGATGCCGTTCTACGAGCGGCATCAGATGCGCTGGCAGGACTATTCGGGGCTGGTGTACGGTTGGCTGGTCGAGAACCGCGCGCCGCACACCGACTGGTCGGTGGCCCGCGAGAAAGTGAACGAGGTCCGCGATGCTCTCGCTGGTGGTGGCCGCGTCGCTCCTGTCGATCTCGCCCGCTCCGAGGGCCGCCTCCGCAACACACGTTGACGGATCGCCCATCACCTCCGGCGAGCGCTTCGACGATCCGCCGTTCGACGTCTCGTCGATCAGGGTGTCAGCGCCGACGCCAGTCTGCGAGCTCGATCTCAACGCGTTGAAAGGTGAGGTCCGGCGTGTGTCGTGGTCGCCGGACAACGCCTACATTCACGTGCGCACGGTCGAAGATCGCGCCGTACCGCACGACTACATCGTCTCGCTGGAGGATCGCGAGGTGAGCCTGGCGTTCGGCGAGCCGGCATGGGGGAGCGCCTACTGGGCGAGAAAATCCGACCTGGCAGCGCCCGGCGTGCCGTCGCTGCGGATGGAGATCACGGAGAGCAACCGGACGACGCGTCCGGCGCCCTTCAGCGGCGGGTTCGCGAACGGCGGCGCGCAGACGCCGGACGTGAAGAATCCGGTCGACGCGTACGAATCCGAGATCACGCTGCGGCTGCTGGGCGTCGAGATCGGCAACTGGATCAACGGCGCGCCGATGGCCCGCGAGACGTTTGGCTGGGGCCCGGACGGCAGCGCTGCGCTCGTGTTCGTCGATCGGACCGGCCGGCTGGTGTTCATCGGAGGCGACAAGCACACGCGCATTGTGACGGGCGTGAAGGGCGCATGGATGCCCGCATGGTCCAGCGACGGCACGCGCGTCGCGTTTCTCCAGAAAGCGGGCCGTCGGAAGTACAGACTGCTGACCGCCGACGTGACGCGCAGCCGATGACCGACGACCGAGCCAGCGGATTCAGACGAGCATCAGAGAAACCAATGCGACAGAGAGCGCACGAGCCGGCCACCGCCGATTTCATCGGCGTGATGAAACCGTGTGCAACTCGGCCGGATCCGATGCTGTATTCTTTTTATAGACCGGAGCCATTCATGATTCTCTGCCGCCGTGCGTCGTTCATCCTGATTGCGTCCGCTGCCGCGGTTCCGATTGCGTCGCCTGCAATGACAGTGACCCAATCACTCCGTCTTGTTCGTTGAGTGTCAGCCAGACGACGACATTCGTCTCCGAGGGCGCGGAACCTCCGCGGTCGCGGTTGTGTCTTCCGGGTCATGGGCACTGAATGCGTCTGAACACATTTGTGCGATGCGGCGGCGTGGTTGTGGCGGCCCTGATCGTCGCGCGCTGCAGCAGGGTGTCGGACCCGGTGCCTGCGCCTCCGCCGCTGGTGACGTCTGTAGTCACCGGCGTCCGGACTCTCGATGGCACGGCGGCAACACAGGAAGCCGGAGCGCCGCCCCCAGCCAGCGGCGGGCCTGCGGTCACCGCGACGGGAAATTCGACGGTCTCCCCCGGGGGCGCGGAGATAGCACTGCTGCAGTCCGCTCTGCCGTTCCAGACCGTGTATGTGTCGGTCCCCAACACCTCCGGCCTCACCGCGCAAATTGCCGAGCAGATCACCCCGTTCGGGCCCGGGCGTGTCACGCCGGCTGCCGTCGCGTCCGGCTATTTCCAGCTGCGCCTTCCGGCTCCTGTCACAAATCTGCAGGTGTTCACGACCGTTGCGCCGACGGTCACGATCGGATCGACGTTCACGCTGGCGTATGCCGTGGCGAGTGCGTCAGGCGCGGTCAGCGCGACGGTGACCGCCTCGAAGACGGTCAGCAATTCGACGTGCTCATTCAGCGTCAATCCGACAACGGTCCCGTTCGACTCGACAGGCGGAGTCGGATCCGTCAGCGTGACTGTGTCCGGCTCCGGTTGTACGTGGACGGCCGCGACCAGCGCCACCTTCGTGACCATCACCCAGGGCGCCACCGGTACCGCCAGTGGTACGGTCCAATTCACGGTCGGCGCGAATAGTACCGGCTCCGCCCGCTCGGCGACGCTGAATGTGGCCGGCACGACTGTCACCGTGACGCAGTCCGCGGGCACGTTGCTGGGTGCGCCGACCGCCAATTCACCGATTGGCGGCATCGTACTCGCGCCGATCGTCGTTCGCCCGACGCTCATCGTGAACAACGCCGCTGCCACCGGCAATCTCGGATCGATCACGTACCGCTTTGAGATCTCCGACCTCAGCTCGTTCCCTGTCGACCCGGTGAGAACATTTACGGCCGATGGCATCCCGCAGGGCAACGGGACCACGAGCTGGGTCGTGAACCGCGATCTTGGTCCGAGCGTCTTGTGGTTCTGGCACGCGCGCGCGACCAATGGCACCATAACCGGTCCGTACTCACCGGCCGAGACCTTCCGCACGGCGGACCCGCCGTGCGCCTACACCGTATCGCCCACGGCGGCGAACGCGGCCGCCGCCGGCGACTCGATCGGATTGACGCTCAACCGAACGACGGGCAATTGCGGTTGGACGGCGGCATCAGACGTGCCGTGGATCACGGGACCGCCTTCGGGCGCCGCCGGTGGGGTCTTCTCCTTCACGATCGCCGCCAATCCTCCAGCTGAAGTGCCCGCGTCCCGGACAGGTCGCGTCACCGTCTCGTGGGCCGGCGGGAGCGCGGTGGTCACGATCACGCAAGCCGCTGCGTCGCCGCAGTGCGTGTACGCGCTGATCAATCCGAGCGACGGCAGCGCGCAGCAGTCCGCTGGGCCCAACGGGGGACCCTTCGCCGCCAACCTGACAGCCTCGCCGGCGTGCGGCGCGTGGACTCTGACGGTCGATCCGAACAGCCCGCAGGGGATGCTGACGTTCACCTCGGCAACGTCCGGAACTGGAAACACGACGATGAGCTACCGCGTCGGGGGGTTCACCGGCGGGTCGCGCACCGGAACCATCCGGGTGTCCGGCGGCGGCGTGAGCGCGGTCTATACCGTGATTCAACAGTAAAATGGCGCAATGGACTTCCGTCCCACGGACGAGCAGCAGCTTCTCCGCCGAACGGTCCGCGAGTTCGCGGAAACCGAAATCCGTCCGTACGTGCGCGTTTGGGATGAGGAGCAGTATTTTCCGATCGAGCTGATGCCGAAGCTGGCCGCGCTCGGTCTGCTCGGCATCCAGTTTCCCGAAAAATACGGCGGCGCCGGCATGACGGCGCTCGACTACTGCATCTGCATCGAGGAGCTCGCGCGCGTGGACCCTGCCGTCGCGCTGTCGGTCGCGGCGCACAACGGGCTCTGCTCGTCGCACATCGCGCTGTTCGGGAACGAGGCGCAGAAGCAGAAGTACCTGGCCCCGCTCGCCCGAGGCGAAAAAATCGGCGCGTGGGGGCTGACCGAGTCGACCTCGGGCAGCGACGCCGCGGCGATGCGCACGACGGCGACGCGTGCGGGCGCGTGCTGGGTCCTCAACGGCTCCAAGACGTTCACGACCCTGGGCCGCGTCTGCGATGTCATGGTCGTGATGGCGATGACCGATCGCGCTGCCCGCACCAAAGGCATCTCGGCCTTCATTGTCGAAAAAGAGACGCCCGGGCGGACCCCCGGCAAGAAGGAAGACAAGCTCGGGATGCGCGCGAGCGACACGAGCGAAGTGCTGTTCGAGAACTGCCGCATCCCGGCGGATCAGCTGCTCGGTGACGAGGGGCGGGGCTTCACCCACACCATGCAGGTTCTCGAGGCGGGGCGCATTGGCATCGCGGCGCTTGCGGTCGGACTGGCGCAGGGCGCGTACGAAGCGGCGCTGAGCTACGCGCGCGAGCGCAAGGCGTTCGGCAAGACCATCGCGACATTCCAGGCGATTCAGTGGAAGCTCGCGGACGCCGCCACGAAGATCGAGGCTGCCCGCCTGCTCACCTACCGCGCGGCCTACCTCAAAGAGCGCGGCCAGCGGGCGACGCTCGAGTCGTCGATGGCAAAACTGTACGCGAGCGAAATTGCGGTGAAGGTTGCCGACGACTGCGTGCAGATCCACGGCGGGTACGGCTTCGTAAAGGACTATCCGGCCGAGAAGTATTTCCGCGACGTCAAGTTGACCACCATCGGCGAGGGCACGAGCGAGATTCAGCGGCTCGTCATCGCCCGCCAGCTCCTGTCTCGATGATCCTGTCCACGACATTCAACGCTGAAACCGCAGGGCACGCGAAGCGGTCTCTCGCTGAGGGTTCCGTGGGTTCAGCGATCGCCGTCGTCGCGTGACCCGCACCCTGGCCGAGCGCGTCCTCTCGGGCGATCCGCGCGCGATCGCGCGAGCCATCTCGTTGATTGAGGACGAGGATCCGTCGGGCGCCGATCTGGTGCGCGCCATCTTCGGGCGGACCGGGCGCGCGTATCTCGTCGGCGTGACCGGACCGCCGGGCGCGGGCAAGAGCACCCTCGTCGATCGGCTCGTGTCGACGCTTCGAACGCAGAGACCGCAGAGCACGCAAAGCCAAGATCTCTCCGCGGTCTCTGCGAGCTCTGCGTTCCCTTCGGTGGGCGTGATCGCGGTCGACCCGACGAGCCCCTTCAGCGGCGGCGCCGTGCTGGGAGATCGCCTGCGGATGCAGGCGCACGCGGCCGATGAAGGCGTGTTCATCCGCAGCATGGCGACGCGCGGTCATCTTGGCGGTCTTGCGCGCTCGACCGGCGATGCCACGCTCGTGCTCGACGCGGCGGGGATGGACACCATCATCATCGAGACGGTGGGCGTCGGGCAGGACGAGGTGGACATCATCCGCACGGCCGATGTGTCGATCGTGACGCTCGTGCCCGGCACCGGTGACGAAGTGCAGGCGCTCAAGGCCGGCATCATGGAGATCGCCGACATCTTCGTCGTCAATAAGGCGGACCGGGAGGGTACCGATCGCCTCGTGTCGGCGGTGGAGGCGAATCTCGCGCTCCACACATACGCGAGCGGCGAGTGGCGTCCGCCGGTCGTCAAGACCGTCGCGACGAGCGGTCAGGGCGTCCCGCAGCTGGTCGAAGCGATCGCAGCGTTCCGGACGCATTCGGCGGGGGCGCAGGCCGTGCGCCGCAAAACGCGGAGCGAGTACCGGCTGCGCGAGTTGGTGTCGCATCGGTTCATGGATCATCTGGAGCGAGAGGTGCTCGCAAGGGGCGAGCTGGGGTCGATCGTCGACCGCATCGCGACACGCGAGCTCGACCCGTACACCGCCGCGAGCGAGCTGTTGGAACGGGCCGGTCTGAAGACCGGCCCCTACAAATGAATGCGTGGACCGGCCCCGATGAATGCATGTGTAGCCGCCCTGAATGCTGTGTAGCTATGAATGCCCTGTAGGGGACGGCCTTTGGGCCCTCCCGCTGTCCCGCTGACAAACATGAGAGCCACCTTGGATCACGTCGGCATCGCGGTGAAGGATCTGGCGGCGGCGCTGGCGTTCTATCGCGATGCGCTCGGCCTGGAGATCGATGCGCCCGAAGAGGTGTCGTCGCAGCGCGTGCGCGCGCACTTCGTGCCGGTGGGGGAGTCGAAGCTGGAGCTCCTCGAGGCAACCGCTCCGGACTCGGCGATCGCGAAGTACGTCGAGAAGCGAGGGCCCGGCCTGCACCACATCACGCTGCGGGTGGAGGACCTCCACGCGGCGCTCGCGCAGCTCAAAGCGCGGGGCGCCCGCCTGATCGACGAGCAGCCGCGCCCGGGCGCCGAAGGCGCGCTCGTCGCGTTCATCCATCCTTCCAGCGCGCACGGCGTCCTGGTCGAGCTCAAGCAATGGGCCGTTGGCGGTCGTCGGTCCTCAGGCGGCGGTGGTCAACCAGCCACCAGCCCCCGGTCCCCAGACCCTTCGGTGACGCGCGACGCGCGTGTCCAGCGTTTTTCTGTCGGGGACATGGAGCTCACGTCGCTCTGCGACGGTTTTTTTCGGCTGGATGGCGGGTCCATGTTCGGCGTCGTGCCGAAACCGCTGTGGTCGAAGAAGGCGCCGGCAGACGACCGGAATCGCATCACGCTGGCCATGCGACCGCTGATTATCCGCGGCATGCGCACGATGATCATCGACGCCGGCCTTGGCGACAAGGACAACAGGGAGTTTCATGAGATCTACGGCGTGGATCGGACGCGCAATCTCGACCACACGCTCGCCGAGGCCGGACTCTCGGCCGAGGACATCGACATCGTCCTCGCCAGCCATCTGCACTTCGACAACGCCGGTGGCTTCACGGTCCGTGACGGCGCGGGGCGGATCCGACCCAGGTTTCCGCGCGCCCAGTACGTCGTCCGCCGCGGCGAGTGGGACGATGCGCTGCAGACGCACGAGCGGAACCGCGCGAGCTACCTGGCAGATAATTACGCACCGCTGGCGGACGCGGGCGTCCTTCAGCTTGTCGACGACGACCAGACCATCATGCCGGGCGTGAAGGTCCGGCGAACCGGCGGTCACACGATGCACCATCAGATTGTGGTCATCGAGTCCGGCGGGAAGACGGCGGCGTTCGTCGCCGGCATGATGCCGACGCCGGCGCATGCGCCGGATGCCTGGATCATGGGCTGCGACCTGTATCCGATGGACACGCTCGGCGCGAAGAAGCAGTTCGTGAAAGAGGCGATGGCGAAGGACATTCTTGTCTTCTTCGAGCACGATCCAGCGGTCGCGGCGGGCTACATTCGCGAACAGGATGGGAAGCGCCGGGTTGTCCCCGCGGTGAGCTGACACACCGGACCATGGACACGGGGATGGGACCGACAAGGCGTCGTAAACGGCTATGAGCATCGAAATCGGCATCATTGGCGGCAGCGGTCTGTACGACATGTCGGAGGTGAGCGGCCCCGAAGAGAAAACGATCACCACGCCCTTTGGCGATCCCTCGGGGCCGTACGTGATCGGGACGCTGCGCGGTAAACGGGTCGCGTTTCTCGCGCGCCACGGCGTGGGGCATCGTATCCTCCCCTCGGAGCTGAACTTCCGCGCCAACATCTACGGCTTCAAGGTGCTCGGCGTCGAGCGCCTCCTGTCGGCGAGCGCGGTCGGCAGCCTGAAGCACGAATACAAGCCGCTCGACATCGTGGTGCCGGATCAGTTTTTCGATCGGACGAGGGGGCGCATCAGCACGTTCTTCGGCCGCGGCCTCGTCGCCCATGTCGCGTTCGCGCACCCGCTCTGCAGCCATCTGTCGACGATCGCGGCCGATTCTGCGGAGCACGTCGGCGCGACGGTGCACCGCGGCGGCACCTACGTGAACATGGAAGGGCCGCAGTTCTCGACGCTTGCCGAGTCGAAGCTGTACCGGTCGTGGGGCATGGACGTCATCGGCATGACGAACCTGCAGGAAGCGAAGCTCGCGCGGGAAGCGGAGATCTGCTATGCGACGCTCGCGCTCGTCACCGACTACGACTGCTGGCACCCCGACCACGACTCGGTGACGGTGGACCTGATCATCGCCAACCTGCTGCAGAACGCCGTCACCGCACAGAAGACGATCGCCGAGGCGGTCGAGCGGATCAGCGGGCCGCGGACGTGCGCGTGCAAGGACGCGCTGGCAACCGCGATCATCACGCAGGCGCCGCTGGTGCCGGAGCAGACGAAGAAGGATCTCGCGCCGATCATCGGAAAGTACATGAAATGAAAATTGTCGTCACCGGCTCGATCGCCTACGACTATTTGATGTCGTTTCCCGGCAGGTTCACCGAGCACTTTCTGCCCGAGCACATGAATCGGGTCAGCCTGAGCTTTCTCGTCGATACCATGGACAAGCGGCGCGGCGGCTGCGCGCCCAACATTGCGTACACCCTCGCGCTGCTCGGAGAACGGCCGCTGCTGATGGCGACGGCCGGTGAGGACTTCGGCGAGTACCGGCAGTGGCTCGAGGCCGCCGGCATCGACACGTCGCCGGTGAAGCAGATCGACGGAAAGTTCTGCGCGTCGTTTTTCTGCAGCACCGACGCCGACAACAACCAGATTGCGTCGTTCTACACCGGCGCGATGGCGGACGCCGGACAGCTCTCGTTCCGCACGGTCAGGGATTGCGGGCTGGCGATCATCGCGCCCAACGATCCGGGCGCGATGGTGCAGTACGCCGAGGAGTGCCGGGCGCTCGGCATTCCGTTCATCTTCGATCCGGGCCAGCAGTGCGCGCGGATGTCCGGCGACGAGCTGCGCGACGGCATCACGGGCGCGGCGATCGTCATCGTCAACGACTACGAGCTCGAGCTGCTGCGCCAGAAGACCGGGCTGAGCGAACCGGACATCCTCAAGGCCGCGCGCGCGCTCATCATCACGCGCGGCGAGCTTGGGTCGACCGTGGTGACTCCGGGCTGCTCGGTCGACGTCGCTGCGGTCACGCCGCAACGCATCGTCGATCCGACCGGCGTCGGCGACGCTTACCGCGGCGGGGTGATGAAGGGGATCGCGCTCGATTTGCCGTACGAGAGCTGCGCGCGGATGGGCAGCGTCGCCGCCACATACGCGCTCGAGCACCTTGGCGGCCAGAGCCACGCGTACACCTGGGATGATTTCAAGCGGCGCTATCAGGAGCACTTCGGACTGCTGACGATCCCGGCCTAGACATCTTCTAAAGCCAATGTTGGTGTACATGAAGCAAGTTTTCGTCGGGTCGGCTTTAGAAGTTGCTTTAGAAGCTGTCTTAGCTGCGGCCGCGGAGCGGCCGCCTAGTAACGTAGATTCGCGTCGCGACAGCCTTCTTTACTCGTCGGTTTGAAGCGAAGCTTCGTTACTGTCCCGGTTCGAATCCGGTGACAAGTGTTCCGGAGCGCGGCGCCGGGCCGGCAAGGCGCGACGACCGGGAATACCGGAGCATGTTGAGGTATTTTCCTCTGTGTCCAAGGTGTCCTTGGTGGTGATTCAGCGGTGGGCGTAGCGATCGTGGGCGCGACCGCCGTGTCCTACGCGCTCGGATGGGCGATTGGCGTGCCCGTCCTCGTGCCGTTCCTCAACACACTCGCAAGCTTTCCCTTCATGGTGCTCGCGCTGAAGCGCGGCGACGTCCGTCTCGCGGTCGCGCGCATGCTGCTCTGGGCGCTGACGATGGGCGTAGTCGCAACGCTGACGTCATACGCGCGCCCGGCGCAGACCGAAGCCCTGTTTCTGCGTGGGGCCGCCTATCGGGCCGAGATGTTCGCGTGGGTGATGACGGGCCGCGGCGCAGAAAGCTCGCCGGCCCGGTTCGTGCCGGAGCAACTGAGGGATGCGGCGATCTTCTCAGGGCTCGCGCTGGCGACTGGAAGCGTGCTGGCCATGCCGATGGGCGCGGCGCTGATGAACTACATGGGACACTACGTCGGCACGCTCGCGGCGGCGGGCCGGCATCCCGCGCTCGCGATGCTGCTCGGCTGGCACCCGTGGGCCGTGATCCGCATCGCCAGCTTCGTCATCCTTGGCGTCGTGCTGTCGGCGCCGCTGCTGTCGCGCGTCTTCGGCTTCCGCGTGGACTGGACGGCGGCGCGGCCGCTGTTGATTGGAGCGTGCGGCGGGCTGGTGGCCGACGTTGTGCTCAAAACTCTTCTCGCGCCGGCGTGGCAAAGGCTGCTGCTGCGCGTCGTAGGCTGGTGACAGGATGAGCGCGAGGATTGTCGCTCCGCCTTTGGCGGGACGCGCGATGGGATCGATCGACACCAGCTTCGTCGTTGCGGAGTGGCAGGACGCAGGCGGGCCGGCCGGCCCGCCACGCCCGATCGCACCACGACACGTGCACCATGGAGACGACGAAGCGTGGTACGTTGTCGAAGGAACGCTGGTGGTGCAAGTGGGCGACGTCGAGGTGCAGGCGGGCGCTGGCGCGAGCGTGTTCGTCCCTCGCGGAACGCCGCACACGTACTGGAACGCCGGACCCGGGAAGCTGCGCTATCTGCTCGTGATGAGCGCCAACATCTACGGCCTGATTCAGGACATTCACACGCTGGCCGACCGAAACATCGACGCGCTTCGCGCCGTCTTCGCGAAGCACGACTCCGCGCTCGTCCCGTAGCGTGCTCAGGAGGCCGCGTGCCGAAAAAGACGACGAAGAAGGCGACGCCCCTGGCTCTCCACGCTGCACGATTCCCCGGACGCGATAGAGAGCACAGAATGAAACCACTGACCGTTGTGATGTTCGTTGGATGTCTGTTCTGTCGCGTTTCGTTGTCAGCTCAGGTGAACCCTGTCAATGACTTCTCCGGCGGCATCTCGGTCTTCACGATTGGCGGTGATGCCACCGACGCCACTCGGCACACACCAATCGGGTGGCAAGCCTCCGTTTCGCAAAGGATAGAGAATGACCCGACTGCGAAAAAGAAGACCCCTATCTCCATCGTCGGCGACTTCGGCGGTCAGTTCAGGACGTTGGACAATGGCAGCGCCCTGCACGTGTACGAATACATGGGCGGCGTGCGTGTGCGCGCCGGCAATGTCAAGAAGCCCACGTCTGTCTTTGCTCACGCGCTCTACGGCGGCATGTCAAAGGGTGTCGGCTCGACCTCGGAAACCGGTTTCATGATGGGTTACGGCGGGGGTATTGATGTGATGACGCCGGGTGGCGCATATGCGCTGGGCGTTCGCACCCAGTTCGATTGGCTGCCCTCGCGCACCAACGGCGTGTGGGCCACTAATCAATTCAGGATCACATTCGGCGCTGTCCTGATGGCCCGGTATTGGGATTAGAGCGTTGTGCAAACGGCCTTTACTGAATCTGCCCGTCAAATTGGCTCCGCGGCTGCGGTCGCGACAGCGGCGCGATCCAGCGCAAGCTGTCGGACGGCTCGCAAATCTGTCTTGCCGGTGCCGAGCGTCGGAATGGCCTCGATGACGTGGAGATCCTCGCGCTTGGGCAGCCATAACTTGGGCAGCTCGGTGCGGCACAGACGCTCCCACAGCTCGTGCGGCGCAAGCTCGGCGTCCGTATAAAAGGCCACGAGGCGCTCGCCTTTCACCGGATCGGGAACCGCGGTGACGACGCACGAGTGGGGCTCGTCGAGCAGCGCGCGCAGGTGATCCTCTATCTTCATGTGCGGAACCATCTCGCCCGCGATCTTGCTGAAGCGTGAGAGCCGGTCCGTGATGCGGATGAATCCGCCTTCGTCCAGCGTCGCGATGTCGCCGGTGACGTACCAGCCGTCGCGGATCACCTCGCTCGTCTTTTCCGGCTCGTCGAGGTAGCCGAGCATCCGGTTCGGACCGTTGACGAGCAGGAGCCCTTCCCTGCCGAACAGCGGTCCCTCGAAGGTCACTGGATCGACAACCTTGGCGACTACGCCCGGCAGCGGCTGACCGACCGATCCGCGATGCGCGCCGCGCTGGTGCTCGCCACGGTCGTTCACGTCCGGCGCGTTGACGGCGACGACGGGTGCCATTTCGGTGCAGCCGTAGCCTTCGAGCAGATCCACGCCGAACTTTTCCTTGAACGCGGCCGCGATGGGTTCGCGCAGCTTCTCCGCGCCGACAATCGCGTAGCGCAGGTGCGCGAACTGTTCGGGTGTGCACTTCCGGATGTACGACGCGCAGAAGGTCGGCGTGCTGATGATCATCGTGGCGCGATGCCGGCCCGCCAGCTCGCCGATCGTTTTCGCGTCCATCGGGTTGGCATGGTAGACGACCCCGATTCCCACAATCAGCGGCAGCCACAGCGTGCCCGTGAAGCCGAACGAATGGAAGAACGGCAGCACGCCCATCATGACGTCGGCGTCATTCAGCTGAAACAACTGGCCGGCCGCATCCACGTTCGAGAGGATGTTGCGGTGCGTCAGCATGACGCCCTTCGGGATGCCGGTGCTGCCGCTCGAAAAAATCACGGTGGCCAGCGCGTCACCGCCGGCGTCGGGAACGTACAGGCGGTTGATCGCCCACGCCGGCAGCAGCAGCGCCGTGACCATCATGCGGAGCTTCGCAAAGGCGCTCAGCTGCTTCATGACGTCCTCGAGAAACACCATGCCGTCGGTCTGCTCGAGACCGGCTTTCGAGAGAAACAGCCGTGACGTCAGGATTGTGCTGATCCTGGAACGCTCGATCGCTGCGGCCATCGCCTCGCGGCCGGCCGTGAAGTTGAGGTTCACCGGAACCTTGTCCGCCAGCGAAGCCGCAACGTTCGCCAGCGCGCCGCCGACCGACGCCGGCAACAGCAAGCCGATGTGTTTCTCGTTCGGCGAGCGCCGGCGGATCCAGCGCGACAGCAGCAGAGCGGCCACCAGCGCACGCCCGAACGTCAGGCGCTGCCGGCTGGAGTCGGCCATGCAGAACGACCGCCAGTGGTGCTTCGCGGTCCGGACGAACTGGCGCCCGAGCACTTCGTCCTTCGGCCGCCGCTCAATCGCGACGCGGGACCCCAGCTCCATCAGCGCCAGCCGCGCGTGGGCCGCGTCGGTCGTCGAGGGAAGCGGCGCACCGAAGGCGACCGTCACCGGGTACGGCACGCGCACCGGCCATTTCCAGAAGAATCGCCCGCCCTTGAAGCTGAAGATGCTGCCCCAGACGCGATCCAGATAGACCGGCACGATCGGGACATCGAGCCCTTCCGCCATCCGCTCGAAGCCGCGCTTGAACGGCAGCATGTTGCCGGTGCGGCTGATCGCTCCTTCGGCGAACACACAGACGACGTGACCGTTCCGGAGCTCCTGCCGCGCCTGTTCGAGCGATGCCATCACGTCACGGCTGCCGGCGGCAATCGGGATCACCTTCATGAGCTTCATCAACCGATGGAAGGCCCAGTGCTCGTAATACGGCTTGTAGACGAGGAAGCGGACGAAACGCTGCACGCAGGAGCCGACCAGAAGGCCGTCCACATGCGACAGATGGTTGCACACGAGCAGGGCCGGGCCGCGAAACGGCACGTGCTCCTGCCCGACGATGCGGATGCGGTACACCGTGTGCGTCAGCAGCCAGAGACAGAAGCGGATCAGGAATTCGGGGACGACCGACAGGACGTAGACGCTCGAGATCAACGTGAGGATGCCGAAGGTCAGGATCACGCGATCGGCGGACATGCCGAAGCCGGTCGTGCACACCCACAACGCGCCGGCCGACAGCAGGATCCCGGCCATGTTCAGGAAGTTGTTGGTCGCCATGAGGCGCCCTTTTTCCTGATCGCCGCTCCGCTGCTGGAGCAGCGCGTTCAGCGGCACGGCGAAGAGGCCGCCGAAGAAGCCCACGAGCATGAGGTTCGTCGCCGCGAACGCGAAGGAGTGGCCGGAGCGCGAGAGCAGAATCGCGAACACGCCCATGCCGATCGATCCGATGGGCGCGAGGCCGAGCTCCACCTTGTCGCCGGACAGCCGGCCGGCCGCCATGCTGCCGATGCCGATGCCGATGGCGGCGAACGTCGTGAGGATGCCGACCCAGCGGTCGCTCAACGCCATCACCTGCGTGCCGAAGAGAATCATCACCGTCTGCAGGAGCGAGCCCAGGAACCAGAAGTACGAGATGCCGAGCACGGTGAGCCACAGCACGCGGTCGCCACGCAGCCGCGCGAGACCGAGCGCGATCTCGCGCCAGGGGTTGAGATCGATCTTCGCCGCGGGCGCCGCGGCCGGCACGCGCGGGATGCGGAAGCTCAGCGCAGTGCCGAGCAGCGCGACGGCCACGACGATGACGCCAATCAACCACAACCGATCTTTCCACGCGTCGAACATGAAGCTGCCGCACGCGACGCCGACGACGATCGCCACGAACGTGCTCATTTCGAGGACACCGTTGGCGCGCGACAGGTCGCGATCGGGGAGCACCTCCGGCAGGATTCCGTATTTCGCGGGGCTGAAGAACGTCGCCTGCAGCGCGATCAGGAAGAGCACCGCATAGGTGATCTCGAGGCGTCCGAGCAGGAACGCGACCAGGCCGAGGCTCGCCGCGACGATTTCGAGCGACTTGGTGACGATGAGGACCGTGCGTTTGCTGTAGACATCGGCCACCTGGCCCGCATAGCCGGAGAACAGCAGGAAGGGCAGGATGAAGATCGCGCTGATGATCGACAGCTCGCGGTCGCCGCCGCCGCGCGTCGTCAGATGGACGGCGAGCAGCGACACGACGATCTTGAACAGGTTGTCGTTGAACGCCCCGAGGAACTGCGTCCACAGAAAGGGCTGCAGGCCTTTGCGCGAGAGCGTCTGGCGATAGCTTCCGTTCGTCATGTAGACACGATAGGCCGTCCCCCGACGGGATGTCCTGAGCGGCTCCTGAGAAACGCTGAGAAACGCTGTCGCGGCTGTCGATCCGTGCGTCCGCCCCTACGTGTCGGGCGCCGTCGTGGGGGCCGACCGGTGTGTCGGCCCTACGCACGGGAGGACAGTCCGCCCATAACCTTATCGGGCGCGCGCAGCCAGCTGCCCAAGGACGCCCGTAAACCCTGATGATGCATGGAGTTGCCTGAGGAGCGGATCGACGGGCATCGTCCATGCGGCGAATCCAGGCGGCGCGTCCCGCACCAGACGTCCCAGGGCACTGACGGCCCCATCCACATCGCCCTGAACCGCGAGCGTCTGGCCGCGGACGGTGCCCGCTTCGATCGGCCGCGTGCGGACGAGCGTGGCAAAGGCGGCGTCCGCGCGAGCCATCGCCGCGTCGGCGGCTGCCGCGGATCCTGACGCGCGATGCGCCAGCGCGAGGCCCAGATGCGTGGGCGCGTAGTGCGGATACAACTCGAGCGCGCGCTCGAACGCTCCGGCCGCGTCGGATGCGCGGCCCGCGCGAAGCAGCGCCGCGCCGCAGCCGTGGAGGGCATGCATCGCGTACTCGCGCCCGTAAAGACGATGAGGCTCGGCCAGCGTGCGTTCGCGATCCAGCTCGCGGATCGCTTCGTCGATGTCATCCTGCGCGAGCCGCACGAGGCCGAGCAGCCAGTGCAGCCCCAGCGCGGGGAAGCGTCCACCCTTCGCGAGCTGTCGATCCTGGACGGCGGCGCCCTGACGAAGCACGGTCTCGGCCTCCACCAGGCGGCCGCGCGCGACGTGGACCATCGCGATTTGAAAGTGCGCGAACGCGAAGTCCGGATACAGCGCCAGTGTGTTCGCCGCCGCGCGCAGCCGTCGATCGCCCCACGAGGCGTGCCCGAGGCGGAAGAGGTGCCGCCAGTTCGACGGCTCGAGCGTCACGGCGCGACGCGCGGCGTCGGACGCTGCGCCGGTCTCCCACGCACTGACCAGCACGAGCGCAAGCGTCGCATGCGCTTCGGCCAACCCCTCGTCGAGCGCCACCGCATGGCGCGCGTGTCCGACGGCGCGCTCGAGCGTGTCATGGGCCGGCTCGTTCTCCGATCGCGTCGTTTCGTAGAAGGCGAACTCCGCGTTAGCGAGGCCGGTATAGGCGAGCGCGTAGCGCGGGTCGGCGGCGGCGGCGCGCTCGAAGTCGGTGATCGCCTGCGGTATCTGCCGCACGTCGAGGGATTCCAGTCGCATCCAGCCCTCGTTGAAGGCGCGATAGGCATCCAGGCTCGGCGTTTCGCGGCCCGAGCCCGCGCGTTCGGTCCGCGCGTCCGGCACGCCGAGCTCGGTGGAGAATTGCGCGACGACCTGATCCTGCAGCGCGAAGATGCCGGCCAGCGGGCCATCGACCTTTGCATCCGCCAGCGCCTCACCGCTCACGACATCGACGACGCGGGCGGTGATGCGCAGCTGATCGCCGTGCCGCTGGTAGCTGCCGACGACCGCCAGCCGCGCGCCGAGATCGGCAGCAACCTCCTCGAGCGACCCGCTCGTGCGCCGCACGGCCTCCATGACGCGCCACCGATCGACGACGCGGAAATGGCCGAGCGCGCGGAGGTCGCCGGTGACCGTCTCGGCGATGCCGGCCGCGAGCCACGCCGAATCGGCGTCGCCGGTGACGTTGGCGAAATCCATCACCGCGATCGTGGGCACGTCGGCGTCGGCAGCGTCGGGCGCCGGTGTCCGCGCGCGCGCGGTCTCCACGGCGTCAACCCGTGTGACCGGCGCGATGAACCGGTACCCGCGGCGCGCGACCGTCTTGATGAACTGCGGCGCGCCCGGGTCGTCGCCGAGCGCCTGACGCAGCTCGGACATGGCCTGCGCGAGCGCGTTGTCGGTGACGTTCGCATCGGGCCACAGCGATGCGAGCAGCGCCTCCTTCGTGACGAGCGCGGCCGAATGATCGAGGAGATGAAAGAGTAAGTCGAGGAGCTTCGGCGTCAGATCCAGCGGGTCGCCGTCGCGCAACACCCGGTAGCCGGTGCGATCGGCGACGAACGGGCCGAAGCGGTACGACGCGTCAGGCATGGACGCCGGTGATTGTAGTGCAGCCTACTTCGCCGGCACGCGCGCGTTCAATTCCTCCAGCGAGTTGAGGACGACAAGAATCTGCGGTTGCGTCTCGGCGATCTCGTACGGACCGAGGCGAGTTCCGGCGGCAAGGGCCACGGAGTGAAGGCTCAGCTCGCGGAGAGCTGGCGGGCCTATTGTAGTTTTGAAGGTCGTGCCGGCCAAGGCCGACAACATCTTCCACGAGCGACGTCACCAGTGGGTGTTCCAGCCCGCGCGCTGCAGATCGCGGAGCTGGTCGTCGGCGTGCGTGAGCGCCGCTTCGCGCGATGGCCACCGCCGCGCGAAGACCAGCGCCCCATCATAGAAGAACTGCAGCTCGACATCGTCCGACTCGACGCAGTCGCGGATCTGCGCGTCGATCCACGTGTGGTTCTTGCGAAGCCGCCACACGCGGACCGGCGGGACCGGCGGCATCGTTACCTGATGAACGTGGCCGGCGTCGGCAGCGTCGCGCCGGACGCGGCGGACACGCCCGTCGTAGACGAGGGTCCAGCTGCGGGGGCCGAAGAGGTCGAGGACGCCGAGGCGGCGCCGCCTCCCGACGTCTGCCCGGCGGGGCCCGCCTGCTGGAGCGCCTCGAAGTCGACCAGCGACAGGTCGTAGGCGAGCACTGCGCCGAGCTCGCTCGTCTTCGCCTGCGCGAGATCGCGCTGCGCTTGAATCACGAGGAAGCTGGTCGACATGCCGACCTCGAAGCGCTTGCGCTCGGCGTCGAGCCGCTGTTCCGCGAGATCGCGCGCGGCGCGGGTCGTCTCGATCCGCTTGCCGTTCATCTCGATCTTCCACGCGGCGTCGCGCACCTGCTGGATGGCGCGCGCCTCGGCGCCCTTCAGGCGCTGATCGGCCTGCGCGCGCTCCAGCTTCGAGCGCGCGAAGTTCGCCTGGTCGGTGCTCCCGCCGATCGGATACGACACGCTGAGGCCCACCGCCCAGGTCGGGTAGTCGCGTCCGAACAGCTGCGACACGACGGTACCGAACGGCGTGATTTCGCCGGGACCGACGATGGTGCCGGGAAAACCGCCGGTGCGGAGCACCTGCGTGCCGCCGAGCCCGCTCGCCTGGTAGCTCGCATTCAGCCGCACGTCGGGCAGCCGCTGATTGTCGGCGTACTTGACGCCGATCTGCGAGTTGTCGATGTCCTTGCGCGCGCGCTGGAGATCGGCCCGTTCGGCGAGCGCGCGCGTTACCGCGGCCTCGACGTCTGGCGTGGCCGTGGCGATCGGCGGCGAATCGACCGTGTCGATCACCACGTTCCAGTTTTCCCGCCGGGTCGGATCGAAGATCAGCAGCCGCAGCCGGTCCTCGGACTGCTTCACGGCGGTCTCCGCGATGATCAACTGCTCCTGATCGGCGGCGACCTCCGCCTGCGCCGACAGCAGATCGAGCGGCGGCGACGTGCCGACCTCGACCTTCGCCTTGTTGACCCGCGCCAGCTCCTGCGCGAGATCCAGCGCCGAGCGCCGCGCCTCGACGCTCGCGCGCGCCGACACCAGGTTCCAATACGCGCTCTTCACGCCGGCCTCAGTGTGCACCAGGCTTTCGCGCAGCCGCGTGTCGGCGATGTCGCGGTTCGTCCGGCTGATAGCCAGCTGCTGGCGGGCGGGATCGATGATCAGATCGCGGATGAGCGGCTGCGAGACGTTGACCGACAATCCCGACTGCAGGAGCGGGTTGTAGCTGTTCAAAAAACTGTTGCTGTTGGTGTGCGCGGTCGACCACGACAGGTTGTACGTCGTGCCGAACCACGCCAACCGCTGACTCACGCCCGCGTTGGTGGTCATCGCATCGGTGCGGGTCGCGGTCGGCACCAGGAAGCTCGACGGCGGCTGCAGCTGGTTGTTCGACTGCACGCTCGTGTTCACCGTCGGTCGAAACGCGCCGGCGGCCGCCGCGACGCGCGTGTCGCTGATCTGCGGATCGAGCCGGTCCGCGTTCAGATCCACGTTGTGGTCGAGCGCCATCTTCACGGCTTCGTCGATCGTCAGGCGGAGCGTCGCCGGCGTTTTCGCGGCCGTCTGCGCAGAGGCGGTCGCCGCGAGCCCGATCGCGAGCAACGCGACGAGCGAGGTGCGCCCCAGCGCGGCGCCAGACGCCGAGGTGCGCCCCAGCGCGGCGCCAGACGCCGCTGCCGGTGCCTGCGCTGGCACGGTCGCCGGGACGGACCTCGTCCGCCGCGCGCCGAACAGCCGGAGCTTCGACGCATCGTCGAAGAGCGAATAGGCGACCGGGGTCACGACGAGCGTCAAGAGCAGCGCCATCGACTGGCCGCCGAAGATCACGAACCCGATCGCGTGGTTCGTGCCCGCGCCGATGCCGCGAGAGACGATCAGCGGGAGCATGCCGGCGACGAACGCGAATGTGGTCATCAGAATCGGGCGCAGCCGATCGCGGCTGGCCTGGATGACCGCGTCGCGGGTCGAGAGCCCGGTCTCCTTCAGCTGGTTGGCGTGGTCGATCTGCAGAATCGAGTTCTTCTTGACCACGCCGAACAGGACGAGCAGGCCGAGCGCGGAGAAGATGTTCAGCGACTGCTGGAAGAGGATGATCGACAGCAGCGCGAAGGGCAGCGTGAGCGGGAGCGACAGCAGAATCGTGATCGGGTGCAGCCACGACTCGAACTGCGCCGCCAGGATGAGATACATGAACACGAGCGACAGCAGGAACGCCGTGACGAAGTTCTGCGCCGCGCGCCCGAGCTCCCGTGAACGGCCGACCAGCACGCCGCGGTACTCGCCGCCCGTGTTCAGCTTCGCGAACTCGGCGAGCATCGTATTCTGGATGGCCGCCTGCGACGCCGTCGGCAGCAGGTTGCAGAAGACGGTGACCTGCCGCTGCCGCGCCTGGCGATTGATGTCGGTCGGCGACGTGCCCGGCTCGAAGTTCGCGACGTTCTCGAGCGACACGCTGCCAAGTCGAGACGAGGGCACCGCCAGGGCCGCAATGGCCGACTGCGTGGTGCGATCTTGCGCGCGCGCGCGCAGGTGCACCTCGTACTGCTCGCCGCCTTCGTTGTACGTCGTGACCTGATCGCCGCCGACGAGCCACCGCAGCGCCTCGGCCGCATCGCCAATCTGCACGCCGAGGTCCGCCGCCTTCGGGCGATCGACCTGCACGCCGAGCTCGGGCTTCCCGACGTTGAGCGACGTGTCGATGTCGACGACGCCCGGGATCGGCTTCACTTTTTCCACCAGCTGCCGGCCGATCGCCTCGAGCCTCTTCAGGTCGGGGCCGTTGATCGCGAACTGGATCGCCGCCGCCTGCGAGCCGCCGCCGCCGATGACGGCGACTTCCTGCACCGAGGTGCGGAGCCCGGCGCTGAACGGCGGAAGAATCTGCTTGCGGACCGCGTCCATCACGGCGAACTGATCGCGCTGGCGCGTTTCGATCGGCTTCAATCGGATGTAGATGTTGCCGAGATTGCGCGTCTTCGCCGGATCGCCGCCGACGGTGACGAGCGTGTAATCGACTTCCGGCAGCCGCTCCCGGATCGTGTTGGCGACGCGGTTGGTCAGCACGGTGGTCGACTCGAGGCTCGTGCCTTCGGGCGCGCGCAGGTTGACCTCGAATTCCGACTGGTCGTCGGGCGGCATGAAGTTCTTGTTCGCCGCCATGAACAGCGGCGCGCTCGAGAGCAGCACCAGCACAGCGAAGCCCGCGACGATTGCGCGGTGG
>WNEY01000524.1_pt1 | contig 24201 bp, 25 predicted proteins | sample 5400531 | NCBI WGS metagenome assembly WNEY01 (sample SAMN13153338, study PRJNA577476) | soil metagenome | isolation source: 200 cm saprolite under Douglas fir tree site 1 | place: USA:California | collected 2015-04-18
GGATCGAAGATGATGTCCTCGGGATCCCAGCCGTCCTGCGTGAGCAGCTTGTACGCGCGCTCGCAGATCCCGACCTTGCGCTCGACGGTGTCGGCCTGGCCGAGCTCGTCGAAGGCCATCACGACCACCGCGGCGCCGTAGTGCTTGATGACCCGCGCCTGCTCGAGGAACGCCTCCTCGCCCTCCTTCAGGCTGATCGAGTTCACGACCCCCTTTCCCTGCAGGCACTTGAGCCCCGCTTCCAAGACGGACCAGCGCGAGCTGTCGACCATGATCGGGATGCGCGCGACGTCCGGCTCGGTCGCAAGCAGGTTGAGGAAAGTGGTCATCGCCTGCACCGAATCGAGCAGGTCGGCGTCCATGTTGACGTCGAGAATGTTCGCGCCGCCCCGCACCTGCTCGAGCGCCACCTCCACCGCCTCCTGGAAGTCCCCCGCCTCGATCAAACGCCGGAAGCGCGCGGAGCCCGTGACGTTCGTCCGCTCTCCGATCATCACGAAGTTCGCGCCCGGGAAAATTCGGAACGGTTCCAATCCACTTAGGCGCGTCAGTCGCTCTCCCTCCGGGACACGTCTTGGGGTCTGACCCCGGGTTGCGTCCGTAATGGCCTTGACGTGATCGGGCGTGGTGCCGCAGCAGCCGCCGACGACGTTGACCAGGCCGTCCTGCGCGAACGCGCGGAGGAAGCGGCTCGTGTCCTGCGGCTGCTCGTCGTGCGTGCCGAACTCATTCGGCAGGCCGGCATTCGGGTGGCACGCGACCCAGGTCGGCGCGATACGCGAGAGGTCCTCCACGAACGGACGCATCTGGGTGGCGCCCAGCGAGCAGTTGACGCCGACGATGAACGGGTTCGCGTGCTCGACGGAGAGCCAGAAGGCCTCGACGGTCTGCCCGGAGAGGTTCCGGCCGCTGCGGTCGATCGCCGTGAAGGAGATCCACAGCGGGAGCTCCGGCGCCTCGTCGACCGCAGCCGCGATCGCGGCCTTGGCGTTGAGCGTGTCGAAGATCGTCTCGATCAAGAGAAAGTCGACGCCGCCTTCCGAGAGCGCGCGGATCTGCTCGGCGTACGCATCGCGCACCTGTTCGAACGTGTGCGTACGGAAGGCGGGATCATCGACGCGCGGCGACAGCGAGAGCGTGACGTTGAGCGGGCCGACCGAGCCGGCGACGAAGCCGCCGACCTCGTCGGCGGCCTGCCGCGCCAGTCGCGCGCCGGCGACGTTCATCTCGTAGACGTGCTCCTCGAGCCCGTAGTCCGCCTGCCCGATCGAGGTGGCGGTGAAGGTGTTGGTCGTCGCGATGTCCGCGCCCGCGGCGAAGTACTTGCGGTGGATGTCGAGCACGACCTCGGGCCGCGTCAGGTTGAGGAGGTCGGGATCGCCCGCGACGTCGCGCGGATGCTCCTTGAAGCGCTCGCCCCGGTAGGAGTCCTCGCCCCTGATCTCCCGCTGGATCAGCACGCCCCAGGATCCGTCGAGCACGGCGATCCGCTCGCGGAGGATGGCTTCGAGTCGTGTGCGCGCGTCCTGCATCCCTGCTCCGTTCTGCCTACTGAGGCGCCGCTCGTCGGCGCCGCCTAGCGGAGGTGCGGGCTTCGCCCGCGCCTCCGTCTAACGCCCGCCTCTTTGAGAGGAAACCTCGCGACCCTGCATTACCTACCGAAAGAGAACGGCGCCTGCTCGAGGCGCGCGGGCTCTTTAGGCGTTTGGTAACCCGGTCGCCAAGCTGCCTTTCAAAGCTCTCCGGGCATCTCAGAGGCTACCAGAGCGTTCGCTCGCGGTCCTGACCGCGCAGCCGCCGGTCCTTCGTCAGCAACACGGCGTCGTGCGCTACGGCCGTTGCGAAGATGATCCGGTCGGCGGGGTCGCCGGGAAAATCGTCACCGAGGAGCGCCGCCGCGACAGCCGTCCCAGGGCTCAGGTTCAGGGTCTCGACCCGCTCCATGGCGAGCGCCCGCGCGATCCACTTTTGGACCTCGTCGTCGAGCCTGACGCGCCGCCGCCGGACGAGCGTTGCGATCTCCCAGCAGCTGATCGTGCAGATTCCGATCCCATCGGCGTTGTCGATCTCGGCTGCGGCGCGCTTCGAGAGTCCCGGCAATGCGCCCGCCCACCACAGCCAGACATGCGTGTCGAGGACGATCAGGACTCAGCGTCCCAGCGTTCGTCGATCGGCGCGATCAACTCTTCTTCCGAGACGAGGATCTCGACGCTTCCGGCGAGCGATTTCGGCGGCTCAACGGGAACGACCTCTGCAACCGGGCGGCCACGCTTCGTGACCACCAGCGGGCGACCGGTGGAGGCGACCTCGTCGAGCAGCGCGAGGCATTGAGCCTTGAACTGCCCGGCTGGGACATGTCTCTTTGTGACCATGGTCATATGACCATGATACCTGATGAAGACGACGCCCGGGCGTTACTAGCTGCGCCCGGAGACCGCGAGCTGGTTCTCGGCGTGCTTGATCCGCTGCTCCAGCTGCCAACGGTCGGCGTTCGACTCGCCCCGCTCGACCCGCTCGAGCTCGCGCCTGGCCGTCTCGAGCTGCTCGCGCGCCCGCTCCTCGTCGATCTCGTTCGCGAGCACCGCGTCGTCGACGAGAGCGATCGCTCGGTCGGTCTCGACCTTGAAGAAGCCGGGCCCCGTCGCGAACTCCCGCACGTCCTCGCTCGCCCTGTTCAGGTAGACGCGGGTCGAGCCCGCCTTCAGGGTCGCGATCAACGGGGCGTGGCGGGCCAGGACGCCGATCTCGCCGGCCGCGCCCGGGACGATCAGCATCTCCGCCTCGCCCTCGAACGCGGGACCCTCCGGCGTCACGAGCGAGACGTCGAAGAGCTTCCGGTCCTCAGCCATCAAGAGACGCCGGCCGGCTCAGCTTCGGGCTCGCGCGCGTCCTCGCCGGCCGTCGGATCCTCGCTGGGCTCCTCGCTCTTCTCACCCGGAGCCTCACCCCCGCCCGAAAGCCGTCGTCCCTTCTCGACCGCCTGCTCGATCGTCCCGACCATGTAGAAGGCCTGCTCGGGAAGCTCGTCGTGCTTGCCGTCGATGATCTCCCGGAAGCCCTTGATCGTGTCCTCGGTCTTCACGTACTCGCCGGGAGTGCCCGTGAATTGCTCGGCGACGAAGTTCGGCTGCGACAGGAAGCGCTGGATCTTGCGCGCGCGCGCCACCACCAGCTTGTCCTCGTCCGACAGCTCGTCGATCCCGAGGATGGCGATGATGTCCTGCAGGTCCTTGTAGCGCTGGAGGATTTCCTGGACGCGTGTCGCGGTGGAATAGTGCTGGTCTGACACGATCCCCGGCTGCAGGGCGCGCGAGAACGAGTCGAGCGGGTCGACCGCGGGGTAGATGCCTTGCTCGACGATCGCCCGCGAGAGCACCGTCGTCGCATCGAGGTGCGCGAATGTGTTCGCAGGCGCGGGATCGGTCAGGTCGTCTGCAGGCACATAGATCGCCTGCACGGACGTGACGGACCCCGTGCGCGTCGACGTGATGCGCTCTTGCAACTGGCCCATCTCGGTCGCGAGCGTCGGCTGGTAGCCCACCGCGCTCGGCATGCGGCCGAGCAGCGCAGACACTTCCGAACCGGCCTGCACGAAGCGGAAGATGTTGTCGATGAAGAGCAGGACGTCCTTGCCCTGGTCCCGGAAGTATTCCGCCATCGTCAGGCCCGAGAGGCCGACGCGCAGGCGCGCGCCCGGCGGCTCGTTCATCTGCCCGTAGACGAGTGCGACCTTGTCGAGCACGCCGGACTCCTGCATCTCGAGCCAGAGGTCGTTGCCTTCACGAGTACGCTCCCCGACGCCGGCAAAGACGGACAACCCCTCGTGCTCCCTACCGACGTTGTGGATCAGCTCCTGGATCAGCACCGTCTTGCCGACGCCGGCGCCGCCGAACAGTCCGACCTTGCCGCCCTTCACGTAGGGCGCGATCAGGTCGATGACCTTGATGCCGGTCTCGAAGATCTCCGTCGTCGGTGAGAGCTCGCGGAACGTCGGCGGATCGCGATGGATCGGCCACCGTTCAGCGTCCTTGGGAGCATCCTTCTCGTCGATCGGATCGCCGAGCACGTTCCACAGCCGACCGAGCGTCACGTCCCCTACCGGCACGGAGATCGGCTGGCCGGTATCGATCACCTCGAGCCCGCGGGCAAGCCCGTCGGTGGAGTCCATCGCCACCGCCCGAACACGGTCGTCACCGAGGTGCTGCTGCACCTCCGCGATCAGCGAGCGTGCCTTCTGCCCGTCGCGCTCGGGTATGTCGATTCGCAACGCGTGGTCGATCTCGGGCAGCTCGCCCGGAAAGACGGCGTCGATGACCACGCCTTTGATCTCGACGATCCGACCGTGCTGGCTGTCTTTCGCGTCAGGCATCTCGCTCCAGGGAAGGCGACTCGAACGACGGCAGAAGCCGAAACAACTGCCCGGGGAGCGGCAGTCTACCGAAGCAGGCTATCGAGCCAGCTATACGGCGACGGGCACGCGACGCGTCTGCTGCCGCACCTGAGTATTGCGGAGCATGCGCAGATCGTCACTGACCGATGTGAGACGAGCCGGTGCGATCGTCGTCGCCGCACCGGGCGGAGACAGATGGTCGCCGCGGATGTTTCCGAAGACGCCGCTCACCCCTGCGACGGCCACGAGCGCCGCAGCGACGGAAGCCGCCTGGACGGTCAAGCGATGCAAGCGGCGATCCCTCGGCAGGACGAAGGGGAACTCAGGCTCCTCTAGAGGGGCGATCCGCAGGAGCTGCGTCGTGGCGGCGAGATCTGCGCCGTACCGGCGACACTCCACGCACCCCGCCAGATGGGCGTCGAGGCCGGCGGCCTCGACTTCCGAAAGCGCGCCGTCGAGCCGGAGCGCGATTTGCTCGCGTCTCCGGCGGCATTGGCTGAAAGATGCGCGGACCAGCATCGCTTTCGATCTAGACGGTCTTCTTTATCGAAAGTTAGCGAATCGGCGGGCGGGCGCAAGCCAATTGAGGCTTGAATAAGCTGGTCCGCGTCGCACGGGCCTAGGCGGCCGGAGGCTCGCCGGCGATCTGGAGCGGCTTGACGATCTCTGCGAAGTGGCACGCGCTCGGGTGGCCCTGCCCACGGTCGATCAGCAACGGCTCCTCCTCGGCGCAGATTGGCTGGGCCTTCCAGCAGCGCGTGCGAAAGCGGCACCCCGACGGCGGGTTCGCCGGGTTCGGCACGTCGCCCTCGAGCACGATCCGCTTTCGCTTGCCGCGCTGTGACGGCTCCTCGATCGGGACGGCCGAGAGGAGCGCCTGCGTGTACGGATGCGTCGGCCGCTCGTAGATGTCCTCCTTCGCCCCCAGTTCGACGATCTTGCCGAGATACATCACGGCGACACGGTCGGAGATGTGGCGGACGAGCGAGAGGTCGTGCGCGATGAAGAGGTACGTGAGGTTGAAGTCGCGCTGGAGCGACTCGAGCAGGTTCACAACCTGTGCTCGGATCGAGACGTCGAGCGCCGACACGGGCTCGTCCAAGACGACGAGATCCGGATTGAGCGCCAGCGCGCGCGCGAACCCTATGCGCTGACGCTGGCCGCCGGAGAACTCGTGCGGGAAGCGGTTTCCGTGCTCGGGGCTGAGGCCGACGGTGCGCAGCAGCTCGTCGACCCTCTGCTTGCCGCCCCGGTCCCGATAGAGGCCGTGGACTCGAAGCGGCTCCGCGACGATCTCACGGACCGTCATGCGCGGGTTCAGCGACGCGTACGGATCCTGGAAGACGATCTGCATCTCGCGGCGGATGTCGCGCATCTGCCGCCGGCGCAGGGTCGTGATGTCGCGGCCGTTGAAGACGATCCGGCCTGCCGTCGGCTCGACGAGCTTGATGAGCGTGCGTCCCAGCGTCGTCTTTCCGCATCCGGACTCACCGACGACGCCGAGCGTCTCTCCGGAGATCACGATGAGGTCCACGCCGTCGACGGCATGGACCTGGCCGACCACGCGCTTGAGAATCCCGGCGCGGATCGGGAAGTACTTGACGAGGCCCTCGATGCGGAGGATGACGTTCCCGCCCGTCGCCTCCGTCTGCGCCTGCGTCTCTTCGCCCACGATCATCGCGCCGCAGCCTCAGTGGGCTCCGCCGGCGCGAAGTGCGACGACCGCCCCTCGAGCTCCTCGGCGAAGTGGCAGGCGGAGAGGTGATCCTCGCCGACCTTCCGCAGCAGCGGCTCCTCCTCGCGGCAGCGCAGGCGCCCTTGCGAGAGGAAGCAGCGCGGATGGAAAGCACAGCCCGGCGGGCGGTTGATGAGACTCGGCGGCTGGCCCGGGATGGGCCGCAGCCAGGCCTCGTCGAGCGTCAGGCGCGGCAGGCTGTCCATGAGCCCGATCGTGTACGGATGGCGCGGAGCCAGGAAGATCGTGTTGACGTCGCCGGTCTCGACGATCCTGCCGGCGTACATCACGATCACGCGGTCGGCCATCTCGGCGATCAGCCCCAGATCGTGCGTGATGAGGATAGTCGCCGCATGCGTCTCCTCCTGAGCCTTCTTCAGCACTTCGAGGATCTGCGCCTGAATCGTCACGTCGAGCGCGGTCGTCGGCTCGTCTGCGATGAGCAGGGATGGGTCGTTGGAGATCGCCATCGCGATCATGGCGCGCTGGCGCATGCCGCCCGAGAACTCGTGCGGATACTGGTCGTGGCGCCGCTCCGACTGCGGAATTCCAACGGCGTTCATCAGCCTCAGGACCTGCGTCTTGACCTCGTCGTTCTTCTTGTCGGGGAAGTGCGTCTTGACCGCCTCGCCGAGCTGATAGCCGATGGTGAGCACGGGGTTGAGCGATGTCATCGGGTCCTGGAAGATCATCGCCATGTCGCGTCCGCGCACGTCCCGGAGCTCCTTCTTTTTGACCTTCAGCAGGTCGCGCCCCTTGAAGATCGCCTCGCCGCGCGCGATCCGCCCCGGCGGCTGCGGGATGAGCCCGAGCAGCGTCAGCGTGCTGACGCTCTTGCCCGAGCCCGACTCGCCGACGATGCCGAGCACCTCGCCGGGATAGACGTCGTAGGTGATGCCGTCGACGGCGTGGACGATCCCGTCCTCCGTCGCGAACTCGACGACGAGGTCTCGGACGGAGAGGACCGGCTCAGGCACGGATTCGCCGCTGGGTCGGGTCGAGCGCGTCTCGGAGACCGTCGCCGACGAAGTTGATGCAGAGAACGATCAGCACGAGCGTCAGACCAGGGAAGACAGTCAGCCACCAGGCCTGCGGGTTGTCCTGGCCGTCGAAGACGAGCACGCCGAGGGCGGGCGTGGGTGGCTGGATGCCGAGCCCGAGGAAGGCGAGGGCCGCCTCGATGAGGATCGCCTGAGCGACGGTCAGGGTGCCGTTGACGACGATGGGCCCGATCGAGTTTGGGAGCATGTGGCGGAACATGATGCGCAGGTCGCCGGCGCCGGCGGCCTTGGCCGCCTCCACGTATTCCTTCTCGCGCAGCGATAAGAAGGTCCCTCGGACGATACGCGCGAGGAAGGTCCAGAAGAAGAGGGCAAGGATGAAGGCGATGCGCCACTTGTCGCCGGCGCCGTAGAGCGCCGAGAAGGTGAGCAGGATTGCGAGCAGGGGGAACGTCAACACGAGATCCGTGAGGCGCATGAGGATGTTGTCGATCCAGCCGCCGTAGTAACCGGCCAACGCACCGATCAGGACGCCGATCAGCGTCGAGAGCGCGGCGACGAACAACCCGACGGTCGCCGACGTCCGGATGCCGTAGATGACGCGGCTGAAGGAGTCGCGCCCGAGGTCGTCGGTGCCGAAGAAGTGGTGCGCCTTGAGTGTCGGCCCGTGATAGGCGTTCGCGAGGTCGAGCTCGGAGTACCCGTAGGGCGCGATGTGGCTGGCGAACGCACCGCAGAGGAAGATCGCGGTGACGAGGACGAGGCTCCCGACAGCGAGCCGGTGGCGCATGAAGCGGCGGCGCGCGAAGGCCCACTGGCTGCGGGCCTTGATCTCGAGGCCGTACTCGAAGACCTCCTCGGCACCGGGCGGCGCGACGACCCCGCCCCCGGCCGCGGCCGCGGCGACTGGGGTTGGTCCGGGCTGCGTCTCAGGAATAGCGAATCCTCGGGTCGAGGTAGCCGTAGACGATGTCGGCGAGCAGGTTGGCGAGGATGATGATGATCGAGGTCACGAGCAGCCACGCCATGACGGGGTAGAGGTCGAGCTGGTCGAGCTTGTAGCGGAAGTAGAAGCCCATGCCGTCGAGGCTGAAGACCGACTCGGTGATGATCGCCCCGCCGAGCAGGCCGCCGACGTTGAGCGCGATCACGGTCACGAGCGGGATGAGGGCGTTGCGGAAGACGTGCTGCATGATCACGCGCCGTTCCGGAAGGCCCTTCGCCCGCGCGGTGCGCACGTAGTCGGAGTTGATCACCTCGAGCATCGACGCGCGCATAAAACGGCTGTAGAGCGCAAAGTCGATGATCACGAGCGTCGCGACCGGCAGCCCCAGGTGCTGGATGCGGTCGAGCGAGAACGTGCCTTCACCCGGGTTATTGAGCCCGGACGTGTAGAAAATGCGCAGGTTCCACTTCAAGTAGATGTTGACGAAGAGGATCTGAAGCAGGAGGGCCAGCCAGAATGTCGGCATGGCGAAGCCGAGAAAACTTAAGGTCGTCGCGAAGTAGTCGAAGATCGAGTACTGGCGTATCGCCGATAACACCCCGACCATGATCCCGAGCAGGATCGCGATCACCGACGAGGTGATGATGAGCTGCGCTGTGTGCCCCATCACGCGCTTGATGTCCGGCCAGATCGGCTGCTGCGTGACGAGCGAGTCGCCGAGCTTGTTGGTGGTGACGTCCTTCAGCCAGTACCAGTAGCGCACCGGAATCGGCTTGTCGAGCTTGTATTTGTGCTTGAGCTGCTCGACCGAGGCGGGCGAGAACTTCGGGTTCTGCTTCACCCTCGCCGCGGGGTCCCCGCTCAACGAGACGGCCGTGAAGATCAGGAAGCTCGTCGCGAGCAGCACCGGGATGCTGTAGAGGAGGCGACGGACGATGAATGCGAACATCTGCTGACGCTCCTAGCGAACGCCCGAGCCCGCCCCGCGAAGCGGGGCGGGCTCGGTGCTCGATTTCGGTCGGCTCAGATTAGCCGAGTTGTTGTCCGTAGGCCTAGAAGTGCCAGCCGTACGCGTTCCAGGTCGGGCCGAGGCTAGTCGGGTTGGGGTTACCCAGCCCCTTTGCGCTCGTCTTGTGGACCATGATGACCGGCACCGCGTAGAGCGGAATCGACGGCACGTCCTTCGCCATCAGGGCGTTCGCCTTGTTGAAGAGCGCCGCCCGCTTCTTGGCGTCGAGCGTGGTGTCCGTCTGGTTGAGCAGCTTCGAGACCGTCTTGTTGCAGTAGGTCATGTTGTTCGACGGCTTCCCGCACGCAAGCCACGGCACCGTGAAGCTCGAGTCCGGTGTGGTGACCCAGGCGTACTCCGCCATGTCGAAGTTGCCCGAGGAGAGGCTCTGCGGGCCCGACCCGAACAGGACGTTCGGCGGAACGAGCCTGATCTCGAGGTCGATCCCGATCGCCTTGAGGTTCTCCTTGTAGACCTGCGAGGCGGCCACGCGCCGGCGATTCGTTCCGGTCGTCGTATGCACGATCGCCGCCTTGGTGCCGCCGCAGACCATGATCCCGTCGCCGCCCGGACTGCAGCCGTGGGACGTCAGGATCTGCCTCGCCTTAGAGGCGCTGTAGGCGTACTTCTTGAAGTCCGGCTTGTAGTTCGCATCCGGCGGATAGAAGACGAGGCTGTTCAGGACCGGCAGGTTCGACGCGATGTCACCGAAGAAGGTCGAGATCAGCCCCGGCCGGTTGATGCCGGTAATGATCGCCTGGCGAAACCACGGCTTCTCCATCAGCGGATTGTGGTTGCCCTTCCCCGACAGGTCGATGTGCTCCAGGTAGAGCCCTGCGCCCGACTTGTAGGAGATACCGCTCTGGTGCTGGAGCGCGCCGAGACCCGTCTGCGGCGACGGGAAGATCGCGTCGACCTCTCCGCCCCTCATCGCCTGGATCTCGGAGTTCGTATCCTGGATGAAGCGGAAGACGATCTTCTTCAGCTTCGGCTTCGGGCCAAACCACTTCGGGTTTGCGACGAGCGTCGCGTCCTGGCCCTTGCGGTAGGACTGGAGCAGGTATGGACCGTTGCTGATCGGCTTCCCGCTCTTGGGGTCGCACACGCAGTTCGACCAGATCTTGTTGTAGTCCTCACTCTCCAGGAGGTGCTTCGGCAAGACCGCGCCGACGCCGAAGAGGTCCTTCCAGTCGGCGTACGGAGCCTTGAAGAAGAACTTGACCGTCTTGCCCTTGTGGGAGACCTTGGCGTTCGTGATCTGGTCGTAGCCGTCGCGACCCGCGACCTGGCTGTTCGGGTCGACGATCTTCTGCCAGCTCCAGACGAAGTCGGCGCCGGAGACGGGCGTGCCGTCACTCCAGTTCGCGTTCTTCCGGATGTTGTAGGTGATCGTGAACGGATTGGCCGTCAGCTTGGCGCTCGAGATCACGTCCTCTTTGTACTGAAGTTTGTCCGTGATGATGTACGCACCGCGCAGCACGGCTGAGTTGCCGATCACGACAGCCCAGAACTGGTTACAGCACTCGAGGTTCGTGTTGAACCCGTTGATGTCCTGTTCCGCGCCGAAGACAAGCGTGTCCTTCGCCTGCCGCGACGTCGGAATCGCGGACCGCAGCAGCGAGTCCGGGAGACTCCCCGCAGTGGCCGACGCCAGGCTAAACGACGGCTCGGCCGCGCGGTTCGTCAGCTTCGCCGTCGCGCCGGACACCGTGACCACACTGGCAAGCATCACGACACCGGCCAACAGCCAGAGGCGTTTACCCATGTATTCACACCCTCCATTCTCTTGCGCCGGGAGCCCGTTCGGCGGCGCCTGCTCGCTCCCACGCCTCGACCAGAGGCGCGCCGTCCTGACTCTATGACGTTTTGGAGCCCTGTTTGGTTAGGAAGGTGGCACAGGTTAGAGGTTCCGGCGTCGCAGAACGAAGCCGAGCGGGAGGGCCGCCGCGAGCACCAGCCAGGGCGCAAGCGGAGTCCTGGAGCGAACCTCACCGCTGTGCTTCGCGGGCCCCTGTCCGAGGTCGGCCCGCGCCCGACGGACGACTGCGTCGACGTCATCCTCCGAGAACACTCGTCCGTGCGTCGCCGAGGCGAGGTCCTCGAGGACTCCGCGACTTCCAGGATCGGGCCGGTAGTTCGGATCGACGCGACCGCCCGGGAGGGCAATTCGATCGCTCGCGTTCGACACGCGGACGAAGATCGTCTTGACCGGTGGCCGGTTGCGGAGGGCCGAGGCGACGGTCCCCGAGAAGACGGGGACGCTCTCGCCGTCGGTGAGCACGACGACGAGCCGGTGCGTCGCGACGGGCGAGAACCACCCGTTCGCGCCGAGGTCGCCGAGCGAGTTGAGGTCGGTCGAGCGCTCGCCCGGCAAGAAGATCTTGGGCGGCAGCGGCTCGTCGATCCTGACGGACTCTTCGACCGTCGCGTCGAAGACCTCCTCGCGGGGCGTGGGAAAGAGATGAGGAAGCACGCTCCCCGTGAAGGACGCGACGCCCACGGGGACGCCGGGAAGCGACTCGCGCACTCTCACGGCGAGCCGCTTCGCGCGCTCCAGCCTCGTCGGCCCGCCGGCGCCGAGAGAGGCCTCCATCGAGCGGGAGACGTCGAGAACGACGTACGCCTGCGCGTCCGAGCGAACCAGTTGCGGCGTCGTGCGCGCGAGCACGGGCTGCGCCGCGGCAAGCGCAAGGAGCAGGCCGAGCCCGGCGAGCGCCGCGGCGGACGACGCGTGTGTGCGCGCCTGCGGCTGCGGAAGCCGCAACGCCGCCCGCAGCCGCCGCGCGCGTCGCTCGAAAGCGACGAGCGCTGCCAATGGGACCGCGATCGCGAGCGCGGTGAGCGCCCCGGTCGGACTGGCGAACGAGAGGTCCATCAGTAGCCCGAGCCGAACTCCGTCGACTCCGTCGCCGTGCCGCCGACGCCCTTGAGGGTGGGAGTCGTCGAACGCACGGTCGCGATCAGCCGAAGCGCGACCTCGAGGTTGAACTTCGCTTCCGCGTTCGCCTCGTCGACGGCGATCGCCCGCCGGAACGAGCCGGTCGCACGCAACAGCGCCCTCAGCCACTTGATCGGATCGCTGGAACCCGCGGAAACGACGTCCAGCACGCCGACCATGTTCAGCTCTCGTGAGCGGCGCCAAGCGACGTGGTCGCTCTGCGCCAGGCGCCACAGCCCCACTGCCGCTTCGCTTCGGTACACCTGCATGGACGGCGTGGCCTCGAGGACATTCACCCGCGGCCGACCCAGAGCGAAGAGGCGCACCGCTCTCCGGTAGGCGACCTGCTCGCCGACGCCGAGTAGCCCGCGCGCCACGCCGAACGGGACGATCTGCGGCGGCTCCCAGAGACTCTTGTACGCGGGATCGAAGCGGAACGCGACGTCGTCGTCCGCGAGCGCACGCTCGTAACGGCGGACGTCGACCGCAAGCAGCAGCAGGAGAACCGACGCGCCGACGGCGACGAGTGCGCCCGCGAACGCAAGCGGACGATTCACGCGGCTTTCTCCCGCGGCTCGATGCGCGGACCGAGCAGCCGCCCGCACCAGAACTCGTTCAGCGCCACGACGGCGAGCAGCACGAGCGTGACCCCGACGAGTCCGCCGGGAACCGGCTGCTCGAGCGCAGCTTCGGCGACGCCACGCAAGCCGCCGCGGCCGAGCGAGCTCGGCGGCACGAAGGCGCTCTCTCCCGCCAGCCGCTCGAACACAGAACGGTCCCCAGCCGACGGCCTGAGCGCGACGATGCGCAGCGGTATCCGGTCGTTCTGCAAGGCGACGATTTCCTCCGCAACGCGCGGCAGATCATCCGGCAGTCCGGAGAGGTCGCTGACGAGCATGACCACACCCCGCCCGCGCCCGTGACGAAGCAGGGCTTGATGGGCCGCAGCGAGGCCGACCGAGATGCGGGTGCCGGCGCGGAAGTGCGGGTCCCACGGCGTTTCCGGGAGCCTCAGTTTCTTCGCATGCGGCCGGAGCCGGAATGGAGTCAAGAAGCCGATCATCGGCCGGAGCTCGGTCCCGGGCGAGCCCGGCGGGAGTAGCTCGTAGGCCATGTCCGAGAAGACAACGAGACCCACGCGCTGGCCGGGGACGGCGAAGCGCCTCAGCAAGTCGGCCATCTCTCCCATCCGCGACCCGTTGATGCTGCGAGACAGGTCGAGCACGATCACGCCGCTTCGGCTTTCGGGCACGAGCCTGTGTGCGGGCAGCTCCAGGCTCCTCGCGGTCAGCGCGGCCACAGCGAGCAGCGCGACGGCCGCCAGGCCGAGGGCCGACCGCTGGAGCATCGTCCGGCGTGCAGCGGTGCGCAGCCGGTCGAGGCCGGTGAAGGGGATCGCGTCGTGCGCCCGGCTACTGCGGGCGTCCATCCCTGCTCCTCTCGATGACGCTCCGCACGTCGGCGGCCAGGGCGAGCGTCGCCGCCGGCCCGGGCGCCGGCTCGGACCAGGCGAGCCCCTTCGCAGCCGAGGCCAGCTCCGCCTCGCGGCTTCGGCCAAGTTCTCCGGCGAGCAGCTCGAGCGCCTTGCGCTCGTCGGGGACGAAGCCTCGCGCACGCGCGCGTTCCACGACGACGAGCGCGCGCTCGAGCGGCGAGAGCACGATCGGCGACTGGGGTGGCAGCCCGGGGGCCGTGGTCTCCCGAAAGCGTCCGTAGCGGAGCACGAGCCAGCCCGCCGCACCGAGCAACAACGCCGCAGCCGCGACCAGAAGCGCGACGAGCAGGCTCGGCGAGACGGCGTAGTCGACGCGCCCGAGAGCCGGCGAAGCCTGGACCAAGGCCAGCCGAAAGTCATCCACCAAAGCCGCGTCCGTCGGCGTCAAGCGCGACGCAACCTCCACCGGAGACAGAGTCAGGAGCAGCGACCCGCGTGTCCCGTCGGTCCGACGGAAATCCAGGTGGACGCCGGACGGCGCAAACGTCCGGCTGCCGCCGACCCTCGGGTCCGGCGGCAGGCAGGCCGCCACGAGGCAGCGCAGCGACAGCCTGTACAGCACCCGCGTGACGTGGCCGACCTCGCGTCGGTCGACCGACGTCGCGCCGGCGGCGTACGGCGAGAAGCCGCCGCCGAGCGCGAGCGTCGACGGGTCGATGCGACGCCGGTCGACCACGGCGCCGACCCGCACGACGACCGTGTCGCCGAAGAGCGCCGTGCGCGGATCCACCGAAGCCGCGGCGAGGATCCCGCTGGCAGGCAATGCCGGTGATCGCGAGCCCGGCGCCGTCATCACGGCAACGATCACAGTCACGATCACCGCTCCCGCGGCGACCGCGAGCGCAGCGATGACGCCGCGGCGCATCACCACGGCCGGCTCCGCAGCGCCTGCCGCCAGGCGGCCCAGTCGAGAAAGGCCGCGAGGATCTCGTCGGGCTCGTCAGATGAGACGAGCACGGGCTCGAGCTCCAGTCCCCGCAGCTGTTCCAGCAGCGCAGCACGCCGTTGCTCGTTCGCCGCGCGCCGCTCTGCGACTTCGTCAGCACGCAGGCGGACCGCGCGCACCCGGCCGTCGGCAGGATCGACGAGTCGCACGACAACGCCCGCTACCTCCGGAAAACTCTGCTCCCAGACGGGGTCCTGGATCACGACCGGAACGAGGTCCCAACGGTACTCGAGGGCCTCCAGCCACACCTCCTCCGCCGCCTCGAGGAAGTCGGACAGGATGAACACGAAGCTCCCGAGGGGCAGCGCGTTGCGGTGCCCCTTGAGGTGCTCGATGGCCCGCGCGAGTGCGTCCGGCGGCGCTGTAAACGGCCGTTCGAGACTCAGCTCCTCGGGCACGCGCTGCGTGCGCGGCGGCCGCCACAGCGGTTCTTCCTCCGCGACGTCCAGATAGCCGAGGAAGCTACGGGCCGCGATCGCGCTCTCGACCACGAGCTCGGCTGCACGGCGCATCGCACGCGGCTTCGAGAGCCAGGGCAGCGCAGGCGAGAAGAACGCCATGCTCGGGCGGTAGTCGCAAAGGACGATGACCCGCGGCGCTTCCTCGGTGTAGTACTCGCGCACGACGAACTCGTCCGTTCCGCGCGCCGAGGACAACCGGGCCGAGGCGGCCCAGTCGATTGCGTCCACGGGATCTCCGGGACGGTACTCCCGCGAGCTCGCGACGTCCGAGCCCACGCCCCGCCGCGAGCTGCGTACCTCCGCGAACGCGAGCCCGATCAAGCGCCGCCGCGGCACGAGCGTGAAGGCGCCGGACTCTGCCATGGTGCGAACGCTAGCTGTGTCTCGAGGTGCGGTCGGAAACGCGCTTACGCGGTCAGCGCGTCCGCGCCCGCTACGACCTCGAGAATTTCCTGCGTGATCTCGGCTTGGCGGGCCCGGTTCATCGCCAGCGTCAGATCGTCGATGAGCTCCCCTGCGTTCTTCGACGCGTTCCGCATCGCGGTCATGCGGGCGCCGTGCTCCGAGGCCGCCGACTCGAGCAGCGCGCGGTAGAGCTCCGTCTCCAGGTAGACCGGAAGCAGCCGCTCAAGGATCTGCTCCGGTTCGGGCTCGAAGATGAAGTCTCCCCGCTGCGCGTCCTCGCGCCGCTCCTCCTCGTCGGTCTCCAGCAGGTCCTCGGAAAGCGGGAGCACGTCCTGCACCGTCACACGCTGGACGAGCGGCGACTCGAAATGGTTGAAGACCACGATCACCCGGTCGACCTCTTCGTTCGTGTAGAGCTCGGCCAGCCGATGCGCGATCGCTTGCGCATCCGCGTAGCGCGGCTGATCCGTGAACCCCGTGAACTCTCCCGAGAGCTCGAGGCGGCGGAAGCGGAGCGACCCCGTCCCTTTCCGTCCGACAGGGACCCAGAGGACCTGCTTGTCCTCGCCGCGGAGCTGCCGCGCCAGCGCGAGCGCCCGCCGGAGGATCTGCGAGTTGAACGCGCCCGCGAGGCCGCGGTCACCGGTCAGCGGCACGATCGCGACCGAGCGCTCCGCCTCGTGTGGCTGGAGAAGCGGCAGCCCGCGCACCGACGAGCTCGCACGGGCGGTGCCGGCCATCAGCTCGAGCATGCGATCGGCGTACGGCCGCATCGCCTCGATTCGCGCCTGCGCCCTCCGGAGCTTCGCGGCGGCGACGAGCTCCATCGCGCGCGTGATCTTCCGCGTGTTGCGGACGGAGCGGATGCGGCGCTTGATGTCCTGGACGGAGGCCATGGGTTAGCTGACGAGCGACGCCTCCTCTTCGACGTTGAAGCCCTGGAGGGCCTTCTTGATCTCCTGGTCGAGCTTCGCGGCGAGCTCGTCGGACAGGTCGCCGGTCTCCCTGATCTCCTTGAGGATCGATCCCTCCGTCCGCAGGTGCTCGCGCAGCTCCTCCTGGAAGCGCGGGACCTGGCCCACGGGAATCTGGTCGAGGAAGCCGTTGACGCCGGCGTAGAGGGCGACGACCTGCTCCTCCATCGGCCACGGCTGGTACTGCGGCTGGTTCAGCGTGGCGACCATGCGCTCGCCGCGCGCGAGCGCCTTCTGGGTGGCCTCGTCGAGCTCCGAGCCGAACTGTGAAAAGGCCTCCAGCTCGCGGTACTGCGAAAGGTCGAGGCGCAGGCGTCCCGCAACCTTCTTCATCGCCTTCGTCTGCGCGCTGGCCCCGACGCGCGACACCGAGATGCCGACGTTCACGGCCGGCCGGACGCCCGAGAAGAAGAGGTCGGACTCGAGGTAGATCTGACCGTCGGTGATCGAGATGACGTTCGTCGGGATGTAGGCCGAGACGTCGCCGGCCTGCGTCTCGATGATCGGCAGCGCCGTCAACGAGCCGCCGCCGAGCTCGTCCGAGAGCTTGCAGGCGCGCTCGAGCAGGCGCGAGTGCAGATAGAAGACGTCGCCGGGAAACGCCTCGCGACCGGGCGGGCGGCGAAGGAGCAGCGACAGCTGCCGGTACGAGTCCGCGTGCTTCGAGAGATCGTCGTAGATGCAGAGCGCGTGCCCACCCTTGTAGAGGAAGTACTCCCCCATCGCGCAGCCGGCGAAGGGCGCCATCCACTTGATGGGCGCGGCCTCCTGCGCGGCGGCCGAGACGATCGTCGTGTACTCCATCGCACCCTGGTCGCGCAGAAGTTCGTACACCTGCGCGACGGTCGAGGCCTTCTGCCCGATCGCGACGTAGATGCAGACGACGTCCGTGTCCTTCTGGTTCAGGATCGTGTCGACACAGATCGCGGTCTTGCCGGTCTGGCGGTCGCCGATGATCAGCTCGCGCTGGCCGCGGCCGACGTTCGTCATCGAGTCGATCGCCTTGATGCCGGTCTGGAGCGGCTCCTTCACGGGTTGCCGCGCAATCACGCCGGGCGCCTTGAACTCGAGCTGCCTCGTCTCGGACGTCTCGATCGGGCCGCCGCCGTCGAGCGGATTCCCGAGCGGATCGACGACGCGGCCGAGCAGCGCCTCACCCACGGGCACGCTCGCCACCTTGCCCGAGCGGCGGACCGGCTCACCTTCCTTGACGTGCTGCCACTGCCCGAAGAGAGCGGTGCCGACGTCGTCCTCCTCCAGGTTGAACGCAAGGCCGACGACGCCGTGCTCGAGCTCGAGCATCTCCATCGCCACACAGTTCTCGAGCCCGTAGATCCGGGCGATCCCGTCGCCGACCTGCAGGACGGTGCCGACCTCGGCGAGATCGGTCTCGACGTCGTAGTGCTCGATCCGATCCTTCAGGATCGAGGTGATCTCTTCGGGACGAAGCTTCACGGTCGTTAACTCCTTCTCACGAGTTCATGGCGCAATCGTTCGAGCCGGCCGCGGACGGACGCATCGACGCGGAGGGAATCGGCCTGCAACACGAGCCCGCCGATCAGGCTCGGGTCGACTCGGCGCGTCGCCTCGACCGTGCGACCGCTCGACTGCTCGATCTGCTTCACGATTTCGCGCGCCTCCTCGTCCGACAGCTCGTACGCGGTGGTGAGCTCCACGTTCAAGCGCCGCTCTTCCGCGGCCACCATTCGGTCGAATTCCTGGGCGATCTCCTCGATCTCGCCGATGCGGCCTTTCTCGGCGGTCAGCCGAAGGAAATTGCTGAGGAGCTCGTCGGCGTCTCCGAGCAGCTTCTCCAGCAGCTCCGTCTTCGCGCGAGGATCGAGTTGCGGGTTGCGCAGGACGGTCCGCAGCTCGGCCACGTCGTGGACGGCGGCGGCGAAGTCGCCGAGCTCGGCGTGAACCTCCTTCAGGCGCTTCTTCTCCTTCGCGGCGTCGAACAACGCGCGCGCATAGGTGCGATGGACGACGGCTATTTCACCGGCTCCTGCTCGAGGGCCGTGAAGTCGAGGTCCTTGATCGCGTCCTCGATCAGCCGGCGGTGGTCGGCGTCGTCCAGGACCTTGCCGGTCACCTTCGCCGTGGCGACGAGCGTCAGCTCAGCCACCTCGGCGCGGATCTGCTCGAGAGCACGCTGCGTCTCGGCCTGGATCAGACGCTGCGTCTCCTCGAGGCGCCGTTGCCGGTCGGCATCGGTCTCCTCCTTGACACGCCGGCGCTGCGCTTCGGCCACCTTGCGCGCCTCGGCGAGGATCTGCTCCGCCTGGCCGCGCGCCTGGCCGAGGAGCGAGCGATGCTCCTGGATGAGCCGGCGGGCCTCGTCACGAGCCTTGTCCGCCTCTTCGAGGGCGCGCCTGATTCGCTCGCGGCGTTCGTCGATCAGCGCCTGGATCCGACCGAAGGCGAGCCGCTTCAGCACATAGAAGGTGATCCCGAAGGCGATGAGGGTCCAGATCATCAGGCCCGGCGTGACCTTGATGAGCGCGTTTGACGCGACGAGCATCGATGGAGCCACTAGACGAGCACGTAGGCGAGGATCGAGCCCAGCAGGCCGTAGAAGACGACGGCCTCCGTGAGCGCGAACCCGAGCCACTGGATTCCCTGCAGCTCCCCGGCGAGCTCTGGCTGCCGCGCGACGGACTGGATCATGGAGCCGAAGATGTTGCCGATGCCGACGCCGGCGCCCAGGGCGCCGAGCCCGACTCCGAGCGCCAGTCCGATCGCCTTTCCGGCCTTGGTCACGTCGCCGGTGGTGGCGAAGACGAGCATCGAATGGAGCATGTCTCCCTCCTAGTGTTCGGGCTCGATCGCCGAGCCGATGTAGATGGCGGACAGGGCGGCGAAGATGAACGCCTGGATCGTCACGACGATCACGACTTCGAAGAGGTAGAAGGCCGTCGCCGGGATCAGCACGACGATCCCGAGTATGTAGGACCTGAAGATGAAGATCAGGCCGAGGAATGTGAGGATCAGGATGTGGCCCGCGAGCATGTTCGCAAAGAGCCTCACGGACAACGAGATCAGGCGCATGATCTGACCAAGCACCTCGAGCGGGACGATGAGAATCAGCAGCCCTTTAGGTGCATCCGGGATCCAACTCTTGACGTATCGCACGGGACCGTTCCAGCGGACACCCTCGACGTGCGTGAAGACGAAGGTGACGAGCGCGAGCGCAAGCGTCACGGAGAGGGACGAGGTGGCGGCGTAGATGCCCCAGATGGGAAAGCCGTGCCACCTCTCTCCGGTCAGCGGCAGCGGAATGAAACCGAGCAGGTTCACGACCCAGATGAAGAGCGCGAGCGACGCGACGTACGGGAACCAGCGGCCGATCGCCTTGGTCGGGAGTCCTTGCTCGGCGATCCGCGCCTGCGCGATCTCGTAGATCGCCTCACCGACCGTCTGACGCCTGTCAGGGAGGAGCGCCAAGCGATTGCGCATCAGGAACCACCCCAGCAGGATCGTGAGTCCCGCGCCGATCAGCAGGTAGACGACCGCTTTGTTGATCGAGAGATCGAGCGGTCCGAGGTGGATCGGCACCCACTCGTGCAGCTCGAACTCCCGCGATGGATCGAACTTCCCGCGCGCGAACGCCTGCTCGGGGAGGGCAAGCGCGAGGAGCATCAGGAACGCAAATGCGCGCTTCATCGCGTGCTCCCGAAGTACGCGAGCATCGAAAGTCCAAGCTCCAGTGTGTATGCGATTCCGAACGTCAACACGGCGCCGAGTGCGAGACCGGGGCGTGAAGCGACGGTCGCGAACAGCACGACCAGGAGCGCGATCGATTTGAAGAGAAGCCCGAACGCCTGCACGCCTGAGGCGGCGAGATTACCGTCGCTGCTGCGCGCGCGCCTGAGCAGAAGATCGAGTCCATGGACACCGAGCCAGAGCACGGCGGCAAGGCCCCACCCGGCGACGTCCCAGCCCGCAAGCAGGAAGACCGGCAGAGCGAGCGCGACCACGAGCGTGCCCGCAAGCGCGGGCAAGAGGTGACCCGGCTCTGGGCGCGGCGTCGCGAAGATCCCCGCGCGCATCAGAACGATCTCCCGTAGCGACGGTAGACGGAGTAGACGGCCAGCGGGATCCCGACGACGGCGCCGATGAGAGCGCCGATACCCGACGAGCCTGCGGCCCAACCGATCAGGACGCCAAGGGCGATCGCCGCGAGCAGGACGCCGAGAAGCACGCCTCCCGCCCCGGCGGGGTCGAACGACGGGCGGGTCGTGGGCTCCATCTGCCGGGAGCATACCAGCGCTTGTAACAGCGCAACGCCGCTTCAGAGGCGGGAAAGAGCCCGACTTTGTGTACGCCCGCGCGAAAGCTGGCGCTTTCGCGCGGTTCCTAGTACGGCGCTTCGCGCGTAACGCGCGCGGGCAAAGCCCGCGCGCTCCTTCGGGGCTTCCGGCAGGCGCAGGTCTTCTGGTCCGCGCGCGGTGGCGCTTACAGCGTCCCCGCCCGCGTGAGTCCGGCCTGCGGTTAGAGCGGCTGGCGCCCGCTCTAACCTCCGGCCCTTGGCGTTTCTGGTGGTCGAGGCGGTTCAAAGCTTTGAAGACGCTCGACCAGCGACACGACCAAAGCCGGAGGCTAAGGCGCGCGCAGCGGCCTTAGACGCAGGCGAACTGACGCGGGCGGGGACGCTTCAGCGCCACCGCCCGCGGACCACGACCCGCAGCCGACCAGAAACCCCCAGAAGAGCGCGCGGGCTTTGCCCGCGCGCGTTTCGCCGCGAAGCGGCCGAACCTAGGACCCGAGCGAAAGCGCAGCTTTCGCTCGGCGCCGCTAGGCGGTCTTGCGCTCGCCGGCCTGGGCCTGCTCCTCGCGTCTCCGGATTCGCGGGTTGGCGAGCTTGACGATCTCGAGGAGGTAGACCATGTACACGGAGGCGGCGAGCGCGACCAGCCCGATCGCCGAGACGATCAGCGTTCGCCAGGGGTGCCATTCACCGTGCTGGTGCGGGCGGATGAAGCGGAGCGCAAGGGCGGTGGCCGCAAGCGTCCCGCACCAGAGCCAGATGTAGGTGGCGGCACGGCGTTGCGAGAAGCCGATGCTCACGAAGCGGTGATGCAGGTGGTGTCGGTCGGCCACGTACACGGGCTGCCGGTACTTGAGCCGCTTCGCGACGACGAACGAGGTGTCGAGGATCGGCACCGCGAGGACGAGCAGCGGGAAGAAGAGCGTGACGATGGACGCCGTTTTCAGGAGGCCCTGCAGCGGGACTGCGGCGAGCACGAACCCGAGCAAGAGCGCCCCCGAGTCGCCCATGAAGATCCGCGCCGGATAGAGGTTGTGACGGAGGAAGCCGAGTGCCGCGCCGAGCACGATCGCCGAGAGGACCGCGGCCTGCACTTCCGGCCGCGGCATCGACAGCGCGATCAGGGTGAACGTGAACGCCGAGATCGCGGAGACGCCCGCGGCGAGCCCGTCGAGCCCGTCGAGGAAGTTGACCATGTTCATGATCGCGACGATCCACAGCACGGACATTGGCATCCCGATCCACTTCGGCAGCGTGTGGATGCCGATCACCGGGAACGTGAAGCGGTGCACCCAAATCCCGAAGCCGACCGGGATCGCGGCCGCAGCCACCTGTCCGCCGAGCTTCTCCCACCAGCGCAGCCCGCGGAAATCGTCGATCGCGCCGACCGTGGTCGCAACGGCCGCGCCCAGCAGCAGGCCGCGCGTCTCCCCGGAGAGATCGAGGAACGCCAGCGCGGGCACGAAGATGCCGAAGAAAAGTGCTAGGCCGCCGAGCCGCGGCACGGTGCTGCGGTTGAGCCGGCGCCCCTCCGGGCGATCGACGACGCCGAGCAGCCGCGCCATTCCTCCCACCGCCGGCGTCAGCAGCACGACGATGGCCGCGGCCAGCAGCGCGCCCCAGACGACCTCGAGATGATCGGCGAGCGTGTGCAGCATCAGCGGAAGCTACTTCGTTCCGTAGAGGCGGTCGCCTGCGTCGCCGAGTCCGGGAACGATGAAGCCGCGCTCGTTGAGCCCGCGGTCGATCGCGGCGACGACGATCTGCACGTCCGGATGGTCGCGCGTGACACGCTCGATCCCCTCCGGCGCCGCGATGATCGCGACCAGCCGCACGGACGTGGCGCCGGCCTTCTTCACCGTCTCGATCGCGGCCGCGGTCGAGTTGCCCGTTGCGAGCATCGGGTCGAGCAGGATCACTTCGCGCTCGGCGACGTCGGCAGGCAGCTTCGCGTAGTACTCGACCGGTTCGAGCGTCTCCTCGTCGCGGTACATCCCGATGAATCCGACGCGCGCGCTCGAGATCAGGGAGAGGACGCCGTCGAGCATTCCGACACCGGCGCGCAGGATCGGGCAGACCGCCACCTTCTTGCCGCTGATGCGCGGGAACTGCCCGAGCTCCAGCGGTGTCTCGACCTCGACGTCCTCGGTCGGCAGGTCCTTCGTCGCCTCGTAGGTCAGCAGCAGCGTGACCTCGTTGACGAGCTTGCGGAAGTGGACGGTCGGCGTGTTCTTGTCGCGGAGGTACGAGAGCTTGTGCTGGACGAGCGGGTGCTTGACCTCGACGACGCTGCCGGTGCGGCTTGCCGTCACGCTCACGCGGCGCTCGCCTGCCGCTCGCTCCCCACGTACGTCGTCCAGCCGCGGAAGCCGGGGTAGAGCGGGCGCTTCGCGCAGAGCGCCTCGGTGCGGGCGGTCAGTGCCCCGAGGTCAGGCGATTCACCCAGAGCCCCGACGATGATGCGGCCGATCCCCCGGAAGTCGTCCTCGTCCATCCCGCGCATAGTGGCTGCCGGAGTCCCGATTCGGACGCCGCTCGCCACGGTCGGCGGGCGCTCGTCGAAGGGAACGGTGTTGCGGTTCACCGTCAGCTTCACCACGTGGAGCCGCTCCTCCGCGTCCTTGCCCGTCCAGTCGGTTGCGCGAAGGTCGAGTTGGAGGAGGTGCGTATCGGTGCCTCCGGTCAGGACGTCGAGGCCGCCCTCCATCAGCGTCTCGGCGAGCGTGTCGGCGTTGCTCCGGATTTGTGCCTGGTAGTCGCGAAAGGCCTCGGTCGATGCGATCTTGAAGCAGGACGCCTTCGCCGCGATCGTGTGCACGAGCGGGCCGCCCTGCATCCCCGGGAAGACCGCGCGGTTCACCGCCTGCGCGTACTCCTCCTTGCAGAGGATGAAGCCGGAGCGCACCCCTGCAAGCGTCTTGTGCGTCGTCGAGGTGACGAAATCGCAGTGCTCGACCGGATTCGGATGGAGACCGGCAGCGACGAGTCCGGCGAAATGCGCCATGTCGCACAGCAGAAGCGCGCCGACGTCGTCCGCGATCTCGCGGAACTTGGCCGCGTCGACGGTGCGCGGATACGCGGAGCCGCCGCACACAATCAGCTGCGGGCGGGTCTCCCGCGCCTTCGCCAGCACGTCGTCGTAATCGACGACGTTCGTCTCGCGGCTGACGCCGTAGTGGGCGATGGTGTACAGCTTCCCCGAGAAGTTGACCTTGAGCCCGTGCGTGAGATGGCCGCCGTGCGCGAGCTCGAGCGAAAGGATCGTGTCCCCCGGCTGCAGCGCGGCCATGTACACCGCCATGTTCGTCTGCGCGCCCGCGTGTGGCTGCACGTTCGCGTGCTCGGCGCCGAACAGCTCCTTCGCGCGGTCGATCGCGAGCTGCTCGATCTCGTCGACAACCTCGCAGCCTCCGTAGTAGCGCTTCCCCGGATAGCCCTCCGCGTACTTGTTGGTCGGCGTGGAGCCGATCGCCTCCATCATCGCCGGCCAGGTGAAGTTCTCCGAGGCGATCAGCTCGATCTGGCCGCGCTGCCGATCGAGCTCCCGTCCGAGCAGCTCCGCGATCTCCGGGTCGAGCTGCTCGAGGCCGGCGGTGGTCAGCTGCTGGAAGGTCTGCTGCGCGACGGCCATGGC
>WNEY01000546.1_pt1 | contig 24184 bp, 21 predicted proteins | sample 5400531 | NCBI WGS metagenome assembly WNEY01 (sample SAMN13153338, study PRJNA577476) | soil metagenome | isolation source: 200 cm saprolite under Douglas fir tree site 1 | place: USA:California | collected 2015-04-18
TTGCCGTGGCAGTCGCGGTACGGCACCTGGCTCGGCGGCACGAAGCCGGTCGTGCTCAGCGAGATCGTGTCGCCGGTGTGGTTGACGACGATGTCCAGGTACACCTTCAGGCCGAGGCTGTGCGCGCAGTCGACGAAGGTCGCGAAGTCCTGGTCGGTGCCGAGGTGCGGATCGACGGTCGTGAAGTCGAGGCCCCAGTAGCCGTGGTAGCCCGCGGTCGTTCCCTGGTAGACCTGGTTCTTGACCACCGGCGCGACCCAGACGGCCGTGAAGCCGAGCGACTTGATCCGCGCCAGCCCCGTCTTCGTATCCGTGCAGTTGCCGGTCAGGCCCTTCAGGTCGCCGCCGTGCCAGAAGCCGGGGTCGGCCGGCTCGAAGCCGGTCTGGCGGCTGTTCCCGCTCAGCGAGCGATGAGAAGGACGGCGGCTGCGAGAGCGCTTCGAGCTCGGCGCCGACGGGCGGCGCCGGTCCCGCGCCCGAAGCCGCGACTGCGACGATCGTGACGAGCGCAACCGCGAGGGCGGTTGCGCTACCGAAGCGGCTCACCCGTGTCGCTGTCGAAGAGGTGCACCTTCCCCACGTCGACGGCGACCGGAATTTCGTCCTCGAGCCGCAGCGCGGCGGCTTCGGCAGCGGACAACGAGGCGACGAGGTTGGGCCGGGAGGCCGTCACGCCCTCCGCGTCGCCCTCTTCCTCGACGGCTTCCTCGATGCCGCCGGCGCCCGCCGCGATCACGTGCGCGTCGATCTTGAAGTACGCGATCGAGTGCGACCCAAGCTGCTCGACGAGCTGCACGCGTGCGGTGATCGACGGCAGGCTCGGTCGCTCCTGCGGGAGGTAGAGATCGTCGCTACGGACGCCGAAGACAATGTTACGGCCGTCGTAGCCGCGCACACCCTGGTAGCGCGCGAGGGTCTGCTCTGAGAGCTCGAGCTGCTGGCCCGAGATCGTCAGCGTGACCGTTCCGTTCCGTGTGGCGACGCCCGCCTCGATGAGGTTCATCGGCGGCGTGCCGATGAAGCCCGCGACGAACAGGTTCGCCGGCTGCTCGTACAGGCGCTGCGGTGTGTCCACCTGCTGTAGGACCCCGAGACTCATAACGGCGACGCGGTCGCCCATCGTCATCGCCTCGACCTGGTCGTGCGTGACGTAGATCGTCGTCGTGCCGAGGTCGTGCTGCAGCTTCGCGATGTCCGCGCGCATCTGCACGCGTAGCTTCGCGTCGAGGTTCGAGAGCGGCTCGTCCATGAGGAAGACCTGCGGCTGACGCACGATCGCGCGGCCCATGGCGACGCGCTGCCGCTGACCGCCCGAGAGCTCCTTCGGCCGGCGGGTCAGGTACGGCGTCAGGTCGAGCATCTTCGCCGCCCAATCCACGCGCTCCTGAATCGTCGCCTTCGGCGTCTTGCGCAGGCGCAGGCCGAACGCGATGTTGTCCGCGACCGAAAGGTGCGGGTAGAGCGCGTAGTTCTGGAAGACCATCGCGATGTCGCGCTCTTTCGGCGACAGGCGGTTCACGACGCGGTTGCCGATCGAGATCGTGCCGTCGGAGATCTCCTCCAGGCCGGCGACCATTCGCAGCGCTGTCGTCTTGCCGCAGCCAGACGGCCCGACGAGGACGAGAAACTCGCCGTCCTCGACGTCGAGCGTCAGATCCTGGACGGCGAGCACGCCGCCTTCGTAGACCTTGTCGACTTCGTTGAACGCAACGTCAGCCATTCGTGAGCCTCCAAACGTGGAACGAGGGACCATCAGCCGGCAGGACGCCGTCGCCGGCGTCGTCGCCGTACAGGGTTTCGAGTGAGCGGAAGGGAACGCGAATCGGATCGTGCGCTGCGCGCGCGGCGAGACAGAGCAGTGTCTCCCCGCGCGTCTCTCGCAAGTAGGCGATCGCGTCGGCCGAGACGTGGACGTAGCGGATGCCGCCGCGCGCGAGTGCCGGGCTCGAGCGGCGGAGCGCGATCAGTTTCCTGTACTCGGCAAGCAGCGCGTCGTCCCACTCGTCGCGGCGATTCCACGGCATCGTCCGTCGCGCGTCCTCGCCCCACTCGCCCTCGAGGCCGACCTCGTCGCCGGCGAAGATCATCGGCACGCCCGGCGTCGTCATCTGCAACCCAATCCCGACGATGTGCTTGTCGCGAGAGCGGACCACCGTCCGGAAGCGGGCGGTGTCGTGGCTGTCGAGCAGCGTCCACGAGTGCAGCGTCGACTGCCACGGAACGCCGGCGCGGAACGCTCGCATCGTGGCGACGGACTGCTCGCCGCCGAAGAGCGGCGCGGGGAAATCTGCGCGGAACGGGTCGCGCGCGAAGTCTGGGTCTCGGAGCCACCACCAGATCGGGCGCAGGAAGCCCGAATAGTTCATCGAGCCGTGCCAACCGCGGCCGCCGAGGTCGTGGCGGAAGTCGTGCCCGTGCTCGGCGATCAAGAGCGCATCCCCAGCGGCCTCGCGCGTCAGACGCGCGACCTCGTCATTCAGGTCGATGTCGCCGTGACGCCCGGCCATGTTGGCGACGTCGATCCGCCAACCATCGAGACCGAACTCGAGCCAGCGCCGAACAACGTCCGCCATCCGCCGCCGCAGCTCGCCGCTCGACCAGTTCAGCGTCGGCAGCGTCTTCACGTTCATCCACGAGTCGTACTTGTCGCCGTCCATGAAGAAGAATTCGTGGTCGCTGGCAAACCACTCGTGGCCGACACCGACGTGGTTCAGCGTCAGATCGCCGACGATGCGGATGCCGCGCGCGTGCGCGGCGGCGACGAGCGACGAGAGCGCTGCGTCGCCTCCGAGCAGCGGGTCGACGTGCTCGAACGTGGTCGCGTCGTAGCGGTGGACGCTTCCGGCCGGGAAGACGGGCGTCAGATAGATCGCGTTCGCGCCGAGCGACGTGATGTGGTCGAGGTGCTGCTCGATCCCGCGCAGATCGCCGCCGAAGAGCTCGTACTGCGACTTGACACCGCGGCCCATCGGCAGCTCCTCCCACGCGCGCCGCACGGCCCAGTCGCGTGCATCGACCTCGAGGCCGCTGGAGGCGAACCGGTCCGGGAAGATCTCGTAGACGACCGACTCGAGATGCCACTGCGGGCCTTCGCCGCCGGCGAGCAAGACGAAGTCGTCATCGTCCGGAATGTCGTGCGTCACGACGCCGAGCCCGTTCAGCCAGGCGTAGCCGATCTCGCCGCCGGCGAGCAGCCAGCGATAGCGCGTCGCGGGATGGACGGCGGGGAATGTCGCGCGCCAGAACGTCTCGGACTCGGTCTCGCCGTCGAGCTCGGCACGAACGATCCGCGGCTCGCCGTCGTGGACGTAGCGCAGCGCAACGGTGTCCACCGCCGAGGCACGCGGCACGCGCAGGCGGACGACGGCCTTGTCGCCGAGCTCGTCCGGCCGTTCGAGGACGTACGCGTCGGAGCCGTCGTGGTGCGGCGCGGCGAGCGCCGAGGCCACGTCGACGAGGTCGGCCACATTCATCCTTTGACCGAGCCCTGCGTGAGCCCGCCGACGATGAACTTCTGGAGCGACATCATGAAGACCACGACCGGCAGCGCTGCGAGCAGCACGCCTGCGCAGAACGGCCCCCACCACTGCGCGTACTGGCCGCTGATGAAGTTGTAGAGGCCGACCGGAAGCGTCTGGTGCTTCGAGGACTGGAGCAGCACGCTCGCGATCACGAACTCGTTGATCGTGCCGATGAACGACAGCAGCGCGATCACCGCGAGCACCGGCGCGGCCAGCGGCAGCACGACGCCCCAGTAGACCTGCGCGGGCGTCGCCCCGTCGACGCGCGCCGACTCGTCGAGCTCTTTCGGGATCGTGTCGAAGAAGCCCTTCATCAGCCACGTGTTGACGCCCATCACGCCGCCGAGGTAGACGATGATGAGAGCGGTGATCGAGTTCAGGCCGAGCACGTGGAAGATACCGCCGACGTTGAACACGATCAGGTAGATCGCGACGACCGCGAGCAGCTGCGGAAACATCTGGATCAGCAGCAGGAAGAGCATTCCCATGCGGCGCCCGCGGAAGCGGAAGCGGCTGAACGCGTACGCGGCGAGCGCGCCGAGCATCACGGTGAAGAACGCAGTCGCCGCGGAGACGATGAGCGTGTTCATGTACCAATACGGATAGTCCGCGGCGCTCGCGAAGTGCTTCGTGGCCGCGCCCGACGCGAAGAGCTGCTTGAAGTTGTGCAACGTGATCGAGCGCGGAATGATGCCGGCGCCGTTGAGCGTCGAATCCGCGTTGAACGCGGCCGAGATCACGTACGCGACGGGGAAGAGCGCCCAGACCATCGCCACGATCCCGATCGCGTGCCGCCACCAGTTCTCGCCGAGCGTCGGGAAGCGCGGACCGCGGCGCGCGGCAGTGCGCGGGACGGCAACTCCGGCGGTCTCGTCGACGGTGCTCATGCCAGGTTCTCCAAAGCTTTCGTGCGGCTGAACGACACCCACGAGATCGCGGCGACGATGAAGAAGATGATGATCCCGACCGCGCTGGCGAGCCCGTAGTCCTGCCCGAGGCCCGCAGCGAACGCGATCTTGTACGTGTAGCTGATGAGGATGTCGGTCGCGCCCGCGACGGTGTTGTCGCCGACCGACGGACCGCCGCCTGTGAGCAGGTAGATGTTGCCGAAGTTGTTGAAGTTGAACGCGAACGAGGCAATCATCAGCGGCGCGACCGCGACGAGCAGCAGCGGCAGCGTCACCTTGCGGAACGACGCCCACGGGCTCGCGCCGTCGACGCGTGCAGCCTCGATCAGCTCGGACGGGATCGACTGCAGCGCGCCGAGCGAGACGAGGAAGAAGTACGGCACCGTCAGCCACGTGCTGACGACGATCACCGAGACCTTCGCCCAGTTCGCGTCGAACAGCCAAGGCACGTGCACGCCGATGTGGCCGAGCAACTTGTTGATGACGCCGAAGTCGTCGTTCATCAGCCCGCGCCACACGAGCAGCGAGAGGAAGCCGGGGACCGCGTACGGCAGGATCAGCGCCGACCGGTAGAGCCAGCGCAGCCGCAGGCCCTGCTTATTGAGCGTGATCGCGAGGAAGAGCCCGAGCGCGAACGAGAGGAAGACCGTCAGCGTCGCGAACGCGAGCGTCCAGATGAACACGCGGATGAACGGTCCACGGATCAGCTTGCTGTGAATCAGCCTCGAGAAGTTGTGGAAGCCGACGTAGACCTTCCAGCCTGGGAGCAGCTCTTCCTTGCCGTGCACGAACGAGCCGCGGTTGTTGTCGTGGAAGACGGCGCCGTCGCTGATGCGCACGAAGACGTCGCGCTGCGCGTTGTAGCGGAGCGTCGGGTGCAGCTCAACCGCAGTGTCGAGCCCCTCGGCGCGAATGCCGTTGTCCCCACCGCTCGGGATGACGAGCCCCGAGAGATCCTTCGAGACGGTGATCAGCGCGGCTCCAGTCAGCACGGTGTAGCCCGTCGCGCCGGTGATCGAGCCGTCGGCGCTCCGCTTGAACGTGCTCTTCGGAACCGGCGTCAGGGACTTGCTCGTGCCGACGTAGGTCTTGCCGTTCTGATCGTCGACGAGCAGCAGCACGAGGTTGCCGCTCGAGTCGTGCGCGGGCGCCATTGTGAACGACGTGCCGTTCGCCGTCTCGGCGAGCGTGACCTGCTTGATCTGCTGGATCGCGGCGGGCTTCTTGAGGATGTGCCCGGTCGAGTAGTTCGTGAAGGCGACGTCGATCGTGTACGCGACGGGGATCACCTGGAACGCGATCAGAAAGAACGTCCCCGGAATCAGGAACTTTGCGGGAACGGCGCGGCCGGGCACGAGATAGAGCGCGTCGATCACCGCGGTGACCGCGACGACGATCCCGACGGCCGTCCACTGGTGCCGGCCCGCGAGGATGACCAGCGCCCACAGCCCGACGGCATTCGCGATCGACAGGAGCGCGATCTTGACGGCGAACCCGGCCGGTCCCGAGAACAAGGCGACCGCGCGCGACGGCAGAGACCACGCGGTAGCGCGGATGCCCGTGCGCGGCGGTTGGCTCGAGACTGCGGATGCGGTCATGTCGGCTCCCTCGTCAACCGTAAAGCCACGCGGGCGCCCCTACCAGTGGAGCACCCGCGTCGTTCCCAACAGAACTGCTTAACCGATCTTGTTGGCGATGTTGCGCGCAGCGGTCGTGAACGCGATTCGTGCCTTCGTCGCGCCGGCGCCCTGCGTCGACTTCACCCATGCCTGACCGAAATCAGTCCACACCGAGCCCATCTGCGGAATGTTCGGCATCGGCACGCCGCCGACGCCGGCCTTGCCGAACTGCGACTGGATCGGATCCTTGTATTTCGCTGCGGCCTGAAGATTGGCCGGAGTCCGACCGTTGTCGTTTGCCAGGTCGAGCTGGGCGCCCGCGGTCATCATGTAGCTGGAGACGAAGTCCTTCGCGACCGCGTCGACGCCGTGATCGGTGGCGTACTTCGTGACCATCATGCCCTGGACGCCGAGGAACGGCACGGCCCGGAACTTGATCCTCGGCATCTGGATGATCTTGAACTTGATGCCGCTCGTCTTGAGCGTGTCGGACTCCCACGGGCCGGTGATCCAGAACGCCGCCTGCTTCTTCAGGAACGCGTTCTTGGCCGTGTTGTAGTCGACCTTCGAGTTGATGAGCCCTTCCTTGTTCCATTTGTCGATCAGCACCGAGTTCTTGAGGAACGTCGGGTTCGCAATGCCGATGTTCGACGGGTCGAGGTTGCCAGCCTTGTTGCGGCCGAAGACGTAGCCGCCGAGGCCGGAGAAGAACGAGTACATGTGGTACGGGTCGCCGCCGGAGCCTTGCGGCACCGCGATCGCGATGTTGCCGCTCTTCTTGTGCTTGAAGGCGAGCGCCTCCGACTCGAGCTGCGCGAACGTCGTCGGCACCTTCACGAGCTGCGTGTTGACGACGAGGCCGACGTTCTCGAGCGCGTACGGTGCGCCGTAGAGCTTCTTCACGGCCGTCCCGTAAGACCATGCGTCCAGCGCGTACTTGGGGAACTGCTTCTTTGTCCCAGACTTCGGGTACAGCGGCTCGATCAGGCCGTTCGTCGCAAGGTCGCCAACCCAGTCGTGCGGGCCGATGATGATGTCCGGCGCGTTCTCCGGCTTGACCGACTTGAGGTCGTCGCGGATGTTGCCGAATGGGTGCACGAGGACCGTCACCGGCGCCTTCCCCCAGGCGGCGGCGCTCTTCTCGATGGACGGCTTCTGCACGCTGTCCACCCAAATCACCAGCTTGTCGGCCGCGGCCCTGTTCGCCCCCGTCGGTGCGCCGGCTCGCGTAGCGGGCGAGCCCGAGGCGACGACGAAAAGCGCGAGGGCACCGACCGCGACCAAAGCGGTGCCGACGCGCGAAATGCGCTTTCTCACCATGTGAAATACGTCCTTCCGAAAATGGGATTCCCGGTCCGGGCTCCACCCCTGGACCCGAGATCCAGCCTAAAACCTGCACCGGGGCAGGTCAAGACAAGAAGGCAGAATCTTGCGGAGTCAAATACCTCTCGTCAAATGCCGGGCGGCCCAGGACCGAGATCGTGGTCGCCGCGAAACCCGTGCGGCGCGGTGTCGTTCACGAGGTCCGTGATGTGCTGCTTCAAGTCGCTGAGAATCGACTGCTCCTGGTCCTTCGTCAGCCGGCCCGCCGCGACGGCGGCGTCCAGCTTCTTCTGCGCGTCGTCGACGAGCGCCTGGATCAACCCGTCGACGGACTTGCCCTTGTCCTGCGCGACCTGCGCCAGCGTCTTCCCCGCCTCGAGCTGCGTCCGCAGCTCCGCGGTCGTCAGCCCGAGGTACGTCGCCGCCGCGTCGAGGCCGCCGAAATGGCCGCCGTCGTGGAAGCCGGGACCGTGACCGCCGAAGAAGAGCGGGAAGTCGCCCGACTCGATCCGCGACTTGATCGCGTCGCCTTCATTCTTCGTGATCGTCCCCGCAGCGACCGCGGCGTCGACGCGGTTCTCGAGCGCCTTCTTCAGCGCGTCGCTGAGCGCGCTCGGCTGCACGCCGAGCTGCTGCGCGGCATCGTTGATCACCGCCTGGCTCTCCTCTTTGGGTGAGCCGAGCTTCGAAGCCGCGATCGCGGCCCCGCCGCCGGTGACGGCGAGGGCCGCGACGACTCCTGCTATGACCTTGTTCCTTCTGCTTGCGTCCATGGCGCTAGCTCCTTTCGGTTGAAATCGTCTCGAGCACGTTCTCGTCCTCCGGCACCAGCAGCTCCCCGTCGCGCATGCGCAGCTGACGCCTTGCGCGCGCCGCGATCGCGGTGTCGTGCGTGATCACGACGATCGTCTGTTGCCGCTCCGCCGACAGCGACATGAGCAACGCGATGATCTCTTCGCCGGTCGTCGAGTCGAGGTTCCCCGTCGGCTCGTCCGCGAGCAGGACGCGCGGCTCGTTCGCAAGCGCGCGGGCGATGGCGACGCGCTGCTGCTCGCCGCCTGAGAGGCGGCCCGGAACGTGGTCGGCGCGCGCCGCGAGTCCGACCGACTCGAGCAGCCACTGCGCCCGCTCGTGCCGCGCGTGCGCGGAGAACTTGCGCGGCGCGAGCGCAACTTCGACGTTCTGCACGGCCGTCAGCGTCGGGATGAGGTTGAACTGCTGGAAGATGAAACCGAGCGTTCGCAGGCGGAGGTCGCTGAGCTCGCCGTCCTTGAGGCGCGCCATGTCGCGGCCCTCGAACTTGATCTCACCGGCGGTCGGCCGGTCGAGCCCGCCGAGCAGCTGCAGAAGGGTCGTCTTGCCGGAGCCGCTCGGCCCGACCACGACGAGGAACTCGCCCTCGTCGATCGTGAGGTCGACGTCGCGCACGGCGCGGATCTCGTTCGCGCCCTGGTTGTAGGTCTTCGCGACGCCGTGGAGCGCGTAGATCGGTTGCGGATTGAGGGTCGTGACGGTCACGGCAACCTTCCTCAGTCGATGTGGCGGAGTGCGTCGGCGGGACGAAGGCGGGCGGCGCGCAGGCCGCCGACGGCGCCGGAGACGAGCCCGCCGACGAGCGCGAGCCCGACCGCGAGCACGATCAGGCCGACGGAGACCGGGGCGTCGAGCTTCACGGCAGTCGAGCCGGCGTTGACCGCGCCCTGGCCGAACGGCCCGAAGCCCTGAGTGGCGGCCTGGGCGACGGTCGCCTTCAGGCTGGGCGCGAACGCCACGACGAGCGCGGCGCCGGCCACGCCGACGGCCGCCCCGAGCGCGCCGCCGAGCAGCCCCTGCAGCAGCGACTCCCCGGTCACCTGGCGCACGACGCGCCACTGCCTCCAGCCGAGCGCCTTGAGCGTGCCGAGCTCGCGGATCCGCTTCGTCACCGACGCGAGCGTCAGCAGGCTCGCGATCAGAAACGCCGCGAGCAGCCCGACGATCTCGAGCGCGGTGCCGAGCCTGTTCGTGAGGTTCTTCGCGTCGACGAGCGAGCCGGAAACGCGATCGGCGAGGTCCTTCGCGGTCGTCACCGACGAGCCGGAGAACGTCTGCCGGATGTGCCGCGCGAGCGCGCCGACCTGCTGGGAGCTCTTTGCGCGGACGTACACGGTGTTGACGCGACCCGTCCGCCCGGACATCGCCTGCAGCTGCGAGAGCTTGATGTAGATGTCCGAGGCCTGCCCGCCGAGCGGCGTCTTCGCGAGGCCGATCACGGTGAACTTCTTCTTGCCGAGCGTGATCGTGTCGCCGACCTTCAGGTTCTTGCGGTTCGCGTAGCTGACGTTGAGGATCGCCTCGCGCGAGCTCGAGCTCGTGCTGAAGTAACGGCCCTTCGTGATCTGCCCGGACGTGATCGCTCCAAGCTCCGGGTGGTGCTGATCGACGCCGGAGACCGTCAGCGAGTTGAAGTTGACGGCTCTGGGACCCTGCGTCTGCTGCGACGGACCACCGAACGTGCCCTGCGTCTGCGTCTGCTTCGGCACCGTCCCTTCGACGTGGACGGCGTTCAGCGTCAGACCGCCCGCAGCCGAGCTCACGCCGGCGAGGTTGCCGATGGTCGTGACCTCCGACGCGGCGAAGCTCAGCTGCGCGGCCGTGACGAACTGATCGCTGGAGAAGTGGCTTCCCGGCTTGCCGAGGTTGCGCAGCCCGAAGCGGGTCGAGCCGTTCTCCTTCTGCAGCTGCGTGCGCTCCTTCGGCGAGAGGTTCGCAAAGCCGCCGGGGCCCGAGCTCGAGCCGGACGAGATGTTGATCGGCCGCGAGACCGTCATGTCCGTGCCGACGCCGGTGAGCGGCTTCAGCACCTTCGCCTGCGCGCGGTCGAGGCCCGTCGAAAGCGCGTTCACCGTCACGACGAGGCCGACGCCGATCGCGAGCCCGAGCGCGGTCAGGAACGTCCGTCCCTTGCGCCGGCGCAGCTCCGAGAACATGTAGGTCGCGTAGAACATCTGCGCCTTACGGAACCAGGCGCCGGTGAGAGCGCACTAAGAGGCGTCTAAGAACTTCCTAAGAGCTCCCTTCAAAATGAACCTTGTGTCGCCAGGCCGCGCTGAACGCCGCGATGCGGCGTCCTCGGTCGCGCCCATATGCACTGCATATGAGCGCTCCCTGCGTCCTTGCCTCGCGACGCCCAGCGCACCCCGGCAACGAAGGACATTCTGAAGGGAGCTCTACGAGCGCTGGACGCCCATCATGATCGACGCTACGTAGCCGGAGCCGCTCTTGTGCAGGCTCAGCATCGACTTGCTGCCGCCGTTGCGGTAGACCGAGTCGTTCGCGTTGCGCGTGTCGCGTGCGGGGCGGCTGGAATACGGCGCCTTCAGGTACACGGCGTCCGTCAGCGTGTCGGGGAAGTAGAGCTGCCCGGTGTGCACGACGTTGCCGCCGATGTGCACCTTGACGTGGATGTGCACGGTCCGGCCCTGGTACCAGCCGGGGTACACGGTCTGGAAAAGCGCGAGCCCTTTCGCGTTCGTCTTCTGAATCCCGCGCATGAAGGTGCCCGTGTTCCCGAGCACGCCCGAATACGTCCCCGACGCGTCCGCGTGCCAGATGTCGACGGCGGCGCCCTTGATCGCCTTGCAGCTCGAGGCGCTGACAACCGTCGCGTGCAGCATCAGCGGCCTCCCCGGCCGGCCCTCGGTGATGTTGCGGCGAACGTGCTCGTTCGCGACGTAGTACGGACCTTCGGTCTGCTCCGGCGTGAGCACGCACGTGACCAGGCCGGCGGCGACAGCTGCAGGACCCGCTCCCGCCTCGGCGTCCCCCTGCCACGCCTCCACGCCGAGCGCGACCGCGGCGAGCCCGCCGAGCCTGGCGAGCGCGCCGCGTCGAGTGAATCCGTGTTCGTCCATGCGACGACGGTAGCGCGCCGCGCTAAGAGGGCACTAAGAATTCGGGAGCGCCCACAGGACGGCGCGCCGGATGCCTTTCTTTGTATTGCTGACTCCGACGATCTGGTCGTGCTCGTTGATCGCTGCGGCCTCGCTCTCTTGCCCGCCGAGCGTGCCCAGGTCGGTGACCTTCCCGTTCTGCCACAAGAAGGCATGCACGAGCGCGCCGCCTGCGGGAACGCTGTTTCCGATCACCTGGCCGCGCTCGTCGATCGCAACGGCTTCGCTATAGCCGCCGCCCAGCCCACGGAGGTCGACGATCTTGCCGTTCCGCCACAGGACGGGACGCCGCTTGCCGCTCGCGGCGTGGCTCGTCCCGACGATCTGGCCGCGCTCGTTGATCGCGACAGCGTCGCTGTCGATGTAGGCGCCGCCGAGGGTGCCGAGGTCCCTGATCTTTCCGTTCTGCCACAGGAAGGCATGGCCATGCCGACCGGTCTGAGTGACGGTCGCTTCGAAGCTCGTCCCGACGACCTGGCCCCGGTCGTTGATCGCGACGGCGCCGCTGTCCGTGTATCTGCGGCCGAGCGTGCCGAGGTCGAGCATCTTTCCGTGCTGCCACAGGAAGGCGTGCGTCCTCCCGTTCGCGGTGGCGCTTTCCCCGACGACCTGGCCGTGCCCGTTGATCGCGAGCGCGTCGCTGGTCGGCCCGCCGAGCGTGCCGAGGTCGGTCAGCTTCCCGTTCTGCCACAGGAAGGCATGCGGCTTGCCGCTCGCGGTGATGCTTTCCCCGACGACCTGACCCTGATCGTTGATCGCGCGGGGTCGACTGCTCCGCCCGCCGAGCGTGCCGAGGTCGGTCATCTTCCCGTCCTGCCACAGGAAGGCGTGCAGTCGCTCCGGCTTCGCGGTGAGGCTCGTCCCGACGATCTGGCCGCGCCCGTTGATCGCCGAAGCGCCGCTGTCGCGCCCGCCGAGGGTGCGGAGATCGGTCAGCTTGCCGTTCTGCCAGAGAAAGGCGTGCTGCTTGCCGCCCGCGGTGCCGTTGCCGCCGACGATCTGGCCGAGCCCGTTGATCCCAGACGCGCTGCCGTCCCTGTATGCGGTGCCGAGGACGCCGAGGTCGGTGATCGCCCAGCGCGCCTGCACCGTCTTCGCCGCGCCGGCTGCCTGGGACGCAACCACGCACGCGACGACTGTCATTGCGAGCCATGCCGTAAGCCTGTTCATCATGTCCTCCCGGTCGTATTGGAGACAGGATGCGCGGCGCCGGTTAAGCGGCGGCAAAGCGGCGGCAAAGCGTTAGCGCCGGTCCCTAGAGCGGACCGTCGAGCCGTAGCGTCATGCGGGTGCCGCCGCCCTCGGCGCGCTCGGCGACCACCTCGCCGCCGTGTGCCTCCGCGACCTGGCGGACGATCGCGAGGCCCAGCCCCGAGCCCGGCAGGCCGCGCGCGGACGACGCGCGGTAGAAGCGGTCGAAGACGTACGGCAAGTCCGCCTCGTCGATGCTCGGCCCGTGGTCGCGGACGACGATCGCGCCGTCCTGCACCTTGACTTCGACCTTGCCTCCCGGCGGGCTCCACTTCGCGGCGTTGTCGAGCAGGTTCGCCACGGCGCGCTCGATCGTCGCCGGGACTCCGTGCACGAGCGATTCCTTGAGCTCCGTCGTGAACGTGACCCCCGGCCGGTTGCGCCGCGTCCGTTCGACGGCGTCCGCCGCGACGACGTCGAGCCGCACGTCTTCGGGCTCGTACAACTGCTGCTCGCCGCGCGCGAGCTCGATCAGCTCCGCGATCAGCGTCGTCATCTCGCTGAGCTGGTCGACGACGTCCGTGAGCAGGCGCTCGCGCTCGCCGGCGGGAAGCGTTCGCTCGCTCGCGAGCACCTCGATATTTGTCCGCAGGCTCGTCAGCGGCGTGCGCAGCTCGTGGGATGCGTCCGCGACGAGCTGGCGCTGGGCGCGCGTGGATTCCTCGAGCGCGCCGAGCATCGTGTTGAAGCTCCCGGCGAGCCGGCTGAGCTCGTCGCGTCCGCCGGCGTCGATGCGCTCGGAAAGGTCGCCGGTCTCGGTCACCTTCTCGGTCGCCGTCGTGAGGCGCCGGACCGGCGCGAGCGCGGCGCGCGACACGGCGAGGCCGAGCGCGGCGGCGACGGCGATGCCGCCGCCGGCGATCAGGATCAAGAAGAGCCTGATTCGACTCAGTGTGTGGTCGACCTCGCCGAGGTTGCGGGCGATCTGGACCGCAAAGCCGCGGGCTGGGACGGTCAGCACGCGCAGCCGCGTCCCGGCAACCGTCATGTCCGTCTTGAACTGGTTCTTCTTTCCATTCGCGACGTCGAGCACGCGCTTGTCCACCGGCAGCGCGACGGACTGGCCGAAGGTGCTGTACGACTTGCCGTTCGCCGCGACCGCCTGCACATAGCCGCCCGACTCAAACCCGGGCCCGTGGCCCAGGTCCAGGTAAAAGCCGTTTCCGTTCGGATAAGGCTCGAGGTGCATCCCCGGGGGCTGGGCGAGCGCGACGGCCTGCTCGGTGAGCCTCGCGTCGAGGTCGCCGTAGAGCTGACCCCGTACGACGAAGTAGACGACGACGGACGCCGCGAGAACCGCGAGCGCGACAGCGGCCGCGGCGACCAGCGCCAGCCGGGCGCGAAAGCTCATTGCTCGCGGAGGGCGTAGCCGACGCCGCGCACCGTGTGGATCAGCCGCGCCTTGTCGCCCGCTTCGGTCTTGCGGCGCAGGTAGCCGATGTACACGTCGAGTGAATTCGACGCGAAGCCGAAGTCGTATCCCCAGACGCGCTCGAAGATGATCGAGCGGGTCAGCACCTGGCGCGGGTTGCGCAGGAACAGCTCGAGCAGCGCGAACTCCGTGCGCGTCAGCTCGATCGAATCGCCGCCGCGAAGAACCTCACGCGTACCGAGATCGAGCTCGATGTCGGCGAAGCGGAGCGCCTCGCCGGAGTCGTCCGCTGTCCGCCGCAGCAACGCGCGCACGCGGGCGAGCAGCTCCTCGAGCGCGAACGGCTTCGTGACGTAGTCGTCAGCGCCCGCGTCGAGTCCCGCGACGCGGTTCTCGACCTCGTCGCGAGCGGTCAGCATCAGCACGGGCACGTGGTTCCCCGCGCGACGGATCCGCCGGCAGACCTCGAGCCCGTCCAGCCCCGGCATGAGCACGTCGAGGATGACGGCGTCGTGCTGCCCGTTCGACTCGAGCCGCTCGAGCGCCTCGCTGCCGTTCTCGGCGAGGTCGATGTCGTAGCCCTCGAGCTCGAGCGCGCGGCGCAGCGAGTCGCGCACAGCGGGCTCGTCGTCGACGATCAGGATCTTCATGGCCGTATTGTGCGCGTTGAGTCTGAAAGGGGACTAAGAGCTAGGACTCAGATGGTCGTCGGCGGGCGGAGCCGGGCTTGGCCCGGCGGGAGCCAAAGCAATTGCGAGGAAGGGGTTCCCAGGGGGAACCTTCCGGTTCCCCCTGATAGCCGCCGAACCAGAGGTTCGGCGGCGTGACTACGGCGTCGAGACGGTCAGCTTGAAGGCGCCGCTGCCGCTCTTCCTCGTCACGGAGATCTTCAGCGTGCGCCGGCCGCAGACGGTCGTCGCCGAAGCCGAGCGCGACAGCACGAGCCGCTCGCCGCGCGCCGCCTTCAACGTGACCTTCAGCGTCCCGTCGAGCGGCGTGGCGATCGTGTAGCTCCGCGTCGCGACGCCCTTCTTCGCGAACGAGCCGCTCCGCGTCTGCGTCGTGTTCGCAGTCCACGGCGTGATGACGTCCTGCTCGACGAGCGACAGCGCCGTGTCGTCGGGATACAGCGACTGCGAGACGACGTCCCACGGCGCCTCCGGCAACCCTGCCTTGCGCTCGTTGAGGACGCGGTAGCTCTCGGCGAACGCCTCGCCGGGGTTCAGCACGTAGTCGGGCTCGGTCTCGGCGCCGGGATAGAGCGTGCCCGCGGCCGCCTTCGAGCAGACCTGCTCGTACGAGGCCCAGCGCTTGGTGCCGTAGTCGATCGCGGCCCACGGCGCGTCGGAGCGGTGCGCCGCGACATGGTGTCCGTACTCGTGCGTGACGACGGCCTCGGCCGACGTGTCGGTCGCAGGGTCGTCGCCGGGCGCGACGAGCAGGTTCTGGTCGGGGCTGTAGCAGCCGATCGCCTGCTGCCCGCAGATCGACTGCACCTCGGCGAGCGGCGCGAGGTAGACGGTGAGCAGCAAAAGCTCGCTGCCGTGGACGAGGCCGGCGAGGAAGTCGGCCCAGTGCTGGCCGAGCGCGGGATCCTGTGGATACGAGCTCGACGCGTAGACGGTGACGGTCTCGCCGGTGGACGCCGTGTATGGCCCGCCCCACGCAGAGCTCACCTTCTGCAGGTGCTCGAGCGACGCCCGCGACAGAACGGCGTCGCGGATCGCGGCGGGCCCGCGCGCGATGTCGGCGACGCTCGGCGTCTTCAGCCGCGCGGTCGGCTGCGCACCGGCCGCGGTCACCGCGGCGGCGAGCGCGACCGGGACGACGACGAGAACCACCAGCGCGCGCGGCCGGGGCTTGCGGGGCGTCCCGGACCGCACGCGCTGGAGCAGGGTGTGGCGACTCCCGAAGGAGAGGGTCGATTGGAGCTCCCGCTTCGGTGTCACCTCGCCACGGTGGCAGCGCGAACTAAGAAGCGGCTAAGACGCGTGTAAGAAGTTTCTGAACGCGTCTCTTAAGCAGTTCTTAGCTCGATCTCACGCGGCTCTTAGGGATACCTGGTCTGATGTGGGCTATGAGCCGCATGCTCGCGTTCGCCGCCGCGCTCGTCGCGGCCGCCGGCCTCGGCGCCGCCACCCACGCCGCCCTCTCCCCCGGCGGCTCGAAGACGGTCGTCCGCCAGGTGACGGTGACGGGCTCGCAACCGGCGGCGAACACGAGCGCGCTCTCCGTGAACGAGATCTACCGCCGCTCCTACAAGAGCGTCGTCCAGATCACGGTGACGACGAGCTCGTCCTCGCCGTTCCCCTTCGGCGGCTCGAACACCCAGCAGGCCCAGGGTTCGGGCTTCGTCTACGACGACAAGGGCGACATCGTCACCGACCAGCACGTCGTGGCCGATGCGCAATCGCTCTCGGTCAAGTTCTGGAACGGCGCGACGTACAAGGCGAAGGTTGTCGGCACCGACGCGTCCACGGACCTCGCGGTGATCAAGGTCGACGCGCCCGCTTCGCTTCTGGCTCCGCTCACGCTTGCCGACTCGAGCAAAGTCCAGGTCGGCGACGGCGTCGTCGCGATCGGCAGCCCGTTCGGGCTCGCCGAGACCGTCACGACCGGCATCGTCAGCGCGCTGCACCGGCAGATGACTTCCCCGAACGGCTTCACGATCAACGACTCGATCCAGACCGACGCCGCGATCAACCACGGCAACTCCGGCGGCGCGCTCCTGAACATGCAGGGACAGCTGATCGGCGTCACCGCGCAAATCGAGAGCGACTCCGGCGGCAACGACGGCGTCGGCTTCGCGATCCCGTCCAACACCGTTCGCTCGATCGTGTCGCAGTTGCTCGCGAAGGGACACGTCGAGCACGCTTACCTCGGGGTGAAAGTCGGCACCAGCGCGGAGATCACCCTCGTGCGACCCAACACGCCTGCCGCGCACGCCGGCCTCCGCGCGGGTGACGCGATCACTGCGCTCGACGGCAGGAAGATCACCAACGGAACTGAGCTGCGCGGCGCGATCGACGCGAGGCGCCCGGGCGACACGATCACCGTCACGTACACGCGCGGCGGCAAGAGCGCGACCGTGAAGCTGACGCTCGCGAATCGCCCGAACTCTTAGGAACTTCTCAGCCCCCTTTCACGGCTGCTTTAGGCGGCCGCGGTTCGATGCAGGCAATCAACCGAAAGGAGTGGCAATGAACGCCGCAACCATTCAAGAGGCAGTCCGCGACGGCATCACGCGGGCGATCGCGGTCGTCGGACTGGCCGGGATCGCATTGATCCACATGCTCAACGCGCCGAGCACGTTCGACGAGACGCCGTACCTCGGCTGGATGTACGTCGGCCTGATCCTCGGCAGCGTCGCGCTCGCCGGCGCGCTGATCCGCGACAGCGACCCGCGCGCGTGGGCCGCCGCAGGCGCGCTCGCGCTCAGCGTGATCGCCGGCTACGCCCTCAGCCGCACGACCGGGCTCCCTCAGTCGAGCGGCGACATCGGCAACTGGGGCGAGCCGCTCGGCATCGCGTCGCTGTTCGTCGAGGGCTCCGTCGCCGCGGTCAGCGCGCTCGCGCTGCTCGAGCGGATGCCCATCCCCCGGACGGCGAGGGAGGCGTACGCGCAATGAGCGGCTGGAGAAGCATCCTCGTGATCGCCAACGAGACGGTCGAGGGAGCCGTGCTGCGCGAGGCGATCCGCTACCGCGGCAGGAACGTCGACGCCGACGTGCTCGTCGTCGCGCCCGCGCTCAACTCGCGCGTGCGCCACTGGGTCTCGGACGAGGACGGTGCGCGCCGAGCGGCCGAAGAGCGCCTCGCGAGCTGCCTCGAGCAGCTCAAGCGAGCGGGGATCCCCGCACGCGGCCGGATCGGCGACGCGGACCCTCTGCAGGCGATCGCCGACGCGCTGCATCTCTTTCCGGCGGACGAGCTCGTGATCGCCACGCATCCCGAGCCGCGCTCGCACTGGCTCGCGCGAAACGTCATCGGCCGGGCGCGAGCCCGATTCGAGCTTCCGGTCCTCCACGTCGTGGAAACGACGCGAGGGCACGAGTACGTCGCGGACGCGGCGTGAACCCGAGCCGCAGTAGACAGACTCGCCGCTCCGTGGGAAGATTGGACAGCCACGGCCAATGGGAACTGCGGCCGGCCGTCGGCAAGAGACAGGGAGGCGCCAACCGTGACGAACCGCCACGGCAGCGGGAACGAGCCCGACGGGCTCACGAAGGGGCTAGAGCAGCTGCGCGAGCGACTCGCGCGCCAGCGCGAGCCGGAGGATCCGTCGGTGCTGGCAAACCGCGTGCACGACGATCTGGAGGGAATCCAAGAGCGGCTGCGGCAGTTTCGCCGACGCCGTCTCCGCGCGCCCGACAGCGAGCCGCCGCCACGAGGAGACTTCCGGGTCTGACGCCATCTCCCGTCCGCCGCGTTCCACCCGGGGCGGCAAGCTGTTGCGACCTACCCACCAGGCGTAGACTCGCCCCATGAACAGCCTCATCGCAAAGATCCGCAAGTGGTTTGGGATCGGGAAGAAGCCTTAACCGCTCTCACGCCCCGAACGGCGTAGCATGTCCTGAACTGGCCCTGCACTCAAGTTCCGGCCCGAGCCCGCAACCCACCAACGCGCGATGCGCGCGAGGCGAGGAGCTCTAAGGCGAACGGAGCTCGCTGCGGGGCCAGACTCTCTTGCTTGACCGGCCGGTTTCGGCCGGGAGCGGAACTAGCCTGGACCGCCCTGGCCTCTAGGCACGGATCTCGAGGCGGACGGGAGCGATGTGCGGCTCGCCCGGGTCGATGCCGAGTTCCTGCAAAATCGGCATCAACACCTCACCGAAGCGTTCGAAGTCCTCCTGGGACTCCCAGACATCGAACACATGGACATTCGGCCCCATCTGCATGCCGCAGTGGTACGTGCGTCCGGGGGGCGCGGCCGCGCCCGCTGCGTCGAGCCGGCGGTGGACCTCGTCGAACTGCTCGCCGCTCATCGACTCGGGGCTGAAGTAGATGCTGATCGCCATGGGTCCTCCTTGGGCTTACGTCGCATGCCGTCGCACGATTCTTCCGCATTGACTGAGCCTCCGCGGGCCTTGCCCGCCATCCTTCCGGCGACCGATGAGTTTCGAGCCTCCCGCCGGTCTACCCTCAGACACCGTCGAAGGAGGGGAACGCGATGCCCAAGCACAAGGTCGGAACGCGGGAGGAATGGTCCGCGGTACGCAAGGAGCTGCTCGAGCGGGAGCAGGAGCTGGGCAACCTCGACGAGGAGTTGGCAAAGCAGCGACAGGAGCTGCCCTGGGTCCCGGTCGAGAAGGAGTACACCTTCGACAGCGAGGAAGGGAAGAAGACGCTCGCCGAGTTGTTCGACGGGCGGTCGCAGCTCCTCATCTACCACCTGATGTTCGGTCCGACGTATGCGGCGGCCTGCCCCGGGTGCACGGGCCTGGCCGACCACCTCGACGCGGCTCTCGTCCACCTGAACAACCGCGACGTCACGTTGATCTGCATCTCGCGCGTGCCGATCGAGAAGCTGCAGGACTACAAGCGGCGGATGGGCTGGCAGTTCCCCTATGTGTCGTCGTTCGAGAGCGACTTCAACTTCGACTTCGACTTCGCGTTCACCCAGGAGCAGATGGCGACCGGGGAGCTCGCGAAGATGGTTGCGGAAGCATCCGACTGGCTCAAAGACTGGGCCGAGAACGTCGGAACCGATCTGGCCTCCGGGATGGCCGAGTCCCCCGGATGGAATGTCTTCGCATTGGAGGACGGCGTCGTCTACCACACGTACTCGCGGACTGCTCCCGACCGCTTCCTTTCCGCCTATTACGACCAGCTGCTCGACCAAGTCCCGAACGGGCGCGACGCCGACTTCCCGCTGCGCCGCCATGACGAGTACTAAGGCATCGAGGACGGCAGCCGCGCTTACCGCGACGCTCGGCCTCGCCGGCGCGTCCTGGGTTGTTGCGGTTCAGCAGATGAGCGGCATGGACATGGGAGCTGCGACCGAGCTCGGCTCGTTCGCGTTCTTCATCGCTGTCTGGGTGCCGATGATGGCGGCGATGATGCTCCCGGGCGCGGTTCCGGCAGTCTCGAGATTCATTCGCGCCGACGGTCGTGCGCTCGCCGCACCGCTGTTCGCAGGGTCGTACCTCGCCGTCTGGACCCTGGTCGGCCTCGCGGTGTACGCGCTGTACCAGCCGCACGGCTCTTCCGCCGCCGGCGCGCTGACGATCGCGGCAGGCGTGTACGAGCTGACGCCACTCAAGCACGACTGCCGCCGGCGCTGCGGCAAGAGCGTCCGCTCTGGATTCCAGTTCGGGGTCTACTGCGTTGGCTCGAGCATCGGACTGATGGTGATGCTGGTCGCGCTCGGCGTGATGAGCGTCACCTGGATGTCCGTCGTCGCCGCCCTCGTCCTCGCCCAGAAGCTGCTGCCGCCGAGAGCCTCCATCGACGTCCCGGTAGCGCTGGCGATCGCCGGCCTTGGAATACTGATCGTCGTCGCGCCGTCGTCGGTTCCCGGCGTCGTACTACCAATGTGACACCGGCGCAGCCGCAGCAGCATCTCGAGCGGGTCGGCGTCGTGCGAGCCGTAGGCGGCAGCCTAGCGTCGGCCACGCGCGTGATCGCCTCGTTCGGACGAGCTGACTCCACACGCCGCGAGCAGCGCTCAGTCTGGACCGCTCAGGCGTGTGTTATGACGTTGCCATCCTGATGGCACGTTTGCAGGTCTCCCTCCCACCAGAAGACCATCGACGCGCGCGAGCACGCGCCGCGGAACTCGGGATCTCCTTCGCCGAATACATACGCCGGCTCGTCTCGCGCGATCTCGGCGAAGACCGAGGCGTATCCGGCCCGCAGGCGCTCTTCGATCTCGGCGATTCCGGTGGCTCCGACGTCGCTCGGGACAAGGAGCGCTACCTCGGCGAAGCGGTCGAGTCCAAGCGCTGACCTTCTTCGTCGACGGCTCGATCTTCTACGCGGCCTATCGGGGGAGACCGAAGCAACGAGCGCGCGAAGCAGATCCTCGCCAGCGGCGAGCGGCTCGTAACGAGCGATCACATCCTTGTCGAGACGTGGTTGCTGCTCGCTCACCGCTTGGGGAGAAACGCGGCCGAGCAGTACTGGGGCGCGATCCGGAGCGGCGCCGCCTCTGTCGAGCCGGTCACCCTCGCCGACCTCGAGGTCGCGTTCGCCATCGGCGAGGGCTTTCACGACCAGGACTTCTCGATCGTCGACCGAACGAGCTTCGCGGTCATGCAACGGCTCGGCGTCTTCCGCGCCGCCACCCTCGACGAGCATTTCGCGATCTTTCGCTTGGGCCGCGACCGCAGGCGCGCCTTCGAGATCGTGCGCTGAGTTAGCGCGTCGCGACCCACGCGTCGAGCCGGGCGAGCAGCCCGCGCGTTCGCGCTGCGCCGATGACATGCTCCTTGCGCTCGAACATCATGAGCGCATCGTTCGCCGCCGCCCGAGCCTCGTCGACGCGTCCGCCGCTCGCCAGTACCTCCGCGAGGTCCTCGGTCACCTCGGCCTGGAGTGCCAGCAGGTCGGTTCGGCGGACGAGCTCGACTGCCTCGCGGGCCAGCTTCTCGGCGGCGTCGTGCTGGGCGTTTCGCGCGAGCAGCTTCGCGCGGGCCTTTCGCCACTGCGCCCCGCACTCGAGGTTGAAGGTTGCGGTGATCCGCTCGGCCAGCCGCGTCAGCTCGAGCGCTTCGTCGTTCTTCCCCTGGAGGAGCAGTGCCTCTGCAAGCAACGGCGCCGCGTAGCACAGGGTGCCGTGGTCGCCGAGCTGGTCGAGCTGCCTGCAGACCGGACGCAGGATTCGCTCCGCGTCCGCAGCATCGCCGGCGAGAAGCGCGACGGTCGCGCTCATCATCGCCAAGTCGGGTTCCTCCTCATGCGCCAGCGCCAGGTTCTGCGCGCACAGCCGCCGGGCCGCTTCGAACCGCCCACGAATCGCCTCGAGCCACGCCAGGCTGTCCCTGACGCCGATCTCGGCGACCCGATGCCCCTCGAGGCGGCCGAGCACGGGTCGCACCCGCACCTCGGCCTCGGACGCGGGAAGCCGCCCGTAGGTGAGGGCGCCTGCGAGGAGCACCTTCGTGATCGAGCGCAGCCCCACGTCGTCTGTGTGCGCCGCATGGACGAGGGAACCCTCGTAGGCCTCGCACGCCTCGTCGAGCCTGCCGCTCACGAGGGCGTTGTCGCCGATCCGGCGGTACGCTCGGGCGAGGCCGCGTTCGTCGCCGAGTGCGGCGAAAACCGGGATCGCCCGCTCCGCCGCGCGGCGCATCCGCGGGTGGTACTCCTCCGGCTCGGTCGACGCACGGTTCGCGAGCACTTCGAGCTCGATCAGGAGCTCGAGACCGCGGTCGCCGGCCGCCCGCGCGAGCTCGGCGGCCTGTCGGTGGGCCTCCGCCGCCCTCGGGTCATAGAGAAGGTGGTAGGAGCGTCCGAGCTCGTGGACGAGCTCGGCACGGCGGCCGGGTTCCGGCGGCAGGAGCGCGAGGGCCCGCTCGAGCAGTCCGACGGCGGCTCGCGCGTCGGCGCGCCCGTATGCGCGCTTCCCCGCCGACGCGAGCCGCTGAGCGGCCCGCACTGCAAGGCCGCGCCCATGATCGTCGAGCGGGCGAAGCCGACTCAGGAGCTGGTGCGCCTGCTCGAGGTGGTAACCGATCACCTCCTCGACCTCCTGGATGCGGTCGCCCATCGTCGAGTCCAGCCGGTCGGCGAGCTGCTCGTGCAGTTGCGCCCGGTCCTCCTTCGTCAGTGCCTCGTAGGCGGCGTCCCGGATCAGGAGGTGTCGGAAGGCGAACGACTGCTTCGAGCCGAGATCCGAACCCGCCGGCAAGAGAAAGTCCTTCCGGACGAGCGCCGCGATCATTTGGTCGAGGCCGGGGCGCGCCCTGTCCGAGACGAGGTCGGCGAGCGTGCCGCGGTCGAACGCCTGACCGATGACGGCGGCCCGTGTCAGCACATGCCGCTCGGGCAGCTCCAGCCGCTCGAGTCGTGAAGCAAGCAGAGCCTGGATCGTCGGCGGCACCGGCAACGGTTCGAGCGCGGACCGGTCGCCGAGCAGGCCCTCGTCGACGAGCATGGACACCAACTGCTCGATGAAGAGCGGGTTCCCCTCCGCCGCGTGCGCGATCCGTTCGCGGTCGCTCGGACCGATACGGGCATGGTCCAGCAGCACGTCGAGCAGCCGCTCACTCTCATCCGCCGTCAGCGGCAGAAGCTCCATCACGCCCGGCCAGGCCGGACGCGACTCGAGCAGCTCCGGCCTGCCGAGGCAACAGAGGAGGACCGGTGCGTCCCGCGCGCGCTCCGCCACCTGCTCGAGCAGGTCGAGCAGCGCGGGCTCGGCCCACTGCACGTCGTCGCAAACGCAGACCAGGGGCCGCCGCGCCGCCGCCGACTCGAGCAGCCGCCGCGCCGCCCATGCGATCTCGGCGGCCGGCAGGCCCGCGTCCCGAAGGCCGACGGCCTGCGCGACGCCGGCCGCCACGGCCGCGTCCGGCGCCAGCGCCCGCAGCTTCGCCAGGGCTTGCTCCGCCGAGTCGACCTCCTTGATCGCGGCAGCCCGCCGCACCATCTGGGCGAGCGGCCAGTACGTGATGCCCTCTCCGTACGGCAGGCAGCGCCCCTCGAGTACCTCCGCATCGGAGCCGATCTCTGTAAGGAACTCGCGGACGAGCCTCGACTTCCCCACGCCTGGTGGGGCGATCAGCGTGACGAGCCCGCAGACCCGTTCGCGCACGCACCGACGAAAGACCTCCCGCAGCGCGGCAAGCTCTCCTTCACGCCCGACGAGAGACGTCCGCGGTCCCCGCGCCGTCCGCTCCTCCTCCGGTAGCACGGCAATCAGCCGATAGACCGTGAGCGGCGCAGCCTTGCCCTTCGCCTGCAGGGGCGGCAGCAGGTCCGCCTCGACGGCATCCCGTACGAGTCGGTACGTCGCCTGGCCGAGCAGGATCTCGTCTTCGCCGGCCGCTGTCTGCAGGCGCGCCGCCGTGTTCGCCGTGTCGCCGGCCACGAAGTTCTGGTCCGGGACGAGCCCCCGCCCCGCCACCGGCCCCGTATTGATCCCGGTGCGGGTGGTGAGCTCGACGCCATAACGCCGCTCCAACTCCGGGTTCAGCCGCGCGAGCGTCGCGCGCATCTCCACTGCCGCGCGCGCGGCGCGCAGGGCGTCGTCTTCGTGCAGCTGGACGAGGCCGAACACCGCCATCATCGCGTCGCCGATGAACTTGGCGAGCGT
>WNEY01000527.1_pt1 | contig 24166 bp, 17 predicted proteins | sample 5400531 | NCBI WGS metagenome assembly WNEY01 (sample SAMN13153338, study PRJNA577476) | soil metagenome | isolation source: 200 cm saprolite under Douglas fir tree site 1 | place: USA:California | collected 2015-04-18
AACAGTCTGTGCTATCGTCGGCTCGTTCAACGCAATCGCCTCCGTGTGGGGAAACGCCGTCTAGTCAACAGCGTAGTACTCACTCGGAGGCGTTTGTGTTTCAGTGAAACTCGCTCACTCGTGAATTATTCAGGCTAGGATCATTCAATGGGAATGCATCTCTGGCGCGACATGTTCGTACTGAGCCTGCCGGTCGCTGAAAAGGTCCTGCGGCCGATTGTGGTCTACGCGTTCCTGGTCGTTGCCCTGCGACTGGCTGGAAAACGGGAGCTCGCGCAGCTCAATCCATTCGACCTCGTCGTGCTGCTCACCTTGTCCAACACCGTCCAGAACGCGATCATCGGAGACGACAACAGCGTCACGGGCGGCGTGATCGGGGCCTCCACGCTGCTGTTGGTGAACTATCTGGTGGTGAAGTACTTGTATCGCCACGAGAAACTGGAGCGCTTCGTGGAAGGCGAGCCCGCCGTCATCATCGAGCATGGTGTCGTGCAGACCCACCAGTTGAAGTGCGAGCTGATGACTCTCGCCGAGCTGGAGACCGCCGCCCACAAGCAGGGGTTCGGATCGCTCGACGAGGTGGAGCGAGCCGTGCTCGAACCGGGCGGCGCCATCTGCTTCTCGGCGAAGAAACCGACCCCCGACACCGCACGGCACGAGGAGATCCTCGCCCACCTCGATCGCCTGGCCGCTCAAGTCGCGCAGCTGCGGCCGGGACCCGCGCCGGGGGCCTGATGCGCCGGCCCAGCGAGCGCAAAGCCGGCGCGCCGCCGCTCCGGTAGACTATTCCGATGCAGCTGCACGAGGCGCGACTTTGCCTGGATTGCGAGGAGCTCCACACCCTCGATCACTGCCCCCGCTGCGCATCGGAGGCGTTCGCGTTCGTGACGCGCTGGATTCCCGCCAAGGAACGACCGGCCCGCCCTCGGCGCCCCGTGCCCCCGACGCCGTCGCACCGCGCCCGGTGGCTGACGGGGGCAACCGGTGTGGCCGCCTTCGCAGCGTTTCGATGGTGGAGGCAGGCGGCGGCGAAGCGCGCGTCGGCAGACGCGGACGCCAACCGTCGGGACCGCTAAACGACGTCGCAACCGCAGCGTGCCGCGCCACTGCCATGACGTCACATCCCCGGTCTGGTCTGGATGCGGTACAGCTCGGCGTAGACTCCATCGCGCTCGAGCAACTCTTCGTGGGTGCCCTGTTCCACGACCTGTGAACCGTTGACCACGAAGATCACGTCGGCATGCCGGATCGTGCTCAGATGGTGCGCAATCACCACGGAGGTGCGGCCCTTCATGAGACGGTCCAGCGCGTCGATGACGGCTTGCTCCGAGGCGGCATCCAGGCCCGTGGTCGGTTCGTCGAGAATCAGAATGGGCGCGTTACGCACGATGGCTCGTGCGATCGCGATGCGCTGGCGTTGACCGCCCGACAGCGTCACGCCTCGCTCGCCGACCATCGTGGCGTAGCCTTCCGGCAAGCTGACGATGAAGTCGTGCGCGTTCGCGAGTGTCGCCGCCTGGACCGTCTCCTCCGGTGATGCATCGGGGCTGCCGTATGCGATGTTGTCCCAGATGCTGGCGCGGAACAGCAGCGTGTCCTGCAGGACGAAGCTGATCTGATCGCGGACCGACTTCAGCGTGTACTTCCGGATGTCCGTGCCGTCGATCCGAATCTGCCCGGACACCGGATCATAAAAGCGCGTGATCAGGCTGACGATGGTGCTCTTGCCGGTGCCGGACGGGCCGACGATCGCCGCGACCTGCCCGGGCTGGATCAGAAAGCTCACGCCTTTCAGGGTCAGTACCTCGCCGCCGTAGCCGAAGCTGACGTTGTCGAACTCGATGCGTCCGCTGAACGCCGGCGCGGGGCGTGCGCCAGGCATATTCCGGATGCGGCTTTCGATCTCGAGCGTGTCCTGAATGCGTTCGTAGCTGACCGACGCCTTGGCGACGGTGTCGGTCATCTTCGACAGATCGCGCATCGGCTTGTACAGCTTCCCCAGATACAGCAGGAACACGATCAGCACGCCCGCGCTGAGCTCGCCCGCCAGGGCCAGACGTCCACCATAGCCCAGCACCAGGCAGGTCCCCACGGCGACGACGACGCCGACGATCGGCGACAGCTTCGCCTTGATGCTCCGCGCCTGAAGTCCGGTTTCCACGGTCGCCCGACTCTCCGACGCGAACCGCCGGTCTTCGTAGTCCTCCCGGGCGAACGCCTGGACGACGTGGATGGAGCTCAGCACCTCGGCCATGCTGGAGACCAGCTCGCCTTCTCGTTTTCGAACGGCGCGCGAGGCGGCCTTGATCCGCCGCGTGTAGAAGGACACGACGCCGAAGAGCACCGGCAGAATGGACAGCGCCAGGAGCGTCAGCCGCCAATTGACCCAGAACATGACGCCGAGAATGCCGGCGATCGTCAGGACATTGACCAGAATGCCGAGCAGCGCGGAATTGATGAAGTCCTGAACCGCGGCGATGTCGCTGGTGATCCGCATGATCAGATCGCCGCGCCGCGATTCGTAGTGTTCCGCCAGCGAAAGCCGTTGAATGTGCTGGTAGACGGCCTGGCGGAGGTCGTGCGCGACCCACTGACTCACGCGCGTGATCAGCGATTTCTCGGCGTAGCTGCTGAGGGCATCCAGGACGGCGATGCTCGCCACAGCGGCGACGGCGAAGTTCAGCGTCGCGTACTTGTCACCGGCGAACAGCGTCGACACGAGGTCGCCCAGCCATCGCGGCAGCGCCTTTGCCTGAACGACGTTGTCGACGACCACCTTGATCGGCCACGGCTGGAGGACGTCGGCGACGGTTTCGCCGGCCACGGCGGCGAGCGCTGCGGCGAGCGTTTTCCAGTGCGGGCGAAGAATGTGGCCGATCCGCAGCTTCGGCTTCAAGAATGCATACGGTAACAGATCCGGGGGGCACGCCCGCGCAGTACGTAGTGTCTGGCTTCAGCCGGACCGCGACGCCGGTCCGCCTGAAGGCGGACGACACCACGGACGGCTGCGGCCAGATCGTGTCAGCGCTCGCCGGCCGGCAGGTGGTCCAGGAAGTAACGCGCGATCAGATGATGGATGTGCGCCGTGGTCCCGGCGCCCTCGTTGATTGCATGCGTGCGGTTGGGGTAGACCATCAGATCGAACGGCTTGCCGAGCTCCACGAGTCGGTTCACCAGACGCTCGGTCCCCTGGTAGTGCACGTTGTCGTCGCCGGATCCGTGCACCACGAGCAGCTTCCCCTTCAACCCGTCCGCGAAGTTGATCGGCGATCCGACACGGTATCCCTCGACGTTGTCCTGCGGCAGACCCATGTAGCGTTCCTGATAGATCGTGTCGTAGAGCCGCTGGTCCGGGACGGGCGCGACCGCGACGCCGACCTTGTAGACGTCAGGAAATCTGAACATGGTGTTGAGCGTGTTCGAGCCGCCGCCGCTCCAGCCCCAGACGCCGATGCGGTCGCCGTCGATGAACGAATGCCGTGCCGCGAGCGCGCGGATGGCCGCGGCCTGCTCCTTCGACGACAGATCGCCGACGGCGCCGTAGATGATCTTCCGCCACGCGGCCCCTTTTGGCGCAGGCGTCCCGCGGTTGTCGAAGCTGACGACGATGTAGCCCGCCTCGGCCAGTGCGCGGTGAAAGAGCATGCGGGCGCCGCCCCAGCGATCGGTCACCGTTTGCGACGCCGGCTCGCCGTAGACATAAACGATGACCGGATATTTTCGTGACGGATCGAACGACGAGGGCTTGAGCATCCACCCGTCGAGCACGACGCCGCCTCCCACGCCGATGGTGAAGAACTCGGTCGGGGGCGCCAGGACGGTCGCGAGACGCGTTCTGAGCGCCGATGCATCGGTGAGCGCCCGCAGCGCACGATGTCCTGGCAGATCGATCACGTCGGTGACGGGAGGGCGGTCGATCTGCGACCACGTGTGAAACGCCAGGTGGCCGCCCGGCGCGAGGTCGTAGCTGTGCGAGCCCGGCTGCTCGGCGGGCGTCACCCGCTCGGGCTGGCCGGCTCCGTCGAGCCTCGTTCGATACAGATATCGCTGCGTGGCGTTGAGCGGTGAGGCGATCAGGTACAGCCAGCCGCCCGCCTCGTCGAGACCAACGACATCGATGACGTCGGCATCCATGCGCGTCACGAGCGTCGCGTCTCCCCCATCGCGCGGGACGCGGTATACGTGCTGCCACCCGTCCCGCTCGCTCGTCCAGAGAAACGCGCGACCCTTGTCGATCCAGCGGACCTCGTCGACGTCGTTGACCCACGTCGAGGACTGATCGCGGAACACGCGCGTCACCGCGCCGCTTGCGGCGTTGGCGAGCAGAAAGTCATTCTGGTTCTGCAGCCGGTTCAGCCGCTGAATTGCGACGGTCTTCGCATCCACCCACTCGAGCCGCGACAGGTATCCGTCACGGGAGTCACCGGGCACCTGCATCCAGCAGGTGTCGCCGCCACCCGCACCGACCACGCCAATCCGCACCGCGGAGTTCGTGGTGCCGGCCTTCGGGTACGGAATGCGCGTGATCGCCGGGTAGAGCGCGCTCGTATCGTCGACGAGCGAGAAGACCCCGATGCCGGTGCTGTCGAACTGCCAGTACGCGACGGCCCGGCCGTCCGGGCTCCAGCGGAAGCCATCGCGGACGTTCAGCTCCTCTTCATACACCCAGTCGGACGTGCCATTGATGGTCGTCTCGGAGCCATCCCGCGTGAGCTGCACGCTCCGCCCATCGTCGAGGCTCTCGACAAAGATATTGTTGGCGCGGACGTACGCGACACGCCCGCCGTCGGGCGAGAACTTCGCGAACATCAGGGACGATTCCGGCGCGTGGCCGCCAATCTTCCTCAAGGCGCCGCTGCCGATCTCGAGGACCCAGTAATCGCCGCGCGTATTGTTGCGCCACACCTTTTTGGAATTCGTGAAGATGATGAGGCGCCGGCTGTCGGAGGACCAGGCGTAATCCTCGATGTCGAGCGGGGCGGTCGCGCCGGGCGGCAGAAGGCGCGAGCTCGGGACGAGGACCGTCCGAGCGCCGGTGACCGCGTCGTAGCGCGCGATCTCCATTCCTTTCGCGTCGCCCGTCGACCGTTCGACGCTGGTGTAGGCGGCGCCGTCGGGCAGCCACCGTGCGGGGCCGAAGCGCGGCGCCTCGTACGCCTTGGCCTGAAAGATGCGGTCGATTTGTTCGTCGAGGGCGCGCGCCCGGTCGGTCTGCTGCGCGAATGCGATCCCGCCAGCCAGCACGACAGCGGCAAACGTCAGCCCGCGTCCGGCTCGTCGTCTTGCAGCGCTCATCGATCCTATGGTCGGCCGGCAGCCGCGCCGCTCTCCGATCGGCACCACGCGAGCGTGTGGCGCAGACCCTCTTCGATCCCGACGCTCGGCGTGTAGCCGAGGATCGCCCTGGCCTTCGTAATGTCCGCTTGCGAGTCCTTCACGTCCCCCGCGCGCTCTTCCTTGTAGATCGGCTGCAGTGTAGTGCCGACGATGCCGTTCATGACGCGGACGAGCTCGTTGAGAGAAATGCGCGTGCCGCAGGCAACGTTGATCACTTCACCGGCCGCCTTCGGCGCCTCGCACGCACGCAGCACGCCATCGACGATGTTGGTCACATAGGTGAAGTCGCGGGTCTGCTCGCCGTCGCCGTAGATGATGGGTTGGCGGCCTTCGAGCAACGCCGTCGAGAACAGCGAGATGACGCCGGAGTACGGCGAGCCGGGATCCTGCCGCGGTCCGAAGACGTTGAAGTAGCGGATGGTCACCGTCTCGAAGCCATAGAGGCTCGTGAACATCTGGCAATACTGTTCCGCCACCAGCTTCTGGAGCGCGTAGGGCGACAGCGGGCTCGGCGGCATGTCCTCGCGCTTCGGGAGCGTCGGCGTGTTGCCGTAGGCGGACGAGGATCCCGCGTAGACGAGCCGCTTGACGCCGGCGTCGCGCGCCGCGACCAGCACGTTGAGGGAGGCGTCGACGTTCGCGCGGTTCGAGGTGATTGGATCGGTCACCGATCGCGGCACCGACGGAATCGCCGCCTGATGGAGCACGTAGTCCATGCCGGCGACGGCGCGGCCCGCGACGGCCATGTCCGAGAGATCGCCTTCCAGAAACTCCACACCGGGGATGTGATCGAGGTTCCGGCGCCTGCCGGTAATCAAGCTGTCGGCGACGCGGACCGAGTGGCCGCGGCGGACAAGCTCTTCCGCGAGGTGGGAACCGATGAAACCGGCGCCGCCGGTGACGAGGTAAGAAGGCATAGTGTCGAGGTCGCTGCAACCGCGGTGTCAGACACCGTGTCATATTTTCAGGTGTCTGACACCCGTTAGTTCGACAAGCCGGGCACCAGCTTTAGCGCATTCCCATTGTAGAGCTTCTTGAGCACCTGATCGGGCAACCCGATGCCGTACAGCTTCCAGAACGCGTGGTAGTCGCGGTAATAGTCGAAGTACTCGTCGTTGGTCTCGAACACGCGCCAGTAATAGGGATACTCGTCGGGCTGATAGATGTCCTTCCCGAACAGGATCCGATCCTGATACTTGACGAAGAACTCGTGCGACGCCCGCGGCTGACGGCCGAAGTCGTAGAGCACCGCCGCCACGTCGTAGTAGACGTTCGGATACTGATCGAGGAGCTTCCCGGCCCGCGCCAGGTCGCTCGCGTGCCAGCCGAAATGCGCGAGGATGAACTTCGTGTTCGGGTGCTTCCGGATCACGTTGTTGCGCTCGGTCATCAGCTGCTCGAAGCGCACGCCGTCCTGGTGACGGCGATCCGGGTGCAGTGCCAGCTCCAGCCACCGCTCGTTGGCGTAGTCGAGCGGCTCGAAAAAGGCGGGCGGCTCGGCGATGTGAATCAGCACCGGAACGTTCAGGCGCGCGCAGGTGTCCCACACCGGATCGAGCTCCGCGTCATCCACCGGCAAGCGGCTGCCATTCGCTTTCCGATCGAACATGCCGAGATCCTTGAATACCTTCAGGCCCATCGCGCCGGCCCTGATGTCGTCCTCGAGCTGTCTGGCGGCCTTCGCGCCGAACCCGGGACCGACGTCGCGAAAGTTGACGTTGGCGAAGAGGACCATCCGACCCTTGTGCTTGCTGGCGCGGAGCGCGTCGACGCCCTGGCGAAGGCGGTCGCCCCACGAGCCGCTCAAGTTGACGAGGATCTGGAGGTTGTTCGCCTCCATGCCCTGCACGACGCGATCGAATTCACCGGCCGCAATCGGCGTCGATTGGTGACTATGGATGTCGATGACCGGGAACTTCGCGCGCGGCACCGGATGCTGCGGCGCGACGAGCTGCGACTTCGGCTTGTACTCGGTGATGGTCGGCGGCTTGAGCTCCGGGGGTCGTCCTTCCGCGGGACGTGGGCGAGTCTGACCGGACGGCTGCTGCGCGACGATGAGCGGCGCTGCCAGGCTTACGGCGAGCAGCGCGAAGGGGAGTTGGTTCATAAGGTTCGAAGTACGAAGTCTGAAGTACGGAGCGTGAAAAAAGATCGCAGCGAGCCGTAAGCCGAATTCTGTTCCACCTGCGCTCGCCATTGCGCCTTGCGGCGCGACGTGAGCTTCGGCGGATGACGACCATTCCTCTAGCCTCGCCATTGCTGGCGAGGTCCAGCAACCGACCCGGAGACTCCCGGACGGGCCGTCCGGACAGCGTCGTCACCGACGCGTTGCCGCGCCGGGTTGCTGAGCGTCCCCCTATTTGGTCTTGCTCCGTGCGGGGTTTTGCCTGCCGCCCGTGTTACCACGAGCGCGGTGCGCTCTTACCGCACCTTTTCACCCTTACCCACCTCCGCTCGCCGACGCCTTGCGGCGCGGCGCGCTTCGTCGGGCGGTATGTTTTCTGTGCCACTGTCCTTCAGGTTGCCCTGACCGGGCGTTACCCGGCGCACTGCCCTGCGGAGTTCGGACTTTCCTCCCCGCCTTCGCGCCTTGCGGCGCGACGCGCGGCGGTCGTCTGGCTCGCTGCGAAGATCCAATTGTATACGCTCGGCTCGGGCCTTCGCGTTGCGCCCGCGAGACCCACGCGACGTACCCGACCGACCTGACATACCCGACCCACCCGACCGACCAGACCCGCTCGACCCACCTGACCTACCCGACCCACCTGACCCATCCGACCCACCTGACCTACCTGACCACCTGACCCACCCGACCTACCCGTCCGTCTCCTGGCTGATTTGGTACTGCTCCAGCTTCTTGTACAGATTGCTGCGCGGCGTACCGATGACCTCGGCGGTCTTCGAGATGTTCCAGCCGTTCTCCCGCAGCTTGCCGACCAGGAACATGCGTTCGGAGTTTTCCTTGAATTCGCGGAGCGTCCCCAGCTTCACGTCGGCGGAGTCGCCGCCGCTCTTCGGCGCCGCAAACGCTGCGGAACCGCCCGCGGCGGACGGCGACCGGACGCTCTCGGGCAGGTCGGGCAGATCGATCGTGTCGCCGCCGGTCATGATGATCAGCCGCTCGACGGTGTTGCGCAGCTCGCGGATGTTGCCCTTCCACCGGTATCGTGTGAGCGCGTCGAGCGCCGCCTGCAGGATGCGCTTCGGCCGCACGTTGTTCTCGCGGCTGAAATAATCCATGTAGTGGCGCACGAGCGGCGCGATGTCCTCCGGCCGCTCGCGTAGCGGCGGAACGTGGATGGGGATCACCGCGAGGCGAAAGTACAAATCCTCGCGGAAGTGCCCCTTCTCGATCTCTTCCTCGAGGTTCTTGTTGGTCGCAGCGATGACGCGCACGTCGACCTTGATCGTTCGGGCGGAGCCCAGCCGCTCGACCTCGCCTTCCTGCAGCACGCGCAGCACCTTGGCCTGGGTTTTGGCGCTCATGTCCGCGACCTCGTCGAGGAAGATGGTGCCGCGGTCCGCCTGCTCGAACTTGCCGACCTGCTTTTCGGTCGCGCCGGTGAACGACCCTTTCTCGTGCCCGAAGAGCTCCGACTCGATCAGCTCCTCGGGGATCGCGGCGCAGTTGACCTGCACGAACCGCTCGCGGCTGCGCAGGCTGTTGCGATGAATCGTCCGCGCGACGAGCTCTTTGCCGACGCCGCTCTCCCCCGTGATGAGGACGGTCGCGTTGGTGGGCGCGGCCCGCGCGACCGCGGCCATCACGTGCTTCAGGCCGGGGCTCTCGCCGATCATCTGATGGCGAATCTCGACGGCTTTCTTCAGCGATCGGTTCTCGTCGCGCAGCTGCCGCGAATCGAGGGCGTTGCGCAGGCTGACGAGCACGCGCTCGCTGGCGAACGGCTTTTCGATGAAATCGAACGCGCCCTTCTTGGTCGCTTCCACCGCGGTGCTGATCGTTCCGTGCCCGGAGACCACGACGACGGGGAGCGATTCGTTCATGTTGCGGAGGCGCTCCAGCACTTCGATGCCGTCCATGCCGGGCATCTTGACGTCGAGCAGGACGAGATCGGGCGCATCGCGCTCGGCCAGCGCGAGCCCCTCCTGCCCGGTCGCGGCGCCGATGAACTCGTAGCCCTCGTACTCGAGCGTCATCTTCAACGAATCGCGGATCGCGGCTTCGTCGTCGATGACCAATACGCGTGATTTGGGCATTAACGGTCTTCGACCCGGACCGTCTTGAGCTGACGCTGATCGAGATCCGGGGCGTAGATGTACAGCGTGAGGATATCGCCCACGTGCGCCGCGCGCACGAGGCGGCGGTACTCCGCCACCGATTCCACACGCTGCCGGTTGATCTCGAGCAGCACGGTCCCGCGCTCGATGCCGCCGTCGAACGACGAGCTCATCGGCTCTACGCGCGTGATCAGCACGCCGCGCGCGCCCTTCGGCAGCTCGAGGCGCTCGGCGGTCTGACGATCGATGTCGCGGACGACGAGGCCCAGCAGGATGTTGTCCGCGTCGACTCGTCCACGCTCGGAGGGCGCGGGCGCCGGGTCGCTCTTGTCGGACCGGTCGCGAACGGGCCGCTCCGCCAGCTTCACGGTGAGCTGCTGATCGCGGCCGTCGCGCAGCACGCGCAGGCGGGCGGCCGTGCCGGGCGTGCGCGCGGAGATTTCCCGGATCAGCTGGTCATCGTTCGCGATCGCGCGGTCGTCGAGCGAGGTGATCACGTCGTACGGCCGCAGGCCGGCGCGATCGGCCGGCGATCCCGCGGTGATGTCCTGCACCAGCGCGCCGTGATCGACGGTCAGCTTCAGCGATCGCTCGAGGTCCGCGTCGACGTCGCGCAGGCCGACGCCCATATAGCCGCGGCTCACGCGTCCTCGCGCCCGCAGCTGCGGCAGCACGGCGCTCGCGCCATTGATCGGCACGGCGAAGCCGATGCTGCTGGCGCGCGAGCTGATGGCGGCGTTGATGCCGATCACTTCGCCGCGCGAGTTGATCAGGGGGCCGCCGCTGTTGCCGAAATTGATGGCGGCGTCGGTCTGGATGTAGTTGTCGAGGCTCATGTCGAACAGCTTCCGCCCCAGGAAGCTGACAACGCCGACCGTCACCGTATGCTCGTAGCCGAGTGGATTGCCGATCGCGCAGACCCACTCGCCCATTCTGAGCTTCGCGGAGTCGCCGAGCGGCGCCACCGGCAGGCCGGTCTGGCCGTCGATCTTGATGAGCGCGATGTCGGTGTCGGGGTCGGCGCCAATCAGACGCGCGCGCGCCGTGCGTCCATCCGACAGCTTGACTGTGATCCGCTCCGCCCGATCGACGACGTGGTTGTTGGTGAGGATGCTGCCGTCGGGGTCGATGATGAACCCGCTGCCGGCCCCGCGCCGCGGCGCCTCGCGATCGCGCGGCGTGCCGAAGTCGAACGGGCCGTCGAACGGATCGGGCGAGTCAGGCAGGGCGGGCCGCGCCCCCCGGCGTCGCCGGCTCTGCCCGCGCGTGGTCGTGTCGATGTTGACGACGGCCGGGTTCAGGCGCTCGACCACGTCGGCGAAATTGACCAGCGAGGCCATCGCGGGTGCGGCGGCCGTGCGCGCGGCGAGTTTGTCGCGGGCGGCCTTCGCGCGACCATCGGGCAACACCTGTCCCCGCGAACCGGCGGAGATGGCGGACCGCGACACGCCGCCGGCCACGATCGCGCCGACGAGAAAGGCGACGATGGCCGTGAGCGCTACGGTGACGAGTGTGAAGCGCCGCGACATCTCAGATTTTCATTATATGCGCGCGGAACTGCTCCTCGTCCCAGGTTTCCAGGCCCAGCTGGCGCGCTTTCTCGAGCTTGCTCCCGGCTTCACTCCCATATACGACGACGCTGGTTTTCTTGCTGACCGACCCGGCCACTTTCGCGCCCAGTCGCTCGAGCGCGCCCGCCGCTTCCTCGCGCGACATGGTCGCCAGCGTCCCGGTCAGGACGAAAGTCTTCCCCGCCAGCGGGCCAGGTTGATCGGTCGGCTCCGGCGCCTGGCTGGCCATGTTCACCCCGGCGGCTTTCAGGCGCGCCACCAGTTCCTGATTCCGCGGCTCCTCCGCGAAGGCTCGCACAGACGAAGCGACGACCGGGCCGATCTCGGCGACTGACTGCAGCGCTTCCGCCGGCTCGGTCATCACGCGCTCCATCGTGCGGAAATGACAGGCGAGCGTCGCGGCCGCCTTTTCGCCGACGTGGCGGATCCCCAGCGCGTAGATCAAGCGCGCGAGATCGTTCGACTTGCTCCGTTCCAGCTGCGCGAGGACGTTCCGGCCGACCTTGCCGAGCTTCCGCGGGACGGCGCGATCCGACCGGGGCTCTTTCGGCGCCACGACGAGCGTCTCGAGCTGCGCAGCCGTCAGGTGATACAGGTCGGCGAAGTCGTGCACCAGCCCCTGTTCGATCAGCTGATCGACGAGCGACGCGCCGAGCCCCTCGATGTTCATCGCCGAGCGCGAGGCGAAGTGTTCCATGCTGCGGCGAATGCGCGCCGGACAGGAGAGGTTGTCGCAGCGCCACACGACCTCCTCCTCGTCGCGGTGGAGGACGCTCTGGCACTCCGGACAACGCGCGGGCATCTGCCACGGCTCGCTCCGCGGCGTGCCGTCCGGGTGTGGCAGGATCGCCTTCACGACCTTGGGGATCACGTCGCCGCCCTTCTCGACGAGCACACGGTCGCCGGGGCGCAGATCCTTGCGCGCGACGTCTTCGGCGTTGTGCAGCGTAGCCATCGAGACCGTGGTGCCGGCCAGCTTCACCGGCTCGAGGACGGCGTACGGTGTGACGGCGCCGGTGCGACCCACATTGACCTCGATCGCCGTGAGGGTCGTCGTCGCCTGCTGCGCCGGGAACTTGAAGGCGGTCGCCCAGCGTGGAAACTTCGCCGTCGTCCCCAGCTTTGGGCGGAGGGCGAGGTCGTCGACCTTGATGACGACGCCATCGGTGTCGAAGTCGAGCGTAAGCCGCTTCTCGCCCCACTCCTGGCAGAACGCGATGACCTCGCCGATGTTCGCGCAGCGCCGCCAGTGGGCTTCGACAGGCAGTCCCCACGCCGCGAGCGCGCGCAGGGTGTCGGCGTGCGTATCGACTCGTGCGCGCTCGGCACGCACGTCGTGTCCGGCTTCAACCTCGAGGATCCCGGCGCGTGTCGGGACGGCCTGAAGGCCGTCCCCTTCATCCGACTTCTGGTCTTCTACCTCTTGAAGGCCGTCCCCTGCGTCCGACTTGTAGGGGACGCCCTTCAGGGCTTCCCGCGCGGGGGTGTCCTGCACCGCGGCATCCCGCGCGCTGGTAACCAGCTGATACGTGAACGCTGACAGCCCGCGCTTCGCGACGAGCGCCGGATCGAGATTCCGCATCGTGCCGGCGGCGGCGTTGCGCGGGTTGGCGAAGATCAGGTCGCCGGCGTCCTCGCGCTCGCGGTTGATGCGCTCAAACGAGGCACGTGGCAGGTACACTTCGCCGCGGATTTCGACGCGTCCTGCGGGACCGTCGCGCAACCGCAGCGGGATCGCGCGGATGGTGCGGACGTTGGCGGTGACGTCTTCGCCGCGGCTGCCGTCACCGCGGGTCGCACCGCGGCGCAGCGTGCCGTCCGCGTAGGTCAACGCGATGCTCAGGCCGTCGATCTTCAGCTCGGCGACGTACGCGACGGGCGCCTCCCCCTGATCCGCGCCCTTGCGGACGCGCTCGTCGAAGGCGCGCAGTTCCTGCTCGTCGTACGCGTTGTCGAGGCTGAGCATCGGCGTCAGGTGCTCGACCGTCTCGAAGCCCTCGATCGGCCGGCCGGCGACGCGTTGCGTGGGCGAATCGATCGTGACGAGATCGGGATGCTCTGCTTCGAGCCGCTCGAGCTCGTGGAGGAGTTGATCGAACTCCTCGTCCGAGATCTCGGGGTCGTTGTGGATGTAGTAGCGCTCCTCGTGTTGCCGGATCGCATCACGCAGTTCGCGCAGGCGTTCTTCGGGTCGCATCAAACGCGTGCCGGGACCACGAAAACGCGATGGACACGAAGCCACACGAAGAAAGCCGGTTGTTTTCTTCGTGATGTTCGTGGAGCTTCGTGTTTTCGTGGTTGCATTCCGATTATCCAGAGATCGGACAGTCAGGCGGGCCATCCAGCGGCGCGCCCAGCAGCTCGCCGGCGACCTCTGCGAACGTGCGATACGCTGACTGACCGAACAGGACGAGCCGGACGCCGCGCAGCGACCTGGCCGTATGGGCGAACTGACGGATCGCGGCGATCATGACCCGCGCGCACTCGTCGAGCGGGAAGCCGCCGACCCCCGTTCCGAACGCGGGGAATGCGACCGACGCGAGCTGATGTGTCTCGGCGAGCCTCAGCGAGTTGCGCGTCGCGCGATCGATGACGGCCGCGGACGTGCGCAGATCCTGCCCCATCACAGCCGCGTGAATGACGAATCGGGCCGGAAGCCGGCCGCCGGAGGTCATGACGCCTTCGCCAGGCTCGACCGGTCCCTGGGCCATGGCGTCGGCTTCAAGCTGGATCCCGCCGCGTGCCTTCAGAGCGCCCGCGACGCCCGACCCCATCCAGAAGTGGTTGTTCGCGGCGTTGACGACGGCGTCCGTCGATTCCGCGGCGATGTCGCCGTCGAGGATCTCGAGCGTGAGCGGCGGGAGGGCGAACGCGACCATGAGACTGCAGATTGCTAATTGCTGATTGGTGATTGATTGCTGCAAAGCCCCTAGCGGTCGCGTGACAGGACGTAATCGGGCAGCGCGAGCAGCGCCTCGCGCTCCGAGCTGGGTGGGAAGGCGTGCAGCGGCTTCTTGGCGCGCTCCGCAAACTCCACCGCGCGCCGGTACGCGAAGTCGATGGAGGCGTGCTCCTTGAGCGCGTGCAGCAGGCCCTGCCACTGCTCGTTCGTGACACTGCGCGATGAGATGATGTCGCGGATGATCTGCGACGCCGCCCCGTCCGTCTCCTGCCGCTGCAGGTGGATGAGCGGCAGCGTCACTTTGCCTTCGCGCAGGTCGCTGCCAATCGGCTTCCCGACCCTCTCGGTGTCGCCGGTGAAGTCGAGCAGGTCGTCCACGAGCTGAAACGCGATGCCGAGGTTGAACCCGTACTCGCGCAGCGCCTGCTCGCGCTCGGCGGTCACCTTGCCTAGCAGGCCGCCGATCTGCGCGCAGCCGCCGAACAGATACGCCGTCTTGCGGCGGATGATGTCGAAGTGCTCGTCCTCGCTGATACCGGCGTCGCCGTTCTTGGTGAGCTGATACAGCTCGCCTTCGATCATCTTCAGCGTCACGTCGCACAGCAGCCGGACGATGTCCAGCGTGTCGTGGGTGAGCGCGAGCGCCATCGACTTGATGTACAGGTAGTCGCCCAGCAGCACAGTGATGTCGTTGCCCCAGCGCGAGTGCACCGCCAGGCGGCCGCGCCGCAGGTCCGAGTCGTCGATGATGTCGTCGTGAACGAGCGTCGCCGTGTGGATGAACTCGACGACCGCCGCGTACAGGATCGAGCGGTCGCCTTCGTAGCCGCTCAGCCGGGCCGCCATCAGCAGCACCGCGGGCCGCATGCGCTTGCCGCCGCTCGTCTGAATGTACTGGCCGATCTTCGGGATCAGGTCCACCTTCGACTGGACGTGGCGGGCGAACTCGAGATCCACCTTCTCCAGGTCGCCGCGGATTGGCTCGAAGATCTGCGAGAGGGCTGGTGACGACTTTTCCACAGCGTTTCGGGTCAAAACTTTATCACGGCCGGAACAAGGTGTGGAAGTTGGCCGCCGTGCGCGCCGCCAGGTCGCGTGGCGGCACGCGGCGCATCTCCGCCAGGGTAGAGACGACGCGCGCCACGTACGCCGGCTCGTTCCGCTTGCCGCGGTACGGCACCGGCGCGAGAAACGGGCTGTCGGTTTCGGTCAGGAGCCGATCGAGGGGCACGCGGCCGGCGGTCTGGCGCAGCGGCTCCGCCTTCGGAAACGTAATGATCCCGGCCAAAGAGACGAACAGCCCCAGGGCGAGCCCGGCGTCGGCCAGCGCCGCATCGCCGGTGAAGCAGTGCAGCACGCCGCGGACCTCCCCGCCGCCCTCCTCACGAAGAATCGCGATCGTGTCCTCGTCCGCCTCGCGTGTATGGATGACCACGGGCCGCTGCAGCTCGCGGGCCAGGCGCACCTGCGCGCGAAACACGGCGTGCTGGGTCTCGCGCGGCGAGAAGTCATAGTGATAATCGAGGCCGATCTCCCCGATGGCGCGCGCCGACCTCGTCGCCGCGAACTGCTCGCGCACGACGGTGGCCGCCCGCTGCGGATCGCCGGCGAACTGATGCGCCTGGTGCGGGTGCACGCCAATCGCGAACCGCACCTCGGGCCAGAGCCGCTCGATCCGCTCGGCTTGCGCGGCTTCTTTCGGGTTGCCCGCTTCGAGGATGACGAGCACCCGCTCGAGGCCCGCCTCCTTCGCACGCTCGACGACGGCGTCCAGGTCGGCCGCAAATGTATCGTCGGCCAGGTGACAGTGACTATCAATCACGCCGCCATGGTAGCATCCGCCCTCGATGCGAATCTCCCTGGCGGTGCTCGCGTTGTTCGCCGCAGCCCGTCTGGCCGGCGCACAGGGCGTCCGCGTCGGGCCGCCCACTGAAGTTGCCCGAGAGACCGACCCGCGCCGGTTCTCTGAACCACATCTGGCCGTTCACCCGGCCGATCCGACGCGCCTGCTGGCCACGGTATTCAGCACCGCGCTTGCCGAGGCCGTGCCAGAGATGCACGCGAGCGCCCGCTGCTCCACGTTCGCGTCGCGCGACGGCGGCGCGACCTGGACACGACACGAGTTCGCGCTCCCGCACTGCGGAGATCCGCAGGTTGCCATACTCCCCGACGGCCAGACGGTGTTCGCGGCGCTCGCCGACTTCCCCGGCATCGTGCCCGCGCGCGGGACCTGGCTGATCGTCTACCACTCGAATGACGGCGGCATGAGCTGGGACGACCGGCCCACGCTCATCGGCCACGGTCACGATCATCCAGCCATCGCCGTCGATCTCTCTTCAGAGAGACGCAAGGGCTGGATCTACATCACGACCCACTACGAATGGCGCGACGGCAACGGCCAGCTGGTCTCGACCGTGTTCGTTGCGCGGTCGAGGGACGGCGGCCGCACCTTCGATCGACCGACCGAGGTGCCTGCGACGAGCTTGCATGATTTCGGCGAGATGCCGGTCATTCTGTCCGACGGGACCGTCGTCGCATCGTTCGTCGAGGACACGTGGTCGAGCCCGTACTTCGCCAACCGCCGTGCGTGGGTGATGCGGTCGACCGATGGCGCGACGACCTTCTCGCAGCCATCACTCGCAAATGACGGGTGCGGTCCGCCACCAGGCTTTCAATTGTCCGCGCTCGCCGTTGACACGTCCGATGGACCGCTCCGCGACAGGCTGTATTTTGCGTGCCGGCAAAGCGGCGGCGGATCGGTCGTCGTGACCTCGTCCGCCGATCGAGGGACCACCTGGAATCGACCGGGCGTAGTCGTTGGATCGAGTCCCGTGGACGCCGACGCTCGCCGCGTCATGAGCATCGCCGTGAACAGCAAAGGCGTGCTCGGTGTGCTGATTGTCGAGCGGCGCCTGAAGGCGCGCGACGGCTGCCTCGAAGCGAGCTTTGCGGCGTCTCTGGACGGGGGCGCGACGTTCACCGCGCCCGCGCGCGTGTCAGTGTCGTCGTGTGGCGACTCGATGGTGGACACCATTGCCACGCGGATGTTCCCGACCTACGGCGACTATTTCGGCCTGGTGACGACGCCCGATGGCCGCTTCCGCGTGATGTGGCCCGAGATGCGCGCCGGCGCGTCGGTGCTGCTGACGACGGTGGTCGAGGTCGACGGGCGGGCGGAACCGCCCGCCGCGAAACAGTAGGGTCAGGCTCGGGTCAGGCCCCAAGTGGGGTCAGGCTAGAGTCAGACCCCAGTGCTCCAGTGCCCCAATCAGTACACGTCGAGGTCGTGTCCGACAACGACCTTGCCGCTGTAGGTTCGGCGGATTTCCGACAGGTACTGCTCCTCGGGAATCTCGCGGCCTCTCGGCCCCACCCCGCGGTGGTGCACGATGAGGAGCGCCGGCTGCGCCTTGTTGGCGATGTCCGCGAGCTGTGTGGTCGTCGTGTGGTACTTCGATCGGTACTCCAGCCAGTTCGCCATGTCGGCCGGCCGGTAGTCTTCGGAATACGCCTCATGGATGAGGACATCGCACTTGCGGCAGCTGTCGACGAGCGCCTGGCTCGGGCTCGTGTCGCCTGAGATCACAATCGAGCGGTCCGCGGTGTCGAATCGATAGCCGAACGTCGACGGCAGCTCGCCATGGGCGTTCGGGAACGCCGTCACCTTGACGTTCGCATCCTGATGGACGACACCAGCCTTGATGTCGTGGGCTTCGACGGCGAGCCCCGCCGTGCTGCGATGCTCGAGCCCCCTGGTCCGGATGTCGATGTCGGCCTGCCACGCCAGCAGGATGTACTTCGTCATCTCCTCGAGACCGGTCGGCCCGAACACCTTCAGTGCCGAGCGACGACCCTGCACCCACGTCGTGAAAATCAAATCGGGATACCCGACCGTGTGATCCGAGTGCAGGTGCGTGACGAACGCGGTCTGCAGCTTGTCCACGGCCAGCGCCGGGAGGCCCAGGTCGAGCGCGGCAGCCGCGGCGCGGCGGACGAGGCCGGGCCCGAGATCGACGAGGTACGATGCGCCGTTCACGACGATCGCGGTGGCCGGGCCGGAGCGGAGCGGGTCAGGCGCCGGAGATCCAGTTCCCAGCAGGACGACCTCGGTGTGCCGCGGGAGGCTGGGTGGCTGGGGCGCCGCGGCGGAATGCGCCACGATCATGACAAGCAGGGACGCGATGACACGCATCGGACTCTCCTACGTTACGGTTTCGGGAACGCGCTGAGCTGCCGCCGTTCGAATTCCCGGAACGCGAGCTCGAGCTCGGCGCGAAGGCGCTTTTTCGTCCCGGCATCGGCAAACGCGTACGCGAGCGAATTGCGCGCCATCTGCTTCAGCGTCCGATAATCCAGCCCCTGCTCCTCGACACCCTTGCGGAATTCCAGCGTCAGCGTCGACCGCGCCACGCCCGCATCGTCTGTGACGAGCGCAACGGGAACGCCGTACTTCAGATACGTGCGAAGCGGGTGTCGTCCGCCCTTGATCCCGAGGACCAGATCGTTGCTGCTCAGCGCGATCTCGACAAGGATGCGCCTGGATGCCATCTCCTTCAGCAGCGCGAGCGCGCCGTCTTCGTACATCACGCCCGCGCCGTGACCGATCCGCAGCGCGTGCCCCTTCTCTACCGAGTCACGGATGTGGAACCGCAAAGCCTCGGGCGTAACGAGCCCATCAACCAGCTCGCCCGCGTGCAGCGTGATCGCCACCTTCGGATACAGGCGATGCAGGAAGTCCAGCATCGACATGTGCAGCGAGAAGTCGCGTGTCGCGATCGGCGCGTCCTCCGGCTGCACGAGATTGAGGGCGACGACGCGCGGCTCGTGCGTCACGATTTCGAAGCCGGCGAGCATCTGCGCGAACACGAGCGCCGGCAACGAGGCTCTGGCGACCACCGAGATGTAGCGCGCCGTTACGAGACAGCCGGCGTCCGCCTGGGGCATGCCGCAGTGCAGCAGGTCGCGCTGCCGCGCCTCGGCCTCATCGAGCCGGCGTGTCGCCGCGGAAACGACGTCGTCGAAGCCGGCGGCGAGCAGCTTGTCGCGCAATTTCCCGAGGTCGGGATCCCATCCGGCCTCCAGGCCTTTTCGTACGGCGACGCCTCCGTCCGGGGTGAGCATCAGCTCGAGATAGCTGACGTGCTCCGCGGCGGCGCGCGCGGCGACCTCGGCGAGCATCTCGCCGATCTTGCCCACCTCGGGACCGAACCTGCCGAACGTCTCGAAGAAGTGATCGTGCCCGCTGAGCTTCGGGTCCCAGTTCCGCATCGACATCGCGTCGATGGCCTGGCCGTAGAGCGCCGCGTTCTGGAGGATGTCGCCCACCGGCGGCCGTCCCGCGCTCGCCTCGCACGCGCCTGCCACAATGGTCATCGTCGCCGTTGCGAGGCAGAGATTGTCGGCAGCCGCCCACTGGAGATAGCTCTCCGCGTAGACCGCCCCGGCGAGGTGATTGTGAAGGTCGCCGCCTTTCGGCATCTCGTTGAGAAACGCGAGCAGCAAGGGCGGCTGACTGCGAATCGCTGCGAAGTACCGCGCGGTCGCGGCTTCGCTGGACGCGGCCGGCGGCTGCGGCGATGCGGCAAGCGTCGCGGTCGCGAACAGGACCGCCGACGTCGTCCGCCGCAACCGATTCATGTTCAGCGGACTCGGGTCCCCGGTGCCGGTGGTTCGTCGAACGACACGACTCTGGGCTTGCCGTCGTCAGGGCTGGCGGCGAGGACCATCCCGTTGGATTCGATGCCCATCAACTTGGCGGGCTTCAAATTGAAGACGACGACGACGGTTTTGCCGACGAGCGATTCCGGATCGTACGCTTCGGCGATGCCGGCCACCAGCGTGCGATGCTCGGTGCCGACGTCCACCGACAGCTTCAGCAGCTTCTTCGACTTCTCGACCTTCTCCGCCGACAGCACCTTGGCGACGCGGAGCTCCACCTTCATGAAATCCTCGATCGAGATCCGATCGTCCGCCGGACTGGGTGGCGCGCTCGGGGTCGCGCCCGCAGCGGCAGGGTCCGGCGACGCCTGCGGCGCCGACGGGACCAGCGCGGGTGCTCCGGCAGCGGCGAGCGGTGCGCCCGGTCGTGCTGGCGGCGTAGTGTTGTCGGTCACGGCCTTGGACTCCTTTGAGTTCCCGGGGCCGACGCGCGGGCCGGCCCCTGCATTGTTCATGTCGGTGCGGACCCGGGTGTCGTTCTTCGCGTCCGTCCGGACGTGGGTGTCCGCCCTTGCCTCGAGACGCGGCCACAGCGGGCCGTCCTGCGCGACGAGGCGCTCGCCGTCGTTTCGCCAGCGGCCGTCGCGATCGAAATTGAGACCCTCCACGGCCGCACCGACGCGTCGCAGGATCTCCTTGCTGGACCCAGGCATGATCGGCTCGAGCAGCACGGCGGCGAGCCGGATCGATTCGGCCGCATCGAACAGCACCTGCGTGAGCCGATCCGCCGACGCGGGGTCTTTCGCCAGCGCCCACGGCGAGGTGGCCGCAATGAACTCGTTGGCCCCGTCGATGAGGCGATACGCCGCGGCCGCGCCCTCGTGGAGCGCGAAGCCGTCCATCGCCTTCCGGTAGTCGGCGACGACCTGCTCGCCCAGCCGCGCGAGCTGATCGTTTCCACCCGCGGCGGGCACGACGCGCCCCTGTCGGTAGCGATGCGCCATCGCCGTCACGCGGCTCACGAGATTCCCGAGATTGTTGGCGAGGTCGACGTTGTAGCGCTCGTCGTACCGCTCCCACGAGAAATCGCCGTCGCCGCCGAACGCCACTTCCTTCACGAGGTAGAGCCGCAGCGGGTCCTGACCGAGACGGTCGGCCGCGTCGATGGGATCGATCAGGTTGCCGAGTGTCTTGCTCATGCGCTGGCCGTTCAGCGTCATGAACCCGTGGCCGAAGATCTGACGCGGCAGCGGCAGCTTCGCGGACATCAGCATCGCGGGCCAGATGACGGCGTGAAACCGCGTGATGTCCTTGCCGATCACGTGCAGATCCGCCGGCCACCAGCGCTCGAACATCTGCGGATCGCCACCGAGGCCCACGGCAGACGCGTAGTTGATCAATGCGTCAAACCAGACGTAGACGACGCTCGACGGATCCCACGGCAGCGGAATGCCCCACGACTGGCCCGCGCGGCTGACCGACACGTCGATCAGACCCCCTTCAATCAGCCGCAGAATCTCGTTGCGGCGCATGTCCGGCTGCATGAACTCGGGGTGCGCGGCGAAATGATCGAGCAACGGCTGCTGGTATTTCGACAGGCGGAAGAAATAGTTCTTCTCGCGGATCCACTCCGGCTTGACCGTGGGGTGCAGCGGGCAGTTGCCGTTGACGAGGTCTTTTTCCTGCTTGAACTCCTCGCAGCTGACGCAGTACCAGCCTTCGTAGACGCCCTCGTAGATGTCGCCGGCATCGAAGATGCGCTTCACGATCTCCGTCACGCCGGCTTTGTGCCGCCCTTCCGTGGTGCGGATGAAGTCGTCGAACGAGACGTCGAGCCGTCCCCAGGCTTTGCGGAAGACCTGCTCCATCTGATCGCAGTAGGCCAGCGGATCCATGCCCTGTTCGGCCGCCTGCTTGAAGACGTTCTGCGAGTGCTCGTCGTTCCCCATCAGGAACCGCGTGTCGAAGCCGCAGAGCCGCTTGTACCGCGCGATGACGTCGGCGCAGATCTTCTCGTATGCCGTCCCGAGATGGGGCCGGCTGTTCACGTAGTCGATCGCGGTGGTCAGGAAGAATCGATTCATGCGCGCCCGCCGTACGCCGTGATTGCGATCGTCTGGACTTCCTTCACCGATAGATTCTTCGCCGCGGCCAGCGCCGCGCAGTCCTCGAACTCGGGGACCGCGTTCACGATCCGTCCGTTCCGCCGCGCGATCTTGAACCGGACGGCGCCGATGGGCGTTTCCACGCTGACGATCTCGCGCTCCAGGCACTCGCGATCGACCTCGTAATGGCGCAGCCCGATCGTCGTCGTCTCGCGGAAGATGACGTCGACCATCTGCGCCTGCTGCGCCGGCGGAGCGACCACCGTGAGCAGGGTGCCCGGACGATTCTTCTTCATCTGCACCGGGATGTAAAAGACCTCCAGCGCCCCGGCCGCGTAGAGACGATCCATGACGACGCCGAAGATCTGCGGGTTCATGTCGTCGATCTCGCACTCGATGACCGCGACCCGGCGCGCTTCGGTGGACGCGCCGCCCGGCCCGATCTCCTGCGCGACGACACCGTCGGCCTCACGGCCGATCAGCACGCGCAGCACGTTCGGCGTCTCCGGATCGTCGCGACCGCCCGCGCCGTACCCGACCCGCTCGATCGCCATCGCGGGGATCGGCCCAAACGACGAGGCGTACGTCGTCGCGATCAGCGCGCCGGTCGGCGTCACGAGCTCTGTCTGCACCCGCCCGCTGTACACCGGCGCATCGCCCAGGAGCTTCACGGTCGCGGGGGCCGGCACCGGAAAGTGGCCGTGCGCGGAGCGCACCATACCGCCCCCGACGTTCATCGGCGAACAGACGATGCGGTCCGCGCCTGCCCACTCCATCGCGTAGACGATGCCGACGATGTCGATGATGGAGTCGAGGGCGCCGACCTCGTGGAGGTGGACGGTCTCGACCGGCATGTGATGAATCGCGGCCTCGGCTTCGGCGAGGCGCTGAAACATCACCTTCGCGCGATCGCGCGCGGCCACCGACAAGCTCGAACCATCGATCAGCGTGAAGATCTCCGGAAGGCTCCGATGAGCATGATGATTCACCTGCCCGTGATCGCGATCGTGCGCATGCTGCTCGGTGGAATCCGCAGGGCGGTGGCTGGATCCGGCAGCGTGATCGTGATCGTGAGAGTGCGGCGCGGATCCGGCGTGGTGCTCGTGCACGCTGAATTTCGTCGCCGACACCCCCGCGCGCAGCACGCGGTCGGCGTGGATGTGCGCGTCGCCAAGCGCGAGGCTGCCGAGCGCGCGTCTCAGGTCGTCGATCGGCAGGCCGGCGTCGAGGAGCGCGCCGAGCGCCATATCGCCCGAGATGCCCGAGAAACAGTCGAAATACAGCACCCTGGCCACTACAGTCGCCCTGCCTCCCTGAAGCTCCAGTACCGCACGTCGCCCAGCACGACGTGATCCACCACGTCGATGCCCATCAGCACCCCCGCCGCGACCAGCCGCCGCGTCAGATCCTCGTCCTCTGGACTTGGTACGGGATCGCCGGAGGGATGCGTATGAAAAATGACGATGGCCGCGGCACCGCCGATCGCCGCTTCCCGAAACACCTCACGGGGCTGCACGATCGAGCTGTTGAGCGTGCCGATCGCCAGCACCGCGGTCTTCATCACCCGATGCTTGCTGTCGAGCAGCACGATCCCGAACTGCTCGACGCCGCGCCCGCCGAACCGCGGCAGCAAATACGCCGCCGCATCCTGTGGCTGCCGGATCGGGTAGCGCGCGCTCGGCGCGTGCGCCAGCGTCCGGCGCCCGAGCTCGAGGGCCGCGACGATCTGCGCCGCGCGCGCGCGGCCGATGCCCGGAATCCTGACGAAATCGTCGGTGGTGCACCGGGGCAACCCGTGAAGTCCGCCGTGCGCCGCCAGCAGCGCGTTGGCCACGCTCAACGCGTCGGCCCGCCGCGATCCGTTGCCGATGACCAGCGCCACCAGCTCGTTGTCACCGAGCGCCGCGGCCCCGTGATGGCGCAGCTTCTCGCGCGGCCGATCGTCGGGCAACAGGTTCTTCATCTTACACTCATCGCAGTCGCTGTCAGCTCTCAGGCTTTCAGCTGAGGGCTGTATACTGATCAAATGTCGTCGCTCCGGCGTATCGTGCCGTCACTCGCGCTCTTCGCGGCGGTGATGGGTGCGGCGTGCGGCGATCCTCCCGAAAAGGAAATGCAGCAGGCGCAGGGCGCCATCGACGCCGCGCGGGCCACCGGCGCCGACCAGTACGCGCGCGACGAGTTCAACGCCGCCGAAGCGGCCCTCAAACGCGCACAGGACGCCGTCGCGCAGCGCGACTATCGCCAGGCGCTCAACGATGCCCTCGACGCGCGCGAGCGTGCACAGACCGCCGCCAAGGACACCGTCAACCTCAAGGCCACCGCGCGCGCCGACGCCGAGAAAGCGCTCGCCG
>WNEY01000528.1_pt1 | contig 24156 bp, 23 predicted proteins | sample 5400531 | NCBI WGS metagenome assembly WNEY01 (sample SAMN13153338, study PRJNA577476) | soil metagenome | isolation source: 200 cm saprolite under Douglas fir tree site 1 | place: USA:California | collected 2015-04-18
AGGAGTGGACCGTCCGCGGGGCCCGCCGACGATCGACGCCCAGCCTCGCGCCCGCACGGGTCGAGACCAACTTCTGGAGGATGGGACCCGTCGTGGACGCCTCGATGGCTTACCGTAGTTGGCGTGGCTCTCGCGCCAGAACCGCGCGCACGGCGCGCCTCAGCGGCGTTGGCAGCATCAGGGCCACGAGCGGCTTCGCCACGAAGACGGCCGACCAGGCCGGAACGACGCCGCTACGTAACGCCCGCAGCTTGGTCACGACCTCATCGCGCAGCCGCGTGGTGTCGCGTGCGCTCGACAGCCGTCCCGGGGCCAAGCGCCGCAGCACGAGGGGCTCGTCGAGGTTTGCCAGCCGCGTGACGCGGCTCATCCGCAGCCACAGGTCGTAGTCCTGAGCGACGGCGAAGGACTCGTCGTAGGCGCCGACCGCGTCGACCAGCGCGCGCCGGAACATGACCGACGAGTGGATGAACGGATTCGACCGGCGCAGCGCGCGGCGTAGCGCGTGGTCGTCGTACGGCGGCACCAGCGTCCGGACCACCGCGCCGTTCGGCGCGATCTCGCGCGCCGCGGTGCCGAGCAGGCCGACGTCGGGATGCGCGGCCAGGAAGGCGGCCTGGCACGCCAGCCGTCGGGGAAGCGCGATATCGTCGGCGTCGATGCGCGCGATCAGCGGCGCGCGCGCGGCCCGAAGACCACGGTTCAGCGCCGCCGTTTGCCCGCCGCGGGACTGTCGAAGCACGCAGAGTCGCGTATCCGTGACGGCGGCCAGCCGCTCCGACGTCCCATCGGTCGAGCCGTCATCCACGACGATGAGCTCGAGATCGACCAGCGACTGTCCGAGGATGCTGGCGAGCGCCTCGCCCAGCCACGGCTCGCCGTTGTAGACGGCCATCACGACGGAGACCGCCGGCGCGCTCATCGCTTCACCGCCACCAGCAGGATCATGTGGCCGAACGCGTGCAGGGCCGGCCGCGTGTAGAAGAGGCGTCGCACCACGCCGCGAAGCCCACGGCGGGACGGCGGCGCACCATGGCCGACGACCGGGGGGCTCGCGTCCGTCAGCCGCGCCGGGCGCCAGCGTCGCCACGCACTGCGCAGGAGGCGTGCTGGATCGTACGGCGTCGCGTGCAGGACGTGGAAGCCCGCACGCTCCACCGCCGCCACAGCCTCGCTCCGCGAAAATGCGAACTGATAGAAGGTGCCGCCGGCGGCGCGGACACGCGCGTTGGTGTACCGGATCCGCGGAGCGGCGAGACGACGGACCACGTTCACATAGGGTACCGACACGAGCAGGGTGCCGCCGGGCGCCAGCACGCGGTTGGCCTCGGCGAGGATGCGATCGGGCCCGTTGGCGTCGTGCTCCACGACGCCGAGAGAGATACAGGCGCCGAACGCGCCGGCGGCGAACGCCAGCTGTCCCAGATCCATGGCCGCCAGCGGTGTGTCCTTCGCCCATGCGCGGCAGGCGCGCAGCGGATCGATTGCCCAGTCCGCGCCGACGGCCCGATACCCACGGCTACGCAGCAGCACCACGTACTGGCCGAGTCCGCACCCGGCCTCGAGGACCGGCGTCGGCGCCGGCGGCAGGTGCCGCAAGAGCAGGGCGGTCAGCGGGGACGTCTCCGCCACCCGCGCCAGCGCCGCTGGCGTGTGACCACCCCAGTGCTCGGCCCAGAAGGCCTGCGTGGCCGAGCGCGCGTAGTACGTGAGTGTCATCGCGCGCGCCGTGCCCCGAGCGTCCGCAGCAGCGCGATCTCCCGGGTTACGATGACGGAAAGGTCGTAGTGCTCGACGACCTCACGCCTGGCGGCCTCGCCGAGGCGCCGAGCGAGCTCCCGGTCGATGATCAGACGCTCGATGGCATGCGCGAGCGCGTCGGTGTCGGTCGGATCGACCAGCAACCCGGTACGGCCGTCGACGATGGCGGCCCGGTTGCCGCCGACATTCGACGCGACGCACGGCACGCCGCAGCTCATCGCCTCCAGCAGCGCCTTGGCGTGACCCTCGGTGAACGAGGGCAGGACGAAGACATCGGCGGCCGCATACACGGCCGGGATCCGACCGTGGTCGACGACCGACGCGAGCTCGAGCCGCACGCCGGCTCGAGCTGCCTCGCGGGCGAGCGACTCGCGCAGCGCGCCGTCCCCCACGAACCGAAGCGCGACGTCGAGCCGTCCCCGTAGCTTCGCCACCGCGGCGACGAGCGCACCAAGGTTCTTTTCCGGCGAGAGCCGGCCGACGTAGAGCACGGTGGGGACGGGAGCCGGCGGCCGCGGCTCGGGCCGGAACGCCGCCGAGTCGACGGCGTTCGGCAGCACATGCACCGCGTCCTGCGAGCGGGCCCGTCGCGCGACGTAGGCCGCGAGCTCGGGCGTGGTGACGATGACCGCGTCCGCCTCGGCCAGCGCCAGCCACTCGAGCCGCCGATGCATCCACGCGCGCGCCGCCGTCCTCGCGAGCCGATCGTAGTGGAAGCCGTAGGTCACGGCGAACGGCACGCCGAACCGACGCCGGGCGACAAGCGCCGGGACGACGCCGGTCAGATGAAACACTCGGAGCACGGAGCATCCGGCGAGCGCCCGCCCGTGGCGCAGTCCCATGAGCATGGTGGAGAGCCACGGATGCCAGGGGGGCCCGGGGACGACGCGAGCGCGCGCCGTCAGCTCACGGTCGGCTGTGAAGTCGGCCAGACGTTCCCGGCGGTAGCTGAAGTAGCGAACCTCGTCGAACGCGCGCGCATACGGACGCAGGTAGCCGTCGATAAAGCGTGTGTGCTGTCCGATCTGGGCGAGGGCGCCGAGCCCCCCGCGGATCTCGGGCAGCAGGCCGAGAATCACGCCCCCCCTCCCGGCCGCGCCCGTGCGACGACGCGGAACCCGATCGACTCCTCGGGATGGCGGAGCGCGGCCGCGCGCTTCCAGCGGACGAGGCGCGCGTACGGCGCCAGGGCGAGTCCCCCGACGACGTCGATCAGACCGGCCAGCGGCGTATCGTACACGACGGGCATGATCGGCTCCGTCGGCTCGAAGCCGCCGCGGGCGAGCTCGGCCAGCAGGCTGTCCCGGCTGTACTCGACCTTGTGATCCGCGTCGGAGAAGGCGAACAGCCCCGCCGCGCGCAGACGACGCCGCCACGAGGTGTCGCGATGCGGCGCCGAGAGGAGCAGCCGACCTCCGGGCCTCAGCACGCGACGGATCTCCTGGAGCACGGCCACCCTCGGCTCGAGATGTTCGATCACGTCCAGGAAGAGCACGGCGTCGAAGGTTTCGGACGGAAACGGAAATGCTCCCGTCACGTCCCAGGCGACCAGCCGGACGTTGTCGATGGCGTGTCGCCGCGCGGTGGCCGCCGCGATGCCGAGCTGCGCGACATCGGAGTCCATCCCGAGCACCTGGCGCGCGCGCCGCGCGGCCGCCAGCGTGTGGACCCCGTTGGCGCAGCCCACGTCGAGCACGACGTCGTTGGCCCGGAGATAGGCGACGTACCAGTGGTGCCACGGCGCGTCCACGAGGTGCTTGGGATGGATGGGCTCCCGGCTCTTGCCCGTGTACCGGACGAGCCGGACGGCGAACGCGCCGCCGCGGCGATTGAGCGAATCGATGGCGGCCACCAGCGGCCGCGGCCACCAGCCGGTCACCGCGGCCTCCGTCGTGCTCGCCACGCCTCGAGCACCTCTTCGTACACGCGCGCGGTCGCCGCCGCGCAGACGTCCCACCGGAACAGTCGCTCGACGCGGTCGCGGTTAGCGCTGCCGAAGCGGCGACGGATCCCCGCGTCGCCGAGGAGCGTCAGGATCCCTCGCACGAAGGCGTCCCGGTCCGTCGGATCGGCCACCAGGCCGTCGGCGTCGGGAACGACCAGCTCCGGCAGCGAGCCGCGATCCGAGATGAGCACGGGCAGCCCGCAGGCCATCGCCTCCGCCACGGCGAGGCCGAAGCCTTCCATCGTCGATGGAAAGACGAACATGTCGGCCAAACGATAGTAGTCGAGCTTTTCCGTGGCGGGGACGTGCCCGGTGAAGACCACCGAGTGGTCGAGCCCGAGCGTCCGCGCGCGGCCCCGCAGATGGCCGAGCAGCGGTCCGTCGCCCGCCACGACGAGCCGCGCATCCACGTGGGTGTGGACGACTTCCTGCCAGACATCGAGCAGAAAGGAAAGATTCTTCCGTGCCTCGAGCGATCCGAGGAACAGCACGACCGGCGCGCCGGACACGCCAAGCCGGCGGGCCAGCGCCTCCGGCTTCGGCCCGGGCGTGAGCGCGCGATCGACGCCATAGGGCACCACCACGAACTTCTCGGCGGGCACGCCCAGCTCCTGGCACGCCTGCCGGCGGGCGAACTCGCTGCCCACGATCACGCGCTCGACCCCGCGTATCACGCGCGCCTCGATGTACGGATTGAGCCGGCTCGGATCGAGGTGGTGGTGATGGGCGACGATCGGCACGTCCACGCTGCACCAGGCCCGCGCCGCCAGCGCCGCGGGACCGATGAAGCGCAGCGAGTGTACGCGGAGCAGGTCGAAGCGCGTCGCTCTGTACACGCGTCCGATGGACGGGGGCAGCACGAGCGCCGCCACGGGCCAGCGCAGCCCGCGTCCGATCGGCAGTCGATGCACGGCCCAGTTCGGCACCCCCTCGGGGTGACGCTTGTGCCGCGCGAGCAGGATGTCGAACACGATGCCGCCCGCGGCCATCTCGCGGAGCAGCTCGAGCTCGTACATCTCGCCACCGAGCCGCGTCTCCGTGTCGAGGCCACAGTGCGGCGTGCAGACGCGCATCAGGGCGGTTCGGTCGCCGCCGGCGGGGTCGCGCAGAGCCGCTGGAGTTGTCGGGCATACGCCACGCACATCGCGTCTCCCGACGGGGCGTGCTCCAGAACTTGCGCCCGTAGCTCGGCCCACCGCTCGCGTGTCTCGAGGATCGCGGTGCGGACGTCGTCTCGGAACGCAACGCCGTAACGCCGGCTCGTCTCGACCAGGCCGCCGCCGTCCTCGTGGTAGACCACCGGGAGTCCGCACTGGGCACCCTCCACCGGATGCATCGGGCCCGGTTCCCAGCGGGAGGCGGTGACGTAGGCGTGGCAGTGCCGAAGGAGCGACGCGAGCGCGGAGCCCGTGACTGGACCGTACGTGCGGGCCGTCTTCCAGCGAATCTCGCGGGGCCAACGGCCGATCACCCATAATTCCGTGTCCGGCAATCCGCCGGTGGCGATCAAGCCGTCGATCTCGCGATACACGTCGAAGCCCTTGAGCCAGTTGTCGGACCAGTGGTGCGTGACGAGCCGGAAGAGTGCGCCAGGCCGGAAGGGATCGGCGCCGATCGGGTGGAAGATGCCGGGGTCCGCACCGTTGCCGATGACGGCATGGGGTCGGGAGCGGTCGAACCATCGGCTCGCGTGGTAGTCGCGCAGCCACTCCGAGACGAAGACGGTGAAATCGGCGACGACGTTGGCCTCGGCCAGCAGCCCATCGATCATCGTCGTGGCCTTGCGGGCATCGCACTCGTTGAGGCGGTGGAGGCAGACGACAGCCGGGTGGCGCCGCCGGTAGTCCCGGATGTCCTCGGGGCCGAACGTCACCAGGCCGCCGACGCGCGGATCCACGATCACGATGGCGTCCACCACACCGTCGAGGTTGTCCAAGACAGTCCAGCCTCGCGAGGAGAGGCACCGGATCATCTGCACGAGCCACTGGTTCCCACCGCCCCACGGCGCCGAGGTCGGCCGCATGTTGACGGCCACGCGCGCGACAGGCGCGCTCGGGGTCTGCGTCGCGAGGCGACCGAGCCACTCGGCAGGGAGCACTCGCCGGAGCCAGCCGCGCATCATGTCCAGCGAGACCCGGGAGGGACGATCACCGTCCGACGCGGCACGATCCCGCGGCTCCTCATCGGCGCTGCCGCACGAGGTCCAGGACGGCGCGGGCCAGCCGGGCCGCCCCTCGTCCGTCGACGAGGTCTCGACCTCTCTGGCTCATCTCGGCGCGCCGCCCAGTATCGGCGGCGAGGGTCGCCAGACTTGCCACGAGTACCGGCTCGAGCGCGGCGTCGTGGACGTCTCCGGCGTATTCGAGCGCGCCGGCGGCCCGCATCGCCTCGATGTTCAGCCGCTGGTTCTCCGCGAGACAGATCGCCACCATCGGGGTGCCGGTAGCGGCCAACTCGTACACGGTGTGTCCGCCGCCGGTGATCGCAAGGTCCGCCGCCAACATCAGATCGTGCTGATGCTTCGGGCTCTCATGCAGCATCACTCGGCCTGGAACCGAGCGCACGGCCTCACGGATGGCGGCGACATCCTCGACGAGCGGCCCCACCACCACGTCGAGCGTGATCCCACCGAGCCCGGCTATCGCCCAGCGGACGAGGCGAGCGGTGAGTCGCCCCGGATCGGCTCCACCGATTGTCAGAAGGGCTCGCTGGACATGATCATGAATCGTTCGTGGCGCGGCCTCGGCGAACTCGGGCCCCAACGCAAGGTAGCGCGGACCTAGCAGGTAGCGCGTGTGCGGCCTCCCGCGATACGCGAGCTGCGCGGCTCCGGCGCCACCGTTGATGACGGCGTCGACGGGAAGCTCCTGGTTCGCGGTGTCGTCGAAGACGATTACAGGCCGTCCGGCAGCGACGAGGGCGCGGAGGTCGTCGGACGAGAAGGCGTAGGAATCGACGACCAGCGCGCCGGCCCCGAGCCGCTCGCAGCACTCCACGGTGGCTCTACGATCGTCTCCGCACGCCACCTGGGACGCCTGGAAACCTGCCGTCATCACGAGGTCGAGCGCCCGGTCGTCACTGTCGAGCAGCACGAAACTCTCGACCGCAACAGCGCGCAGCGCGTGCGCCAGGGCGAGGCAGCGACCGAGATGACCCAGCCCCATCGCGGAGCCCACGGCGGTTCGGAACGCTACGCGCACGGCGTGGCCGGTGGAAACGCCCGACATCCCAGCTCTGGTGCGCTTCGCCCCTGCAGATGCGACTCGATGGCAGCGTAGAACGGCGCTGACGGGGCATGCGTGCTCACTCGATGGCTTGGGCTGGCACCCACGCCTCGACCGTCGGCGCGTCGAGCACGACCAACTGGTCCGCGATGGCCTTCAGCTCCTCGCGATGAGTCACCGCCACGATCGTCATCGCGCCTTTCAGCTCGTCCAGCGCCGTCACGATGCCGCGCTCGGTCACGACGTCGAGATTGGCAGTCGCCTCGTCGAGGAGAAGCACCGTGGGCTTGCGGAGCAGGGCCCGCGCGAGCGCCAGTCGCTGCTTCTGGCCCGCCGACAGGCCGCCGCCCTGCTCCGTCAGTTGATGATCGAGGCCCGCCGGCAGCGCGTTGATGAAGTCACACCGCGAACGGCGGAGCGCTTCGGCCAGCTCCTGCTCCGATGGCGGCGTGTCGACTCCGACGGCGAGGAAGTCGCGCAGCGTTCCCGGCACTACGAACGCGTCGGGCCCGACATAGGCTGTACTCGCCAGCAGTCGTTCACGGCTCTCGGCGAGCGGCCGGCGGCCCTCCGGCAGGAGCAAGTGGATCGTCCCAGCCGTGGGGGCGATCAGCCCTGTGAGCAGCAGCAGGAGTGTCGTCTTGCCAACCCCCGACGGGCCCACGATCACGGTGGCCGAGCCCGGCGGGATTTCGAGGTCGAGTCGGTACACCACCGGCACCACCGGCGTCCACGCGAACGACAGGTTCTCGAGGCGCCACCCCACCGGTGCCGCGAAGCGCTCCGCCGCCGGTCGATCGGCCAGGTCCTGGTCGATCGCCGCCCTAGAGGCAGCGAAACTGTCGCGCCACCACGCGAATAGGACGACGAGGCGCGCGCGGTTGACCCGCATCTTCGCGGTGATACCCGCTACCTCCGCTAGGTTCTGGAACAGGCGCAGCGTCAGGAACAGGAAGACCACCAGCCGGGTCTTCTGATCGCCGAACAGAACGCTGCCGCCGATGGCGATTCCGCCGGCCACGAGCAGCCCGGCCAGCTGTGGGACGGCTACCCGGGTCGCGGCCATCCGATAGTAGCCATGAAAGCTCCGGCCATACAGTTCGACCTCTCGAATGACTCCCCTGGTCTCGCGGCCCACCAGCCCGTGGATGTGTAGGAATGCGGCGTTCTTCACCCCTGAGAGCAGACGCGCCACCGCGCGCGCGAGGGAGCCCTGGATCACCGTCGACACGTCGTTGAGCTGCCGGTCAAGCCGACGATGGATCTGCTCGGCCAACACCACGATCAGGACGAGTGCGGCGGTGACCGTGATCGACTGATATGCGAGCGCCGCCAGCGTCGCCGCCAGCAGCACCACGCGAGCGACGAGGAAGAACATTCCGCTGACCGCGGCCGCGGCGCCGACCACCACGTCGTTGAACAGGGTCATGACATCGCCGAGTCCCGCCCGATCCGAGTGCAGCGCCCACCGCGCGATGTCGCGGCGCCGGTCGACCTCGAAACCCACTTGGCACAGACCGGCAGTCAAGGTCCCTGCCCAGAGCGCCACGACGCGCAGCACGCCGATCCCCAGGAAGATGGCCGCTTCGACGGTGAGGCTCCGCACGCTGCCGACCCTGACCGGGGCCGCCGCGAGCCCGATGGCCACGAGGAATCGCTCGAGCGCGAAGGCGAACGCCAGATCCAGGGCAAAGGTCACCAGCCCCACCACGATGCTCGCCGCACCCCACAGCAGCGTGTGGCGTCCGACGAACTCCACCAGGCGCCGGAGGTGAGGCCGAGAAGCCGGCCACGTGACCCAGCGGCGCGTCATGACTCGATCGCCTGGACCACCGTCATCCAGTCGTCGCGCCGCCGCATGGTCTCGGCGGAGGCCACCATCCGATCCCGCCGTTCCCGTGGATTCATCGCCTCGATCCACGCGACGATCTCCGCGACCGCCTCCCGCGACGGGAATGGCACCACCGTGGGCAGCTCGGCGATGCCGTAGGCCTCGCTCTCCTCCTCGGCGTCGCGGACCACGAAGGTTCCGCGGGCGGCGACCTCGGTCTCCTTGATCCACAGGGCATTGCGTCGGAGCATTCGGCCGTCGACGCGCCACGGCGCGTCTTCCGTGTGGACGTAGATTCGCATCCGTTGCAGGTTCGCCAGGTACGCCTCGTACGACGCCGGCGGGAGGGTTTCCACCTCCAGTCCCATCTGCGCCAGCTGCGTGTAGAAGGCCTGCCGGTGAGGATGCAGCGTGCCCTGGAATCCCAGGCGGATCGGTCGATCCTCCCACGCCGGACCCGCGTCACAGTACTCCGGCAACATCCCCATCCGCACGAACTTCGCCGGGAGGCCACCCGCCGCCACGAAGTCGCGCCACCAGCGTGACGTGACGAGGAATGCCGCGATGTTGAGCTGCGCGGCGAGCTTTTGATAGGCCCCTTTGTACGGGGAATCGTCCATGAAGGCCTGCCACACGTCCTGCTCGTACACGTAGAGCGCCCGGTCACCGAGCATGCGCGCCAGCGATCCGGCGAGGCGCACCAGGGTTCGCAGGCGGAGCACGCTCAGCACGCGGTCGTAGGCGGCGACGCGGACCAGCGGCGCGAACCGTATCTCCCGGGCCGACATCATGCGCACCCGGTAGCACCGGGCCAGCGTCGCGGCGAGCTGGTGCTGGTAGCAGTTCGAACGGATGTAGCTCCGGCTGTCCACCAGCAGGAGCAGGCGCTTCATGCCACCCCCGCCCGCCGCACGGAGATCTCCCCCGGCGCGCGCTCGATCCGCGTGGCCCGGGTCGGTTGGTAGCCCAGCCGTCCGAGGTGTCGCTCGTCCGTGTAGCTCGCCATGACGAATCGGTCCCGGTTGGCCCAGGAGACCGCCGACCAGAACAAGCCGCCCTCGTACACGCCGACATACGGATGGCGCTCCATCATCAGGCGAAAGAAGTCTCTCTCGGTGAACGACGCCATCTCGCTCAGCTTGCCGAACACCCGATCGAGCGCGTCGAGCCGGTTGAGCGCCGGTAGCTTGGCGTGGAGGTTGGAGAGGTACACCTCCTCCAACCCGGCCGCGGGTCGGAACCACGCTTTCTCGTCGGTCACCGCGTTTCGGAGCACGATCTGCGAGCGCAGCACGTGGAATGGCAAACGCTGCCAGCGCTTGTCGAACCGCCAGCGCAAGCGGACGGAGAACTCCTGGGTCCGCACGCACGCGGCCCGCGGCTCCGACTCCAGGAAGCGCTCGCAGACGCCGAGGGGCACGAGGTCCCGGTGGACGAGGTCGGATTCGACGATGTAGAGGTACTCGAACGGCTGACCGAACAGGTGGTCGCGGTGGGCGAGCACCCACTGGATGGCGGACCAGTAGCCGAGGTTTCGCTCCGAGCGGCAGACGATCGTACCGGGCGGCACGAGGGCGAGATGATCGTCGAGCGTCGACCCGTTATCGAATACGACGAAGCGGTCGGCGAGGCCGGCGGTGGGTGTCAGCTCCGCGAGGTTCGTGGTGACCCTGATCGCCAGATCCCTCCGAGTCTCATCGCGGGAGCACGTCACCAGCAGGAGCAGGGTCGACCGCGGACCTCGGCGCACCGATCACCCCGTCCTTCCGTGCCATTCCTCGGCGAGCAGTCCCATCAGGACGAGGTCCTGGAATCGGCCGTCACGGAAGATCGCCTGTCGCTCTCGCCCTTCTTCCACAAAGCCCAGCTTCCGATAGAGGGCCAGCGCCGCGGTGTTCGGGGACAGGGTGACGAGCGCCACCCGATGCAGGCCGCACTCGTTGAACAGGTAACGGAGGAAGTACGCGAACATCTCCTCGGCGTATCCCTGCCGACGCATGGCCGGCACCACGTCGGCTCCGACGTAGGCGTTGCGGTTCCAGGAATCGAGCCGATCCAGACGGAACACGCCGACGAGAGCGTCGTCGGCACGCCGCCGGCCCACATAGCGCCGCGAGGTGCGCGAGCTCGAGACCGCCTGGAACCACGCCTCCTGTTGCGTCTCCGACACGTGCCACACGTCGGTGAGACGCAGTAACGTCTCGTCGTGATTGTGCAGGCACCGGACTTCTTCGAGATCGCGCCGCTCCAGCAGGCGGATCACGAGGCGCTCAGTGCCGTTGGCCGGCAGCGCCACGCCGCCCTCCTGCCGCGATCTTCCGCGCAAAGCGCTCCACGCGGTCGAGCCGATCAGTCTCCTGACCGAGGGCGCGGACCGCCGCCTGGAAGCGGGCGTCACCGTAGTCCACATGGTGCTGCAGCTGCTCCACCGACATGGCTCCGACCAGGGCCCATGCCCGCGCCTCGTCGCGCTCCACCAGCCACACCTCCGCGCACCGCGCGATCATCGCCTCTTGCTTCTTGAGCGCCCGGTGGAGGCCGAAGTGGAAGGCCTGCTGAGGGTGGGGCGCGCGGCAATGCCACCCGATCGGCGCCAGGTGGCGTACGGGCTCACCCTTGAGCACCACCCGGTGACCGCCATCGACGCGGTCGGTCCATAGCCGATCGGTGGCATGCTGGAACGTCACCGCGCGGGAGAAGGCATTCAGGCCGGCAATCAACCCGTCCGTGAAAAAGTCATGGAGGAGAATCTGGGCGCCCGTCACCGCCTCGTCGGTGAACAGCGCGGTGATCTCCTCGAGCGCAGTCGGTCGTGCGAGCACGGTATCCGCGTCGATCTTCACGAACAGGTCGTGGCGGGCCTTGGCCAGCTCCCAGGCGTCCCACAGAGCATTGTGCGCCTCCAGCTCCGGTAGGTTCTCGATGACGGTGTGCGTAATCGAGACCCCTGTCTGCGCGGTGACTGCCGCCAGACACTCGGCACGCTCCGCTTCGCCGCAGGCCAGAGTGCCGACGAAGATGCGCGGCAGGGGCACCGGACCGATCACACCCCTCGGGCCAGCGCGTGCACACGAGCCGCGATCTCGACGCAATCCTCCTCCGAGAGCCACCACCCGCACGGCAGGGAGATCTGACGGTCGGCGAAGCGTCGGACCCCCGGCAACTCGGCGTCGTACTTGTCGAACGCACTGTACAGGTCGTTGGGAAGGTGCACCAGCCCGGCCGCGATCCCGTCGGCGTTGAGAGCCTCGAGCAGCCGGTCGCGGTCGACGTTCTCGTCCACCACCAGCGCGGAGTAGACCCAGTAGCTCGACACGGCTCCCTCGGGCACCCGCAGCGGCCGGATGCTCGAGGAGCCCCGAAAGGCCTCGTGGTATGCCGCCCCGTTCCGCCGGTGCTGATCGAGGATGCGCTGGAGATGCGGCATCTGGGCCAGCCCGATGGCCGCCGCGATATTGTTCATGTTGTACTTGTAGCCGATCTCGCCGGGCTCGATGTCGGCGTCCCAGCGCTGCCCTTTCCACTCACCGCGCTGGTCCTTGTGCGCGTCTCGATCATAGCCGAACCACTTCAGCTTGCGGCCGAGGACGAATGCCTCGGCATCCCGGCAGACCAAGGCTCCGCCGTCGCCACACGAGAGGTGCTTGATGGCCTGGAAGGAATAGCAGGTGAAGTCCGCGAAGTCCGACAGCGGCCGGCCTCGCCAGGTGGCGCCGAAGGCGTGGGCAGCGTCCTGGATCAGGGGAACACCGCGCCGGCGGGCCAGAGCGTCGAGGGCGTCGAGATCGCACGGGGTGCCCGCCCAGGCCACGCACATGATGGCCCGCGTGGCCGGAGTGAGCTTGCACTCGACGTCGCTGGCATCGATCGACGCCGTCTCGGGGTCGATGTCGGCCCAGACCACGGTGCCGCCGAGGTTGTCGATCGGCGTGTTGGTGGCAACGCAGGTCATGGGGGTGGAAATAACCTCGCTCCCGGGACTGACTCCGCATAGTCTGAGGGCCAGCGTGAGCGCGCTCGTGCACGAATTCGTGAGCACGAGGCCCTCGACGCCGAGGAACTCGGCCACGGCCTTCTGGAAAGCCGTCACCTGCACACCCTCGTTGACGAAGCCCGACTCGAGGACTGTCCGCAGCTGGGCCAGGGCGCCTTCGACGTCCATGTGAACCTTGAACATCGGATAGTCGGTCATGGGCTCGGTCTCCTCGCTGCGGGTGTGGCAATCTCCTCGATCTGCCGGCCGACGAAGTCGTCCAGACTGCGGGCGAATATCCCGAGGCCTTCGAGGTAGTGAGCAAGATCGTCCTTGGTGAGCAGGTCGTCGCTCGACTGGTAGCCGAAGATCTTCGCATCGGTCGCGATCGTCGCGTGGGCGGGCGCCATCCGGAAAATGTCTCTGTCGGCTGTCACCCGGATTGACTCCGGCTCGCTGATCAGCGCCTCGTGCAGCTTCTCGCCGGGGCGCATGCCGATGAACTCGATCGAGCGATCGAAGCGCGCGGCGAAGATCTGCGCGAGATCGAGTATCCTCATCGACCGCAGGCGTGGCACCCAGATCTCTCCTGACGTCGCTCCCTTGGCCGTGGCCGTGACGAGGTCGATGCTCTCGTCGAGCGTCATCAGGAATCGTGTCATGTCGGGGTGGGTGACGGTGAAGCTCTGCTTGTGCTCGGCCTGCCAGCGGAACAGGGGAATGATGGAGCCGCGCGAATCGAGCACGTTGCCGTACCTCACCCCGACGAACCGCGGCCGCGCGAACGCCACACACTGGCTCGTCACCAGCCGCTCAGCCAGCGCCTTGCACATCCCGTAGACACTGGTGGGAGCGCACGCCTTGTCGGTCGACACCATGAGGACCGTCTCCAGCGCGGGCAGCCGGTCGACCTGGCGGCTGACCGCATCGACCACGTTCTTGATGCCGAGGACGTTTGTCTGCACGCTCTCGAACGGCGTCATCTCGCAGACGTCGATCTGCTTCAGGGCGGCCGCAATGACCACGATCGTAGGCTGGAAGCGGAGCAGGGCCTCCTCGACGCGGGCCCCATCACGGATGTCGCCGACCGCGTAGCTGATGTCCGCGGGGCCGACCTGGTTCCGGATGGTCCAGTGCTTGGCCTCGTCGCGCGAGTAGAGCATCAGCGAGTTGTGCGCGGACAGCCGGCGCACCAGGGCTCGCCCCAGCGACCCGGTGCCCCCGAAGATCAGCACGCGTTCATCGACCACTGGGGGTGGCACTTGCTGAGGGCGCACCGTGCTCACGACAGGCTCTGAGCCTGTCTCGTGCACAGACGACGGCGCGCGGCGCGCGCGCGATCGAGTGGTGCGCCCCACGAACTGTAGGCTATCAAGTCATCCCGTACAAGCACAAGTGTTCCTGGCGCGGTATCATCGCTCACCGCCGTTCGGCGAGCGTGGGACGGTCGTGACGGTCGGCCGGCACGCCGAGCTGCTCGCACGGTCATCGCCGGCCTCAAACTGACCCCGTACTCATCGAAATTGACCCCCGGCTGGCGGCCACCCTGAAGCTGGACCCCTTCCGTCACCACGTGCATGACCGGCCGCCCGTGGGCGTCGAGAACTGCGTCGCGCTCCGTCACGAGCTCCGCGCGCAGCTCCTCTAAGTGGAGTTCATCCGTCGGGCCGATGCCACGGTGACGAATCGGGAAACCCGCCGGAATTTCAGCCCCGCGTCTCACCGGAAGGGTTTGAGCGCCCTCGACGCAGCCTTCCGGCCAAATCGAACGACGTCTTGCAGGCGCGCACGAATCCGATCGCTCGAGGTCGCGTGCACCGACCACGACGGGTTCCCGAGAAATGAATCGCACGCATCGTAGAAATCGACTGAAAGAGGATCGATGCGAAAACGGTGCGTCATGGATCCGCGCTGATGCGCAAGATAGGGCGCCCCGTTCCATTGAAACTCATCGTGATAGGGATTTATACCTTTGAGCGCTTTTGCTTCCGTCGAGGTTGGCTTGACGATATCGAGGGCGAAATACGGAATCTTGCGATCATCGAGATACGAGGGAATTTGCCAGCCGGTATCCTTGACCACGAAGAATCCGATCGGAAGGTTATAGAGTTTCGACAAGCCCTCATGCGTGACTTCGATGAAGTTCGTTTTGTCCGGGCGGACTTGAAGCGCGCTAAAATCATGGAACGGCGATAACGCCATCCAGGTCGTGGTCGGCTTTTTCTTGTACTGCTGATATTGGGTATCGCCCGAGCTGAACCCGCCGATATCTTCAAGGCGCGTGCCCACGATCCCATACGATCGTTTCTCGATCATGGCTTCGACAAGAGGCCGGTCCCAATTCTCCATCAGCAGCACAACGTCAGAATCCGCAATAATATTGATTTCACGGGGCACGATGCTTTGTATCGCACGCTCGATCGCTTGCGCATGCCCCCAGGACCCGCGGCCATAGGGCAATTCGGTGATGGAAAAAGCCGAATTGTCCCGTCTGAGGATGAGCGCGCTGTGCCGATCCAGGCAATAGACATGAAAGCGAGCCGAATTCTTGGCGCTTGTCAGCGCCGCATAGTTCGCCCGCATGTAGTCAAAGTATCGCAGCGAATTATGCGAGACCGTGACGTGGACGTTGAGGTTCACCTCTCTTGCCACGCCAATTGAGCTGTCCGCTTGCGGCACAGAGTGAGGCCGGGATGCCAGGGCAACGTCATCATCTCGAATTGCTCGAATTTCCTTGAAAGACTTTCGATCGCCTGATACGCATCACCACAGCGCTCCGGCGATGTCGCGGCCTTATCCATCGGATGGGTATCGTGCAGCAGGATCAGTCCATGCGGCTTCACGAAGGGAAAGAAGTTGACAAAATCTTGCTCAACCGCCTCGCGCGAATGATCCGCATCGATGAAGATCATATCGATGCTGATTGGCTCGCTGCGCAGGTGCCGCGCGAAGTTCGATGTCGTCGAGGCGACGAAACGGACTTTGGGCGATTTGGCCATATGGGTCCCCGCGTCCGGGTTGGCGTCCACGCCGATCAACTGCTCGGCGAAAGGGATCATGCGATTGAACAACCCGCATTTGAAGATTCCCAGCTCCAGATAGACGCGCGGCCGGAGGATGCTGGCGAGATGGATGATGAGACCCTGGTGCCATTTGGAATTCGTTGCATAGCCGTGTGAAAGATCGACGAAGGGCAGATTGAGTTTCGATACTGCACGCGCGAGAACCTTGTTCGCCAATGTTTCCATGTTACCTCTTGACCAGGAGGGCAGCAGGGTTGTGACTTCTGGTTCGTTGATAGTCGGCGAGCTCCATAACCATTTCTGATATCGTCGGCGCACGCGCATACCCTGCCTCGGCCCAAAGGGCGCGATTGAACGCCGGATTCTCCGTCGCCAATGTTCGATTAATGGCTTCCTGAGCTGCTATGGGGTTGATCGTAATGTCGGAACGCCCATAGGCGTGCGCGAACAGGCGGAGCAGTCCTTCCTTGGTGATTTCCCCCTCCGGCACGACGTGCTGCAGATGCGGCATATCCAGATCATGCGTGATGACCGCTTCGCAGATTCGCGCGAAGTGCAATGCCGTGAGCCCGTTCCAGACGTGATTGACGTAGCCGTTGACGGTGCTGTTCGGCGCATGATTCAGAAACCAATTGAGCAGGGACAGATTCGACTTTGGCTCCGGTCCGACGATCGAGCATCGCAGGATGCGCATTCGCTCGGTGCGCAATTCGCCGAGACTCTTCGACTTGCCATAGACATCATGGCAATCATGCACCGCCGTCTCCGAGTATCGCCCGCCGGCGCCCGAATAGACGCAATCCGTCGCGATCTGAATGATCTTACATTCAGACGATTCGGCCGCGTGCGCGAGGACGTGAGAAAATAACGCGTTGATGCGGATCGCCTTCTCGACGACGGCGTCGTCGGTATCCACGATTCGCTGTTTGATCAAACCGATCGCATTGATGACCCATGCGGCCCCCTCGGCAACGTCGCGCACGTCGGCGGCGGTCGCGATCTCGGCATCGAGGAATTTCCAGCGGACATAGGGATAGATACGCTCGAGCGATTTCAATTCCACCGCGTTACGGCCGGTCGCGACCAAGTCGCATGTTCGGGTGCGCGAGAAATACTCGACGAGGGTCGACCCGAGCATTCCGGTTGCGCCTAGGATCACGACGCGTCTCATACTGTGTCATCCAGCGCAGGGATCACGCGGGAACTTCCTCGACTACCGCGATCCCACCGTTGGCTCGCGACCGCTCGCAGCATCGACAACGAACGTCTGGGTGGCAATCGCATACAGCGCCTCGCGATGCATGAGTGCGAATATCGTCATTTCGTCGGTTCTGCGAGTGTTGCAACAAACACCCGCTCTGCATCGAGCGTGTCGGTCACTTCGTCGGTAAACAAGACACTGGTCAGCTGGCACATCACGCCGACCGGCTCGTCGTGGATGGATCTCGTCGAAACGCTGGTTCGCGGCGTTGACAGAAAAGGAACCGCGCCGTGTCATCGGATCTCTAACTGAGGACACACAAGCCGCCCACTGATACAGCGCGGACCGGGGGTCTGTCAAGAGGATTTCCAGCGTCAGAACCAGTTTAGGGAAGGTCTGAACAAGTCATGCCAGTGACGACCGCGACGCTGTCAGTGAGCGGTAAACGGCTACACCGAGGCGCGCTGGCAGCCCCACGAGGGCCCTCGGAATTGGTCCTGAATGCGTCGCGCTCGGTCGCTGGGCAGATTACGCCTCCTGAAGCCGGCGCAAGTGCTTCCGCAGCATGACAGGTTCGCCAGCGCGGCGGCCACCTCGAGCCGATGGCGGTTCTTGGCCAAGCCGCGGTAGCACACCTTGGTGAAGCCGAAGACGCGCTTGATCACCCCGATCGGATGCTCGACCCGGGCGCGGACGCGCGACTTCTACCGATTCGTCAGGCGCAGCTCTGGCGTCGTGGCGCGCCGATGCGTGAAGTCGCGGGCGTGCGGGGCGCGCACGCTGAGGACGGCGGCTTGCCCCGCGTACGCCGAACACCAGACGCGCCGCTCCTCGCCGTGCAGCAGCCACGGCAGGACGTGACTGTCGTGGATGTTGGCCGGCGTGACCTCCACGGAGTGAATGAGCTTGCTCTGGCTGTCTACACCGAAGTGGCCCTTCATCCCCAAGTACCACTGCCGGCCCTTCTGCGTCTGATGCATCCCGGGATCGCGCGTGTCGGTGGCGTTCTTTGTGGACGAAAGGCGCGGCGATGATCGTCGAGTCCACGATGGTGCCGGTGCTCACCGTGACGCCCTGCGTGCGCAGGTGCTCGGTGACGGCGCCGAACAGGGCGCGGCCGAACCCGTGCTCCTCGAGCAGATGGCGGAACTTGCAGACCGTGGTCTCGTCCGGCACCGGCTCGCGCCCGAGATCGATGCCCACGAAGGCCCGCATCGTCGGGGAGTCGTACAGCGCTTCTTCCACGGCCGGGTCGGAGAGATTGAACCAGTGCTGGAGGAAGTACATCTGCAGCATGCGCTCCAGGCCGACGGGCGGCCGGCCATTTCCGGGCTTCGGGTACACCGGGTCGATGCGCGCGCAGAGCTCGCGCTAGGGCACGACCCGGTCCATCTCGGCGAGGAACTGGGCCCGCCGCGTCACCTTGGTGCATTTCTCGAAGCCAGTGCCGGCTAGCGTCGGCTGCGAACGCGTCATCGCCACCTCCCGTTCTCGCGTGAGGCTGCTCGCTGCATCACAGCACAGCGCGCGCGAAAGCGGCAGACTTATTCAGAGATTCCTTAAAATATTCATTGCTCGACTGGCGGCGAAATTGATACAACTCACACGCGCCTCGCAATCGACTCTAGACTACACCGCCCGCCTAGTATTATCTTTCTGATCATGCTGGACGATATTCTATTTGTACTTGTCACCTGCACCCGGGAAGAAAGTCGAAAGCGTGGCCTGGAAGCCTGCATTCGATCACTGAACTCCGAACACGCCCGAGTCCCCCTCAATGGAAACCTCGTGGTGTTCGACAATGCGTCACTTTTCCCAGAACCGCTCCGGGAACTGAAGATCCCGGCCGTCTTTGCGATGGCGCCAGAGAACGTCGGCTATTGGGGTGCCCTCCACTGGACAATGCGAAACATCGAACGCCTGCTCGGCCGAGAATTCGCATTCGTCCACCCGATTGAGTCCGACTTCACGATCTACAATATCGAGCGATTGACCGAGGCGAAGAAGGCTTTCGACGTTGTTACCGAACTGCAGACGGTCAGGACGCAGGAATTTTCGGTTCGTCTGAAGAGCCGTTACTTCAAGAACAGCTGGCATCCCTTCCGGGTCCGCCGCTCGCATGTGGCAAATCACAACCTCCTGACCGGAGAGCGCGTCTGGTTCGAGCCCATCGGCGGTCTTAACGGGATGTACGTAACGAACTGGCACGCCAAGGTTCCGGCGCTGCATCGGTTTGCACCCTTTCAGGACGCCATCGAGGAACTGGCGGACCGCGAACAACTCACCGAGCTGGACTTCATGAAGGCGATGCACCGCCGCCGGGCCGGAGTAGGAATGGTAGATGGCGGCATCTGGTGGATGGATTTCACTGAGCCACCTAAGGCGAAAACCGAATTGAGCGGCAGTTATTCCGGCGCGGATGCGCTCAACAAGTACGGGTATCGCAACACACGCTGCGACTACATCCCGAAGACGATGCCCGAGATAAAGATCAGCCGAGTTCCGACATGACCTCAAAACCGCGTGTCGTCTTCCTGGGCTCGCGGGTCCTCGGAAAATTCGCGCTGGAATATCTGTGTCAGCGTGCGGACATCGATCTCATCGGAAAGGTTGTGCTCGGCGACTATAGCAGCGGCTATTGGAAAGAAGATCCGTCGGATCTGGCCTGGCCGCCGACACTCGACTATGCCGCGCTAGCGGATATCGACTTCGATTTGGGGATCTCCGTCAATTACTGGGCCGTGATCAAACCGCCGATCTTGAACAAGCCGCGCCTCGGGTTCTTCAACATCCATCATTCGTACAATTTGATGTACCGAGGCGTGAACATGAATACCTTCGCCATTCTGGAGGCGCGCAAGCAAAACCGTTGGTATCACGGAACAACCCTGCATCGCATGGCGCCCAGCGTTGACACAGGTGACATCGTAGCTAGCCTTAGCTGCCCGATCACCGAGACCGATACCGCGTTCAGCCTCTTCTGCAAGGTCGAGGCACTGTGCAGGGACCTCATCGTCGAATGGTTCCCACGGCTGTGGCTGGAAAATGTCAAGACGACGCCGCCGAGCGCGGACTTCAAGAATTTTCGGCGCAAGGACATGATCGGTCGGCGGATCGAACCGGATTGGCACCCATTACAAATCTATGATCACGTCCGCGCGCTGACCTTTCCGCCGTTCGAACGGCCGTATGTCGAGAGTGGCGGTGTGAAGCAGTACCTCACGATCTCGCCACACGAGGGACTCGACCTCTTCGCCGATGCAGGGCGGGGGCGTCGTGTGTTTTATCTGAACGCGTAAAGCTCAATTCAAAAGTGCCGCGCAGCGACGACTAGGTCATGCCAATGACGATTACGACTGTTCTAGATTTCGTTGTCGCTGTGGCGCTCGGCGCCGCGCTGAGCCTAAGGAACGTCTGTATAAGTCATGACGACCGCGATCGCCAGGGCCGCCCGGAGCTCGGACTGCGCACGTCGAGGCGGCTCACCACCTTCGGGTGGGCCGCTGGCCTGCCAACGGCGTGGGACTCGATCACTCACTGAAGACACTACGCCTCCGGCAAGCGCAGCAACCGCCTGCGCACCATGAAGAGGTTGGCCAGCGCGCAGGCGATCACGAGGCGATGCCGGTTCTTCGCCAGGCCGCGGTAGCACACCTTGGTGAAGCCGAACACGCGCTTGATCACGCCAATCGGGTGCTCGACCCGGGCCCGGATCCACGACTTCCACCGATTGGTGGCGCGACTCGCGGCCCGGCGATGGGTGAAGTCCCGCGGGTAGGGCGCGCAGACACTCGGCACGCCGGCCTGCCCGGCATACGCCGAGTCGCCCCAGACGCGCCGTTCCGCGCCATGCAGCAGCCACGGCAGGACGTGACTGTCATGGATGTTCGCCGGCGTCACTTCGACCGAGTGAATGAGCTTGTTCTGGCTGTCGACCCCGAAGTGGCCCTTCATGCCGAAGTACCATTGCCGGCCCTTCTGCGTCTGATGCATCGCGGGATCGCGCGTGCCCGTCGCGTTCTTCGTGGACGATGGTGCCGGTGCTGACGGCCAGGCCCTGCGCGCGCTGATGCTGTGTGACTTCGTCGAAGAGCACTCGCCCCAGGTCGTGCTGCTCGAGCAGATGGCGAAACTTGCAGACGGTCGTTTCGTCCTGCACCGGTTCCTGGCCCAGGTCGATCCCGACAAACGCGCGCAGGGTCGGCGAGTCGTACAGCGCCTCCTCCGCCGCCGGGTCGGACAGATTGAACCAAAGCATGCGCTCCACGCCGACCGGCGGCCGCCCGTTGCCAGCCTTCCGGTACACCGGCTCGATCCGCGCACACAGGGCCTGCCACGGCACGACCAGGTCCATCTCGGCCAGGAACTGTGCGCGCCGCGTGGTCTTCGTGTACTTCTCGAACCGAGTGCTGGCCAGCGTGGTCTGCGCTCGCTTCATCAGCACCTCCCGTGGTGGCCTGCGGCCCACCTCATCACAGCACGGCCAGCGCAACCACGGAAGACTTATTCAGAGATTCCTTAGCGGGATACGCTCCGACCGCTCCCTCGCCTCCTGTGTGCGGCGCGCGCACGCTGTGCGGCCTCGGGACAAGGCGGCGAGATCCGAGAGCTCGCGCAGCAGGCCGTTGGCGGAGAGCGTTGTCTCTACAAGGTCGCGCCACCCCGTCCCTGCGCCGTGACACCACGCAGCTTCGAGCGCCTACACGCTGTCCCCGAAGCGATATTCGGGATTCAGCGCTGTAGTGCCGTAGTAGACATCGGCGTCGTCGGCGCCGGTTTTGATAGCGAAGCACGCGTACCGTTGGCCGATCACGTCGCGGTTGGCGTCCTCGAAACAGCGCGAATCGTGGATCCGCGTGAAGCCCACCATCGACAGCCACGCCTTGATCGCGTTCGCGGTCGGCAGGTGCGTGATCGTCCCGGTATTGCGATACGTCTGAGGATAGTGGATCTCGACGTACGAGCCATCCCGCATCCCCTTGGCTCCGCGCCAGGTGGCGCTCTCCAGTACGAGGCAGCCGCCGACGTTCAGGAGCTTGTAGAGCTTGCGGAGGAAGCGCAGTTGCTCGGGGTTGTGGTAGAGAACGCCGGTGCACCAGATCAGGTCGAACGTTCCAAGCCCGGCGTACTCCTCGCGTGGCATGTACATGAAGTTCTGCTCGATGTGCCGGTGCGGGCAGGTGATTTGCGAGCGCCAGTCGTCTACCGCCGGCCGCTTTTCGGGAAGGTCGATCATGACGAGCTCGTTGGGCTGCAATGAAGCGAGCCTGCGGCTGTCGAGGCCGTCCTTCGGACCGATTTCGAGGATCCGAGTTCCCCGTAGGGATGCGGGGCTGAGCAACGTCTTCAGCTCCTCGAAGAGATGCACGCGGTACATCAGCGGCTCCGGGGGGGGCGGGGAGCCACGCAGCACGTGACGAAGACGCCTTCCCCACGGCTTCATGCTCACCGCGCGAACCCTGAGAGTGGGCCAGATGTCCACGCGGTCGTTATATGCAAACCGACCAATGCGCCATCATTTGGAGCCGAGCTAGAATCATACATCACTCGCGCTCTGATCACGCCTCCACACGGTGCGGGCGGTGATCGACCGAGCCCGGCGCCTCGGCTCAGAAGCACGGACACGGTGGTCGTCGTCATCCCCGGGACGGCCCAGGCGGTCGGTCAGCACGCCGAGGTGCTCGCGACCAACGAGACGGACGCCGGGCTGCAGTTCACCGCGGTGAAGGCGGGTGCTTGGGAGTCGCTGACCGCTACCACTTCGATTGGGTCATGGGCGCCCTCGCGTCCGGTTGGCGGGGCGCTCACCCTTGCGGCCTCGGGTCCCGGCGCCAAAATCCGGCGGTGGACCGGCGCGCCAAAGGGAAGGTGCGCACACCGTACTTCGCTGGAGCAACAGATGCCTCTGGCTCATGTCACGCAGCTGGCCAATCTGCCTGAGCCCTTCGTGATCCGCCGGCTCGGGCGCTGGCGGCAGGGCCTCCGTCGAGCGAACCGGGGTAGGACTCAGCGGGTGTAGTACTATGGCCGTGATGCGCGTTCTGATCACCGGGATCACCGGCTTTGTCGGCAGCCACCTCACCGAGTTCGCGCTCGAGCGGGGGGCCGAGGTGATCGGGGCGCTGCGCTGGCGCAGCAAGACGGAGCACATCGAGCCGTTGCGTGATCGGATCACCCTGGTCGAGTGCGACCTGCGCGATGTCCTCTCCGTGCGCGGGCTCCTCGAGCAGGCGCGTCCCGACTTCATCATCCACCTGGCCGCCCAGAGCTTCGTGGCGGCGTCGTGGCAGACGCCGTCGGAGACGCTGTGGACCAACGCCATCTGCCAGATGAACCTCTTCGAGGCGATGCGGCAGCTTGGGTCGTCCGCGCGCTTCCTCGTGATCGGCTCGAGCGAGGAGTACGGGCTCGTCTATCCCGACGAGCTGCCGATCCGGGAGACGAACCCGTTGCGTCCGCTCTCGCCGTACGCGGTGAGCAAGGTGACGCAGGATCTGATGGGCTGGCAATACTTCAAGAGCTATGACATGCACATCGTGCGGGCGCGGGCTTTCAACCACACGGGGCCCCGTCGAGGCGAAACCTTCGCCACCTCCAACTTCGCGAAGCAGATCGCCGAGATGGAGGCCGGGCTGCGCGAACCCATCGTGCAGGTCGGCGACCTCAAGCCCACGCGCGATTTCTCGGACGTGCGCGACATCGTGCGCGGCTACTGGCTCTTGCTCGAGCGGGGCACGCCGGGCGAGGTGTACAACCTCTGCTCCGGTGTCGATTGGTCGATCGAGCGGATGCTGAATTTCCTGATCGGGCAGTCGACGGTGTCGCACATCGAGATCCACCAGGACCCGGCGCGGCTCCGGCCCTCCGACGTACCGGTCCTGCGCGGCTGTCGTGAGAAGATCGAGCGAGCGCTCGGATGGCGCGGTGTGATCCCACTCGAGCAGACGCTCACCGACCTCCTCGAGTATTGGCGACGGCGAATCAAGTCTCGCCCGCAGTAGCGGGACCCGGGCCCGCCGGGGGCGCGCGGGTCGCCCTCGTCCACGACTGGCTGACGGGGATGCGGGGCGGCGAGCGCTGTCTCGAGGTGCTCTGCGAGCTCTTCCCGGAGGCGCCGCTCTTCACGCTCCTGCACGTCCCCGGCAGCGTGACGCCGCTGATCGAAAATCGGCGCATCGTGACGTCGTTCGTCCAGCGT
>WNEY01000530.1_pt1 | contig 24134 bp, 26 predicted proteins | sample 5400531 | NCBI WGS metagenome assembly WNEY01 (sample SAMN13153338, study PRJNA577476) | soil metagenome | isolation source: 200 cm saprolite under Douglas fir tree site 1 | place: USA:California | collected 2015-04-18
GGTTCTCCGGCAGAGCTGCAAGCCGAGGTCGCCGGTTGGCCTCGTAAATCCACCGGCAAACAAAGCAAGTGCGAAGAACAATCTCGCACTCGCCGCCTAACCTAGTTAGGTAGCGACGTCGCTCCGAATTCGGCCCGTGGTTCGGGTAGCGGCGCCAACTAACGGGCTCGGCGCGGAGGGAGAGCCAATCGCCCAAAGCGCGACACTTAAGGATGGCTAGACCGTCGGTAGGGCGTCCGCCTCCGGCCGGCGGTCGAAGCTAAAGCGCGGACTACGCTTGTAGACGTTCTGTCCGGTGCGTCCGCGGACGCGGGTTCGATTCCCGCCGCCTCCATAGTTCCTGCAAATCGCACACTTTCTTGGAGGACGCGGATCTATGTTCCGAATCCCGTAGCGCTCCGCGGTTGACGTGTACGTACATTGTCCGTACACTGCATGTATGGCGAAGGTAGCTCGAGCAAGAGATCGTTGGGAGTTCCGCGTGGAAGCGCAAGCCGACGAGTTCGTGCGTCGAGCCGCGGAGGTTTCCCGCCGCACCCTCACAGATTTCGTAGTCGAGGCAGCGGTTGTCGAAGCCGACCGCGTGCTAGGCGACCGTACGCATTTCGTTGTCGAGGATGAGCAATGGACGCGGTTCGTCGAGCTCCTCGACCGCCCGCCTCAGGAGAATCCCGGACTGACCAAGCTGTTCGCGAAGCCGAGCGTCTTCCAGTAACCCAGTGGCGTATCGGCGCCCGGAGCCGCTCGCGCGCCATCATCAGCTCGACGACTTCGCGTGCGGCGAGCCGGCGCTCGACGAGTGGCTCAAGAAACATGCCCGCGCTGCCAATGCTTCCGAATCGGCGCGCGTGCTCGTCGTCACGCCTGACGACGACACCGCCACGGTGGTCGGCTACTACGCTTTGGCTGCCGCGCAGGTGGAGCCCGCAGACGCGACCGAGCGGGCGAGGAAGGGGCAGCCGTCTCGCCGTCCGGTGCCCGCGGTTCTCCTTGCCCGCCTCGCGGTCGACCACCGGCACCAAGGCGGCGGCCTCGGGCGGTCACTTCTGCAGGACGTCCTGCTTCGGTGCGTGGAGGCCGCTGACGCGATCGGTGTTCGAGTCCTCCTCGTGCACGCAAAGCACGAACGAGCGAAGGCGTGGTACGAGCAATACGGGTTCGAGGAGTCGCCAACTGATCCGCTGCACGTGATGATGCTCATGAAGGATGTCCGCGCCTTCGTCGAACGCCACCCGTCGGCGTAGCTGGTCGCCGCGAGGCATCTTGCGCGGGTTCGATTCCCGCCGCCTCCATAGCGCCGGGAAATCCGGCCGCTTCGCGGCCATGATGATTTCCCGGCGTTTCTTTTCTCCGAGAGCGGTTGCGGCCGCGACGGGCAGAGCCCGCCGCGGCGGCGAGTACTCGAATGCAAGACCTGAACCGCGTACTCCAGACGACACCGGAGGGTTAGCATTGACGGATGCGTCCCTTGGTCGCAGTCGCGCTCGGTTTGGCGCTTGTCGTGGCCGGGTGCGGCAGCACGAGTTCACAGAGCACCTCCGGGACTGGGGCTTCTACCGCGCTGACGGAGGCCGCGTACGCGGCGATGCTCAAACGGGCGAACGCGCGTGTGACGAAGGTCGAGGGAACAGCGGAGCAGGCTCTATCGCCCGGGGCAACACCCGCGCACCTGAAGGCGCTGATCCTCGCTTGGGCTCACACGGAGACGCAGCTCGGGAGATCGTTCGGCTCTGTGCGGCCTCCTGCGAACGCGGCGAGCGCGAACGCGCTACTCGCCAGGGGCGAGATCGCTTTCGGCGTTGAACTGGCCGGCGCTGCGAACCACCTCCCGCAGAAAACGGCGGCGATCGGGCCATATCTGCAGCGGGCGCTTGGACACGCAAAAGGGCCAGCGATGATCGACCGTGCCCTCGCAAAGCTGAAGGCTGCCGGCTACGGCCAGCCCGGCTAGATCTTCTGCTCGACCGGCGTAATCATGTGGACGACTTCGGTGAGGCGCCTGATGGCTTTTTTGGCCGTGCTCGGCTACGGTCGCTTGCGTGCAGCGCGCGTTTACCTGGAAGCGATTACTGATCGCACTCGCACTGCTCGGTCTGATCTTCGCCGTGACGTCGTGGATTGTGGAGGGCGTGACGCCTTCGTGGATCGCGTTCCCGATCTTGCTCCTGATTGGGCTCGTGCGTGCACGACGAGGGGGAGTTCAGGGACCGTCTGGTTCGGGCTGAGCGCGCTTGTGTTTCTGATCGTCCATCTCCCGTTCGACAAGGCCGCGCTTTCCGACCACTGCGTCAATCCCGGGGATTCCCACAAAACCTGCCATCCTGCTTGGTGGCTGGTCTCTCTTGGCGTCTTCCCGCTTCTGATGGTCCTGACGTCAGTATTCGCCTTCCGGGAAGCCGGCGGCGTCTGGCGCTTGCCTCCGTTGCGGCGCTGACGTCCTCAACATGGGTCGCAAAGGGGGAGCGCGACCAGTTGCGAATGGCGCGGCTGAACGGATATTCGCGCCGTCCAACCCGCCGCCTCCATATTCGTCCGGGAAACTGCGTCCGTGAATGAGTTTCATAACCTCTATCTCGTCGCGGGTCTTCGTGGTGACTTCGAGTGCGATACGGCAATCGCTGCAGACACGGCCGAGTTCGCATTGCTGCACACGCTGGACGACCGATGGGGAGTCTCGCCACCCTGGGGTGCTTGCGACGCCGGGGTTGATCTTCAAAGTTCGGGAGGCGACGTGTTGCGTGGATGGGGCCACGTCGATCTTCGAGTCAGTCGCGAAACTCCATTTCCGAACGACGTTCCAGTGGCGGGTTTCCTCAGAACCATATGGGATGCCTTGGAGCTCTACGGCAAGGCGACGCTCACTGGAGCCGACGCGATCGTGCCTCTCGACTGTGTAGGCAATGCTTTGTGGAAACGAGTTGCGGGTTCCGTCATCCGTGGCCGGTATCGCGGGTCCGACCGAACGGCACAAGTCCTTGTCCAGGTGAGCAACGCTTGGTCAAGCTCCTCGTTACGGCGTGATCCAGACGCGATCCTTGCGACCCTTTCCGACTTCGTGGAGGTGAAGGCGGTAATGGGAGCGGTGCCGTTCGCCTCATATCCACCTTCATCCGCGCCGAACCCATTTGCCTTCGGAGTGGAGCATCCGTGGGCGTCATCTGAAACGGATCCGTTCCGTGCAGAGATCGCGCTTCCGGTCTGGACGATCGACGACGCGGCATGGCTCATTGAAGCTGTGTGTGCGTCGTTTGCGGGCGCTGGCGACGCGAGGGATGTTCAGGTTGCGCTCAGGATGGTCGGCTGAGATGGCGACTCATTGGGTCGCACCTCGGAGCAGCGTGTGGTGTTTGCGGCTTGGCTGCCGCGTTTTTCGCAGTCCTTGAACCCGCCGCCTCCACTCCGCCGGGAAATCCGGCCCGCCGCGCGGGCCATGATGATTTTCGCGGCCTTCGCTCGTCACATAGCAACGTTGTCGGTCTCGACGGGCAAAGCCCGCCGCGGCGGCGAGACTTTTCGAAGGCTCATCACCAAGTTCGCCGCGTTGACTACCGTAGGTGGACACAGGAGTCCAGCGTGAGAAAGGGGAGACCCATGACCACACTCGAGAACCGGCCGAACACCGCACTCCTCGTCGTCGACGTGCAGAACGGCGTCGTCGAGGGGGCTCCCGAGCGCGACACGGTCGTCGCGAACGTCGATAGCCTTGTCGAGAAGGCACGGCGGGAACAGGTCCCTGTTGTCTGGGTCCAGCACTCCGACGAGGGGCTTGCGAGGGGGAGCGACGACTGGCGGATCGTCCCCGAGCTGACTCCGGGCGCCGCCGAGCCACTCGTCGAGAAGAATTACGGCGACTCGTTCGAGGACACCACCCTCGAGACCGTGCTGTCGGGCCTCGGGGTCGGGCGACTCGTTGTCGTCGGCGCACAGACCGATGCGTGCATCCGCTCGACGCTCCACGGCGCGTTCGCCAGGGGGTACGACGCGACCCTGGTCAGCGACGCTCACACGACGGAGGACCAGACGGCATGGGGCGCGCCGCCGCCGGAGCAGGTCATCGCGCACACGAACCTGTACTGGACCTACCAGACGGCGCCGGGGCGGACGGCCGGGACAGTCGAGGCCAAGGATGTCGACTTCGGCGGCACGTCCTGAAGCCTGTGCGACGCCGCCGCTAGGCCCGTCGACGACGAGAACTCTTCCGCGCTCTTTCGAGAGGGTGCGATTAGGTATCCCAGCCGCCCTGGCGCGATGTCGTTCGACGAGCATCTGCGCGCCAAGCGTGATCGCCAACATGAGCGGGATCGAGGTTAGAAAAAGAGCGCCGTCGGTATCTGCGGCGACTATCACCGAGCCCGGAGCCTCGGCCGTTTTACGTTCGCTTTACATGCAGCACACGCTGCCCTGACCCGCGTCGACCAGCATTCGGGGGATGCGACGGCTCTGGCTGGTGCTCCTCTGCGCCGCCCTCGTGTTCGCGCCGTCGAGCGCGGCCGCCGAGAAGGCCGTAGACCGCGGCATCGTCATGCGGGTGCAACCTCCGCGTCTCGCGATCCGCGAGCTGGATGGGAGCCGCAAGAAATTTGTGATCAACCGAGCGACGGTCATCACGCTTGACGGGCGCCTCGTCCGCCTCGTGCGCCTTCGGCGCGGCGACGTGGCAGCGATCGATCATGCCGGGAGGTTCGTCATCGCAGTTAGGGCGTTCCGGCCGTGAGCGGAGTCGCAGTGGTGATCGAGGACGACGAAGCGATCAGCGCGCTCGTGGGCGCGTACCTTGAGCAAGCAGGCTTCGATGTCGTCCGCGAATGCACCGGCGAAGGTGGGCTCGACGCGGTCGAGCGGCGGCAGCCTCGGTTCGTCGTGCTCGATCTCGGTCTGCCGGACTTGGACGGATTCGAGCTCTGCCGTCAGCTCCGCGGCAGCGGAGACGTTCCGATTCTGATCCTGACCGCGCGCGACGAGGAAGCCGATCGGATCATCGGCCTCGAGCTGGGAGCCGACGATTACCTCACAAAGCCATTCTCCCCTCGCGAATTAGTGGCGCGAGTGCGTGCAGTACTGCGGCGGGCCGAGCCCGTGGTGCCCGAATCTTCGGTGATCGAACTCGGCGAGTTACGAGTCGACCTGCCGAGTCGCAGTGTCACGGTTGCCGGGTCCACGGTGGGCCTGCGCACGATGGAGTTCGAGCTCCTGGTCGAGCTCGCGCGACACGCAGGCCACGTAGTGACCCGGGATCGCCTGCTCGACCGTGTTTGGGGGCTGTCCTTTGCAGGCGGAACGCGCACCGTCGACGTCCACGTGGCGCAGCTGCGCAAGAAGCTCGGACGGCCAAGCCTGATCCAGACGGTCAGGGGCGTCGGCTACCGCATTCTCGAGGGTCGCGCCTCCCGGGAAGCCTGATGTCACTCCAGACGCGCCTGCGGCTCGCGATCGGTTTGGCCGTTCTTGCCGCCGTTTCCCTTTCGCTGCTCGTAGGCGCGTATCTCGTGCGACGGTCGCTCGAGCAGACCGCGTTCAGCGGTCTCAAGCGCCAGGTCACACTGCTCGCCCACGAGGACCTGCACCCAGCGCCCGGACAGTTTGGTCGCTTCCTCGCGACCCAGGACGAGCGCCTCTCTGTGCTTCCGCAGCAGCAGGCGCGATTGCTCCTCCCTGACAGCCCCACCGGTCGGATCACGATCAACGAACGCGACTACCTGTACGCCACCAAGGACAGCGGCCGGGACGTCGTGGTGCTCCTCCGCACCGCGAGCTCGGTGCGCGCCGAGAGCAGGCCGTTTTGGGTAGCTCTCATGGCCGCCGGCGGGATCGGCTGCCTACTCGCGGCGGCGGTGGCCGCCATGCTCGCCCGCAGCATCGCGCGTCCGGTTGTGCGGGTCGCGCGTGCCAGCAGTCGGCTGGCAGAGGGCCGCCATCCCGAGCCGCTGCCGCTCGTCGGGCCGAGCGAGCTGCGCGGCCTGGCCGAGTCGTTCAACACGATGGCCGGCCAGCTCACGCGTGCCCGCGACGCCGAGCGCTCGTTTCTGTTGTCCGTGAGTCATGAGCTGAAGACTCCGCTGACAGCGATTCGAGGCTACGCCGAGGCCCTCGACGAAGGCGTCTTGACGCCCCACCTCGCCGTGAAGGTGATCCGCACAGAAGCGGCGCGACTCGAACGGCTGATAGCCGACATCCTCAACCTCGCCCGGCTGGACCAGCAGCGATTCGACATCCATCCGGACACGGTCGACCTCGCCGAGATCGCCCGCGAAAGTGCGACCCGGCACGCTGCACGCGCACGCGACCTCGGCGTCCGAATTGAGCTCCAACAGGGAGAGAGCGCTCCTGCCAGGGCCGATCCCGACCGCCTGCTCCAGGCCGTGTCAAACCTCGTCGAGAACGCGCTGCGGTGTACGCCGCCCGGAGGGACGGTCACGCTCGCCGCCGCTGGAGGCGAGCTCACGGTCAAGGACACGGGCCCGGGAATCTCACCGGACGAGATCCCGCACGCATTCGATCGCTTCTTCCTCTACCGCCGGTACAACGGCGATCGACCGGTTGGCACCGGTCTAGGGCTGGCGATCGTCCGCGAGCTCGCGCAGGCGATGGGAGGTGAGGCCCGTGTCGCCGCCTCTTCGACCGGGACCGAATTCACGATCTCTCTTCCTCTCCCCGAAAGCGAGAACCAGCTCGACGCTTTACACGCGTTTACGCAGAGCTGACGCCGGCTTACGCAGGGCACATGCGATGCACACAGGCGGCTGAAATAACGGGTGGGTCAATCACCTTCGACCCGGAGGTTCACTTGAAAGCGAAGCTGATCTTCTTCGCGGCCGCGGCAGCGCTCGTGCTCGTCGGCGCGGCGACGGCGGCACGGCTCGACGTCATCCGCGGCACAGACGGGCCGGACAACCTCAATGGCACGGGCGGCGCCGACCTGATCTACGGCAGAGGCGGCAACGACATCATCCGCGCGCATGACGGCAACGACGTCGTTTACGCCGGCCGGGGCAACGACGTCGTGCGGGGCGGTCCTGGCAACGACGTAATCTACGGCGGACAGGGCAACGATGTGACGTGGGCGGGCGCGGGCGCCGACGTTCAGAACACCGGCGCCGGAGACGACATCCTCCATGCGCTGGCGAACGACAACCAGCCGGACATCCTCGACTGCGGGCCAGGGTTCGACGTCGCGTACGTGATCGCGCATGACCCTGCGAGGTTCCACGGGTGCGAGCAGGTGATCCGGCTCAGCCCGGAGGAGGCCGCGGCGGTCGCCGCAGCGAACGACGACAACGGGTAGGCGGGTAAACACTGCGATCAGGTCCCGCGACGTAGGTGCTCGCGGGACCTGATCCCGCAAAGACGACCGCCGAAGTCAGCTCGACGCCGAGCTCGCTCCCGAACTGCTGCCACTCCGGCGTTCGTCTCCAAGCCGTCGTAAAGTGCTCGCCGTGGCCGTTGGAGTGCAGTTGGCCAGCCTTCATCGGCTGGCGCTCTCCCGGTGGGGACTCACGTTCGCGCTCATAGGCGTTGCTGGAATCGCGCTGCGTGTCTGGGTGTACCGCTCCGCACTTGGGACGCCGAACGCGGACGAGGCGGTGGTGGGATTGATGACCCGCCACGTCGTTGACGGTCAGTTCACGACCTTCTACTGGGGCCAAGCTTATGGCGGATCCCAGGAAGCAATCCTCACGGCGCCCGTGTTCTTGATCGCCGGTAGCAGTTGGCTTGCGCTCCGGCTGATTCCAATCGCGCTCAGTGCTGTGGCGGCGCTACTCATCTGGCGGGTCGGGCGCAGAACGATCGGAGAGCCGGCCGCAGCCGTTGCGGCCGCCGTGTTCTGGATCTGGCCGCCGTTTGTCCTCCATCAACTCATTCACCAGCAGGGCTTCTATGCAAGCGATGTCGTCTACTGCGGACTTCTCCTCCTGCTTGCGCTTCGCGTCGTAGAACGGCCCGATCGCACCCGTGTTGGCGTCCTCGGGCTCGTGCTGGGGCTTGCTTTCTGGCAGACAGCGCAGATCGTTCCGGTCGCAGCCGGGGTGATCGGCTGGACGATTTGGAAGCAGCCCCGGTGCCTTCGGCACCTCTGGGTGGCGGCGGCGCTCGCCGCCCTCGGGGCGCTCCCGTGGATCATCTGGAACGCCGGGCACAGCTGGGAATCGGTGAGCATGCCTGACTACGGGGACAAGGTGCGAAGCCTTCGGCTCCTCGCCTCTCCGGTTCTGCCGATGATGGTTGGACTCCGTGCCCCGTTCTCAGCGGAGCTGCTCTTTCCGGCCGCGCTCACGTACCTGCTGTACGTGGGCTTGGTCGGGCTTTTCATTTATGGCGCGTTCAAGACGCGCAATCAGAACGCCTCGATTCTCTATTTCGTAACTGCCGTGTTCCCGTTCATCTACGCGATCTCGCCCAAGACCGTCTGGTCCGTCGGCACGCCTCGGTTCATCGTCGTCTTGACACCCCTCCTCGCTCTCCTCTTTGCGCAGGCAGCGACGAGATACTTCCGTGCAGCCGCGATCCTCGTCCTCGCCGGTGTCATCTCGGTCGTGACTCTGCACAGGATGGATGTCTGGTTCCGTGCCGTGCCGCCACAGACTACGCACGCAAAGGGGCTCGGACCGCGGCACATCGTCCAGTGGGTGCCTCGTGATCTCAGACCGTTGATCTCAACCTTGGACGGGCTGGGTCTCGATCACGTGTACGCCGACTACTGGCTCGCCTATCGGCTTGACTTCGACTCGCGAGAGCGCATCGTCGCCGTCGAAAACGGGTTCACGCATCTCACATTCGAGCACGGACAGGCTATCCCGTCGTCTCAGCAGGACGTGCGCTATCCGCCGTACGACCGAGAGGTGCAGCATGCACGTCACGGATTCATCTTCTATCGACAGACTGTTGGTTCTGTTCCGATCGTCGCGCAACTCGAACAGCATCGATACCGCCGACACGTCGTCGACTCCTACCTCGTCTACGCACCACCCGTTGGCTAGCTGGCGCTCTTGACACTGTCTCCGCCCGCGTCACATACTCCGCGTAACAGAGGGAGGGGAAATGGCGAGACGAGGGTGTTTCCTGGTCATCTCGGTTGCGGCTCTGCTCCTCACGGGTGCCATGGTCGGCGCGCAAGCGATTACGGCGTCGCTCGCCGGCCCGGCATATCTAGCGGTTACGTCCTTCACCGTCGCGTCGCAGAATGCGCAGACGGCGAAGCTCTCCGTCACCACGAAGGGAGCAATCCCAAGGCAGCCGGACAGCTTCATCAACTCCAACCCCGTCGTTGGTCTCGCGTGGGCGGATCTCAACACGGGCAAGGTGTTTGTCACGACGATTCATCCGGTGCTAGGACGGGACTCGCATCAGAATCCAGACAGTTGGCATGCTCACACCGCAACGCTCACCGGCGGGGCGACTCGGCCGCACGACTTCTGCGTTGCGTCGATCGATTCGACACCCACGGCGGGCATCTCGATCCACGGCGCCACGATGAACGTGAACGTGCGGAAGTCGAGGTTGCCGGTAGCTCCAGAAGCCTTTGACGCGGTAGTTGGCTTCACGATCCAACCGGACACCGCTTGTGCTTCTCATCTAGCCGTGCAGATCAGCACCTAAAGGGGCCGTTCCTAGGGCGCCGACGCCGCTAGCCGTGCGTCGGCGACCGCCTCTCCGGCAGCCTGCGCGGCGTAGTGCCCGGTGACCGCCGCCAGGAAGTCGCCACGTTGTAGGGCATACAGCTGGGAGTCGACAGCCGCCGTCACGGTGGCGGTTCGCGGGACGTTGCGCAGCAGCGCGATCTCGCCGAAGTAGTCGGCTTCATGCGCAGTCGAATGGCGACCGCCCGCTTCGATGTCGAGCTCACCGTCGCCCACGATGTAAAAGCGGTCGCCCGCATCGCCTGCGCGAATGACGAGCTCGCCGGCAGAAACCGAAATCGGAATGAGGCTGGACGCGACGCGCTCCTTCGTCGCGAGCGAAAGCGGTGCGAACATCGGCACGCGATCGACGAGCTCCCGCTCGGCACTTGGCGCCACTGCTCGGTCTAGCTCGACGAGACGCCGGTAAGTGACGAGCATCAAGAGAGGGAGAATCGATCCGACGACAAGGAATGCCGAACGCGGTCCGATTGCGGTGACGACCGCCGGCGCCGCGATCGAGCCGATCGCGACGGCGCCCATCGCCAGCCCCCAGATCAGCCCGAGTACGCGCGTCAACATCTCATTGGGGATGATCCGCTGGAGGAGCGTGAACCCTGCGACATCCTCGATGCTGTTGGCGGCACCCACGATCGCGAGCAAAATCATCATCGCTGCGAAGTAGGGCTGCGACGCAATAAGCGTGATCGGCACTCCCCAGAACACGAGAGAGAGGCCGAAGGGAACGGCGAGCCGCCGCCCGCCCAGAGTCATCGCGCCGATCGCTCCGATCAGCCCTCCGACGCCGATCGCGGCAGTCAGGTAACCGACGTCGGCTGCCCCTCCGTGGAGGACGCGAAAGGCCGCGACGACGATCAGGACGTTCAGGCAGCCCCGCACGAAGCTCTGCGCGACCATGAGCGCGACGACAAGTCGGGCCCTCGGCGTACGAGCGACGGTCCGAAAGCCGGCCGTGACCAGTCGTCCCACGCTCTCGTGGTCGGCTGCGCCGGCGAGTTCGATGCGGCTCTCGACGCTGACGCGCGCGAGCAGGGAGGCACCTGCCACCAGTAGTACTGCACCGAGGACGAACGCGAGCCCGACGTCAGCGAGTGAAACGAGCACGCCTGCGAGCAACGGCCCAATGAGAGTTCCGATGCTCTCGATCGTCGATGTGGCTCCATTCGAGGCGATCAGCTCGTCGGGTGTGCGCACCAGCGATGGCAACAGCGCCTGCAACGCCGGCCTGATGAGAGTGGAGGACAGACCCATGACGCCCGCAAAGACGAACACGAGCGTTCTGTTTTCCGCAAACGCGGCTACAGCCGACGCAGCGAGGGCGATCGCCCCGACGAGCATCATCGCCGAGAGGAAACGCTCGCGGCGAAAACGGTCGCCGAGCGAAGCTGCGAACGGAGCTACAGCGGCCGCGGGCAACAATCGAACCAGCCCGGCGATCCCGACAGCCGAAGTACCGCCCTGCTGGTAGGCGAACACGCCGAGCGCCACGAAGTGCGCCCATTCGGTCGCGATCGCAGCACCCCAGGCGAGTTGGACTCGCCGAACGTTCTCGTTTCGAACTGAGGCAGCGAGAGCCGAGATCACCTGGTGTGGCAGAACCACCAGCGGATTGAATCCCTTCTCCCTCGTCAGGACAAGGCGATTCGGCCCGACTTCAGGCCGATTCGACTCGACCTGAGGCTGCCCTAGCCGGGCGGGCCGGGCAGCACCCCGACTTGCTGCAGCACACGCGCGATGTCGGTGACCGACCAGTATTCGACGATCTTGCCGTCGCGGACGCGGTGGATCGCGATGCCTTCGGTCTCGACCTCTTTGTTCGTCGCAGGGATGCCGAGTAGCTCTCCTGCGTGGACGCCTCGGCCGAGGATCTGGCTGACCACGAGATCACCTTCCGCGACCTGCATACCGATTTCATGACGCCCGGGAGTGGCGACCCGAAAGGTCTCTGCCGCCTGCTTCATTCCCTCGCGATCCAAGCTGACGCCGGGAACCGGAGGATTGTGCGCGACGAAATCCTCCGCGATGTACTCGTCAAGGACGCTCCAGTCGCTCGTCTGGTTGTCATCGATTGCCTGGATGTAGCGCCGGATCAGTTCCTTGTTCCCATCGGATGACACGCGTATCGCCTCCTGGCAGTCGTCGGGAAGCGCCGAACTCTACAGCCGAGTTAGGGATTCCCTTGGCCCTCTTGAGGCCGTCGAGGATCAGGCCGAGCCCGAACTCGAACTCGCGCTCGCCGTCGCCCAGTCGTCTGAGCAACCATTCCATATACCGCAGTCGCGGCGACTTACGCTGTAGAGCCCTTAGACGCCAATCTCGACTAACTAGGAGCCACGATGAAAGCGATCGTCTACGAGAAGTACGGCCCCCCTGACGTTCTCGAGCTTCGCGAGGTCGACAAGCCGGTGGTCGGGGACGACCAGGTGCTAGTACGCGTTCACGCGACTTCCGTGAACCCCGTGGACTGGCACACGATGACGGGCACGCCGTACCTGGTGCACCTGATGGCCGGGCTGCTCAAGCCAAAAAGCGAGTTCCTAGGCGTCGACTTTGCGGGGACGGTCGAGGCCGTCGGCAGAGACGTCAAGCAGTTCCAACCAGGTGACGAAGTTTTCGGCGCGAGAGATGGCGCGTTCGCCGACTATGTCTGTGTTCGCGAGGAGCGAGCAGTGGTGCAAAAACCGGCCAACGTGACGTTCGAGCAGGCGGGGGCCGTGGCGGTGGCCGCAATCTCCGCGCTTCAGGGTCTCCGCGACAAAGGGCAGATTCAGTCAGGGCAAAAGGTTCTGATCAACGGCGCGTCGGGGGGCGTGGGTACGTTCGCCGTGCAGATCGCCAAGTCGTTCGGAGCGGAAGTGACCGGGGTCTGCAGCACGAGAAATGTGGAGATCGTCCGATCGATTGGCGCAGACCATGTCATCGATTACACCCAAGAGGACTTCACCCGGAGTGAGCAGCGTTATGACCTGATGCTCGATGTTGCGGGGAACCGGTCCTGGTCGGACTGCAAGCGCGTCCTCGCCGAAAAGGCAACCCTCGTCGTAGTCGGAGGTCCGAAAACAAATCGTTGGATCGGTCCTCTGAGTCAGGCGCTCAAACTACGTCTCCGTTCGCTGGGCGGGAGCCGCCGTGTGGTGGCTCCGTTTCTGGCAAAGATCAACAAAGACGATCTGGTGGTCCTGCAAAAGCTCCTCGAGGCCGGAACAATGACACCGGTCATAGACAGGCAGTACGAGCTGAGCGAGGCTCCCGAGGCGCTCAGGTATCTCGGAGCCGGACATGCCCAGGGAAAGGTCGTCATAACCGTCCTCGGGAACGACTGAAGAGATCGTTCGTTCCGCAGCTTGACCGGGAAGGCCGCACAACTCTAGGGTGAGGAGTGGCCATCGGAGCACCTCTCGACGTTGAGCGGCTCGAGGCTCTTTCGGCGGCGTTTTCCGGTGCGGTCATCGAGCCGCATCACGATCGCTACGAAGAGGCCCGCAAGGTGCACAACGGCCTGGTCGATAAGCGCCCCGCGCTAATCGCACGTTGTCGCGCGACGGCGGACGTCGTCGACGCGATTGCTTTCGCGCGCGAATTTGACCTCGAAATCTCGGTGCGGGGTGGCGGACACAGCGTGGCGGGCAAGGCTGTCACGGACGGCGGCATGATGATCGACCTCGCCGAGATGAAAGGTATTCATGTCGATGCAGCCGCACGGACTGCCCGCGCGCAAGGCGGGGTCACCTGGGGTGAGCTGAACCGGGAGACCGCCCTCCATGGGCTTGCCACGACCGGTGGTGTCGTCTCCACGACGGGTATCGCAGGGTTGACGCTCGGCGGTGGGCTCGGCTGGCTCAATGGCGTTTACGGTCTCGCCGTCGACAACTTGCTGTCAGTTGAGTTGGTGACCGCGGCGGGAGAGGTGCTCAAGGTGACGGACGAGACCGATCCAGACTTGTTCTGGGCGCTGCGTGGCGGGGGCGGTAACTTCGGCGTTGCGACCTGGTTCGAGTACCGGCTGCACCCGCTTAAAGAGGTCGTCGGCGGTGTCATCGCGTATCCGTTCGACGCGGCCCGCGACGTGCTGAGCTTTTTCCGCGATCTCTCGCAGCCCGATGAGCTTTGGGTCATCGCCGGCCTCGTGCATGCCCCGGACGGCTCGGGCGCCAAGATGGCTGCTTTGGTTGTCTGCCACGTCGGTCCGGTTGACCAGGCAGAAAGAGATCTGCTGCCTCTGCTCGAGTTCGGTTCGCCGATCATGTCCGAGGTCGGTCCGATGCCGTATCCCGCCGTGAACACACTGTTCGACGATGCGTACCCGCGTGGCGCGCTCAACTACTGGAAGTCGAGCTTCTTGCGCGATTTGAGCGGGGACGCGATCGACGAGCTGGTCGGACAATTTGCCGTCGCACCGTCACCGATGAGCGCGATGGTGATCGAGTTCTTCCATGGAGCTGTGTGCCGTGTGGGCGTGTCGGACACGGCGGTCCCCCACCGCGAACCGGGATACAACCTGGGCATCTTCGCCGAGTGGACCGACCCGGCGGCCACGGCCGAGAACGTCACCTGGGCGCAAGAGACGTATGCGGCGATGAAACCGCACCGCACCAAGCTTCGGTACGTCAACTACCTGGACGAAGACGACGCCGGCGACGCCGTGCGAGCCGCCTACGGACCGAATTTCGACCGGCTCGTCGAAGTGAAACGACGCTTTGACCCCGACAACGTTTTTCGTCTGAACCACAACATCGATCCGGGCCCGAGATAGTCCGCGGCTCCTCGAAACGAACGATTTACCGGCCGCGGGTTACACGGACGTTTGCAGCAAGCCAACGCTTCCGCGCTCGCTCGAGCAGGGGATCGAGGCGCCGGACCTCGGTCTCGTTCCCTTCCGCTTGGGCCGCTTCCATCTGCCCGAGGAGGGTGAGGAACCGCTGGTGTAAGGCGATCTCCTCCGCTCTCGGCTCGTGGCCGTGATCGAACTCCTCAGTCATGGCCGAGGACCGCGTCCATCGTCTGCATGATCGAGACGCTCTCGTCGAGAGGCATCAACGGGCTCTCCAGAAGGCCTTCGCGCAAGCAGCGGGCGGCCTCGTCGGCCTGGTGCCAGAGACCACGGCCTTCATGCGGCGCGTCGAAGTCGGTTCGCTCTCCGGTTCGGGAGATGAGGGTGAACGAGGTCGGCGCATAGAAGTCGCTGTCTATCTCGATGCGGCCGTCGGTACCAACGATCGTCCCGCGGGTCGGGCTCTTGGCAAAGAGCGTGCAGGTCAGCACGGCCTGTGCGCCACTTGCATATCCGAACAACATCGACGTCTGGCCGTCGACACCGGTGAACGCCGGGTCGATGAGGGTCACGATTCGGTCTGGCTTTCCAAGCACCATCGACGCGAACGAAACCGGATAGACGCCCAGATCCAACAGCGCGCCGCCTCCAAGCTCTGGGGCGAAGAGTCGAAATTCGGGATCTTTCGCAAACCATTGCCCATGGTCGGCGGTGACGGTGACGATGTCCCCAAGAGCTCCTTCGGCGAGCAGGCGGCGGATCACGGCGATGTGGGGAAGAAACCGCGTCCACATTGCCTCCATCAGGAACAGTCCCTCCGCACGCGCGACTGCCACCAAGTCCTCGGCCTCGGCGGCATTCATCGTGAAGGCCTTCTCGACGAGCACCGGCTTGCCGGCACGTAGCGCGAGTAACGCGTTGGCGTGGTGCATTGGGTGCGGCGTCGCGACGTACACGACATCGACATCGGGGTCGGCCACCAACGCTTCGTAGCTCGCGTGCCGGTTGGGAATGCCGAACTCATCGGCAAATCGGTTCGCTGAATCCATGTGGCGAGACCCGACCGCGGCGGCCCGACCCGAGTCGGTGAAGGTCAGATCAGCAGCGAAGGCATGGGCGATTCCGCCCGTGCCGATCAGTCCCCAGCCCAGCGGTTCGGTCATAGGCTGTCCGAGGATAACCGGCCTATTCGAGCAGCGCAGCCCACTGATCGCGAATCGCGACGCAGTTCGTCAGGCCCTCGAACTCCCTCACCGTGTCTTCGCTGCGGCGATGCGGCGCCCGAACCACGTCGATGCAGGTGGCGAGATCTTTGAGGTCCCACGTGAGCCGAAAGAAGTCCACCGCGACCTGATCGACCTGGTGCCCTGTTGCATCGGTGTAGATGGTCGCTACGTCTCCGGTGTCGCCCACGACCATCCAGAGATCTCGCTCGGGAGGGGCCAGCGCCACCGTGTCCCAGTCGACGAGCGCATAGCTCTCGCCGATCTGCATCACGTTGCTGGCGTGCGGCTCCCCGTGCGTGATCACCCACTCGCTGCCGTGTCCGGCTACGTCGGCCGCGAGACGGTCGGCCAAGGCGAGCAGGTCGGCCACGTCGGACGCGTGATCGGCGAGCGCTTGCCGTGCCGGTTCGGAGAACGGCCCACCCAACCACGTCTGGTTCAGCTCATGGAGCGCTGCTTCGACCTGGCGACGACCGGGCAGTTCGACGCCCGTGCTGCCTGCCACGGAAGCAACCACCGGGGTGGCTTGATGGAGCTCGGCAAGGATCTTCACGACGGCGGTCCGCTCAACCGTGTCGTAGTGGCCAAACCGGCCTACCTGTCCATCTACGAACGGGAACAGAGCGATGGTGTGGCGCTCGCCGACTCGACGCACCGTCTCGCCGCTGTTCGTGCGGATCGGTGCGACTACGAACTCGAGGCCGCCGTCGCGGAGGGCGGCCGCGGTGTCAAATGCGCGTCTAAGGCCGTCGAACACGGACTCGCGTTTGTCCTTGAGCCAAGGCTTCCGGTCGAGTTCGTCGACGGTGACGAAGGCGCGTGTTCCCTTGCGGTCTCTCACGACCCAGTGGTAGCTGCCGGCCCCGACGGCCGCGTAATCGGCGGAGTCGACGTTGAAGCCCCAACCATCAGCGAGGAAACCGATCAGCGCACTGGTCTCGAACTCTTCCGGCGGGGCTGCCCTCACTCCATCAAGAGTAACCGCGCCCCGCGCGGACTAGGCTCAGCGGGCTCGGTAGTAAGGCCACCCCGATAGCCAGGCGCGAAGCGCGCGTCCGTCGATCACCGTGTCGAAGCGGAGCGTCTCGGGATTGCCGGGGTCCTCGCCCACGCGGAACGAGCCGTCATCAGAGGGGATGAGAGGTTGCTCGGTATCGAACCCGTCGGGTGCTCCGGCAAAGATCAGCCACGGCCGATCACCACGCAGCACGATCCAGAAGTTCGTCGTCCACGGATTATGCGATCGGTAGTGACCGGCGATCGTCTGCAGCTCGGCAGGTGGCTCGGGCAGCGGGCGCGCCGCCGCTCTCTGCCGCACATAGCGTTGGCCGCCGTGCCACAGCTCTACGACGTCGTCGGTCGGTCTTTCCACGCGAAGAGGGAACGGATCGAACTCCGCGTCTGACGCCACGAAAAGGTCATCTTCCAGTTCCTCGAGCGAGATGTCGCGGCCGTTGTGGCGCAGCATCAGTCCGCTCTCGGAGGCGACTATCTCCAGGGGCGGCTCGTACAGGCCGACAAGCTCTTCGTGCGCAGAAGTCGGGACGGTGCTTGCAGGTTCGGGCTCGCCGTGCGCGATCCGAATCACGGTTCGACCGAGCGCGACCGGGTTCGAGCCGAAGCCGTTCTGCAGCACGATAACGCCGAGGTTCGCGTCCCGGTCCGCCTGCATGCCCGCGAGGTAGCCGACCATGCCGCCGCCGTGCCCGATGAGAAGCCGCCCGTCCAGTTTGCGCATCACCAACCCGTAGCCGTATACGGCGGGCTCCTCTTCGGAGAGATTCGCAGCGCTCATCTGAGCGAATGCCTCCTCGCTGAGTAGCCGGCCTTTGGGACCTTCACCTCCGCGCATGAGCAACCTCACGAAGGCGCACATGTCTGCCGCGGTAGATGCGATCGAGCCGTCGGCTGTTTCGGTCTCGAGCCAGGTCGCCGGTGCGAGTGGCGAGCCGGCGTGGCTCAGCCGATCGTCGTGCAGATACACATAGCCAACGGCCAGCCGAGCGCGAATGTCGTGCGTGATCGCGGGCTCGGTGGCGGACATCCCGAGAGGATCCAGAACGCGAGCACGAATGATCTCGCGATACGGACGGCCCTCGACCGCCTCCAGCACGAGCCCGAGCGCCTTATAGCCGACGTTGGAGTAGTGGTAGCGCTCGCCCGGCGCAGAGAACGTCGGTAAGTCGCGCAGTGACCAGACCTGGAACGCCGCTTCCGGTGTCCCGTCGATGCCGGCCACGATCCCGGCGCGGTGCGACAGCAGATGGGCAATCGTGATCGGCGCATGGCCCGCAGGCTGCGGCACCGCGAACCACGGGAGGTAGCGCTCGACGGGCGAGTGCAGGTCGATCCGCCCCTCGTCGAACAGTTGGAGAGTCGCCACCGCGGTGAACGTCTTGCCGATGGAGCCGATCTCGAACAGCGTGTCGGGAGTGACCGGGAGGCGCGCTCCGAGATCTGCGAATCCGTAGGTACGGATGAGAAGCGCGCCGTCGCGATCGGTCAGACCGAGCGTCAATCCCGGCTGCCGGCTGTGCTCCATCTCCGCTTCCACGGCGGCGTCGATGGTCGCCACGGCGGCGTCACTGATCACCCAGCCATCGTACGGCTCACACCCGCGCAGTCCGACGGCTTGTAGAAGCTATTCTGCACGCATCAACAGAGAGGAAGGGCTGCATTGGGCTCCAAAAGACAGACGACAATGGCCAAGCTGACACGCGAGCGCAAGGTCAAGGAGAAGCGTGAGCTGAAGGAAGAGAAGAAGGCGGCGGCAGCCGCGGCGAAGGCCGCCGGCACCTACTCCTACGATGGTGAGCCCGTCGAGGCTCCCAGGATCACGACTGACCCAGCTGATGAAGCTGACGAAGCGTTCGTGGCCGACTCGACCGTCGCCGCGTCCAGCGAAGATCGCTAACGCTCGAGAGTCAGAGCGAGCCAGACGTCCGTTCCGCCGCCGGGTGAGTTAGCGGCGCGCGCGCTCCCTTCGTGGGCGTCGGCGATCGTCTCGACGATCGCCAAGCCGAGACCACTGCCGTCGGCGGTCGTCTTCTGAGCCCGGCTGAAGCGCTCGAACGCATGATGGAGGAAGTCGGACGGAAAGCCCGTGCCCTCGTCCAGCACGTGCAGCTCCGCAGTGCCGTTGCGCTGCTCGGCACTGAGCGTGACGCGGCCGGCGCCGTGAGTGAACGCGTTGTCGACCATGTTCCCGAGCGCCTGCTCGAGGAGCAGCCGGTCGGCCGAGACGACAAGCGGATCGTTCGCGCTCACCGACAGGTCCCGTTGCTCCGATTCCGCGCGAGACTGAAAGCGCCCCGCAACGGTCTCGAGGACGTCCGCGACGTCGACGGGCTCGCGACGCAGCGGCACGCGTCCTTGCTCGGCCCTGGCGAGCAGCAGCAGATCGTCCGCGATCCGGGAGAGACGCTCCGTGTCCTTGGCCGCGCCGCGAATGGCCGCCTCCAGCTCTTCGGTCGAACGTGACCGCCTGAGCGCCAGCTCGAGCTCCGTCTTGATCAGCGCGAGCGGCGTCCTCAGCTCGTGGCTCGCATCGGCGACGAAGCGCCGCTCGCGAGCGAGTCCGTCCCCGATGCGCGTCAGCATCTCGTTCAGTGTCTCTCCGAGCCGCGACACCTCGTCTCTGCTCGGTGGAACCGGGAGCCGGTCGTCGAGCGACGACGCCGAGATGTCGGCCGCACGTCGGCGCATAGCCTCGATCGGCCGCAATGCCGCGCCGGCGAGGCCGTAGCCCGCGAGTGAGGCAAGCAGCAGCGCAAGCGGGCCGCCGATCAGGAACGCATTGCGCAGACTGTGGAGCGTTTCCGTTCTGTTCGCTCGCGTTGTACCGACCACCAGCACGAGACGGCTCTGCCCGCGCTGGACGGGCAGCGCGAGCATCCGCGCAGGCTCGTCAAGCCCGGGAACGGAGCTCCGGTTGATGAAGACAGGGCCCCGGAGAGCGCGCGCGAGCTCGGGAGGCAGAAGCGGCTTGCGTCCGACGGGGCTCGTCGCATCGACGACCGAGCCGCTCATGTTCAGCAGCTCCGCAAACGTCTCGCCGCGCTCGATGAGTGTGCCGTGCGTGGACTTGAGCGAGCCGTCCCGGCGCACGAGCGCCGAGACGTCCTGCGCGCGCGAACGCAGCTGCTCGTCGAGTGCATTGTTGAGGTTGGTTGAGACGCGCGCGTAGACGAGCCAGCCCGCAAGCAGAAGCACGACGGCCATCACGAGCGCGAAGACGAGCGTCAGCCTCAGCCTGATCGGCAGGCGGTTCACTCCGCGTCATCCTCCCGCAGTCGGTAGCCGACCCCGCGTACCGTCTCGATTGACTTCGTCCCGAAAGGTCGGTCGACCTTCTCACGGATGTAGCGCACGTACACGTCGATGACGTTCGAACGATTCTCGTACGCGAAGTCCCAGGCGTGCTCGAGCAGTTGCAGACGGGAGAGAACCTGCCCGGGGCGGCGCATGAACGCCTCGAGCAAGGCGAACTCCTTGGGGGAGAGACTGATCTCTGTCTGGCCTCGCCAGGCACGGCGCGCTGCGGGATCGAGTCGGAGCGTCCCGACGATCAGCTCGGTCGGCCGCTCGCCGCCGCCGCGCCTGACGAGGGCACGCAGTCGCGCAAGCAGTTCGGCGAACGAGAACGGCTTCGTCAGATAGTCGTCGGCCCCGACGTCGAGCCCGGCAACGCGGTCGTCGACACCGTCGCGCGCCGTCAGCATGAGGACGGGTGCCCACACACCTGCATTCCGAAGCTGCCGGCAGGTCTCGAAGCCGCTCAGCCCCGGAAGCATGACGTCGAGCACGATCGCTTCGTACGGATGTGATTGCGCCATCCACACGGCGTCCTCGCCTGTGGGGGCGACGTCCGCCGCGTGCCCCTCCTCCACCAGGCCCCGGCGGAGGAGGCTGGCCATCTTCAGTTCGTCCTCGACAATCAAGATCCGCATCCCCGAAGCTTGCCTGCAGTCGATGAGAACCAGATGAGAGGACTCCCGGAAGCTCTCATCTCACGCTCAGAAGCCGGGGTTACGTTGAAATCGTGAGACGCCTCTTGGTTCTGCTTGCGCTCTGCCCGCTGGTCGCGGCCTGCGGTGGCTCGAAGACCGCCGCCCCGACCACGACGGCGGCGACACCGCCAACGCCGGCGTCCACGACAACCACTGCGCAGTCGTCGCCGAACGCCTTGCAGGGCGAGGCGAAGGCCGCTGCGACGGGAGACATTCCGGACAACCAGGTCTATGTGGTCTTCAGCAACACCCGAGCCGGGTACTCGATCAAGTACCCGGAGGGCTGGGCGCAGAGCGGATCCGGGAACCGCGTCACGATCTACGACAAGAACAATTTGGTGCGCACCGTCGTGCAGCCGGGAGGCGAGCCGACCCTGGCGGAGGTGTCGGCGGAGCTGCGGGCTCTGAAGGCGACGACACCGTCCCTTCGCTTCCAGCCGCCGCAGCGCGTTGAGATCAGCGGCCGGCCTGCGATCAAAGTCGTGTATGTGACCGAGAGCCCTCCCAACCCCGTGACGAACAAGCGCGTCCAGCTGACCGTCGACCGGTACTACCTCGCGCGGGGAGGCAAGCGCGCGATCATCGACCTCGGCACGCCCGTAGGTGTCGACAACGTCGACGGCTACCGGCTCATGGTGCAAAGCTTCCGATGGAGGTAGCCAGCCTTTATCGAGAGCCGCCGCGCGAGCAAGAACGAGCGATCGCCGCAGTCGAGTTTCACGACGTCTTCAGGATCTACCGCTCCGGCCCCGCAGAGACGGTTGCGTTACGCGGATTGGATCTGCGGATCGAGACCGGTGAGTTCGTCGCAATCCTCGGTCCCTCTGGCTCAGGGAAGAGCACCTTCCTGTCCCTCGCCGCCGGGCTCGAGCAGCCCTCGGCCGGCGAAGTGCGCGTCTTCGGGCAGCCGCTCAACCGGCTCGACGAGACCGGCCTCGCGGCCTTCAGGGCGCGCCGCATCGCGATCATCTTCCAGAGCGACAACCTCTTGCCTCTGCTGACAGCCCGCGAGAACGTTGCGACGGCCTTGCGGCTCGGTGGGATGTCCAACGTGCGGGCGTCCGCAACGTCGGCACTCGAGAAGGTGGACCTAGCGCGGCGCGTGACGCACCGTCCCGCGCAGCTGTCTGGTGGTGAGCAGCAGCGCGTCGCGGTCGCCGCAGCACTGGCGCGTGACGCGTTGCTCGTCCTGGCGGACGAGCCGACCGGCGAATTGGACTTGGAGAACGAGCAGCGCATCCTCCACGAGTTGCGTCGTCTGCGTGACGAACTCGGTAGCACTGTCGTAACCGTCACACATTCGCCGAGGCTTGCGTCGACTGCCGATCGCGTGATCGAAGTCCGTGACGGCAGAGTCGCGTGACGGCCGTCTCGGCCTGTCGCGATCTCGTAGTCGAGTACGGTCAAGGCGACGGACGCGTTCGTGCTCTGGCCGGCGTGTCGCTCGAGGTCGGCCCGGGCGAACGGCTCGCGCTGCGTGGCCGCTCCGGCTCCGGGAAGACGACGCTGTTGCACGCACTCGGCGGTCTCGTCGAGCCGACCGCCGGTGAGGTCGACGTCGACGGGAGGCCGCTGGCGACGCTCGACGAGGAGGCGCGCCGCCGGATCCGTGCCTCGAGCATCGCCTACGTCTTTCAAGGCGCGAATCTGTTGCCGACCTTCACGGGCTTCGAGAACGTGGCATTCGCGATCCGGACGACCTCGAATCCCGACGCGCCGGCCGACCCGCTGATGTTGTTGCGGCTCGTCGGATTGGCCGGCAAGGCGGAGCATCTCCCGGGCGAGATGTCGGGTGGAGAGCGTCAGCGCGTTGCCCTGGCGCGCGCGCTCGGCCAGCATCCGGCGCTTCTGCTCTGCGACGAGCCGACCGGCCAGCTCGATTCCGACACGGGCGAGCGGATCCTCGACCTCATCGACGCGCTTCAACGTGAGTTCGGATTTGCGCTGGTGACGGCGACGCACGACGAGGGCGTCGCAGCCCGGCACGACCGCGTGCTCGAGCTGGAGGAAGGACGCGTCGTGAGGGAGAGCGCATGACGTACGCGTCGCTCGCCTTTGCCAACCTACTGCGCACACCGGGCCGCACGATCGTGCGCGTCGTGGTTCTGGCGGCTGCCGTTGCGCTCGTCGGCGCAATGATCCTCTTCATCGGACACTCGCTGCGCACGATGACCTCGAGCTCGGTGCGCAGTGTCCCGCTCGACTGGCAGGCGCCTGTCGCTTCGCGACAAGCTGCCGAGCGGGCGGCGCGGGCGGTGTCGAAGCAGCACGGCGTGCTGGACGCGGTCCCGGCGGCGACCGCGCCGTTCGCGGGAGCGACGCACGTGAAGCCGGGCGCGGGGATCTTTCGCTCGGCATCCGGATCGATCCTGGCGGTGCCGCAGGGCTACACGCGGAACATCCACACGATCCGCTTCCTCCGTGGCTCCCTCCGTGCGGGCCAGGTCGTGCTCGACCAGCAACTCGCGGCCACACTGCAAGCTCAGCCGGGCGACATGGTGAGCTTCACTGCGAAGCCGGGGCGGGCGCCCGTGCGGCTCCGCGTGAGCGGGATCTCCGTGGTGACTGCGGGTGACATCCTCTTTCAACCGCTGAATCCGCTCCTCGGTCCGGCGCCGGCGCAGCCGCCCGTGGAGATCGCGGTCATGACGGTCGGGACCTTCGCTCAGAAGCTGGCGCCGCAGCTGTCGACGGTCGGCTCGTCGGGCGGGCTTCCTGGGATCCCGGGCTCGGTCCCGGGCACGCAGTGGCAGGTGCAGGCGCAGGTCGACCCGGCTCAGCTCACCGGCGGGCCTGCGCAAGCCCTTCGTCAGGCCACGGGGCTTCGCAACCGGGTCCAGAGCTCAGTGCCCGGACAGGTGAGCTTCGTCGACAACCTGTCCGAGAGCCTCAATGTCGCGACGGGCGATGCGCTCTATGCGGAGACGCTCTACATCATGCTCGCGCTTCCGGGCGCGCTCATCGCCCTCGGGCTCGCCTACCTCGCCGCGCTCGGGACTGTCGAGCGCGACCGGCGTGAGTTCTCGCTCCTCCGTGCTCGCGGTGCCTCGCGCCGTGGGCTCGTGGCGCTCGCCGGGATCGAGAGCCTCTTGGTCGGGACCGTTGCAGGCGTGGTGGGTAGCGGGATCGCTCTCCTCGCGTTACGTCTCGTTCACGTCGGACGTGGTCCTTTGACGCCGTGGCATGTCGCTGCGACCGTGGGTGGTTGCATCGGGCTCGCAGTGCTCGGGGCCGCGACGGCACGGCTCGGCGCGGGCGCGGCGGCGCTTCGGGGCGACGTTGCTGAAGGACGGCGTCCGCAAAGGTCTCGCAAGCCGCTCTGGCAAAGGCTCTACGTGGACATTGCTGCTTTGGGCGTCAGCGGCCTCGTCTATTGGCTTACGGCCAGGACCGGCTTCTCGGCTGTCGTCAATTCCGACTCGAACCCGACGCTTTCGCTCTCGATCTACATGTTCCTCGCGCCCGCGTGCCTGTGGCTGGGTGCTGCGCTGCT
>WNEY01000532.1_pt1 | contig 24122 bp, 20 predicted proteins | sample 5400531 | NCBI WGS metagenome assembly WNEY01 (sample SAMN13153338, study PRJNA577476) | soil metagenome | isolation source: 200 cm saprolite under Douglas fir tree site 1 | place: USA:California | collected 2015-04-18
GCACGGACGCGAGCGGCGTTCTCCCCTTTTACCACGAGGAACGCGGCGAGCTGGTCGAGGGTCTGGCGGACGGCCTGTTTGTCCATGCTTGAGCTGAACGTAATCCCGTTCGCGGACCGATTCCAGCCGCGCGGCATTCCGGCGATACTTAATTGATGAACGGCTACAACTTCACCGATCGCGTGCGCATGGTGCTCCAGATGGCGCGGGAGGAGGCCGCGCGATTACACCACGAGTACGTGGGGACCGAGCATATCTTGCTGGGTCTGATTCGGGAAGGTGAAGGTACGGCCGCGGCTGTGCTGACAAGCCTCAACATCGACCTGGAAGAGGTTTCCGGGAAGATCGAGGAGACGGTCAAGCCGGGAAAGGCAGCCGCGCCGGCCGGGCCAGATCTGCCGTACACATCCCGCGCCAAGAAGGTTCTCGAATTCGCGATGAGCGAGGCCCGCGAGCTGCATCATGCGTACGTGGGGACCGAGCATCTCCTGCTGGGAGTGCTGCGAGAGGAGAAGGGCATCGGGGCTCAAGTTTTGATGGACGCGGGCGTGACGCTGCAAGAGGCACGCAGCGAAGTCTTGCGGTTGCTCGGCACCGAAAGGGGGGAGACAACGGCTACAGCACCGCCCGTGCTGTACACCCCCGACGCCCGGGGAAGCCTGCAACTCGCCTTCCAGGAGGCGCGTGACTTGAAGGCCGCCGCTTTGGGCCCGGAGCTCCTGCTGTTAGGGGTGCTACGCGTCATTCAGACCGCCCCCGCGGGGACGGCGAGCGCGACCCTCGCCACCCTTCTGAGCGCCGCCGGGCTGACGCCGGAGCGCGTGCGGGAAGTGATCGCGCGAGGCGATCAAAAGTAGATCATCGCCGCGGCAGGAACCCGTCCAGCGCCCGCTCGAACTCCTCTGTCGCCTCCACGTGCGGCGCGTGCCCCGTAGCCAGCTCGATCACCCCCGTGGAGAGCAGGGCCGCCGTTTCACGGGCGGCTTCGAGAGGCATGGGGTCGTACACGCCGTGCAGCAGCAGCGAGCGGGGAGCGGTGCCGTTCGGGAAGGTCTGCCGGATCCGCTGGCGCAGGTCGTAACTCCCCAGACTCTCCCACACCGCCTTACGCGTGCGCTCGGTGACGCGAAACGGGGTCATCTCCCGCGCGTGGCTCGGGTCGCGAAAGTAGCCGGCGACGGATAGCGCGAACGCGATGCGGCGGTACTTTTCGGGATCGGTCCGCGCCAGGCCGGATGCCGCGAGCTCGGCGCGGCTGCGAGCGATCCACGGCTCGGCCATGCGGGCGGAAAAGCGGCGCTCGAATTCGTCGCGCCACGCAGCCGTTACCGGCGCGGACGAGACCAGCGCGAGCCGGGCGATCCGGTCGGGATGCTCGAGGGCATAGAGCAGGGCGAGCAGGCCCCCCCACGAATAGCCGACGACGGTGAGGCGATCGAGCTCCCAGTGGCCGCGCAGCGCCTCGAGGTCGGCCACGTGCTCCCGCCAGCCCACCGGCACGTCGCGCGGGACCGGTGACCGACCGCCGCCGCGCTGGTCGTAATAGAGGAGGGCGCGTCCCCCCTCCGCGAGGTGGTCGTACTGGGGGAGCAGGTAGTCGTGGTGGGCGCCGGGACCGCCGTGCAGGACGACCACGGGCGGGCCATGCCCCACGCGTCTCGTGTAGAGGCGGACGCCGTTCAGGTCGACGGTCGCTTCCGTGATCGCTTCTGCCATCGCGTCTCAACTTAACCGTTCACGAGGATGAAGCCGCTTCGCCTACCAGCCGCCCAACCCGGGCTCGCCGACATCGCGATCCTCTGCCTCTTGGGCGGCGTCATCGCCACCGTGGTCGCGTTCGCGCGCGAATTCCAGGCGCCCTTCGCCCAGGCGGTGCAGATCGACCTGCGCCCCGCCGCGCTGCCGCGCTACACGCTGTATTCGCTGTCGCGCGGCGTCACGGCGCTCGTGATCTCGTACCTCTTCGCGCTGGCGTTCGGCTGGACGGCGGCGAAGTCGCGCGCCGCCGAGCGGCTGCTCCTGCCGCTGCTCGACATCCTTCAGAGCATCCCGGTGCTGGGCTTCCTCCCCGGCCTCGTGCTCGGCCTGATGTCGCTGTTCCCCACCCGCAACGTGGGGCTCGAGCTCGCCGCCATCCTGATGATCTTCACCGCCCAGGCGTGGAACCTGGCGCTCTCGTTCTACAACTCGCTCAAGGCGCTGCCGCAGCCGCTGCGCGACGCGTGCAAGGTGGCGGGATGGCCCCCCGGACGGACCTTCCGGGAGCTCGAGGTGCCCGCCGCGGCGCAGGGTCTCGTGTGGAACGGGATGCTGTCCATGGCGGGGGGCTGGTTCTTCCTCATGGTCAACGAGGCGTTCCGGCTGGGCGATCACGACTACCGCCTTCCGGGCATCGGATCGTTCATGAGCGTCGCCCTCGACCAGGGCAACGTGCAGGCGATGGCGCTTGCGATCGCCGCGATGGTCATCATGATCGTGTGCGTGGACCAGCTCTTGTGGCGGCCGCTGGTGGTGTGGGTCGAGAAGTTCCGTCTGGACGAAAGCAGCGCCGGGGAGGCGGAGCCATCGTCGTGGGTGCTCGACTTCCTGCGTCGCGCGCGGCTGCCGCGCCGCGCCGCCCTGTTGCAGCTGCGCGCCTACCGCCGGGCCCGCCGGGCCGCGCGCCCGCTCGAGCGGCCGTTCCGCGCCGTCGGTCCCGTCATTCTGCGGGGCCCACGGCTCGCGCTCGAGCACCCGCTGGCGCGAAAGATCGGCGCGGTGCTCGCCATCGCGGCGTTCGCGGCCGCCGCGGCGCTCGGCATGTGGCGCCTGTGGTTGTTGCTGGCGCAGCTGGGGTGGAGGGAGTGGAGCGAGCTGCTCTCTTCCGCCGCGCTCACGTTTGTACGCGTCATGGGGTCCGTGATCGTGGCGACGGCGTGGACCCTGCCTGCGGGAGTATGGATCGGCCGCTCGCCGCGCATCGCGCGCGCCCTGCAGCCGGTGATCCAGGTGGTGGCCTCGTTCCCCGCGCCCATGCTCTTCCCGCTCGTGATTCTCTTGTTCGAACGGATCGGCATCGGGCTGGGGATCGGCGCCGTCGCGTTGATGGTGCTCGCGGGCCAATGGTATATCCTGTTCAACGTGATTTCCGCCGTAGCCGCGATTCCGGTCCAGCTCAAGGACGCCACCGCGGCGTTCCGGCTGCCGCGGTTGGCGCGCTGGCGGGTGTTGTACCTGCCGGCGGCGGCGCCCGCGCTCGTCATGGGATGGGTCACGGCTGCGGGTGGCGCGTGGAATGGCTCGATCGTGGCGGAGTACATCCAGGCCGGAGGCGGGTTGCGTATCACCAAAGGACTCGGCAGCCTGATCAGCGATGCTACCGCGCACGCCAACTTCCCTCTGCTGGCGGGGGGGATCGCCTTGATGAGTCTCCTCGTCGTGGGTTGGAACCGCCTGGTCTGGCGCTCGCTGATGGAGTGGGCCCGGACGCGCTTCGGGTACGCGCAGTGACGCCGGGTCCCGTATTGCTCGAGGCGCAGCACGTGACGCAGCGCTTCCGGCTCCCCAACGGCCAGAACCTCGAAGCGCTGCGAGACGTGTCGCTCGCGGTGTGCGAGCAGGAAGTGGTGGCCCTGGTGGGGCCGTCCGGATGCGGCAAGAGCACGCTGCTCCGCGTGCTCGCGGGGTTGGACCGCCCCGTGGACGGGAAGGTGCTGTACCGCGGTCATGTGCTGGACGGTGTCCTGGGCGCCGCGGCCATGGTGTTCCAATCATTCGCGCTCCTTCCCTGGCTTACGGTGGCGGAAAACGTGGCGATGGGCCTCGAGGCCCGGGGCGTGGACGGGGCGGCGCGGCGCGACGCGGTGGCCCGGGCCATCAACCTCGTGGGGCTCGACGGGTTCGAGCAGGCGTACCCGAAGGAGCTGTCCGGCGGCATGAAGCAACGAGTGGGCTTCGCGCGCGCGCTCGCCGTGGCGCCCGAGATCATGCTCATGGACGAGCCGTTCGGTGCGCTCGATCCGCTGACCGCGGAGAACCTGCGCAGCCAGGTCGTGGACCTGTGGCGGGATCAGGCGACCGGCGTGAACACCCTGGTCATTGTCACGCACAGCGTCGAAGAAGCCGTTTTCCTCGCGGGCCGGATCGTCGTCTTCGGATCGAACCCCGGACACGTGCGCGAGGAGATGGCCAATCCGCTCCCCTATCCCCGGCAGGAGCGGAGCCCCGAGTTCGAGGAGATGGTGGACCGGCTGCACGCGATTCTCACCGCGACCCTGCTGCCCGAGCCGGCGCCGGCCGCGCCGCAACGACTCGTGCCGTTCCCCCGGGTGCACGTCTCCGAGGCTACCGGTCTCCTCGACCACCTGCTCACCCGGCCCGACGGCAAGGGACCGGTGTTCGAGCTGGCGGAGGATCTCGGGGTCGATTACGACCGCATGTCGGCGGTGGTGCGGGCCGCCGAGCAGCTCGGGTGGGTGACCACGCCGGGTGAGATCGTACAGCTCACGGCCGCGGGGCGTGAGGTCATGGCCATGGACGACGCGGCGCGCAAGGACGTCACCCGGGCGCGGCTCGGCAAGCAGCCGCTGTTCGCGCGCCTCGTGGCCATGCTGAAGGAGAGCGACGGGGCGGTGGAGGACGAAGAGGTGCTCGCCGACCTGACGATCTATTTCCCGTTCATCCCCGCGGAGTCGCTGTTCGCGACCCTGGTGGAGTGGGGGCGCTACGCGGAGCTCCTGGACCACGACGCCGACGCGGGCCGGCTCATGCTGCTGGGGTGGGAGCCGGCGGGCGCCGCCGAAGCGCGGGTCGAGTAACCGCTTGCGCGCTGCTTGACTGCTCCCTCCTAGGCTTCCCCCGGTCCAGCAACCGGGGCGAGCCATGAAGCGCTTCATTGCAATCCTGACACTCGGCGCCTTCCTGCAGGCGTGTATGCGCTGGGGCACCAAGCCGCTCGAGCCTACGCGGTTCGACGGTGCGAAACCCGATCGCGAGGTACGCGTGACCGTGGCGAACGGCGGCGTCCTCGTCGTGAAAAATCCCTTCATTAGCGGCGACAGCCTCGTATGGCTGCGCGCGATCTCCGATGAGCCGGCGGCCGGCGATGCTCCGCCGCGCGAGCAGCGTCAGGGCATCCCCCTCGCGCAGATCAGGTCGGTGCAAGTCCGGGAGGTCGATGCCGCGAAAACGACGCTGCTCGTCGTCGGGACCGTGGGGCTCGTCGCGCTGCTGGTGGCGGCGGCGTCGTACGACCCCTGGGGATCTGGGAACAGTGGCGGAAGCAGCGGGACCGGCGGGTCATGCGACTACTGCTCCTCCTGCCCCCTCGTATACAGCTGGGACGGGCATCGATGGAGGCTCGATTCCGGCACGTTTGGCGGAGCCATCATGCACGCGCACGCGCGGACCGATGTCGACAACCTCGACTTCGTGCAGCCGGAGCACGGGGTGATGCGGCTCAAGCTGGCGAACGAGCAGCGTGAGACCGACTACGTGGACGCCCTCAGCGTGTTGGCGGTGGACCACGACTCCGGGCTTACAGTCGCGCCTGATGCGGCCGGCCGGTTGCACACGATCGGCGCGCTCACGTCGCCTATCGCGGCGCGCGATTTCCGCGGCCGGGACGCGCTGGCACAAGTGCGTGCCGCGGATGGCTGGAATTGGGAGTCGAGTCCCGGTGGGCGCGCCGCCATGACCGTTGCCGACCTGCGCGACGGTCTCGAGCTGGCGTTCCCCCGCCGGGGCGGTGCTGGCACCGCGCGGCTGGTGGTGGACGGGAACGTGACGGCGTGGGCGGCCTTGATGATGGAGCGGTTCCTCGCCGCGCACGGCCGCGCCACCCAGGCGTGGTACGACTCGCTCGACCGCGACACCCAAGGCGCCAGGAGACTGGGCGAGGCGCTGGCACGGCAGGCGTTCTTGAGCGCCGCCGTCCTGGTGGACGGGCGCTGGCAGCCGCAGGGCCTGATCTGGGACGCGGGCCCCGAGATCTCGAAGCGGCAGGTGGCCGTGCTCGATCTGCGAGGCGTCGTGGGAGATACCGTGCGGGTCCGGCTTGAATCCGTGCCGTCATTCTGGCTCGTCGACCGCGTCGCGTTGGACTACGCTCCGGAACGGCCGATCGAGATCACCGAGATCAAGGCTGCGAGCGCCCTTGGGATGCAAGGGAACGATGTTCGTGGGCTGCTCGGCACCGCAGACGGCCGGGCGTTGAAACTCGAATCGGGGGATTCGGCGCAGCTATCGTTCGTCGTTCCGGACGCGCCGGCCGGCAGGGCGCGGACCTACCTGCTTCGCACACACGGGTGGTACCGAATCCACGCACCGGAAGTGGGAGAGCCGGACGTGGCGCTCCTCAGTGCGTTGCAGAGCGATCCGCTGGGGATCTCCAAGGCCGCCGTGGAAAGGATGAACGCGGCGCTGGGCGCGATGGAGGTCGCGGGCCGATGAGCGGCCGCGTCGTGTGGGTGACGGGGCTCGGCGCCGTCACGGGGGCGGGTGTGGGGGCGGCGCCGTTGCTCGACGCCCTCCGGGCCGGGCGCTCGTGCGTGCGCCCGCTGCCGGAGCTGGACGGGTTGCCCGCCGCCCCGGCGCCCGACCCGCCGCGGGACCGGCGGGCCCGGCATCTGGAGCGCAGTGCCGCGTTATTCCTGGCCGCGGCCCAAGAGGCGTGGCGCGACGCGGGTTTGGGGGACGACGGAGCAGCGGTCTCGGACGCTGCACGCTGCGGCGTGATCGAGGGCTCGTCGCTCGGGCCGCTGGCGGACGCGCTGGAGACGCTGCGCGCCCGTTTGGCCACCGGAGACGGCGCGCTTCGCCCGTCGGGGCTGCTGCGCTTCATGACCGGGGCGGGGGGCGCCGCCCTGGCGCACTGTCATCGTCTGCGAGGGCCGGTCCTGCACGTCTCAGCGGGAAGCGTGTCGGCGGCGTGCGCCATCGGCGAGGCGTTCCAGAAGATCGCCGCCGGCCTCGCGGACTTGGTGGTGGCGGGCGGCGCCGAGTGTCCGCTGCAGCGCGACGTGATCGACCACTTCCGACTGGTTGGGATCCTCGCCACGCCGAGCCACGGAGAGGCGGCGTGCCGACCGTTCGATCCGCGCCGGACGGGCACCGTGCTGGGCGAGGGTGCGGGGGCGCTGGTGCTCGAGGACGCGAAGCACGCGGCGCGGCGGGGGGCACGGCCGCGCGCCGTGATAACGGGCTTCGGGCTCACGTGCGAAGCCTTCTCGATGGTCAGCCCGGAGCCGGGCGGCGCGGGGGTGACGGAGTCGGTGCGCGCCGCGCTCGGGGCGCGCTCGCCGGACTCGATCGGTTGGATCAAGACGCACGGCACGGGTACCAAGCTCAACGACGCCGCCGAGGTACGGGGCATCGCCAGGGTGTTCGGGATGGGGCTGACCGACGTGCCGCTCACGTCGCTGAAGCCGGCGCTCGGACACTCGCTTGGGGCGAGCGGCGCGGTGGAAGCGGTGGCTGGCCTGCTCGCGCTGGAAAACGGGTTCGTGCCGCCGACCCTCGGCACCGAGTGCGCCGACCCGGAGCTGCCGCCGTGCCGCATCGCGCTCAGCGCCGAGCCGTCGAACGCCCGTGAGGCGTTGTTCCTGTCGGAGAGCTTCGGTGGGCGGTGCGCGGCGCTCGCCGTGCGCCGGGCGGCGACTGCCTAAAGCAGCACCGCGAGGGCGTCCGCGACCGCCTTCACGGTCCGGTGGTGCTCCTCAGTGAAGCCCGCCGGAACGTCGGAATCGACGTCGATCTGGCCGAGGATGGTCGGCCCGCGTCGAATCAGTACGACCAGCTCCGACCGGGTCTCCAGATTACAGGCGAGATAGTTGCCCACCGCCCGCACGTCGGGCACGTTCTGGTCTTCCCCCGCAGCCACGGCCGTGCCGCACACCCCCTGCCCAACGGGGATCCGGGTATGCTCCGTCTCGCGCCCCGCGAATGCCTCGAGCACGAGCTCCTTGCCGGCCAACATGTAGGCGTAGACGGACGTGAAAGGCGCCCCCAGCCCGCGCAGGCGCTCACAGGCGAGCTGCAGCAGCTCCTGCCGCGAGCCGTCGCGTATGTGGCTGGTGCGTAGCGCGCGGACGATGTTCGTGGGTTCCAGGGTGGCCGTCATGTCGCTCCAATATCTAACTTACGCGACCCTCGCGAAAGCTTTGCCCGTGTCCATCCGCCTCCTTGCCCTCATCCCCGTCGCCGCGGCGATCAGCCTCGCCCTCTCGGCCGCGGTCGATGCGGTGGCGCTGCCGCTCTTCCTCGACACGACCGGAACCATCCTCGCCACCGCGCTCGCCGGGCCAGGTGTGGGGATCGCGACCGGCGTCGTGACGTCCGCGGTGAACACGCTCCGCAACCCGACCTTCTGGCCGTTCGTCGTGGTGCAGATCATCGTGGCGCTGTATGCCTGGGTTGCGGCGCGCGCCGGGCTGTTCCGGAGCTTCCGCACTGCGGTGCCGGCGGGGCTGGGGCTCGGTGTGATCGCGTCGCTGACGTCGACGCCCATCTCCTACCTCGTCTTCGGGTGCACGACCACCGGCGGCATCGCGCTGACGACGGCGCTCGGCAAGGCGCTCGGCCTGCCGCCCCTGGGGGCGTGCTTCTTCGGGAGCTTCGTGTCGGATTTCGGCGACAAGGCCGTGACCTTCGCGCTCGTGACTTCGGTGCTGCATGGGTTGCCGCGCCGCACCGCCGCGCGCTTCCCGTGGGCGCTCCGCGCCATCGGCGCGGCGTGACGGGAGGGCGGCTGCACCCCTTCACGCTGCTCGCCATCGCGGGGGCGCTTCCGGCGCTCGCGTGGATTCTGCCGGCTCCGGCTGGGGGCGCGTGGACCGCGGCTGTAGCCTTACTGCTCACACTGACCCCGGGCGCAAGCCCGGGGTTAACGGGCGCTGGCTCATCCGCGGGCTGGCGCCGGGGGTTAGTCGTGTTACGGACGGCTCTCCTCACCGCCGCGCCGTTCTGGCTCTTTCTCCTTTTGCTCCACGACGTGCCCACGACCATCGCGATCGGCCTGCGGATCACCACGATGGTCGCGAGCTTCGTATGGCTCGTCGCGGCGCTCGAACCCGCCCGGCTGGTGGAAGCGATGGTCGCGGCCGGCTGGAGCGCGAGCGTCGCCTATCTCCTCGCGGCCACGCTCTCGGCCGTACCCGTACTGAAGACCCGTGCCCAGCGCATCGTGGAAGCGCAGCGCTGCCGGGGGCTCTCACCGCGGGGCGGAATCGCGGCCCGGCTACGGGCACTCCGCGCCCTCGCGCTGCCGCTCATTCTGTCGGCGCTGCACGAGGTGGACGAGCGCGCGCTCGCGCTCGAGACCCGCGGGCTCGTGCCCGGGATCCGTCGCACGCCGCTCGCCCCGCCGCCCGACCCTATCCTGGAGCAGGTCGCCCGCTGGGCGCTGCTCCTGGCGTGTCTCGCCGCGCTGGTCCGGCGGCTCATCGTTCCCAGCCCCACATGAAGTCTCTGACGCTCGAGCACGCGAGCTTCTGGTATCCGGCCACCGAGTCGCCCGCGTTGCGCGACGTGTCGCTGGAAGTGGCGTCAGGGGAAGTCGTGGCGCTCGTCGGAGCCCTCGGGGCCGGAGCGTCGACCTTGTTGCTCGTGGCGGGGGATCTCGCGCCGCGGGTGACCGGAGGCCGGCTCGAGGGTACCGCGGCTCGCCGCGACCGGAGCGGGATCGTGCTCCCGACACCGTGGACGCAGGTCTCCGGTATGGCCTTCAGCGTGTGGGACGAGGTGGCCTTCGGTCCGGCGAATCTGGGGTGGCCGGCTCACGAAATCTCGCGTCAGGTGGATCGCGCCCTCGAGCGGCTGGAGCTGGTTCCGCTCGCGTCGCGCGACCCGGCCACGCTGTCCGGTGGCGAGCTGCAGCGGGTGATCATCGCCGCCATCCTCGCCATGGACCCGGGGCTCGTGTTGTTCGACGAGCCGGCCGCCGAGCTCGATGCCGAGGGCGCCCGCACGCTGTGGCGCCTCATCCGGGTGCTCGCGAAGGAAGGGAAGGGGATCCTGCTCGCGACGAGCGCGCTCGACGCCCTACCAGAGGTGGCCGACCGGGTCGTGTGGCTCGAGCAGGGCGCGGTGCGCGCCGTCGGGACGCCGGACCTCCTCGCCGAGGCGGCCGCATGCGACGCGGGGCTCGGCACGAGCGTGGCCACCGTGTGGCGGGATAGCGAACTGCCCGAGCCTGCTCCCCTGACCATTATGGACGCTGTGAAGCGGTGGCGGTGATTCCGGCCCTCCGCCTCGAAGGCGTGAGCTTTTCCTACGGCACGGTGCCGGCGCTCGCGAACGTTTCGTTCTCCATCGCCTCGGGCGAGCGCGTCGCGCTCTTGGGCCGGAACGGCGCCGGCAAGTCCACCCTGGTCCGCCTGATCGCCGGGCTCCAGCGGCCGAATCAGGGAACCGTGTGGGTGGGCGATTGGGACACTCGCGACTGTGTCCCGGAGCAGCTGGCATGGCGGGTCGCGACCGTGTTCCAGCACGCGGACCAGCAGCTCTTCGCAGCCTCCGTCCGCGACGATGTGAGCTTTGGACCGCGCGCGCTCGGCGTGGGGGAGCGGGAAGTGCAGCGACGGACCGATCGTGCGCTGGAGGACGTAGACCTGACCGCGCACGCCGACCAGCACCCCTACGACCTTCCCCCTGGCTTACGAAAGCTCGCCGCGCTGGCGGGCGCGCTGGCGCTCGAGCCCGCGTTGCTCGTCCTCGACGAGCCGACCATCGGCCTCGATCGGGCGCTACGCGCACGGGTTACGCGCGCGCTGCTCGAGCGCTCCGCTGCGAGCGTGGCGCTGCTCGTGATCACGCACGACTTGACGTTCGCCGCCGAGACGCTCGACCGCGGGATGGTGCTCGACCGTGGCACCCTGGCGTGCGACGAGCGGCTCCCCAGTCTGCTGGGCGATGCGACGCGACTCGAGCCGCTGGGACTCGCACCGCCCCCGCTGGCCGCCCTCTCGACCGCCCTCGGCCTTCCAGGCGGGCCCGTGCGTGAGGCGGAGGTGGCTCGAGAGCTGGCGCGCGTTGCCCGGGGTAGGCTGGCCCCCTAGATTGACCGGCCCCCATGCCGACGCTCGATAACCTCGCCGCGCGGTTCGCACAGTGTGTGAGCCTGTTCCGCGACCCGAGCGCTAAAGCCGAGCAAAAGAAGGAGTTCCGCGCCCTGCTCGGCCTGCTCCAGGACGCCGCCGTTACGCTGCGGCTGGCCCCTGGGGGGAGCGGGATCGAGTTGAACGGTGTGCCGTGCGAAGCGGCGGGTCTGGCTACGCTCGTGGAGCGCCTCGACCTCCACGGCATAGGCGAGATCGCCCTACCCGCGAACCCGCCTCCCGCCCAGCTGTTCGAGCTGTTGCAGGCGCTTGCCGACCAGCCCGGCACGCACGACGTCACGAGCCGACTCGCCGCAGCGGGCGCCGACCGCATCCGTATCGCGCCCGCCGGTCCGCCCCCATCTACTTCTGCGGCGCAACGCGGCCCGGTTGCCTCGCCCGAGGATTTTGGTGGACGCGAGCCTGTCGTCCCCAACCCGGACACGCCGGTAGACAGGAAGTCCGGTGCGCTCGGCACGGCGGGTATCCTGCGCGGCGAGTCAATGCGGGACATCAAGTCCGTCCCGCTCGAGGGCGTTCCGCTGGTCACGCACGACCCCCCACCCCCCAAGGCGTCGGACGCGCTGCCGGGCGTGGTGGATCGCCGTCCAGCACGCAAGGAAAGCGGCGAGGAGCTCTTATCGCTTTCGAGCGAGCGTCATCGCGCGCCGGAGCCTCCTCCAGCTGCGCCAGCTCCGCCCCCAGCCGCGCCCAACCCACCCGCGGCCGCGAAGCGCGAGGCCGCTCGCGCTCCCGCTTCCCGTGCGACTCCCGGCGCTACCGTGCCGCTGCCGCCCGGTGCCGCCGACGTGCTCGCCGAGCTCGAGCGCAACAGCAGTGCGCCGAACGTGGGGGACCTGCTGGCGGCGCTGATCGACAACGCGGCGGCGGCGGCCAAGCTGGGCCGCTTCGAGCAGGTGCTTGGCGTGATCGTTGGGGTCATTCGGGTGGAGGAGAAAGTCCCCGAGGCGAGCGGAGTGCGGCGGCAATACGGCATAGCGATGCGGCGCTTCTACACCAAACCCGTGCTCGAGGGGCTCTCTCGTCTGCTGGCGGCGCCGAAGCACCGGGCCGCCGCGGTGACGGCGTTGCAGCGGGGCGGAGCGGCCGGGGTGGAGGTCCTGATGGATGTGCTGGCGGCAGCGCCGACGGTGGGCGAGCGGCGCGCCGTGTTCGACGCGTTGAAGCACATGACGGAGGGAACCGACCAGCTCGTCCACATGCTGGACCATTCCGAGTGGTTCGTGGTGCGCAACGTGGCGGAGCTCATCGGTGAGCTGGGCATGGAGGATGCCGTCCCGGCGCTGGGGAAGCGCCTCGACCATGCGGACGAGCGCGTGCGCAAGGCCGTAGGGCTGGCCCTCGCCAAGATCGGCACGCGGGGCGCGGCCGAGCCGCTGCGCCGCGCGCTGCGCGACCGCTCGCAGGAAGTGCGCATGCAGGTGGCGGTCGGGATCGGGGGACGGAAGTCGAGCGCGCTCGCGATGCCGCTCGTGGTCGCGATGGAAGAGGAGAAGGACGAGGCGGTGGTGCGCGAGCTGCTCCTCGCGCTGGGCCGGATCGGGAGCCCCGATGCGGTGCAGGCACTCATCAAGTGGGCGCAGCCGACCGGTCGGTTCTTCGGACGAAAGCCGAGCGAGCTGCGCGTGGCTGCCGTCGAGGCTCTGCGGCTGGCGGCTACTCCGGCCGCCCTCGGCACGCTCGAAGGGTTGTCGGACGACGGCGACCGCGCCGTCCGCGAAGCGGCCAGCCACGCCGTGACGGAGCTGAAGCGCAAGTCGCGCCGCTAGCGCCCGACGCTCGCCTCAAGCAGGAATGAAGCTGATCTTGGGGTCGAGCCGCCGGGCGAATGCCGCCAGGAGCCGCGCCGCGCGCTCCAGATCGTCCCGCGCCACCATCTCGTTCGGGCTGTGCATGTAGCGGTTGGGCACGCTGACGAGCCCCGTTGGGATTCCGCGCAACACGTTATAGATGGCGTCGGCGTCGGTGCCCGTGTCGTGCGGCGCCGCCTGGATGCTGAAGGGGATCTTCTCCCGCTCGGCGCACTCCACCAGCAGGTCGAACACCACCGGGCTCACCGCCGACCCTCGCGCCAGGACGGGACCGCCTCCGAGCTTGTGCTCGCCCGCCCGCTTCTTTTCGGCGCCAGGCCAATCGGTCGCGTGCGTGACGTCCACCACCAGCGCGACGTTCGGCTCGAGCCCCACCGCGCTGGTGCGGGCCCCGCCGCCCGTCCACGCGATCTCCTCGCGTGTCGTCGCCACGCCGAATACTCCGGCATGCTTGGGCCGGTCCTCCGCGAGCAACCGCAGCGCTTCGGCCACCACGTACGCGCCGATCCGGTTGTCGATGCTGCGCGACACGATCCGTGCGTTCGGAAACTCCAGGACGGTCGCGTCCAGCACGCCGGCGTCTCCCAGGCGCACGCGCTCGAGCGCTTGGGCCTTGTCCGCTGCCCCGATATCGATCCACAGGTCCGTGATCTTCGAGACCTTGTCCATGTCCTCGCGTTTCATCAGGTGCACCGCCTGCTTCCCGATCACGCCACGGACCGGACCCTTCGAGCCGCTGATCACCACGCGCTGTCCCACGAGGACCTGGGAGTCCCACCCCCCGATGCCGGCGAAATACACGTACCCCTCGTCGTCCACGTGCGTGATCTGCAGGCCGATCTCGTCGATGTGGCCGGCCAGCATGAGCCGCGGGGCGCCCTTGGCGTTCACTGCTGCCACCGAGTTGCCGTGCACGTCGGCCGTCACCTGATCGGCGAAGGTCTTCACCTCTTCGCGCCACACACGGGCCGGCGCCGTCTCGAAGCCGGACGGCCCGGGTGTATCGAGGAGTCGCTTCAGGAAGTCCAGGGTGTCTCGAGTCATGGTTTGCGAACCGTTGTGGGCGAAAGACGCACGCCAAGCCGGCGCCGCACGCTGTCCGCCGCCGCCCCGGTCGCGAGCGTCGGCTGAGGGCCGACGTGGACCGGAATAGCGGAGAGTCGCAGCCGCCGGTCGGGCGTCACCACGACCCGGAGAATCGCCGACAGGCGGGTCCACGGGTCGTCCTGCAAGAACACGAAGTTACCGAGCGACTGCACGATCGGCTTGTGCCGGTACCAAACCACCGGCTGCAGCACGTGGGGGTGGTGAGCCAGGACCAGATCCGCCCCCGCGTCCACCGCACCGCGCTCCAGGTCTTGCATGTGCTTGGGCGGCGTATCGACGTATTCCGTGCCGCCGTGCATGCTGACCACCACGAGGTCGGCCCGGCCCTTCGCCTTGACCTCGCGAATTGCCGGGTAAATCCGGCCGGTATCGCCCCAGGCGACGTAGCGCGACCCGGCGTGGCTGTGGAACGTATACGGCGCCGGGTTCCAGGCGCGCGTGAGCGCGAAGAACGCCACCCGCCACCCGCGCCGCTCGAGGATCACAGGCTGCTCCGCCATGTCCCGCCCGAATCCCGAGCCCACGAACCGCACGCCGGCGCGGGTGAGCTGCCGCATCGTTTCCTCCAGGGCGTCGGAGCCACCGTCCCAGGCGTGGTTGTTGGCCGTGCTCACCACGTCGAAGCCGGCGAAGGCGAGCGCGGCGGCGGCGGCCGGCGGCGCGGCGAATATGCCGCCTGAATCGGGCGCCGCCGTCGGGTCGGGCGCAATCGGGCTCTCGAGATTTCCGAACGTGATGTCCGCCGAGGCCAGCGAATCGCGGAGCGCGAGGAACGAATAGAGGGTGTCTCCCTCCATCAGCCGCTCCTTCGCGAGCCGTCGGCCAAGATTGATGTCCCCGACCGCGTAGAGACGCAGCGTGTCGGTGGGTTGCTGGCGCGGCCCCAGGTGCACGTTGCACGATGCGATGTTGATCGACAGCAGCAGCACCCCGATCACAAAACCCTCGTTCGAGCCGTCAACCGCGTATCAACCGGGCAAGCGTCTCAGCCGCGTCCACGAGGCGGGGTCCCGGTCGCGAAGTATACGCGTTGCCGTCGAGAAACTCGACGCGTCGCCCGAGCAGCGCCCGCGCCTGCGGGTCGATGACGGCCGCAAGCTCGGTCTGGGCCCGGGGAACGTCGAACCCGCACAGCGCCACTACGACGACGTCGGGCGCGAGCGCGACCAGCTCGTCCCAGGGAGTGGGTCGCGACGGCTCGCCGGGCGAGCCGGCGACGTCCTGGCCCCCGGCGAGGCTCACCAGCTCGGGAACCCAGTGGCCCGCCACGTACGGCGGATCGAGCCATTCCAGCACCAGCACCCGCGGTGCTGTGCCGGCCCGCGCAGCGTGGGCGCCCACGCGCCGCAACCGGTAGCGCAGGCCCGCTTCCAGCTCCTCCGCTTCGTCGCGCAGCTCCAAGGCCTCTCCGATCTTGCGGATGTCCAGGAACACCTGGTCCAGCGTGTGGGCGTGCAGCGTGACGACCCAGGGCGTGGGCATGAGGGTCGCGACCACGCGCGCCAGCTCGCCTTCGCCCACGGCGCAGACATCGCACACCGACTGCCCGATCAGCACGTCGGGCCGCAGGTGGGCCATCAGGTTGACGTCCACCTCCACGGGCGAGATGCCGGTGCGCTTCGCTTCCGCCATCGCGCGGTCGATCGCGGCGGACGGCATCGCGGGGTCCACACGGGTGCGCGTGACGCGGGGGAGCGAGCGCACCTCGGGCGGGAAGTCGCATTCGTGCGACACCCCCACCAACCGGCCGAGCGCCCCCAGCGCGGCCACGATCTCGGTGGCGGCGGGCAGCAACGACACGACGCGCATGCTGAAATGTAGGGGCGCAGCATGCTGCGCCCCTACACGGACCCCGCCCCTACACCCCGCACCGTCACTCTTTGCGCAGGCCGATGCGATAGAGCAGCACGCCGAGCGCGGCGAACAAACCGAAGGCGAGCAGATTCGAGCGGGCGAGGCCGCCCAGCCCGTGGAACAACGGCGCCTTCTCGGCGAGCGCGTCCGCCGAGCCCAGCACGCCCGCGATGGCCGCCAGCACGATTCCGCAGATCGCGCCCCCCGCGATGAGGCCGCTGGCGAATAGCACGCCTGGTCCCGACTCGATTTCCGCGATCGACTGTTGCTGGGCGTGCGCGCGACGCTCGATGAGCCAGCGCACCACGCCGCCGGCGAACATCGCGGAGGAGGTCGAAATCGGGAGGTAAACGCCGACCGCGACCGGCAACGCCTGCACCCCCATCAGCTCGATGGCGATGGTGACGAACACGCCGAGCAGCACGAGTACCCACGGGAGTTTGTGGGTGAGGATGCCGTCGGCGATCAGCGCCATGATCGTGGCCTTGGGAGAATCGAGGCGGGGAATGGTCTTGCCCTGATACTCGTGAATGCGCCCGCCGATGCCGGGATCGACCACATAGCGCAGCTCATGCGTCGCCGGGTCCATGAGGTACTTGCCCGCGGCCACGCCTTCCGTCACGACATACACGCGCACGACCTGATACGTGGTGTGGTCCACTGAGTCGCTGGCTGCGATGCGGAAGCCCGACATCGTTTCGGACAGGACTTCGACCGCCGGGCGGCTCCCGCCCGTCGCCGGCGCCAGCGCCTCGGCGCTGAACGCGGGATGGGTTTCCGGCACCGGGTAGGTATAGGCGCGGTTGAGCAGCGTGAGGGTCCAACCCACCACTAACGCCGAGCCGAGCGCGCCTACGAGGATGGCGATCTGCTGGCGCCGCGGCGTGGCGCCGACCAGGAACCCGGTCTTCAGGTCCTGCGATGTGTTGCCGGCGTTGGCCGTGGCCACGGCGACGACGGCCGCGATCGAGATCGCCTGAACCCGGTGGTCCACGCCGGTCCAGCCGACGGCCACGAAGATCAGGCACGTGCCGAGCAGCGCGGCGATGGTCATGCCGGAGATCGGGTTGGCCGAGGAGCCGATCTGGCCGGTGACGCGGGAGGACACGGTGGCGAAGAAGAACCCGAACAGGACGATCAGGATCGCGCCGAGCAGGTTGACCCCGACCTGCGGGAGCAGCGTGAGCACGATGGCGAGGGCCACCGACCCGCCCACGGTGAGGGAGATCGGCAGGTCGTCTTCGGTCCGCAGCCGCGCCACGGCCTGGCCCATCCGGGAGTCGCGCAGGTCCTTGAGGCTCGAAGCGAACGAGCTCATGATCGTGGGGAGCGACCGCGCCAGCGCGATGATTCCGGCCGAGGCGACGGCTCCTGCCCCGATGTAGAAGACGAAGCTGGCGCGGATCTCGCCCGGACTCATGTCGCGGATCAGCTTCACCGCAGGGAAGCCGAACGGCTCGGTGAGGCCGGACCCCACGAGCTTGATCGCTGGAGCGAGCACCAGGTAGGCCAGGCAGCCGCCGGCGAACAGATAGCCGGCAATGCGCGGGCCGATGATATAGCCCACCCCCAACAGCTCGGGGGACGCCTCCGTGAAGACGGCGGCCCCGGGGTAAAAGCCGAGCGCCTTGCCCGGAACGTCCGGCCAGAACTTGAGTCCCGCCTGCAGGAACTTGTAGACGAAACCCACACCGAACGCCTGGAACACGCGCTTGGCCTGGAGGCCCCGCTCCTCGCCGGCGATCAGCACTTCGGCGCAGGCCGTGCCCTCCGGGTAGACCAGGGTGTCGTGCTCCTTCACGATCAAGGCGCGGCGCAGCGGGATCATCATCAGGATCCCCATCAGGCCGCCGGCGGTCGCGAGCACCGCGACCCGCCCGATGTCGAGGTCGTAGCCCATCAACAGGATGGCGGGAATCGTGAAGACGACGCCGGCGGCCACGGAGTCGCTGGCCGACCCGGTCGTCTGCACGATGTTGTTCTCGAGGATCGAGGTCTTGCCGAGGGCGCGAAAGATCGTGATCGAGAGTACGGCAATCGGGATGGAGGAGCTGACGGTGAGCCCGATCTTGAGCGCCAGGTAGACGCTCGACGCGCTGAAGATCAGGCCGAGCACAACGCCCAGCAGCAGGGCTCGCGGCGTCAGCTCCGCGGGCGACTGGCTCGCCGGCACGTAGGGTTGGTGGTCGGGCATAGGGCGGAGAATCTGAAGCCAGGCGGCGAGGGGCGGTAGAGGTGGCAATAGGGTAGCATTTCCTCATGCCCGACCAGCCGGACCGCCTTTTCCTCGAGTTCCAGGCCGCGCTCGCCGGCCGTTATTCGCTGGAGCGCGAGCTCGGGCGCGGCGGCATGGGGGTCGTGTATCTCGCCCGTGAGGTCCGGCTCGACCGGCTCGTGGCGATCAAGCTGCTGCCGCCGCACCACGCCGGTGATTCGCACTTGCGCGACCGTTTCCTGCGCGAAGCGCGCACCGCCGCGAAGCTCAGCCATCCCCACATCATCCCGATTTTCGCGGTCGACGAGGTCGGCGCCTTCGTGTTCTTCGCCATGGCGTACGTCGCCGGCGAGACGCTCACCGAGCGGGTCCGCCGCCGGGGGCCGCTCCCGCCCTCCGAGGCGGGACGCGTGCTGCGGGAGGTCGCGTGGGCACTGGCGTACGCGCACTCGCAAGGATTGGTGCATCGCGACGTGAAGCCGGACAACATCATGCTGGAGGAGGCCACCGGGCGGGCGCTCGTCGCGGACTTCGGGATCGCTGGGCAGGTGCGCGGTGCCGCGGGGCTCGACGGCGGGGAAGTGATCGGCACGCCGGAGTTCATGAGCCCCGAGCAGGCGTTGGGCGAGCACGTGGACGGGCGCAGCGACATGTACGCGCTCGGGATCGTGGGATACTTCGCGCTGTCGGGGAAGTTGCCGTTCGAGGCGGGGAAAGCGACCGAAGTGCTCGCGAAGCAGATCACGGAGCCGGCGCCGCCGCTGGCGAGCGTCGCCGCGGCCGTGCCCCGGCGCCTCGCGCACGCGATCGATCGCTGTCTCGAGAAGGATCCCCTCAGCAGGCCCCAGAAGGGAGAGGAGCTGGCCGACCAGCTGGGGCTTGCACTCGAGCAGCGGCGCGAGCTGCCGGTCGCCCTGCGCGTGTTCGTGAAGCGCAACGCTCGGCTGGGTGGCGTGGGGGGTCTGATTTACGTGTTCTCAATACCGTTCATGATGGGTTTCATCGGCTCGCTGTTTGGCCGGTCTGGGGGTGACGCGGCGTTGTGGACGTTCGTGGCGGCTGTCACGGTCGTACCACTGGGGATTCTCGCCGGGCGGGCCCGGCGGTTCCTCGCGTCCGGATTCGGCCCGGAGGAGCTGGCGGTCGCCTTCCGCGCCGAGCTCGAGCAGGGGCGCGAGGAGCGGATCTTCGAGTACGGACGGGGGCCGTCGGCGTACGAACGCGCTCTCCGGCTGATTGGTGTCGCTGGTCTGACGACCGCGTTGGTGTCGGGTTTCTTTTTGTTCTCGACCACGTATGCAATGCTGCAGCGAGGGCTGTGGGTGGCGCAGATCTTTGGATGGTCGCTCTCAACCGGTCTCCTCACTGGATTCCTCGCGCTCGTGCGGTTGCAGCGGCGCGTCGACCTCGACACGCGGATCTGGTCGTGGCTGTGGCAGGGACCCATCGGTCGCCTGTTGTTCGGCGTCGCCCGGCTGTTTCTGGGCACGAAATCCCTGCCACCACCGGCGACGCACCGTCCGACCGAGCTGGCGCTCGCGATGGCGGCGGAGCAGCTGTTCGAAGGGCTGCCCCGTGAGACGCGTCAACAGCTGCGCGAGCTGCCCCACGTGGTGCGACGCCTCGAGCAGGACGCGCAGAAGATGCGGCAACGCCTGGAGGAGTTGAATGATGCCCTGGGATCGAAGGGGGACGGGGGATCGAAGGGCGGTGACATCGCCCTGGGCACCCGCCACGATCGCATCGTGGCAGCCCTCGAGACCGAGCGCAATCTCGTCCACACCCGCCTCGCCGACGCGGTGAAGGCGCTCGAGACGATCCGACTCAACCTGCTGCGCCTGCACGCCGGGTCGGGCAGTGTGCAGAGCCTCACCACCGACCTCGGGCTGGCCCGCGAGGTTGCAGCGGAGATCAACCTCCTGCTGGAAGGGCGGCGGGAAATCGAGCGAGAGCTGGGCTGACGCATCAGGCCAGCGCGTGTGTGCTCGTCATCACGCTCGCGCCGTTATCGTGCCGTTTCCCGCTTGTGACCGAACTGCGCATTCCGAGCGGAACCTCGCGTACACCCCTCGGGGTAGACAGGCCCCGTGACGGTGACAGCCGACCCACTCCTCCCGAGTCTGCAACGCGCCCTCGCGGGGCGCTATGTGCTGGAACGACGCCTGGGGCGCGGCGGGATGGGGGTCGTATACCTCGCCCGCGAGCTGCGCCTGGACCGCAGAGTCGCCATCAAGCTGCTCCCTCCCGAGCGGGCGCTCCAGCCGACCGCGCGACAGCGCTTCCTGCGCGAGGCCCGGACCGCCGCCCAGCTCTCGCACCCCGGCATCGTCCCCATCTTCGCCGTGCACGAGGTCTCAGACTTCGTGTACTTCGCGATGGCGTACGTGGACGGAGACACCCTGGGGCGGCGGGTACGGCAACGGGGGCCGCTGCCCTATGACACGGCGGCGCGGCTGCTCGAGGAGGTGGCCCGGGCGCTGGCCTACGCGCACGACCGCGGGGTGGTGCACCGCGACGTGAAGCCCGACAACATCCTGCTCGACTTGGCCACCGGCCGCGCGCTGATCTCCGACTTCGGGATCGCACGCGTGGGCTCGGACACCACCACGGGGCCGCAGCGGGTGGTCGGGACGGCCGAGTTCATGAGCCCGGAGCATGTGCTGGGCGAGCGGGTCGACCCGCGGAGCGACCTCTACTCACTCGGCGTGGTCGGGTACTTCGCGTTGTCGGGCGAGTTGCCGTTCGTCGGCCGCGACGACATGACGGTGCTCGCCCGCCACGTCAACGATCCGGCGCCCCCGCTGGCCTCGGTGGCGCCCGGCGTGCCGCCGCGCCTGGCTGAAACGATCGACCGCTGCCTGGCCAAGGATCCGGGCGCGCGCTTCCCCAACGGCGAAGCACTCGCCGACGCTCTCGCCGCCGCCCTCGATCGGCGCGCGGCCGTGGCCGTGCGGGCGTTCGTGACCGAGGCGCGGCAGCTCTCGACCTCGGCGTTGCTGTACGGCGCGTTCGCAGCCGTCGCCCTCCCGCTCCTGGCGATTCGGTTGTTTGGGGCGGACGAGCCTCAGGCCCGGGCCGGGATCCTCGCGGCGGCGGTTGCGATCGCGGCGCTGCCGGTCGTCGTCATGGTCCGGCGCGTGCGCCGTCTCCGGAAGGCGGGATACGGGCGAGACGACCTGGTCGATGCCCTGCGTGCGGATCTGTCGCACCGGCGCGAAGAGCTGGCGTTCCTGTACGGGGAGGGGCGGTCCCCCCTGGAGCGCGCGCTGCGGCGGCTGTGCTACGCGTGCGTCGCGGCGGCGGGAGGCGTTGTTCTGGCCATGGAGCGGTTGCCGGGGTTAGCGGGGATGGTAGGAGTGCCCACCCTGTTCGGCGTCGTCGCGGGGACCGGGCTGCTGGCCGCGATCGCGGCACGGGCGCGCACTGAGCATCGCACCGATCCCAAGGCCGAGCGGCGGCTGCGGTTTTGGAGCGGGCCGCTGGGTGAGTGGCTGTTTACGCTGGCGGGGCTGCAGCTGAAGCGGCGGGCGACGCCGGCGCCCGGTGTGCTCTCGCCGGTCGCTACGCCCGTACCGGACGCGCGGGACGCCTGACGCGGGCGAGGCGCCGCGCCGCCTCGGCCAGCATCTCCTCGGTCTTACAAAACGCGAACCGCACCAGCCGCCGGCCCAGCTCTGGGCGGCTGAAAAAGCTCGAGCCCGGCACGGGCGCCACGCCGATCTCTTTCGTCAGCCAGAAGGAGAACTCGTCGTCCGGGAGCTCCGACACGCCGGAGCAGTCCGCCAGCACGTAGTAGGCGCCCTGGGGGGGCGTACAACGGAACCCGGCGTCGACCAGGGCCCGGCACAGCAGATCCCGCCGCGCCCGGTAGTCGAGCGCCAGGCGCTCGTAGTAGTCCTCCCCCAGCGTCTCGAGTCCCACCGCCACGGCCTCCTGAAGCGGGGCCGGGGCTCCCACGGTCAGAAAGTCATGCACCTTGCGGATCGCGTCGGTCGCGTCGGGCGGGGCCACGATCGTGCCGATCCGCCAGCCGGTGACGCTGAACGTCTTCGACGCCCCGCTGATCGTGATGGTGCGCTCGGCCATCCCGTCGAGCGTTGCGATCGGAATGTGCTCGCCCTCATAGTAGATGTGCTCGTAGATCTCATCCGTCACAGCATACGCGTCGTGCCGCCGGCACAGCTCGGCGATCGCTTCGAGCTCGCGCCGTGACAGCACCCGGCCCGTCGGGTTGTTCGGGGTGCACACGATGATCGCGCGCGTCCGCGCCGAGAACGCGGCCGCGAGCCGATCGAGATCGAGCTCCTGGGTCGCCGCTAGCGGCACGTACACCGGCTTCGCGCCGCACAGGATCGCGTCGGGCCCGTAGTTCTCGTAGAACGGCTCGAACACGATCACCTCGTCGCCCGGATCGACGATCGCGAGCAGCGCCGAGGCCATCGCTTCGGTGGCGCCGCAGGTGACGGTGATTTCGGCTTCCGGGTCGACCGCCATGCCGTACCAATCGGCGTATTTCCGGGCGAGCGCATCCCGCAGTCGCTTGGCGCCCCACGTGATGGCGTACTGGTTCACCTCGTCCCGGATCGCCTTCGCCGCCGCCTCCTTCAGGATGTCAGGAGCCGCGAAGTTGGGAAATCCCTGAGCGAGGTTGATGGCTCCGTGCTCGCTCGCAAGCCGGGTCATTCCGCGGATCACCGACTCCGTGAACGAGTGGGTGCGTCGGGCCGTGTGCATAGAGGCGGAAGTTACAAGAGAAAGGCCCCGGCGAAACAGCCCGGGGCCCTCACACGCCTGCGCTACCTATGCTCTAGAAAATGAACCCGAAGTCCTGGCCGGTGACGACCTGGCCCGCGGACAGCACGATCGGGAACCCCCCTTGGGTGCCGCATGCGGTTCCCGGCGGGGTGGTCTGGATATAGAAATTCCGCTGCTGCGCGCAGACCGTGTAGCTGCCGGCCGAAAGACCCGTGAAAGCATAGTCCCCGTTGGCGTCCGTCTGAACCGGCGGAACGGTCGAGCCGGCGAGCATGACGAACCAAGTCCCGATACCGACCTCAGTAGGATCACGGAAGCCATCACCGTTGGCGTCATTGAACACTGCCCCGCTGATCTCGCCACCCGTGAGCGGGGGAGGCGGCGGGTTCCCGACGCAGTCCTCATCGTCCTGATCGTGCTTGCTGCCGGCGTGCCGATGTCGCGCGCGCTTCTCGTGCCGCCCGTCCTGCCGAACCTCGAAGGACCGGGGCGACCCGTGCTGCGCGGCGCGGCCTGCTCGGTTGTCGCATTGCTCGTCGTTGTCGTCCTGATCGCCGTCGTCTCTATCGTTCCAATCGCCGTTTCGCCCGTTCGAATTCCGAAGGGCATCGCGGTCCGACGATGCCGGGCGGGTGGGCCCGGTGCGATTCTGGGAAACGCTCGCGCATATCGGCGCGGCGACCAAGGCTAGAAGTACAATGACCGCACGCATGACGCCCTCCTGGCGTTTGGCTGAGGGAGGGCGCAGGCCTCAGCGGACCTGCTTGTGCTGAGGGCCCCGGCCGAACCGCCCGGGGCCCTCACATGCTATGCTACCTATGCTCTAGAAAAAGAACCCGAAGTCCTGGCCGGTGACGACCTGGCCCCCGGAGAGCACGATCGTGAACCCCCCTTGGGTGCCGCATGCGGTTCCCAGCGGGGTGATCTGGAAGTAGAAATTCCGCTGCTGTGCGCAGACCGTGTAGCTGCCGGCGGAAAGACCGGTGAAGGCATAGTTCCCGTTGGCGTCCGTCTGAACCGGCGGAACGGTCGTGCCGGTGAGCATGACGAACCAACTCCCGATACCGACCTCAGTAGGATCACGGAGGCCATCACCGTTGGCGTCATTGAACACTGCCCCGCTGATCTCCCCACCCGTGGGCGGGGGCGGAGGCGGCGGCGTCGGGGCGTCGCACTTGTTGATATCGGTGTCCGGGTGCAGTTCCGCACGCATCGCGCAATGCGCGTCGTCGTGACCCAGACCGGGCTGGGTGACGTCCGCCGGGTGCACGCTGGACTTGCCCTTCA
>WNEY01003041.1_pt1 | contig 24120 bp, 23 predicted proteins | sample 5400531 | NCBI WGS metagenome assembly WNEY01 (sample SAMN13153338, study PRJNA577476) | soil metagenome | isolation source: 200 cm saprolite under Douglas fir tree site 1 | place: USA:California | collected 2015-04-18
GCGCCCGGTTGGTTCGCCGGATGATTCGAGGAGATGGCGGGTTCCTGGACTCCTGAAAAATGGGTTCTGCGGGGGCTGGGACGTCAGGATCGGATCGGGCGGCGGGTTGCGGCCGGGGTCTGGCCGGCTCGGCCGGGGTTGGCGTTACGTGACGGCGGCTGCGGGCCGGCGCTGCTGTGGCTGGCCGGGTACGAGCCGCAGCGCCGGCCCGGGGGCGTTGCCAGGTCAGCAGTGGCGGGTCAGCGCTGTCGCGGGGCTCGGGGGTGCTGCAGCGCTTGCAGGTCAACGCTGCTGTAGGCCCGGGCGGCCCGGCCGCGACCAGGCCGGCTGGTGCACGGAGATCGCGTCGGCGCGATGGCCCGCCCTCCAGCCAAGAGCCAGTACGGGGTGGTAGGTGAAGACGGCTCGTGATCGTACTGAAGCCAGGTCTGGGGTACTGGCTGGTGTGACTAGTGAGGCTAATTTTGCGTCTGCGTCTGTTCGTGTGTAGGTGTGTTCGGCGGGCTATTGCGCCCGGTTGGAGCGCCTGGTGATCGGGCCGGGGGTCCAGGCGCTGCCGAGCGTTCCCTGAGCTGCGTCGCGGCCAAACTCGCCGCCGCCTCGGCCGCGCAAGATCGTCGCGACCCCGACCGCGAGCACCGCTCCGATCAGCGGGCCGAGCAGGTAGGCCCACCAGGAGGTCCAGTCGCCGAGAACTAGCGCCGGGGCTAGCGAGCGGGCTGGGTTCATCGACGCGCCGCTGATCCTCGCGCCGACCAGGCCGGCCAGCGCGATGTAGCTGCCGACCGCGATCGCCGCCAGCGCACCGATCTGCTGCGCTCCCGATGCCGTGCCGAGGATCACGCTGACCAGGCCCAGGGTGAGCACCGCCTCCCAGGCCATGGCGACCCAGGCTGAGATGCCGGCGCCGGGCAAGGTCAGACCGGCGGTGCCCTGCTTGCCGACTAGTCCGACGAGCACCAGCATGGCCGCCGTCGCTCCGGCGAACTGGGCCACGAGGTACATCGCCACGCGGTGGGCCGGGAAGTCCTTCCTGAGCGCGAACGCGATCGTCACCGCCGGGTTGAGGTGCGCCCCAGAGACCGTGCCCATGAACAAGATGATCGCGAGCACCATCAGGCCAGGCGCAACGACTAGCGCGGAGGCGGAGATCGCGTGGCCGCCGAATCTGGCGTTGACGATCGGGCCGCCGGCCGCGACGAAGACCAGCAGGAAGGTGCCGAACAGCTCGGAGAACAGCCGCCGCCACTCGAACGAGTCGTCGGCGAAGTCGAATTGCCTCGCCAGCGCGTTCGGCTGACCGAGCGAGCGGAGCGCGACCTCGTGCTGCTGAGCCAGCTTGGCGGGCACCCCGGTCGGTAGCAGGCCAGGCTGGCGCTGCCGGTCGGGCTGGGCCGATTCGACAGGCTGGGCCGGTTCGACTGACTGGGCAGTTTCGACTGGTCGGATGGGCTCGCTTGGTTGAGTGGGCTCGACGGACTGGTCCGGTGTTTCAGCGCTCATCAGCGCGCCTCCCGCCTACGCCATCCGGTCGAGAATGCTGGTGACGAGGTCGATCGACGTGTGCGGATGCAGGAAGGCGAACCTCGCCACGGTTTCTCCTTCCCAGGCCGACGGAGGCATGAACGCCACTTGATCATCGAGCAGGTCGTCCGCCCACATGGAATAGTCGGCCGCCGTCCAGCCGGGCCTGCGGAACAGCACGACCGACAGCTCAGGCGGCCGGATCAGCTCAAGGTAGGGACGCCTGGTGATCTCGGCGGCGGCCTGGCTGGCTAGCTGAACGGCCGATTCGATCGCCTCGGAGTACGCGCGCACCCCGTGCACGCTGAGCGAGAACCACAGCGGCAGGCCTCTGGCCCGCCGGGTCAGGTGGTACGCGTAGTCCGCCGGATTCCACTCCCCAGGCGACTCGTGGATTACGTCCAGATAGGAAGCGTTCTGCGAGTGCACCGACCGGGCCAGCGCCGGGTCGCGGTAGAGCAACGCCGCGCAGTCGAACGGGGCGAACAGCCACTTGTGCGGATCAACCACGAACGAGTCGGCGCGCTCTAGGCCGTCGTACTTGGGGCGAAGGCTCGGCGCGAACACGCCCGCGCCGCCGTAGGCGCCGTCCACGTGCAGCCAGGCGCCGATTTCGGCGGCCACGTCGGCCAGGCCGGCGATGTCGTCGATGATTCCGGCGTTGGTGGTTCCTGAGGTGGCGACGATGGCGGCTATCGAGCCTGGATCACCGTCGGCTTCGATCGCGGCCGCGGCGGCGGCGCCAGTGAGCCGGTGGTCGCCGGTCTTGACGACCAGAGAGTCCATCTCGAGCAGGCGCAGGGTGTTGGTGATCGAGGAGTGCGAGTCGACGCTGACCAGGGCGCGCCAACGGCGGAATGCTGGCTGGGACTGGCCCGGCAGGGACTGGCCCGGCAGGGACTGGCCCGGCAGGGACTGGCCCGGCAGGCGGCGTTTAGCGACCTCGCGGGCGACGGCCAGCGCGGACAGGTTCGCGGCCGAACCGCCAGAGACGAAGCAGCCGCCGGCCGAGGCTGGCAGGCCGGCCTTGTCGGCGATGAGCCTGAGCACCATGTTCTCGGCGTGAATCGCACCGGCGGCTTCGAGCCAGGAGATGCCCTGGATCGAGGCGCACGAGACCAGCATGTCGAATAGCAGCGCCGCTTTCGTCGGCGCGGCCGGGATGAAGCCGAGGAACCGCGGGCTGTCGGCCGAGATAACGGCTGGGGCAACGGTCTCCGCGTAGGCGTTCAGCACGAACTCGGGGTCGTTGCCGTCGTCGCCGAGCAGGCCCGCCAGCGCCGCCTGGAGTTCGGCCGGGTCGCGTGAACCCTGGTCGAGCGGGACCGGATCAAGCCGCAGCCGGTCTTCGGCGTAGCCGAGCACGGCCCGGATCATCTTCTCGGTGACGCTGTCGATGCCGTGCATGGCTCGGAACCTAGATCCTTTAGGCCAGCTCTGGCAAGGCCGAGCGGGTTCGGGAGTCGTCCGGGCTGGACCAGCCTTCGGGGGACTGGGCGGCGAGCCACCGCGACCCGGCTTCAATCGGTGCGCACGCCTGCGCGGCCGGATACCACTACCTCGGAGCCCTTCTGATGTAGTTCCGTCCTGGGAAGCTACTACCTCTAAGCCCCCCTGATGTAGCTATAACTGCCTCGGAGCCCACCTGATGTAGTTCCGTCCCGGGAAGCTACTGCATCAGGGGGGCAGCGATGCAGCTAACCCTCCCTCTCCTGTCGCGAAGGACGCGCACCTTAGAGACCACCGCGCGCCCCGCCGTCGGCACCTGGAGACTAGCCACCACACCCTGAACCACCAGCCACCACAACCAGGCCCCCCAGCACCCGCTCAACCCGCACAAGCCCGAGACAACCCCGTCGCCCACCCGGACAGCGACCACACCAAGACCACCGGCCCCAGAACCCTGCCGCGCAAACCAAGCCCTTTCAGCAGCCTCCTACTACGACGCCAGGAGGGCGCCGGTGTCGTAGCTTCCTGGGAAGGAACAGCACCGGAGGGGCAACGATGTCGCACTGGCTGCACGCGATGTCAGGCTGGCCTCGATGATAGGTCGGCTAGCGAATAACAGGGCCTGGTAGCCGGCTAGGCGCCTTGCCACCTCAGGGTCAAGGTCGGCCAGCAGCCCCCAAAGCTCGGCCAGCCGCGCGACGATGCGATCAGGGTCGTCAGTGCCGATCGCAGCTGCAGCGGTCTCGGCGTGCGCACATGCTTTACTTTCCGCAGGCGCTCCATCTGCCGCCCCTGCGCCAGTGCCCGCTGGCGTGCCTTCCGCGCGCGCCCCGCCTTCCGCGCGCGCCCCGCCTTCCGCGCGCGCCCCGCCTTCCGCGCGCGCCCCGCCTTCCGCGCGCGCCCCGCCTTCCTCCGGTGCCGCACGGTCGGCGGGGGGTACGGTGGCGGTGCGCATCCCGGCTCTGGTGGCGAGCTCGTCGATGGCCCGGCCGATCTCCGCGACGCGCTGTTCGATCGAACACATGATCGAACCCTACTGTTCGGTACTGACAGTCCGCAGGCCAATCGACCCGTTTCCGGCGGGCGTTCTGGCCGCCAAATCCGTGGTATCAAAACGGCTGCTCAGCGCTCGTGTCAGCCCCTGCCTTGGATGCTGTAGGTCACTTCTGACATGTGGATAACTCGGCCCGGTCGGGGCAGTTTTCCAGCCGTCAGAATTTCTTCCACCCACAGCTCGTGGACAGCATTACCGCAGGTAGAAGCCCTCTGTGCCGTACAAATCGACCAGAATCCACAGCGTGATCCCCAGGTAGCGCACAGCCTGCACGGCGTGTCTGCACAAGCTATCCACAAGGCTGTGCACAGCACGATTGGACGGCAGCCGACGGTGGCTGAACACTGTCGAGAGCAAATTGTCGTAGCCGTTCGATAGAACTGTCTTGGCGAGGCATCAAAAAGGGGGTAGGGCCTTGTGAGCGTTGCCGAGATAGCGCCGCGCGAGGACTTCGAGCGGACCCCGCCGCACGACATCCCGGCTGAGCAGTGCGTACTCGGCGGAATGATGTTGTCCAAGGACGCGATCTCCGACGTTCTCGAGGTCATCAGCGCGAGCGATCACTACCGGCCCGCTCACCAGCTCGTGCACGAGACGATCCTGGATCTGTATGGCCGGGGAGAGCCGGCCGACGCGATCACGGTTGCCGCCGAGCTCACCAAACACGGGGACATCGCCAAGGTAGGCGGCGCACCGTATCTCCACACGCTCATCGCGTCGGTCCCCACCGCCGCGAACGCCGGCTATTACGCGCGGATCGTCAGGGAGCGAGCGATCTTGCGTCGGCTGGTCGAGGTCGGGACGAGGATCGTGCAGCTCGGCTACGCCGGAGACGCCGACGCCGACGAACTCGTCGACCGGGCGCAGGCGGAGGTCTACGGCGTAACCGAGCGCCGGGCTGCCGATGACTACCTGTCGCTTTCTGAGATCATGCCCGACGCGCTGGTCGAGATCGAAGCGATCAGCAACCGGGATGGCGGCATGACCGGCGTTCCGACCGGTTTTGCGGACCTGGACTCGCTGACCAACGGCTTGCACGCGGGGCAGATGATCGTCGTCGCCGCCCGGCCCGCGATCGGCAAGAGCACGCTCGCGCTGGACCTCGCCCGGGCGGCCTCGATCAAGCACGGTCTGGCTTCGGTCATCTTCAGCCTTGAGATGAGCCGCAACGAGATCACCATGCGACTGCTGTCGGCCGAGGCCCGGGTAGCGCTGCACTCGATGCGAACCGGTCAGATGAACGAGGACGACTGGACCCGACTGGCCCGCCGGATGAGCGAGGTCGCCCACGCCCCGATGTTCATCGACGACTCACCGAACATGTCGATGATGGAGATCAGGGCCAAGTGCCGTCGGCTCAAGCAGCAGCATGACCTGCGACTGGTGATCATCGACTACCTCCAGCTGATGAGCTCGCCCAAGCGAGTCGAGAACCGGCAGCAGGAAGTCTCTGAGCTATCGCGGTCGCTGAAGCTGCTCGCCAAAGAGCTGAATGTCCCGGTCATCGCCGTCGCTCAGCTCAACCGCGGACCCGAGCAGAGACAAGATAAGCGCCCAATGTTGTCCGATCTTCGCGAGAGCGGATCAATCGAGCAGGATGCCGACGTCGTGATCCTGCTGCACCGGGAAGACGCCTACGAGCGCGAGTCCCCGCGGGCCGGTGAGGCCGACTTCATCGTCGCCAAGCACAGGAACGGCCCGACGACCACGGTGACGGTCGCGTTCCAGGGTCACTACAGCCGTTTCGTCGACATGGCCCGCATGTAGCCGTGGCCTTAAAGATGGCCGACCACCGATAGCATCGACGAGCTTCAGTAACCGAGATCACGCGCTGGTAGCTCATCGGATAGAGCACTTGATTACGCAATGCGGTTTAGCTTGAGCCGGTCGCAGGTAGCACCCCGGCGCGGTCGCTGGCAGCGCAGGCGCAGGTCCAGGTCCGGGTGTCGCCGGGAGGGCATCCGGCCGGGATATGCCGCGGGCATTTCGGGCCGTAGCGGGGCCGTCCGGGCCGGTTAGGCGCTGACTTTCCCGGATTGCGACGACATAGCGCGGATTAGGGACAAAATTCGCCCGATTTGAGATGGTTTCTCGGCTGTAACCCTGGATATGAGCGCGCAACCCGGGATACGTCGTCAGATCCAGCGCCTTGCCGCCCGCCCGTCCGGTCTGGTCGGCCCGCGACCGATGCCCGGTGGCTGGCGGAACGCAGGGAAGCCACATTCAGCCCATGCTGGCGACGAAACAGCAGGTCAGCGCTCTAGCTGACTCGGCAGACCCAAACGTGGCCTAAGTCAGGTCAGAAGACTAGCGGCCCGCATTCGGCTGCAGTTCGGCCTCGCGCCTCGTTCCAGGCGCGGCCTCGTCATCGCGAGGGGGAAATCTTCGGTATCATCGGTGAGTCTCAGCAACCGAGATCATGCGCTCGTAGCTCAACGGATAGAGCATCTGACTACGGATCAGAAGGTTGGGGGTTCGAGTCCCTCCGAGCGCGCCAACTCTATGCAGATCACAGGCCAGTTCCACGGTGCGCGGGAGGCGCTAGGCGGCCACGGACTGCTCCCTGCCCCTGACGTGCCCGACCTGTACTCGGCCGCCTCGGCGAGTCGTCGGCCGCGTCGCCGGCGGCGTGGGCCGCGGCGGGTGCCGCCGCCCGGATGCTGCACGATGCGCAGCTGCCGCCCTGGCCCGGCCGGACGGAGCCCCGGCGAGATCGCATCGCACCTCGATGGCGAATGCAACTAACTCGTCATGAACGGTGTCCTTCCCGCCAACCTGGTCACGCACGGCGACCTGCAGATCACCCACGTGTTCGTCGACGGTGACGAGATCACTGGCGTGATCGACTGGTCCGAGGCAGCCCAGGGCGATGCCCTGTACGACCTCGCCGGATAGGTCCTTGTCTTCCATTTCCCAGGCGTGGTCCATCGTGTGGAACGCGGAGTGGCGGACGAGGAACGCCAGCGTCCACGAACGCATCGGTCGCTTGATCTCGCCGCGCTGGTAGGCACGCATGGCGTCGAGGTAGTCAGACCGGTAGGGCTCCAGCGCACCCGGTTCGAGGGCGCCGCGCTCTGGGATCGCCAGTCCGACCTTCTTCGCGAAGTCCTCGCTCTCGACGCGGACCGTGTGCCGGATGATCGTGTCGCGATCGCGCCCGCCGCCACGGGGACCCTTGCGCATCTCGGGCGAGACCCGCGCCGCCACGTCGTCGAAGTAGTCCCAGCACGCCTGGAGGATGGTGATCTTGCGCTCGAGTTCGGCCGCGTCCATCGGCTCGTGCTCGAGGGAGCTGGGCGAGAACGAGATAGCCCAGAAGTCGACCGATCCGGGGCCGACCCGATCTTCCACGACCTCAAGCGGTCCGGCATCGTCGAACTCCGTCCCGAGACCAGCCCGGACGGCGATCGGCCGATAACGGTCCTGATACGCCGCGAACGTCTCGACAGCTTCGTCGGGAGTCTTCGCCCCGCGGCTCCAGCCCGGCCAGTCGATCGCGTACGCCACGAACTTCTTCGCCTTCGGACCTCGCTCGAGCACGACGCGAATCGGCATAACGCTCACCTCCGGCGGCCAGCCTACGGGAGGTTCCGGACATTATCTGTCCGGAACCGGAACCAATCGGTGCCGGTCCAAGCGATGGGGAACAGACCGATCAGGAATCAAGAAGCACCCGCCGCCTGCCCTCGGCATACTCCTGGACAGGCAGAAAACGAAAGGCAGGAGCAACGATGAGCGACTCAACCACCCAGGGAATCAAGACCGTGCTGCATCCGGTGTCCGACCTGACCAAGGCCAAGTCGGTGTACACCGCTTTGCTCGGCATGGAGCCGCAGCACGACTCGCCCTACTACGTTGGATACGACGCCGAAGGCCAGCACATCGGGCTGGTGCCGGGCGGCGGCCAGGGCATGACCTCGCCGGTCGCCTACTGGCACGTGGCGGACATCGAGGCGAAGCTGGCCGAGGTGACGGCCGCGGGCGGCACGGTGAAGGACCCGGCGCGCGATGTCGGCAACGGGCGCCTGGTCGCTACCTTCACCGACCCGGACGGCAACGTCCTCGGCGTGCTTCAGGACCCCGAGAACTAACCGCCGCCCCGATCGACAGGCCCGACAGACAGAGCCAGCAGACAGAGCCAGCAGACGGAGACACGATGAGCACGGAAACTCAGTCACCCGAGGTACACGTGGCCGACATCCACGATCTGATCCGCGTGCACGGCGCGCGCGTGAACAACCTCAAGGACGTCAGCCTCGGGATTCCGAAGCGGCGGCTGACCGTGTTCACCGGTGTCTCCGGCTCTGGCAAAAGCTCGCTGGTCTTCGACACGATCGCGGCCGAGTCGCAGCGGCTGATCAACGAGACCTATAGCGCGTTCGTGCAGGGCTTCATGCCGACACTGGCACGGCCAGAGGTCGACGTGCTCGAAGGGCTGACGACCGCGATCATCGTGGACCAGCAGCGGATGGGGGCCGACCCTCGGTCCACCGTGGGCACCGCCACCGACGCCAACGCGATGCTCCGGATCCTGTTCAGCCGCCTCGGGAAACCGCACATCGGCTCGCCCAATGCTTTCTCCTTCAATGTCCCTTCCGTCAAGGCGAGCGGCGCTATCACGGTCGAACGCGGTGCCAAAAAGACGGTGCACGCGAGCTTCAACCGGACTGGCGGCATGTGCTCGCGCTGCGAAGGCCGGGGCTCGGTCACCGACATCGACCTATCCCAACTCTTCGACGACTCCAAGTCGCTCAAGGAAGGAGCGATCACCGCTCCCGGCTACACGGGGGGCGGCTGGAACTCCCGCCTCTACATCGAGTCTGGCTTCTTCGACCCCGATAAGCCGATCCGTGATTTTACGAAGAAAGAATTGCGCGACTTCCTCCACCATGAACCGGTCCGGATGAAGATCGCGGGCATCAACATGACCTACGAGGGGCTGGTCCCTCGGATTCAGAAGTCGATGCTGTCCAAGGACAAGGAGGGGATGCAGCCGCACATCCGCGCGTTCGTGGACCGGGCGGTCACCTTCACCACCTGCCCGGAGTGCGGCGGCACCCGGCTCAGCGAGGGCGCCCGGTCGTCAAAGCTCAAGGGAATCAACATCGCCGACGCGTGCGCGATGCAGATCAGCGACCTGGCCGCGTGGGTCCGGGGTCTGGACGAGCCGTCGGTGGTGCCGCTGCTGACCGCGCTCGGGGACACCCTGGACTCGTTCGTCGAGATCGGGCTCGGCTACCTCAGCCTCGACCGGCCGTCCGGAACCCTCTCTGGCGGTGAGGCGCAGCGCACCAAGATGATCCGCCACCTCGGGTCGTCGCTCACCGACGTGACGTACGTGTTCGACGAGCCGACGATCGGGCTGCACCCGCACGACATTCAGCGGATGAACGAACTGCTGCTGCAACTGCGCGACAAGGGCAACACCGTACTGGTCGTGGAGCACAAGCCCGAGACGATCGCCATCGCGGATCATGTCGTCGACCTCGGGCCCGGCGCCGGTACGGCGGGTGGCTCCGTCTGCTTCGAGGGCACCCTTGATGGTCTTCGGGCCAGCGGCACGCTGACCGGGCGGCACCTGGATGACCGCGCCCGGCTCAAGCCATCGGTGCGGACGCCGTCGAAGGCGCTGGAGGTGCGCGGCGCCAGCCTCCACAACCTGCGGGACGTCCACGTCGATATCCCGCTCGGCGTGCTGGTCGTCCTGACCGGTGTGGCCGGCTCGGGCAAGAGTTCGCTGATCCGCGGCTCGGTGTCCGGCCGGGACGGGGTGATTACGGTCGACCAGACCGCCATCCGAGGATCACGCCGGAGCAACCCGGCCACGTACACCGGCCTTCTCGACCCGATCCGCACTGCTTTCGCGAAGGCCAACGGCGTGAAGCCGGCCCTGTTCAGCGCCAACTCCGAGGGTGCCTGCCCGAACTGCAACGGCGCCGGCGTCATCTACACGGACCTGGCGATCATGACCAGCGTCGCCACCACCTGCGAGGAGTGCGAAGGCAAGCGGTTCGACGCCTCGGTGCTGGAATACCACCTCGGCGGCCGCGACATAAGCGAGGTGCTGGCGATGCCCGTCGACGAGGCGAGCGAGTTCTTCGGCGGCGGCGGCGGCGCCCGAACGCCAGCCGCGCACGCCATCCTCGGCCGGCTCGCCGATGTCGGGCTCGGCTACCTGAGCCTTGGCCAGCCGCTTACCACGTTGTCCGGCGGCGAACGGCAGCGGCTGAAGCTGGCCACCCACATGGGCCAGAAGGGCGGTATCAACATCCTGGACGAGCCCACCACCGGCCTACACCTTGCCGACGTCGAGCATCTGCTCGGCCTGCTCGACCGGCTCGTTGACGGCGGCAAGTCGGTCATCGTGATCGAGCACCACCAGGCCGTGATGGCGCACGCCGACTGGATCATCGACCTCGGCCCCGGCGCTGGCCACGACGGCGGCCGGATCATCTTCGAGGGCACCCCCGCCGACCTCGTGGCCGCCCGCTCCACCCTCACGGGCCAGCACCTCGCCGACTACATCGCGTCCTGATCGAAGCCAGCGTCGTCGGGACCGCGTAGCTCCGCCAGCGCCGGGATAGCCTCCGTGGCCAGCTTGAAGTAGATCGGGTCCACTTCGATCCCGATCGAGTCATAGCCCACCGCGTGCGCGGCCGCGAGCGTCGATCCAGCCCCGGCGAACGGGTCAAGCACAGTGCCCTCGCCAAGCGGCAGCATCGCCCGCACCACCGCGCGCAGGAAGCTCTGCGGCTTCAGGCTGGGGTGCGGAGCGATGCTTCGCTCGGTCTTGCCCGTCGGATGTGATCTGATCACGTCGCCGAACGGCTGCTCAGGCGAGATGCGCCGCAGACCGCCGGCCTTCCACTTCCTCAGGTTGTCAGCTACCGTCTTGGCCTCGATGGGTTCCCGGTAGAGCAGCCAGGGCTCCCACTGGGCGCGCGGCATAACACTCACATCGTCGAATTCCTCGTGCGCTCCTTTAGGCCGGTCCCCGCCGCGCATCGTCATGACCAGGCGAACGACTTCACCTCGCCGTTCGAGGCCGGATTCGGTGAGAGCTTGCGCCACGAAAGGCGAGACGAGCGGATTGGAGGCAACCAGCACATGCGCACCGGGAACCAGCTTCGGTCGAAGCGCGCGGGCCCAGTTAAGGAAAAAAGCCGAAACATACTCAAGATCGTCTTTGGTCAGGACGGTAAATCGCGGCAACGGAGAACGCTGATGGCCGTCGAAGGACGGCGGGATGCGCCACACGCCGCCACGGCCCGACCTCAGCTTCGCCTTCTGCTTGCTCGAGTACTCAACGAAACCGTAGGGCGGATCGGTGACGACGGCGTGGATCGACCGATCCGCTCGGCCAGGTAGCCACGATAGGCAGTCATCGAGTAGCAGCGTCGCCTGACGGTAGCTAAAGGTGTCGGTCACTTAACCAGCATGGATCATTAACGAGTCGTGGCCGCGCACGGTACTGGTCTAACCTCGTGAACGTGGCTCGAGACGAACGCGGAGTGACGCCGCAGAGCGAAGACTTCTCCGCCTGGTACAACGAATTGGTCTTCAAAGCGGAGCTAGTCGACCGCGGCCCGGTTAAGGGCACGATGGTCATTCGGCCCTACGGATATCGGCTTTGGGAATTGCTGCAAGCCGATCTGGACCGGCGGATCAAGGAGACCGGGCACCAGAACGCGTACTTCCCGCTGCTCATACCGCAGAGCTACCTGCAGCGCGAGGCCGAACACGTCGAGGGCTTCGCGCCGGAACTCGCGGTAGTGACCCACGCGGGCGGCAAGCAGTTGGAAGAGCCGCTCATCGTCCGGCCCACCTCAGAGACCGTCATCGGCGAGTTCATGGCCAAGTGGATCAGCTCGCACCGCGACCTGCCGATGCTGCTCAACCAGTGGGCGAACGTGGTCCGCTGGGAGATGCGGCCGCGGATGTTCCTGCGCACGACCGAGTTCCTCTGGCAGGAAGGCCACACCGCGCACACCGGCGAAGCGGACGCGATGGCCGAGACCATGCTCGCACTGCAGGTGATCTACGCGCGCACCGCCCGTGAGCTGGCCGCCATGCCGGTCATCGAGGGCGAGAAGACACCGGGCGAGCGGTTCGCGGGCGCGGTTCGCACGTTCACGATCGAAGGCATGATGCGAGACGGGCGGGCGCTGCAGGCCGGTACTTCCCATTACATGGGAGAAAATTTTGCGCGGGCTTTTAACATTCAGTACACAGGTGAGGACGGGCAACTCGCTTATGCCCACACCGTCTCCTGGGGTATGAGTACCCGCTTGATCGGCGGGGTGATCATGACTCACGGGGACGACAAGGGCCTGGTGCTGCCGCCCAGGATCGCGCCGCACCAAGTGGTCATCGTTCCGATTGTTCGCGGGGGGTCCAGGGGAGTCCCGCCCACTACACCCCCCGCCCACAACCCTGTCGCCTGGGTTCAAGTTCAACGACTGGGAACTGCGCGGCGTGCCGATCCGGCTAGAACTCGGTCCCCGCGACCTCGCCGCTGGCACCGCCGTGATGGCTCGGCGGCTGGAGGGCGTCAAGGAGCCAATCTCGCTGGACGGCGCGCCCGCGCGGCTGGCCGACGAACTGGAGGCGTTCCAGGACTTCTTGTTCGAGCGCGCGACTACGTACCGTGACGACCACACCGTCACCACCGATGAATGGGACGACTTCGCCAAGGCAGTCACGACCGGCTGGGCCCGCGCCCTGCACTGCGGCACGCGCGAGTGCGAAGAAGAGATCAAGGCCGCCACCGCGGCGACGGCCCGCTGCATCCCGCTCGAAGGCGAGCCGGAATCCGGCCAGTGCATCCGCTGCGGCTGGCCATCGGCCTACGGCAAGCGAGTAATCTTCGGCCGCGCCTACTAGCTGCCCCGCTGCCCCGCTGCCTCCCTGCCGCCGATCCCGCCCCAGGCCCCGAGTAGCTGAGCCAGAACATCGAGGCACTTTGCTGTAGCTGGAGCGACAGTAGAGTGCCCCCGATGCGTTCGTCACGTGCGATCGCGGTGGTGCTCGCGGTGGTGCTAGTCACCGGCAGCGCCTCGTTCGCGCTGTTGCTGGTGATGTCGGGTGTCCGGCTTTCGGCCGGGCCACGGCCCTCTCAGCGCGAGTAGACGACCGTTCGGCCCGAGGTGTTGTCGCGTGTCGTTGCCATCGATCTAATTGCGTCGGAGGGCGGGCAGCCGGTCGGGTACGTCCTGGCTGGCCCGCTTGGTGCGGCCGTCGGGGCGCATGCCGTCCTGGCGGCCGCCGCCGTCGGCAGGTTCGCTGGGTCTGTGGCCTTCTTGTTCTTGCCTTCGCTGCGGACGAAGATTCCGGCGGGACATGGCAACCGACCTGACCAAAGGTGGCGTTCTGATGGGCATGAGGACAGGTCAGGAGTTCGAGGACTTTGTGCGCGAACGGTCCGCGGTTCTGCTGCGCACGGCCTATGCGCTGGTCGGCGATTACGGTCATGCCGAGGACCTGCTGCAGACGGCTCTGCTGCGTACTTCGCGGCGGTGGACGGCCGCCCGGGACGCGCCCGAAGCTTACGCCCGGCAGGTGCTGGTGAACCTGTGCCGGGATCGGGTGCGCTGGCTGCGGCGGCGGCCCCCGGAAAGTGCCCTGATGGAGGGAGTCGAGCCGACTGGCAGGCAGGGTCAGCTGGCCGAGCAGGTAGGCGAACGACAGGACGTGGTTCAAGCGCTGATGGGGCTGCCCTCTGGCCAGCGACAGGTTGTGGTGCTGCGGTTCTTGGAGGACCTCTCGGTAGCCGAGACCGCCGAATTGCTTGGGCTCTCGACCGGAACGGTGAAGTCGTACACGTCCCGGGCGCTGTCCAGTCTTCGTGTCACCCTCAACGACAACTCCGCGGCCTTTGGCTGCGACGCACCGGAGGTATTTCATGCTCACTGAGGATCAGCTCGCCGATCGGCTGCGTAGCCGGCTGCGCCACGAGCTGGCGGCCATCGAGCCGCGAACTGAACTGCTCGACGACCTGCGTCGCCGGCAAGTGCGCCGGTCGGTGGCCACGCGGATCAGTCTCGCGGCCCTGCCAACTGCGGCCGCCGCGACCGCGGTAACCATGGTCGTGATGAGCGGTGGCAACGTCGTAGTGCCCGCGAAGCCGGCGAGGCCGGTGGTGCTCACCGCGGCGATGGTGAAGCGGGTGGCCAGCGAATCGCGACACGCCCTGGCTCACTCCGGCCGCGCCACGATCTCCTACCGGATCACCGACAACGGTGCTTTGAACGGGTCGGGCACCGATCGCATCACGTTCGACGGGAAGAACTGGAATGACTCTTTCTCGCAGACCGATCCGGCCAGCGGCGGCCAGCCGGCTCATACTCAGGGCGCGATCAACCGCGTCGTGAACGGGCAGCTCTACCTCTACATCGCGGGGCCAGATAACAAGGTGCGGTGGTACCACGACACCAACCCGGCCGGGCATCCCAACGTGCAGTTCTCTGACCCGAGGACGCTGTTCGGCCTGCTGAATCCGTCCGCTCGATTCAAGGTCATTGGTCACCAGGTAGCTGGCGGCGTGCGGCTGACCGAGCTGCGGGCAACAACGCCGGTCCGGACCCGGGCGCTGAGCTCGATTCCGGACGTGGATCCTGGTGCGCAGGTGAAGTCCCTGGTCATCTGGGTTGACGGGCACCAGGTGGTGCGCCAGATGTCGATACGCACGCAGCATGTCAGCAGCTCGGACCCCATCTATCTCAAGAAGTTCAAGCGGGGGTCGGGATATGGCCTTGAGGTTGTCGTGCCCAGCAAGGCCTTCCTGCCGGCAGCCAAGGCCATGGCCAGGAAGCTGCGCAAGCACTACCACGTGACGGTCGGTATCGATCCCAAACTGGCAGGCAAGATCGCACACCATGATCTTGTTACCACGGTATCGGTAGCGTTCAGCGGCTTCGGCAAGCCGCAGGTCATCTCGGTGCCGAAGCACGCGGTCCCGCAGTTCAGCCGAGGCTGATTTCGTAAGGCGGTCTTCCAGGCCGTTCGCGCTGGGTGGGTCCCCAGCGCGAACGGCCTATTCGTTTCCCGGGCCTGCACCCCCAGTTATTCAGTCGGCCGGTCGCGTACGTTGTGCCACTATCCAGCCATGGAAGGTGACCAAGTCTCGGTTCGACCGGCGCAGGAAGACGACCGGCGTGCGCTCGCGCTCCTGCTGGCCGCGGTGGCCGAGGAACGCGACGGGATCGCGGCCGAGCCGCCGATCAACATGGACCGGGCTATCGAGAACTGGCAGCTCGACGGAACGCTGGTCGCGGTGGCCGACGGTGGGGTCGTCGGGCAAATCCGGGTCAATCCGAGCTGGATGGGCTTCGGGGACATCGGGATGATGGTCGCGGCGGATTGGCGCGGTCGCGGTGTGGGTTCCGCGCTGGTGGCGGCGGCGATCGAGTGGGCCCGGGCTCGCGGTCTGCACAAGCTGGCGCTCGGCGTCTTCCCGCACAACGACCCCGCCATAGCCCTGTACCGGAAGTTCGGTTTCGTGGAGGAAGGGCGGCTCGTGCGGCACATCCGCCGCTCCAACGGCGAACTCTGGGACCTGATCGAAATGGGCCTGCCGCTCTGACGGCATGGTCAGCAGCATCGGAGCCCCCCTGATGCTGTAGCTTCCTGGGGACGGAACGACCTCAGGAGGGCACCGGTGTCGTCAGAGCGACACCAGGGAGGCACCGATGTCATAGCTTCCCGGGAAGCTATGACATCAGGGGGGCACCGCTGGTGGGCGGTGGCCGACCACGGCGCGCAGCCCACGCGGCAGCGTCTCGGTGCCAAACGACGACCGGACCTCGACCTCGACGCCGTGTCCACGCATCAGGGCCGGGACCTGCGAGGTATCGACGAGCACGTTTTCGTGGTGTTCGTCGTCGCGTCGCCAGGACCCATCCGGGTTGGCCAGAAACGTCGTGATGTCACGAACGAACAGGTCCGGTCTCGGTGTCGAGAACCGCGTAATGATCGCCCACTCCGCACCGATATCGGAGTAGTTCGGGGTGTTCTGCCTGGCCGCGCCCCACTCCAGATCGGCGAGGTCAAGCGCGACCACCCCGCCCGGCCGCAACGCCTCAGCAATGGCGACTAGCGCCCGGTCGATGGAAGCGGCGTCCGGCAAGTAGTTGAGCGGATGCCCGATCGCGACGATCGCGTCAACCTGCGGGAGTGGGTCATCAGGCAGCGCGAGCAGCCGCAACTCCGGCGCTCGCCCGGCCGGTGCCGTCTCGCCGAGGAAGTCCCGGGCCACTTCCAGCATCCCAGCCGAGGCGTCGGTGGCGATAACCTGATGCCCGGCCGCGATAAGTTCCTTCGTCAGCAGGCCGGTCCCGCAGCCGAGTTCAAGCACCAGTCCCTGCCGGGCGCGCACCGGAGCGAGGATCTCCAAGATCCCGGGAGCGCACGCGGCCGCGTGGAACCCGAATCCCTTGTGATGCACCACCGCGAGATCATGCCGGTAAAGCCCGTCCGAGGAATTCACCCAGACATGCTGGCACAACCAGAAGAGATGGTGAAACCGCAATATGACCCAAGAGGATCTGATCGAGTTCGCGACCGGCCTGCCCAGTGTCGTGGTCCAAACGGCCCGCGAAGGAGACGGTTCACCTGAGGTGGCGTGGGGCGACTCGTTCTTCTTTATGACCCGGACGACTCCCCGGACAACGCCCAAGCCGCCGAGCGCCACCACCGCCGCCACGCTTAGCTAGCCAGTCAGCGCTGGCGCGGTCGCCAGCAGGCGGCTCAGGTTCTCCTTGATCGACGGACGGGACCCGAATACCAGCAAGAACACGGCCTCCCGAGCCAGTCGCTGCGCATTCGAGTCGGTCAGCACGGACCGGCTTCCGGCGGCGACTACCAGCGCCGCCGCCGCCCGAACCGCCAGCTCGGAGGCCGCCGCCCGAGCGGCCGGCATGGTCTGCGCGGTCCCGGCATCGAGATCAGCCCGCGCGGTGACCAGCTGATCGTCGAGTGGACTGGGCCCGATCAGGGCGCAGCAGCGGGCGACCAGCCCGAGCGACAGCGAGCCGTTCGACCGCAGGCTGGCCGCGTCGACTTCCTGCCACTGCTCGAGCGGTATCGCGATCGTGATCCGCTCGGCCGGCACGAAGCAGCCGTGAAAATCCGCCCGGACCGTCCGGCTGGCCATGACCGCGACCATGTCCAGCGGCTCGACCGACAGCGTCGAGTCGGCCGTAGTCTCGATCAGGCCCCAGATTACGTTCCCGTCCGGATCTCGGCCGGCCGTGTGCAGCGTGTCGATCAGCCCCCAGCCGGTCACCCACGGCGAGAACCCCTCGTACACGTACCCGCCCGTTACCGGCTCCGCCCGCAGCATCGGCGCCCCGGGGATCGCTCCGGCCAGCGCCAGCCCGGCCCGGCGTTCGCCCCGGCACAGGGCTCCGAGCCACTTCTCCCGCACGTCAGCATTGCCGCTGGCGGCAACCGAGCGCACCGCACCGTGATGCTGCAGCCAGACGAACGCCGTCGACAGGCAGCCGCTGGCCAGGATCTCGATCACCCGGGCGGCGGTCGCATCGTCGACGCCGAGACCGCCGGCCTCGGGCGGACCCGACAGCCCGTACAGCCCGTGCGCGGCGAGCGCGTCGAGGTGGCTCGCCGGGATCTGCCCGCTCCGCTCCACGTCCATGGCCGCAGGCAGCAGGACGTTGTCTGCTAGCTCCGCCGCCGTGCGCAGCACGGCGGCGGAGTCCACCGCATTGGCGCTCATTTACCCCCCAAGTACGGTTTACAGCTCCATCAAGCCGGCGCTGGTGGGCCGGAAGCCGCACGCTCCGTAGTAGAACGCCCGCCGCCGTCCCACAAGACGTTCACGAACCCGGCCAGATCCTCGCCATCGCGCGCGGTCACCCAGCCGAGGCTGTGGCGCCCGGTCGCCTCCACCCAGTTCCATTCGGACTCGTCGTACAGCCGGGTTTGAAACGCTTCGGCATGCAGCGCATTGACCTCTTCATTGGTGAACGCGCCTCGCCAGAGCAGAGTTACTGCCATCAGGAAAATCTCTTTCCGCTTGAAAGCATCCCTCAGGCTCTATGCCTGCAGGCGAACAGGACTCGACTTGATTGGTCGCTCACCGGGCCGCCGTCGAGGTCGGCCGTCTCCAGCACGTCGAAGTGGGCCGACAGCGCGTCGGCGATCTTGTCAAGCGGCACGGCCAGCTCAAGGATCGTCTCCTGATGCAGGCGGAACAAGTCGTCATCACCCAGTCGCTCGAAGATCTGCACGTCCCAGATCGACACGTCACCCTCGCTGGGCGTGATGTTCATGATCAAGGTGTTCCCGCCGAAGTCCTGCACGTAAGGCGGCTGGTGGCCAAGCCCGCGCAGTCGGCCGACCGTGTTCACGTCGAAGATGAACAACCCGCCTTCGATCAGGTGCTCATGCGCGCGATCGAACAGCTCAAGCCAGCTCTCAAAGCGCGGCAGGTGATTCAGCGTGTCGAACATGCAGATAGCCACGTCGAAGCGTTCTCCGAGCGAGAACCTGGTCATGTCGGCCTGGACCAGCGTCGTATTCGGCAGGTTCCTGGCCCTGGCATGCGCCAGCATTTCCGGTGACTGATCAACCCCGGTCAGCTTCAGGTTTCCGGCCAGTCCGGCCAGCAGGGCCCCAGTGCCGCAACCGAACTCAAGCAAGGACGTCGCCGTGGGCAGATATTTGGTGATGCGCTCGCGAACCTGATCGAGATCCTCAGTCCGGTCCCCCATAATTTCGTCATAAAACAGCGCAAACTTAGCATAATTAAGCACGTAACCAATCATGCCAGACCTCCGCGTGGGCACCTTGCGGTTGCTGGCGGCCGGGGGCGGGGGCGGTGCGGGGTCCGCGTGGGCCCCTTGCGGTTGTTCTGGCGCTGGCGTGGGCCCCTTGCGGTTGTTGAGCTGGAGTCTCTTTGCGGGTACAACCAGACCCGGCCGCAGAAAAATTGGCGCCGCCCTGAAAAGCGATATATCTTGAGTACGTGGACCTTACTAGGCACGGGAGTCATCATGTCGGTACCAACGCGTAATGACGGGCTGACCCGCAAGGAAGAGATGAACGTCTCGGCCGCAGCCATGTCCGAGGTGCCCTGGGTGCCAGCGGCCACCGTCGGAGTGATCGTGGCCGGCGCCGACCTCGTACTGCACGTGGTGACCGGGCACATCAGCCTGGGCGTTGTGGGCACCGCGGCTTCGGCTGGGACGGTCGCGCTGTTCGCCGTGGCTGGGGGCGGCGCGATGTTGCGCAACCGCAGCAGCCGCGCGCTTCGCTGGGCGCGCCGGAATCCGTGGCGGTTCGCGATGTTCCCTGGCGTGGCGACGGCAGTGGTTGTGTTCGTGCTCTCGATTGTTCTCGGCAGCGGCGGCCTGTTCGGCGACGTCTTTACCTCGCTGTGGCACGGCGCGATCGCCTACGGAATCACCGGCGGGGTCGGGACGGTCTTCGGTCAGCGGGACAAGTCACGCTGACCTCGGGTCGCCGGGGGAAACAAACCCGCGCAATGCGTTAAACCTTGATGTCATTCACACGCTCCGGCCGGACGAGGATCACGTAGCTACGCCCGTCCGTAGTTGCCTCGAACCGGTCGGTGGCGCTGAACCCTAGCCCTTGAACCACGCGCAATGCTCGCGTGTTGAACGCGGCGACCGTCACCCGGAAAGCGGCCGGGCTGAATCGCTGGCGTCCGAATTCCAGGCCGGTGCTGATCGCACGCCGGCCAAGCCCCTGGCCGGTCAACTCGGGCCGCAACCCACCGCCGGTGTCGAGCGCCGGGGGGTCATAGCTTCCGCCGGGCACCTGGCCGTCGGCGCCGAAGGACCGGAATCCGATCAAGGCGCCGGTGTCGGTGAGCGCGAAGAACCCGCTCGCAGGGTCGACCAGAAACTCCGGATCGACGCCGGTCATGTCGTAGCAGTCGTACGGCGCCGGATAGCGCCAGCCTGCGATGTCGGCCGCGTAGGCCTGCGTCATGGGGACGATGCGCACGCCGTCATTGAATCACTCGCGCGGGGTGATGCCTGGGCGGTGCGCGGGCGGAAAGCCTAGAGACACGGTTCTCAGGTGCGCCGCACGCTCGCGTGCTGGCGGGAGAGGGGATGGCCGCATGTCCAAGTCCGATGGCACTTTCATTCTCGTCGCGACATACCCAGACGAACTAACCGCGCGGGAAGACTACGAGGCGGTCAAGGACGCGCACTCGATGGGCTTGGTCGGCTCCTACGATGCCGCCGTGATCACCAAGGACCCGGGTGGCAAGATCCACGAGCACAAGCGCGAGACCGCGACCCGCCACGGCGCCTGGTGGGGCGTCGCGGCCGGGGCGGCGGTGGGCGTGCTGTTCCCGCCGTCGATCATCGCGTCGGCCGCTGCGGGCGGCGTAATCGGCGGAGTCAGCGGCCACCTGGCCAGGGGCATGTCTCGCTCGGAGGCTAAGGAGCTGGGCGACTTCATCGATCCCGGCGAAGCCGGCCTAGTCGTGGTCGGCGAGACCAAGATCGCCGAGGAGCTCCAGCGGTCCGTGCGGCGGGCCGAGAAGCAGACGGCCAGGGAACTCGACGTGAGTCCGAAGGATGTCGACCGGGTGCTGCAGCAGAGCGTCAACGAGATGTAGCTAGTCGTGTTACCGGAAGGCGGTGGGGCCGGGCGGCCCCACCGCCTTCTTTGATCCCGTGATCCCCGATCCCAAGGCTTCGCCATCGCAAGGCCAAGGGGGCTGCGACTTGGAGGCTGGATAAAGTGGCCGCGCTTAGAGTTGCATCGCCCCTGTCGCCAGCCCTCGGGAGAGTTGATGCGCCGAGCGCCGTTCGCGGTGGCCGCAGCCGCAGGGTCGATCGCCTTGTCCGCCGCCCTCGGGGGCGCCGGTGCGGCTCCGCCCCCACCTGGCCCGGCGGTCGGCTCGGCTAGTCCGGTCGTGCTGATCAGCCCGGATCTTCGGCACCTCGCCGGGGCCCAAGCCGTACCGCCCACCACGGCCTTCTGCGAGAAGCACTACGGCATCGCCTGCTATCGGCCGAAAGAAGTGCAGCGGGCCTATCAGCTGCCGGCGGTGTATCGCCGCGGAATCACCGGCAAAGGCCAGACGATCGTGATCGTCGACTCCTACGGCTCGCCAACCGTCGCGCGCGACCTGGCCGTATTCGACAAGGCCGCCGGACTGCCGGCCCCGCCGTCGCTGAAGATCATCCAGCCCGCTGGCAAGGTTCCGCCGTACCGGGCGAACTACAGCCGGGAGGGCTGGGCCGGGGAGACCGAGCTGGACGTGGAGTACGCGCACGCGATCGCGCCCGGCGCCCGGATTCTGCTGGTCGAGACGCCGACCTCGGAGAACGAGGGCAGGAGCGGCTTCCCGGCGATCGTCAAGGCCGAGAAGTACGTGATCGACCACCATCTCGGCGGCGTGATCAGCCAGAGCTTTAGCGCGACCGAGCAGACCTTCGCCAAGCCGAGTCGCCTGTTGTCGCTGCGGGGAGCCTATAAAGACGCGTTCCGCCACCGGGTGACCGTGCTGTCGGCGTCGGGAGACAGCGGCGCCGCCGACGTGAAGTACGACGGGTCGACCTACTTCGTAAAGCCGGTCACGTCGTGGCCGGACAGCGATCCGCTGGTGACCGGGGTCGGCGGCACGCAGCTTCACCTGACCGCGCACGGCCGTGCGGAGGGCCGACCGGCCCGGGCGGCGACCGTGTGGAATGACACCTACGACGCGGCGACGAACGAGTTCATCTTTGGTGACCGGGGGCCGGACCCGCTCGCTGGCGGCGGCGGCAAGTCGGTCACCTTCGCCCGGCCCGGCTATCAGTCCGGCGTGCGCCGCATCGTCGGCTCTCATCGCGGGGTTCCCGACATCTCGATGAGCAGCGCGTGCAACGGCGGCGTCGATATGTACCAGAGCTTCAAGGGCCAGCCCGCCGGATGGTACCCGACTTGCGGCACGAGCGAGGCGACGCCGGAACTCGCCGGGATCGTAGCGCTGGCCGATCAGGCGGCGCACCGGCAACTCGGCCTGATCAATCCTGACCTGTACCTGCTTTCTGCTGTGCACGCTCGCGGGATCGTCGATGTGACTCGCGGCAACACGACCGTCTCGTTCCGGCAGGGGTCGGCGAACAAGCTGTTCAAGGTTCGAGGCTTCGCCGCTCGGCGCGGCTACGACCTCGCCAGCGGAGTGGGAACGGTGAACGGCCCCGCGTTCGTGGCCGAACTCGCCTTGATGGCCAAGCGCCCGACCTGGACCGCGCGCGAGCTGAAGCTTGCGCTAGCCAAGCTGCCCTGAGCCCCGGCGGTCGGCTGCCCGGGCCTCCCGGGCCGCCTGGGCCGCCTGGCCCGAGCATCGGGGAAAGATCGCTGTCGTTCTGGCAGCACCAATCTTTCCCCGATGTCGCGCAATGGGCAGGTCAGTCGTCGTCCCGGTCGACGATCAGGCTCAGTACCCAGCCGATAATGCCGACCAGAAGGGCTCCGAGTACGGCCGGAAGGAAGCCCTTGATGTGAAAAGGCAGGCTCAGCTTGCCCGCGACCCAGCTCGCCAGCCAGAACAGCAGGCCGTTTACCACGACGCTGATCAGCCCGAGGGTGACAGCGTAGGCGAGGCATCCAATAGTCTTAACAATCGGCTTCAAAACGGCGTTAATGATGCCGAAAATCAAGGCGACTACAACAAGCGTGCCGATCTTCCCCGCCGTAGTATGCGCGTGCAGGGTAATGCCCGGTATCACGAGCGTCGCTACCCAGACGGCCACGGCCGTGATGACCAGCTTGATCAGTATCCTCATGCGGTCATCTTGCCATCCAACTCGGGGCACAGTGGTAGATCACCGACGAAATGTCCAGGCGCGTCGGCACAGCCAGGCTGCTGGACTGAACGCGATCATGGTGGCACGATCGGGGCGGGGAATCGGGGGATTGCCGCTGGATGCGATGCGTCTGGCGGGTACAGCACCGCGCGCCGGGGGGTACGCGGATGAATCGGGGGATCGGTGAGGATACTGGCCTGGCTGCTGCCTGACGCCAGTTACGACGACCAACGCGAGGGCTGGACGAGGCGCGACTACCGGCCACGGCACGGCAAGCCGCCGCCGGCGGTACGCGGGTGGCGGACGGCCGCCGGCATCGCACTGGCCGTCCAGCGGCGATATCTAGACCTGCCAGAAGAAGAAAGCATGGCGCGGGCTCCGAGGTCCAGCCCTGAGCCCAGTCTGGTCATGGCAAACAACACGTATGCGGCCGATCGGTCCCGCCTGTGAAGGTGAATAATATCTCTGGAATTCAAAGATCACGCAGTTCAGGGGGCTAGTGATGACGGCTGAGCAGATGGACTACATATCGGTATTTCAGAACCTTCCGACCCCCGTGCTGCTCTTGACGACAGATTTCGTCGTCATGGACGCTAATGCCGCGCATATGCGCTTGTCGGGAAGATCGCGCGAGGATGTCATCGGTAAGTCCGTCTTGGAGGCTTTTCCCGACAACCCAGCCGAGCCTGGTGTCTTTGGGCCGAGCGCGCTGGGTGCGTCTCTGCGCCAGGTGGTCTACACCGGCCAGCCGGACATGATGCCGCTCCAGCGCTACGACGTCGAGTTGCCAGAACAACCCGGCACGTACGTGGAGCGGTACTGGTGCACGATGAACGTCCCGGTGCGCCGGCCAGACGGCGAGGTGGACTACATCATCCACCTGGTGGAAGAGGTGTCCGACCTGATCCGCAAGTTCGTCGATGCCGAGTCAGCCGGCGCCTGACCAGGCTCGGGAGACTACGTAGAAAGCCGGCGCGATTATTTCCAGCGGAAGTAGACGCGCGAAGCGCTGACCTGCGTCGGAGCATGGCTAGTTCCCCTCTGCGGGCACACTCAGGGCACTTGCCGAGCTGGCCGCGGTAAAGAACGCGTCCATGGCCTTCCGCCCGCGCTCGGTGTCGTCGGGCATCATGTGCGCGTAGGTGTCCAGCACCGTCTGCTCGGTGTCGCCGAGCCATTCGGCCACCGCGGCGAGGTTGGTTCCCTGCGACAGCCACGCCGACGCTGCGGTGTGGCGCAGCACATGCATCCCGTGCAGGCGGTCTGCTTCCCTGGTCTCGCCGCGCTTGCGGGCGGGAA